>Ga0210408_10004782_pt1 | contig 12043 bp, 5 predicted proteins | sample IncBWH4MmetaG_FD_155471 | JGI IMG/M metagenome (GOLD analysis project Ga0210408, IMG submission 155471) | Forest soil microbial communities from Barre Woods Harvard Forest LTER site, Petersham, Massachusetts, United States - Inc-BW-H-4-M | ecosystem: Environmental > Terrestrial > Soil >... | reverse complement strand
AGGCATGATTGGTCGCATCCAGTCCGGCAACGCCAATGTGACGCGGAATATGTTGCGTTGCAACAAGCGCTGGTCATCACGGCCGGTACTTGGTGAGCACCGGGCGGGCGACGACCGTCTGCAAAGCTTCGGCGCTATCGAGGGCGTCGTCATCGGCGAGCGGCTGCGGATTTATCACCTCACGCGTTGGCGTTGGGCAGCCGAACGGACCGAACACCCCCGCTACGTGCAAGGCGGCATCGGCCCGCGTCACGGCGCGCTCAAAGTTGTTGCGAAGCTCTTTGCCGCCTCCTGACGCTTCGCCCCGCACATCTGACACCACTTCAACACCATGAGAGTGCGCGCCGTTTGCATGGAACTTTTTAGCGATGAGCCATTTGATGAAAGAGGATTGGCGGCATCTGGCTTGTAGCAGGGGGCCATTCGACCCATGCCTGCAAAGCGCTTTTCTGAGGTCAATCAATCGCGCGAATTGTTTGCACCGAGGATATACTATTTCCACCCGCTGCTAGCCGGTGATCGCGCTTCCTGGCCGCACCACTTGCGGCGATGCCAAGAAATGCAATTCGACCACGTGCTCACCGGGCCGCTGTTTGCGCCGGGCGCGGACGGGAATATATTCCTCACGGGCGATCATGAGCGCGTTCATTGCGCGATCGACGGCTCGCACGACGCGGATGCGTTCGTCGCCGGCTTCGCCGAGACTTGCCGGCAGCACGGACTGCGCCTCCTCGCCGATATCGTCGTCGGCCGCGTCGCTCCGCATGCGGATGTTGCGCAATCCGCGCCGGGCTGGTTTCACGTCGACGAGCCGACGAGCCAGCGGGTCGATCCCCGGTCGTCGCTGCGGCAGCCGAACGCCGCCTATGCCCGCTTCGACGATCCGGTGATTGCGAAGGAGGTCGCAGGCTGGTGGGCCGAACGCCTGATTCGGCTCGCCGACCGAGATGTCGCCGGCTTCCGCTGCCTCGATCCGCAACTCGTGCCAGCGAACGTCTGGCGCCATGTCATCGCCGCGGTCCAGCAGAAGTTTCCGCATTGCCGGTTCCTCGCCTGGACGCCGGGACTCGCCTGGCGAAACGTCGCTCAACTGAAAGAGTTGGGTTTCGCCGGGGCGTTTTCGTCGCTGCCCTGGTGGGATGGCCGCGCCAGCTGGTTCGTCGAAGAACATGAGCTGCTGCGTACGATCGGCTCAGTCATTGCCTGTCCGGAAGCGCCGTTCGGCACCCGGCTGGCGCGGCGGTTCGAAGACGCGCCGGATCAGGCACAGGTCTACCGGCATTGGCTGCGTTGCGCGGTCGCGACCGGTGACGGGCTCATGGTGCCGATGGGATTCGAGTTCGCGGTCAGCGAAGACATGGACGACCGCCAAACCGCGAATGCCGGCTTCGCGCCCATCGGTGCGGCGCGCAACCTCGACGTGACGGCAGAGATCGGCGAGGCGAACGCGCTGAGCGAGCAGCTGTCGGGGCTCGGCATCGCCGGCGAGATGCGCACGCTCACCGATCCCGCAGCGCCTGTGACCGTGCTTCTGCGCTCCGACGCACCGGACGTTCGGCAGGCGCGGAGCCCGATCGTGGTGATGATCAATCCCGACTGGCAGCGCGAACATCCGCTCCCGGTTTCGCTCGATCCGCTGCCGGCTGCGGCAGGTGCAAGCCTGGCCGCCGAGGAAACAATCGCCGCCGATCACGAATCGAACGTTCTCGTCGGCGGCGAAGTGCGCATTCTGCGCGCGCGCCCGACCGGGCCGATCAAATCACGGCGCGCCGATCTCCGGCCGGCGAAGCTCGCGGCGGCGCCGCGCATTGTGATCGACAGCGTCGTTCCCAGCGTCGAGGGCGGGCGATTTGCCGCCAAGTGCGTGATCGGCGAGCCCGTGACCATCGCCGCCGATGTGTTCATCGACGGACACGAACTGCTTGTGGTCGAGGTGCTGTGGCGCGCCGCGGATCAAAAGGAATGGCGCCGCGAGCCGATGCGGCTGCTCGGCAACGACCGGTGGCAAGCGACGATCTTGCCTGACCGGATCGGCCGCTACGAGTTTACCATCGAGGCATGGGTGGACCGGTACGGCACGCTGTGCCGCGACGTCGAAATCAAGCGCCCCGCGGGCGGCGACGTGGCCGTCGAGATCGCGGAAGCGCGCCACCTTTTGGAGCAGGCCAAGGAGCGGACGCAGGACGACGCCGGCAATGTCATCTCGGCCGCCTTGACCTGGTTGCGCGATGCCAGCGTCGACGCGAGCGCGCAGATTCTGCTCACCCCCGACCTGCGCGAGGTGATGCGGGAGGCCGAGGAGCAACTTTTCCGCTGCGGCTGCGAGCCAGCGTTCGCGCTCGACGTGGAGCGCCCGCAGGCGGCCTTCGCCTCCTGGTACGAGCTGTTCCCCCGCTCCGCCACCACCACGTCCACCCGTCACGGCACCCTGGCCGACGTCGTCCGCCGATTGCCGGCGCTGCGCGACATGGGCTTTGACGTGCTCTATCTGCCGCCGATCCATCCGATCGGGAACACCAATCGCAAAGGCAAGAACAACAGCCTGCGCGCCGAGGCAGACGACGTCGGCAGCCCTTACGCGATCGGTAGCAGCGAGGGCGGGCACACGGCGATCCATCCCGCTCTCGGCACCCTCGACGACTTTCGGCAGTTGCGCGCGGCTGCGGCCGACCACGGAATGGAGCTCGCGCTCGATTTCGCCGTCCAGTGCTCACCCGACCATCCCTGGCTCAAGGAGCACCCCGAATGGTTCAGCTGGCGGCCGGACGGCTCGGTGCGGTACGCGGAGAATCCGCCGAAGAAATACGAAGACATCGTCAATGTCGATTTCTACGGCGGCCAATCGATACCGGACTTGTGGATTGCGCTTCGCGACATCGTTCTGTTCTGGCTCAACGAGGGGGTGCGCATCTTTCGCGTGGACAATCCGCATACCAAGCCGCTGCCGTTCTGGGAGTGGCTCATTGCCCAAGTGCGCTCGCGCAACCCGGAAGTGATCTTCCTGTCGGAAGCCTTCACGCGGCCGAAAATGATGTACCGCCTGGCGAAAATAGGCTTCTCGCAGTCGTACACCTACTTCACCTGGCGCAATTCGAAGCAGGAGATCACCGACTATTTCGTCGAGCTGACGACGTCGGAGGTGAAGGACTATTTCCGTCCGCATCTTTTCGTCAACACGCCGGACATCAATCCGTATTTCCTGCAGACATCGGGGCGTCCCGGCTTTCTCATTCGCGCCGCGCTCGCGGCGACGCTCTCCGGCCTCTGGGGAATGTACTCGGGGTTCGAGCTTTGCGAGGCGGCGGCGCTGCCGGGCCGTGAGGAATATCTGGATTCGGAGAAATACGAGATTCGCGTGCGTTCGCGCGATGCCCCCGGGAACATCATCCCCGAGATCAGGAAGCTCAACCGCATCCGCAAGAGCAACCCGGCGCTGCAGACGCATCTCGGGCTGCGTTTTTATCCGGCGCATGGCAACCAGGTGATCCTCTACGGCAAGCCGTTGCTTGCCGGCGACGACATGATCCTGATCGCCGTCAGCCTCGATCCGTTTCATGTGCAGGAGGTCACGATCGAAGTGCCGCTGTGGGAATGGAAGCTTTCCGACAGCGCCGCCGTCGCGGTCACGGACCTGATGCGGGAGCAAAAGTTCACCTGGCACGGCAAATTGCAGCGCATACGGCTCGATCCCGCCGAACTTCCCTTCGCGATCTGGCGCATCGCACCTCGCCCCGGAGGCTGACGATGGACGCACGCAGCGTACAGCAGACGACGAGTGCGGCGGAGCAGCTCTGGTACAAGGATGCGATCATTTACCAGCTGCACGTCAAATCGTTCTTCGACAGCAATGACGACGGTATCGGAGATTTTCCCGGCCTCATCTCCAGGCTCGACTACATCGCCGATCTGGGCGTCAACGCGATATGGCTGTTGCCGTTCTACCCGTCGCCGCGCCTCGACGACGGCTACGACATCAGCGCCTATCGCGACGTGCATCCCGACTACGGCTCGCTCGCCGACTTCCGCCATTTCGTCCGCGCCGCGCATTCCCGCGGCATTCGCGTCATCACCGAAATGGTGATCAACCACACTTCGGACCAGCACCGCTGGTTCCAGCGTGCCCGCCACGCCAAGCCGGGATCGCCCTGGCGGAATTTCTATGTCTGGTCCGACACCGATCAGAAATACGCCGGTACACGCGTCATCTTCATCGACGTCGAGCGCTCGAACTGGACCTGGGACCCCGTGGCCGGCGCCTATTACTGGCACCGGTTCTATTCGCATCAGCCCGATCTGAATTTCGACAATCCCCAGGTGCTCAAGGCGGTGCTGAGCGTGATGCGGTTCTGGCTGCAGCTCGGCTTGACGGCTTGCGGCTCGATGCCGTGCCCTACCTGGTGGAGCGCGAAGGCACGAGCAACGAAAATCTTCCGCAGACGCACGAGATCCTCAAGCGACTGCGCGCCGAAGTCGATGCGGCGTTTCCCGGCCGCATGCTGCTCGCCGAGGTCAATCAGTGGCCGGAGGACACCAAGGACTATTTCGGCGAGGCGGACGAGTGCCACATGGCGTTCCACTTCCCGCTCATGCCGCGCATGTACATGGCGATCGCCCGCGAAGACCGCTTCCCGATCACCGACATCATGCGGCAGACACCGGCGATCCCGGAAAGCTGCCAGTGGGCCGTCTTCCTGCGCAATCACGACGAATTGACGCTCGAAATGGTGACCGACAGCGAGCGTGACTATCTACGGCAGACGTATGCCGCGGACCGTCGTGCCCGCCTCAATCTCGGCATCCGGCGGCGGTTGGCCCCGCTGCTTGAGCGCGACCGGCGCCGGTTCGAACTGATGAACTGCCTGTTGCTTTCCATGTCCGGCACGCCGGTCATCTACTACGGCGACGAGATCGGCATGGGCGACAACATCCATCTCGGCGACCGCAACGGCGTGCGCACGCCTATGCAATGGTCACCGGACCGCAACGGCGGATTCTCGCGCGCCGATCCGGCGGCGCTGGTGCTGCCGCCGATCATGGATCCGCTTTACGGCTACGGCGCGGTGAACGTCGAGGCGCAGACCCGCGATCCTCACTCCGTTCTCAACTGGACACGGCGCATGCTCGCCGTCCGGCGCCGGCATCTCCGGCGCTGGGGCGGCACGCTGACGTTCCTGTATCCGAAGAATCGCAAGATTCTCGCCTATCTGCGCGAGTACGCGGGCGAAACCATTCTCTGCGTCGCCAATGTCGCGCATAGCTCGCAGGCGGTAGAACTCGATCTGTCGGCGTTCGCCGGCCGCGTCCCCGTCGAGCTCAATGCCGGTACGCCGTTTCCGCCGATCGGCGAACTGACCTATCTGCTCACGCTGCCGCCCTACGGCTTTTACTGGTTCGTTCTCGGCGAGGCGAGCGACTGGCCGGCATGGCACACGCCGGCGCCTGAGCCGCTGCCGGAATTCGTGACACTCGTTCTCCGCGAGAACCTCGGCAAGGTGCTTTCGACAACGGCGGAGGCGGTGATCGCGCGCGAGATACTGCCGCAATACATCCTCAAGCGCCGTTGGTTTGGCCTGAAGGACCAGTCGATCGAATCGACCCGTATCGCTCACCTCACTAACATAGGCGAGGCCGGGCGCGAGTTCCTGCTCGGCGAGGTCGAGGTGAAGAGCGGCGGCGGTGCGAGCTGCTGGCTGCTGCCGCTGGCCATCCTTTGGGAAGACGAGCCGTCAGCGGCATTGCCCAATCGGCTGGCGCTCGCGCGCGTGCGGCGCGGGCGGCGCCTCGGTCTGCTCACCGATGCGTTTGCGCTGCCGGGCTTCGCGCATCGCTTCGTTTCTTGCCTGGCGGCGGGCCAGGGATTCGAACACGCTGACGGCGTGGTGCGTTTCCAGGCAACGGAATCGGGCCGCGAACAGCTCAAAACTAAACCGGATGCGGAGGTCAATTGGCTCGCGGCGGAGCAATCGAACAGCTCGCTGACGGTCGGCGACGCGGTGATGCTGAAGATCTATCGCCGCATCTTGCCCGGCACGCACCCCGAGGCGGAGATCGGCCGCTATCTCACGGCGCAAGGATTCACCCATGCGCCGCCGCTCCTCGGCGACGTCGTGCGCATAGCCGCCGACGGCACCGCCTTCACGCTCGCCGTGGCCCTTGGTTTCGTCCGCAATCAGGGCGATGCGTGGGCGTGGATCCTCGACCAGCTGCAGCGCGCCATTGACGGCCTCGCCGCGGCGGAACCCGCGGGGGATACGGAGGCCGACCTGCTGGCCGACTGCGAGGCCGTGATCGCGGTGATCGGCAGCAGACTAGGCGAGATGCACGCCGTGCTGGCGCGCGAAACTTCCGAAGCAGCGTTCGCGCCGAAAATCGCCGGCGCGGCCGACGCCGCGCAATGGGGACGCAACGTCGAGAAGAGGATTGGCACCGCGTTCGATGCGATCGGCCGCACACGCACTTTCGAGCGCGAGCAGGACCGCGAGCGTGCGAGCGTCCTCCTGAGCCAGCGCAGCGATATTGTCGCTGCCGTGCACCGACTGGCCAAGTCTGGCGCCGGAACCTTGATGACGCGCATCCATGGAGATTTTCATCTCGGTCAGGTGCTGGTGGCAAGCGGCGACGCCTACATCATCGATTTCGAGGGCGAGCCGGCAATTTCGATTGCCGAACGTCGCGCCAAGACCAGCCCGCTCCGCGATGTCGCCGGCCTCCTCCGTTCCATCGACTATGCCGGCGCCACCACGGTCGAACGCAAGGGCGTCGGCGCCATGCCGGTAGACGAGGCGCAGCGCGACCATCTTATCGCGCAATTTCGCCAGCGTGCGTCGAAGGCCTTTCTGCGCTGCTACTGGGAGGCAAGCTCTAACAGCGACGGGCCGGCCGCGCGCGCTCTGCTCGATCTCTTCCTCATCGAGAAGGCCGCTTATGAGCTTGCCTACGAGGCCGCCAACCGGCCGACGTGGATCGGCGTGCCGCTCGCCGGACTGTCGTCGCTCGTTGCGCGGATCATCGAGAAAGACGGTGGAGGCCGCCATGGCTGAGGCAGGGCTCAAACCGGTCTGGCGGCTCGATCAACAATCGGCGCGCTCGCTCGCTCTTGGCACGCACGACAATCCCTTCGCCGTGCTCGGACCGCATGATACCCGCGAGGGACGCGTCATCCGCGCCTTTCTCCCCGGTGCGACCAAAGTCGATGTCGTTCGCCGGTCCGATGGTGCCGTCCTGGCGACGCTCGAGCCCGCGAACGAACCCGGTCTGTTCGAGGGCCTCCTTGACGAGCGAGGACCCTATCGGCTGCGGATCGCGTGGCCGGATGCGGTTAACGAGACGGAAGATCCGTATTCCTTCGGATTGCTGCTCGGGGATCTCGATCTTCATTTGTTCAGCGAGGGTCGCCACTTCGAGCTGGCGCGCTGCTTCGGTGCGCAGACGGTCGCCATCGACGGCGTCAACGGCGTGCGATTCGCCGTCTGGGCGCCGAACGCCTCGCGCGTCGCCGTCGTCGGCGATTTCAATTCCTGGGATCGCCGGCGGCACCCCATGCGCGTGCGCCACGGCGGCGGAATCTGGGAGCTGTTCATTCCGCGCGTGGCACCGGGATCGCGTTACAAATACGACATCGCCGGTCCGGGCGGGATCGAGGCGGCGTGGAAGGCCGACCCCGTCGCCCGACAGACCGAGCCGCCGCCCGGCACCGCCTCCATCGTTCCGCAGCCGGACGATCACCGCTGGCGCGACGACGCCTGGATGCAATCACGCGGCCAACGCCAGGCGCCCGACGCGCCGATCTCCATCTATGAAGTGCATCTCAGCTCGTGGCTCAAGCCGCGGCAATTGGCCGAGGAAAGCTCGCTGTGGGATTTCGCCGTCGAGCGCCTGGTGCCGTATCTCGTCGAAATGGGATTCACGCATGTCGAGCTTCTGCCGATAGCCGAATACCCGTTCGGTGGCTCCTGGGGCTATCAGCCGCTCAGCTTGTTTGCACCCAGCGGCCGTTTCGGCGCGCCGCAGGGTTTGTCGCGGTTCGTGGACGTGCTGCACGGCGCCGGCATCGGCATTATTCTCGACTGGGTGCCGGCGCACTTCCCGACCGATCCGCATGGGCTGGCGCGATTCGACGGCACCGCCCTCTACGAGCATCTCGATCCGCGCGAGGGCTTTCACCAGGATTGGAACACCTTCATCTACAATTTCGGCCGCCGCGAGGTGCAGGGCTTCCTGATCGCCAGCGCGCTCTACTGGCTCGAGCATTTTCACATTGACGGCCTGCGTGTCGACGCCGTCGCCTCGATGCTCTATCGCGACTACAGCCGCCGCGAAGGCGAATGGGTTCCGAATGTCCACGGCGGCCGCGAGAATCTCGAGGCGATCGGTTTTTTGCGCCACCTCAACGCGGTGATCGCCGAGCGTTGTCCGGGAGCCATCATGGTGGCGGAGGAATCGACCGCCTGGGGCGGCGTCAGCCGGCCGATTTCAACCGGCGGACTGGGATTCTCCTACAAATGGAACATGGGATGGATGCACGACACGCTCGATTACATGGCGAAGGAGCCGATCCACCGGCAGTATCACCACAGCGAGATGACTTTCGGCCTGCTGTACGCGTTTTCCGAGAACTTCATCTTGCCGCTGTCGCACGACGAGGTGGTGCACGGAAAAGGATCGCTGATCGGCAAGATGCCGGGCGACCGCTGGCAGCGCTTCGCCAATCTGCGTGCTTATTTCGGCTTCATGTGGGGTCATCCCGGCAAGAAGCTTTTGTTCATGGGCAGTGAGTTTGCCCAGGAGCGCGAATGGAATCACGACCGCGAACTCGACTGGCCCTCGATCGAGGACCCCGCCCATGCCGGCGTCCAGCGCCTGGTGCGCGACCTCAACCATCTCTACGCGGCCGAACCGGCTCTGCATCGCCGCGATTGCGAGCCGAGCGGCTTCATGTGGACGGTCGGCGATGACCGGTCCAATTCCGTCTTCGCGTTTCTGCGGCTCGGGCCGAGCCCAACGGCGCCGATCCTCGTCGTCTCCAATATGACGCCCGTTCCGCGGCGCAATTATCGGATCGGCGTTCCGCGGGGCGGCGGCTGGCGCGAGATCTTCAACAGCGATTCCGGGTACTACGGCGGATCGAACGTGGGCAACGAAGGGCGCGTCGATACCGCTCTCATCGCGGCGCACGGACACCCGCAATCGCTGGAACTGATGCTGCCGCCTTTGTCCACGATCTTCCTGCGGCACGACGGCTAGTCAATGGCGTCATTGCCGGCCCAACTCGATCGCGGCAATCCCTATCCCCTTGGCGCCACCTGGGACGGCTTGGGCACCAATTTCTCCGTGTTCTCCGCACACGCCGAACGCATCGAGCTTTGTCTGTTCGATCCCGCCGGCCGCCGCGAAATCGCGCGCCTTGATCTGCCCGAATGCACCGACGAAATCTGGCATGGCTATCTGCCGAACGCGCGCACCGGATTGATCTACGGCTATCGTGCCCACGGTCCCTACAGTCCCCAGGAAGGACACCGGTTCAATCCGCACAAGCTGTTGCTCGATCCATACACAAGGCAGTTCGCCGGGACGCTGCGCTGGTCCGACGCGCTCTTCGGCTATCGCATCAATTCGCCACGGGCCGATCTCTCTTATGACCGCCGCGACAGCGCCCAGGGCATGCTGAAGGCGGTGGTGAGCGACGACGTGTTCGATTGGGGAGATGACCGGCCGCCCAACGTCCCGTGGTCGAAGACCATCATCTATGAGACCCATTTGCGCGGCATGACCATGCTGCGACACGACATGCGTGCCAACGAGCGGGGAACCTTCGCGGCGTTGGCGGACGCCGACGTCATCCGCTATCTCAAGTCGCTCGGCGTTACGGCCGTCGAGTTGCTGCCGGTCCACGCTTTCTTGCAGGATCGCACCCTGCTCGAGCAGGGCCTGAAGAACTACTGGGGCTACAACTCGATCGGCTTCTTCGCCATCGAGCCGCGCTACTTGTCGGATGGATCGCGTAGTGAAATGCGCGTGGCCGTTCGCCGGCTTCATGCCGCCGGCATCGAGGTCATTCTCGATGTCGTCTACAATCATACCGCCGAGGGAAGCGAGTTCGGGCCGACACTGTCGTTTCGCGGGCTCGACAACGCCAGTTACTACCGGCTGGTGCCGGAAAACCGCCGCCACTACATCAACGACACCGGCACTGGAAACACGCTGAATCTGTCGCATCCACGCGTGCTGCAGATGGTGATGGACTCGCTTCGCTACTGGGTCACCTCGTTCCATGTCGACGGGTTTCGGTTCGATCTCGGGGTGACGCTGGGCCGCGAGGCCCATGGGTTCGATCCCGGTTCGGGTTTCTTCGACGCCCTGCGCCAGGATCCGATCCTGACCCGGGTGAAACTGATCTCCGAACCCTGGGACCTCGGCCCCGGCGGCTACCAGCTCGGCCATCACCCGCCGGGATTTGCCGAATGGAACGACCGCTTCCGCGACAGCACCAGGCGGTTCTGGCGCGGCGATGCCGGCGAGCGTCCCGAGTTCGCCGCGCGTCTTGCCGGCTCAAGTGATTTGTTCGACCGCCAAGCGCGTCACCCCTGGGCATCCGTCAACTACGCTGCCTCGCATGACGGCTTCACGCTTGCCGACATCTTGAGCTACTCCCACCGCCATAACGAGGCAAACGGCGAAGACAACAATGATGGTGCCGGCGAGAACTTTTCCGCCAACTGGGGCGTTGAAGGCCCGACGCCGGACAAATCCATATTGGAGACACGCGCGCGCATTCAGCGGGCCATGCTCGCAACCGTCATGTTCGCCCACGGCACGCCGATGCTGCTCGGCGGCGACGAGTGGGGGCGCACGCAGGGCGGCAACAACAATGCGTACTGCCAGGACAACGAGACTTCCTGGTGGGATTGGAGCCGGGTCAATTCGGCGCAGGGCCGCGAGCTGCGAAGCTTTGCGGCCAAGCTCATTGCGCTACGCCAGAAGCATACCGCGTTGCGCTCGCGTCACTTCCTGCACGGCCTGCGCGAGCTGGCGCCGGGCATCTTCGACATCGCCTGGTTTGAAGCGAACGGCGGAATGATCTCCGAGGATTCTTGGAAAAATCCGGAAATTCGCCTGCTCTGCCTGCGCCGTGCGACCCGCAATGCCGACGGCACGGTTTCAATCCTGAACCTTCTCCTCAATCCCACCAGCGAAGATCATTTTTTCCGGCTGCCGGATCCGGTTCTGCCGGCGCGTGTTCTCGTCGACAGCGCGCGGCCCGAGGCCGGAGAGCCCGCCGTGAACGACAACAAGATCGATGTCCTCTCGCGCAGCGCCGTGCTGGTCTACGCCTGGCTGGAGAACCCGCCGCAATGATGCGTACGTTCTGGCGTCTTCCTTTTGGTGCGAATCTCATCGGACATGACCGGACGCAATTTCGCATCTGGGCGCCGGCGCAGCCAACGATGTCGGTCGCCGTCGAGGGCGCCGCGCCGCTACCAATGTCGCGAAGCGATGACGGCTGGTTCGAGGCCGAAGCGAACTGCGGAGCTGGCGCGCGTTATCGCTACATTCTGCCGGACGGCGCCACCGTACCCGATCCCGCCGCGCGCGCCCAGCACGATGACGTGCGGGGCGCCAGCATCGTCGTTGATCCGCTGTCCTATCGCTGGCGCCATCCGGACTGTCGGGGGCGGCCGTGGCACGAGGCGGTGCTCTACGAAGCGCATGCCGGCCTGCTCGGCGGCTTCGCCGGCGTCGCCCGCGAGCTGCCGCGCCTTGCCGCGCTCGGTGTCACTGCCGTCGAGTTGATGCCGATCGCGGAATTTCCGGGCGGCCGCAACTGGGGTTACGACGGCGCTTTGCTGTTCGCGCCCGAGAGCAGCTACGGCAGCCCCGACGATTTGCGCGCGCTCATCGATGCCGCGCACGGTCACGGCCTGATGATGTTTCTCGACGTCGTCTACAATCACTTCGGGCCTGAAGGGAACTATCTCGCGCGCTACGCGCCGGCGATGTTCCGCGATGACGTGGCGACGCCGTGGGGTCCGGCGCTCAATTTCCG
>Ga0210408_10004780_pt1 | contig 12045 bp, 10 predicted proteins | sample IncBWH4MmetaG_FD_155471 | JGI IMG/M metagenome (GOLD analysis project Ga0210408, IMG submission 155471) | Forest soil microbial communities from Barre Woods Harvard Forest LTER site, Petersham, Massachusetts, United States - Inc-BW-H-4-M | ecosystem: Environmental > Terrestrial > Soil >... | reverse complement strand
CAGGAACATCAAAGCGAACTGGCGTAATCGAAGGTGGGGTTTCGGCAGAACTGCTAAGCCTTAGCGATCCAGCCATTCCAGTCACGATCATTCCGGTCAGAAATCCACGGCGCGACAGCATAGGCGAATCATTCTATTCGCGCGGAACCTTCGTCAGCAATACGATGGCAAAGGCGGAAGTAGCTTTAAGCACGGACGGCTGGCCCACCTGATCTAATTCTGGCGAACCATAAGCCCGTCCTAACTCGCGGAGGAATCTGTGATCGAACAACTGATTCTGAATCAGTTGCTCAGTCTGTAGGGGAGGGCCGCTTGGCGAGGTCAAGCGGGCAGGGGCAGGTCCATTTGCTTCTCAGCCAAGCGCTGAGGCGAATATTTCTTGAGAAACGCTCGCCCAAATTCGTTCACAGCTCGCGAATCCTGATCCGTCCTCATGATCAAGGAGGTCTCAAACGACAGTGACTTGTCGGAGAGGGGCTTTATTAAGACGCCGTCGTGACAGCCCAAGCACGGCGGCTCCGCAAAGATGGCAATACCGGCGTGTTGGGACACTAAGTAGACCGCTTGTTGCGCAGTGAACGTGTCGTGAGCATCTCTCGGAGCAATCGCTTCAAGGTGCGCTGTTTCGAGGATCGCGTCATAGATCACGGGGTGAACCTGTCTTGCGAAGACAATCCAATCGTCCTGGGCTAGATCTCGGAGGGTCAAACGTTCCTTGCCAGCGGCAGGATGATCCTCTGAAAGGGCGGCGTAAAGGGGCGCCCGCGCAAATGGTACCGCAGTGATCTGACCGTCTTCAGGCGGTGCCGTCACGAGGGCCAGACTGAGTTCGCCGGCCAAGACGCTTCGGACCAGTTCCATCGCGAAGCGTGTAGCAAGACGCACTCTAAGCTTGGGGTATAGAGGAAGACGTATCGCAAGAATGGTGGAAATCCAATCCTGATTGGCGTGATGCGAATGGCCCACCATCAAGACGCTCTCACTTCCTTCGTGAGCAGCACGAGCGAGGTGAATTGCCCGTTCGGTGTGAAACAGGGCAGAGCGCGCCTCTTCCACAAAGGCGCGCCCGGCATCGGTGATGTCCACAATCCGGCCCTTTTCGCGAACGAAGAGGCGCAGTTGATACTGCTCTTCGAGTTCTGTGATTTGCTTGCTGAGCGCTGGTTGGCTGATGTGCAGTATGTGGGCGGCCCGTGTGAAGTTCAGCTCTGCCGCCAGGACAACGACCGCCTGCAGGTAACGGCCTTCAACGTTGGGAAACACTTCTCACCCCACGCTTTCCGGTAAAGTTGCGAGACAGATCCGCGACCCGCCTTCTAAATGGACCTTCCTTTCCCTTGCCTGCCGCCGACTTTAACTCAATTCAGGTTCGGCAACCACATTCTTGATAAGGCTGGTCGGAACTCCGACCGCGTAGGTCGCAAATCGGCATCAGGCGGGCGGTCTAGCGCTCAGGACCTAATTTCGACTCCGGCGGGGCTGGCCGAAATCCCGACCAGGGTTCGACACATTACGGACAGGAGCCGTTCTGGTTAGACCCCACCGAGGCGTGTGACTGTGGCCTCGGCGCTGAACATCCACGTCGGCAAAGCGCAGATCGTGTCATTCGGCAGTTCGCAGAATATTTGCTCTCCATTGCGATTCTTCACACGCCGGCGTACGCGCAAGGATGAGCCAAATAGCGGATGCCAACGGTAGTGGACGGTTACTGTCTCCGAACGATGTGCATCATGTTTCTGGTTCGCCTGGAACCGGTAAGAGTCATCTCGCGCAAGCGATCCTACATGCTGCCATTCAGCAGGGCTATCGTGTGTTATACCGCGAGACTCACATCTTGCTCGATGAACTCGCCGAAACCACTATCGATGGAACTCGCAAAGAACATTTTGAAATACGACAACAGCATGTCGAGCAAGTCCTTTCTGCTCTCGTAAAAGTTGCAAAAATCCGTTCCCCAAGGCCGGTCTCCCACTACGCTGATACCTGATCTTCTCATCTCATTGGCTAATGCCATTGACGTTCCCCCCACTTTGAAGAGTACACTTCCCCGGCTGAAATCAATCTCCAATAGCCGCCCGGATGTATAAGTTCTCAGCTATTGTGTAGTGAAGGTTCTTATCGGACTGCTTACTCCGTCGCTCTTGCCGCTAGAATCCATCGACTCCACGGTGTAGTAGTAGGTCGTCTTCGACAGGAGGTCGTACAGGTTCACGCTCGTCAATTACCCCTGATGCCGCACAGGTCTTTGTGTCAAGCGTTCTATCAATGCAGAAACTGAGAAAAAAGACCGATCAAGGGTGGTCTTGATTGGTGGGCGGCGCAGTTGTGCTTCTCAAACGTTTCTTGCGCCACACGATTGAAGGCGAGCGCGGCAACGGTAGTGTCACAACGTGGAGCGGTGATGCCCCACGGGCAATGGGAGCAGGACCAACCGGTGAAGTCGTCCTCCTCGACCCAGATCAAGCTTTTACTCATACATCTCCTGCCTTTTGCAAGCGTTTGGGATGGGAACTCGGCGGCGACGGACGGAACACATCGAGAGGGCGAGCGCGGAAGGGTGAACTCCTGCCCGTCGCTTGAAGACTATTCTCCACGGAATTGCGAACTAGTGAAGTGACTAAAGTGTTTCGTCCGAGAGGACAATGGGGTCTCAAACAAAAGACCGCGTCGGGGATTCAAATCAAATGATCCAGATCAGACTGCTGCCTGCAGGCGGGCGGTCCTGGGCCACGGGGCAGCCTTCCGTATAATTCAATTATGTCTGATAGTCGACTCTAGGATGCACGAGGAGTAAAGGAAGCGCAGGATCCGTATTATGGGGGGGCCGGTAGAACCCAGCATTGACGAGTACTTTCGCAAAAGATTGATGCCCGTGGAGGGTGTGATTCCCCAACTGGCCGGCATCGATATGTATGGCAATTCCATTCCTGCCGGAAGCGTAGGGGGCGATCTTTTTGAGTACATCAACTTTCAGCAGCGTTACAACATTGACGCTCGCATCGCAGATGCCCTCAAGCGATCGAAGCAATACCTGGAGCCTCTTCCCAAAGGCCAGACTCCGCGAAACTCGGTGGATGAGCATGTGCAGTGGTTAAAGTCTAAGCCAGGATACAAATCTGGCTCCGCAGCCGAGTACCGACGGGCCAGAAGCTCAGAGCAACTGAGAATCGCCGAAAACCTGCAAGAACTCTACACCACTGCCGGAGTGCTATTGGTCGATGCTCAGGGGCACGGGCTCATCTCGGCAAAAATTGCGTCAACCGTACACGACACTTTCCATGCACTCATGCTTGCCGAGCTGGATCGGAACGGAAAGACAACACCCGATATCTTCGAGAAGATAAATCTTCGCCTCGCGCAGTCCGTCACTGCGAGGAACGCTTTGGGACGGAACAAGGATGACAATTCTCGCGAAATCGCGACCATGCTCTACGGTGAGATACGTCCAGGTGGATATTTCCGCTTCGTAAATTTCGGCCACCCACCACCCTTGGTATTCTCGGCAGAATACAAAAGGTTCATGGAAATTGGTCAGGCTCACATGGTGCAATTCCTTGCGCTAGGATTGGAAATTCCCGAGGACAATCCCGACCGGAACAAGTACCTTTCGATGGCACGGAGGACCAGGAAAATGAAAGCCTCGGACCTCGCAGAAATCACACTCATGAGTCCCGGTGACATCCTCTTCCTTTATACAGACGGGGTTTACGATGGCAGCGATGAGCAGGACCGGCTCCAGATTGAACAAGTGATCCGTGAGCACAAAGACGAGCCGGCAAAGGGGATTTGCAATGCGATTCTGGATCATGCTGTTAAGCAAGACGAGTACCTGCAGCAGATTGGCGAAAAGGATCGCATCGATGACAAGACCGCCTTTGTCATCAAACGCTGGTAAGAACTCTAGTAGGCGCTCAGATAGTTTCGCGTTGTGAGGTCAAAATGGGCGTCTGGAACCTGGAACCCGCTCGAACCACATCCCGGATCAATTCGATCTTCATTTCACTCGGGCAGCATAATGCAGTTTGACCACCCCATCCGGGAAACTTTTGGTCGCCAGTAGTTTCAAACCAAGGTCTCGATGGCGTGCCGCGACCAACGGAATACCCTCTCCAATCATTTTGGGGATCACGTGAATGATGAACTCATCCACTTGCCCGGAATCGAGAAAGGCGGCAACAAGTTCAGACCCACCCACCAGCCAAATATCCCTGCCTTTTTCCAAACGCAGGCGTTCGGCAAAGACGGGCAGATCTTCACTAACGATACTCACCTTGGGGCTGGCGGTTTTCGACAGCGTGCGCGAGAACACGTAATTCTTCTTCCCGGTGTAGCCTTCCGCCATTCCAAAGCTGACCGAGAGATCATAGGTCTTGCGACCTAAAACACAGGTATCGATGGAGCGATAGAAAGCGCCCATGCCATAATTCCCCTTCGGGCGCGGACGATCTAGCCAGTCAACCGAGCCATCTGGTCGTGCGATGAAGCCATCGGCACTCACGGCGACGTAGACGATGAACTTGCGCTTTCGAACCGACCTTGGCATTCGGAGAAAGATACCATCGGGAGGCTTGCTACGCGACTAGAACAATTGATCTTGCTCCGCGCTTAACGGCGTGAGGTAGCTTACATAGCCGACCTGCATTTGTCGCGTGGTGAGATCGAGCGTTACCTTCGCGGCGTCTCTCTCGCGGTCGTCGCGGACTTCACGGCGTCGGCGTCTTGTTCGAACGCATGCAGCGTGTCCGCGACATTCTCGAACGCGGTCAGCACAGTGCTACGGTATTCCGTTCGTCGCCCCAACTCTGCGACCTTGCGACGAACACAGCGGATATGATCGTTTCCATAGCCGTGCTTTTGCTATGAGGCGATTGCCTCTTGCCAAGCGGTTTGCAACGACATCAATGATCCCTAAGCAGACGCAAACAGCACCAAGGAACACGGCGCACGGGTATAGCGTAACCTGCTGCGCGCCCGGTGATCTTTCGGACACAGAACTCACCTCTTGCTTCGAAATTGCCAGGGACGGCGGCGCGGTGGCGATATGTCCGGAGAAGCTGCAGAAGGCCAGGTTGCTAGTGGGCTCGGTCCTCGTGGTAGTAGCGGACATATTCGCGCATGAGTCGCTTCAGATGCCGTTCATTGAGCACGATCACATGGTCCAGCAAGTCGCGGCGGCAGCTTCCTACCCAACCTGCGACTCCATTCTGCCAAGGACTGCGAAACGCGGTCGAACCGGCTCGGTTCCAAGGTTCTTGACCGCGGTGATCCTCGATCGGGGCGTAAATGGGAGGCGCAGGCAATTGATTGTACACAGCGCCGTGGCAAGGGAGTATAGCGTGAAAACGGTTGGAATGTGGGGCCGTGCAGTTCCCTGCTTCGAGTGATCGCATTGGGCCAAAAAGGCAGAGGCACCGGGACCTTTTTTACTGTGAACCCGGCGCCTCAGCATGCGGGACCGACGCTGACGTTAGTATCGGCCGAGCCCCAATCTCTGAAGAAGCTGCTTCCTCATGTTCGCTGACATTGTGGACTGCGGGCGCTTGGTTACGACCGCTGCCACTGACAGTGCTGCGCTTGCGTTCACAGGCGTGGCAAGAAAGGCATGGATATTGCCCGCGTCCGGACCGCTGAGCACAGTCGCCATTCCTGAGATTTGTCCACGAGAATTGATCTTGTTTGCCATAGTTGCGTAGAGATTGGAATTTGCGGGAAGTAATGTGTTGAGGTCGGTCATCACACCGTTTTCCCAGATAAAAGCATGGGCCCAGTTAAAGCTGGAATCCAGGGTGCTCCCCACCACCTGACCTTTGCGGTTGATGCCGGTGGCAATGGACGCAAAATCCCCGGAAAGGGTGCCCAGGTTGGTGAGCGCACCGTTCTGCCAAAGGGCGGCATAAAAGGTTGAGCCATCGGCACTCGAGACTTGGCCGACGATCTGGCCCTGATTGTTGATGGCGATGGCCTGGTTGTTAGACGCGCCGCCGAGGTTCGGAAGTTCCGTCGCGATACCGTTCTCCCACAGCACGGCGTGAATCGGATTTATAAACGGCGAGCTGCAATTCCCCGAGGTGCCGACAGCCTGACCTTGGTCGTTAATGCCGATGGCAAAACCATCGGGATCAGCTGCGACCGTGGGAAGTTCCTGGACGTTGCTTCCTTGCCAAATCACCGGGAGTGCCGTCTGGTAAGGCGCGCAGGCAGCCTCGGTTACGGTGGTTTGTGCCTGGCCCGTGATCTGGCCTCGGTTGTTGATCGCGCTGGCCTGACCATTATTTCCGCCAAGCGTGGGAAGCGCCCTCATGACTCCGTTTTTCCAAAGAAATGGTCTGCAGGTGAGTTTTGTGCCGAACGCGCAGAAGTCTTCGCCGTTTGGGTCGAGGACGGGGCTTTCGGCCAGGCCCACTGCCTCGCCTTGCTCATTGATTCCTCCCCAATTGATCCAACTGTCTGGTCCTCCCAGCGTGCCCAGGTCGAACTTGAGTCCGTCCAGGTTCATGGCAGCGCGGCCTATAAAGGTGCCGGAGCTATCCAGATAGCCGTCCATGGACTCGGTCCAGCCTCTGTTATTGAGGCCCATGGCACAGCCGATAACGCCGTTGTGCAGGGCGCCCAAATCGGTGACTTTGTAACTGGATTGTGCAATGACCGTGTTGCAGGAGATCAGAACGCCCGCCGCCAATGCGAGTTTGTACCACTTTCGAATAGCCTTCATATTTCCTCCTTCGTCTCTGTGAGGCAAAGACACGTCTCAAACCTAAGGATTTGTGTATGCCCCCACATACTTGCGCCGCCGGACATGACTGGGCGACGCCTTCTAACTCGTAATGTGCATTTCGGAGGGGAAATGGCTCACGAGCCGGCAAGAATCGTCCGGCGAATGAATAAGGACGGGCGCAGAAAAGCCATTCATCGGACGCAACTGTCCGCTTTTCAACAGATTGACTTCGGCTGGCAAAGCGGATATCGTTCCCTGCCAGAATCGGGGTTCGCCTTAGGCGGCTGTGCCCGGAACCGGAACCGCAACCCACCCTGTGAGTGAACTGCTGGCCCAATGGCGGGCCGGTGACGAAGAATCCTTGCGCCGTTTGCTTCCGCTGGTTTACAACGAGCTTCGCCGCGTAGCGCATAACCACCTTAGGCGAGAACGTCCCGATCACACGCTACAGACGACGGCCCTGGTGCACGAAGCTTATTTGTGCCTGATGAAACAGCAGGCGATGGATTTTGAAAACCGCGCCCATTTTTTTGGGATCTGCGCTAATTTAATGCGGCAGATTCTGGTCCAGTACGCGCGCCGGCACAAGGCGGCCAAGCGGAATGGGGGGTGCGTACTGACGCTCGATGAGAACCTAGCATTGCGAGAGAGACAGAGCGTGGATCTTGTCGCACTCGATGACGCTCTACACGAATTGGCCAAACTCGATCCGCAACAATGCCGCATTGTCGAATTGAGGTTCTTCGGAGGCCTCTCGATCGAGGAAACCTCACGCGTGCTCGGCGTATCGCCAGCAACGGTGAAGAGACATTGGACGACGGCGCGGATCTGGTTACACGACGAAATCAGCAGGGTGAACCGCGATGACGCCTGAACAATGGCAGCGTGTGCGGTATGTGCTGGCCGAGGCCCTGGAGCGCAAGCCGGAGGATCGCCCGACCTTCCTCGACGGCGCCTGTTCGGTGGATCCTTCCCTGCGGCAGGAGGTTGAACGTCTGCTTGCCTCCAGCGACAAGGCCCGCTCCGGCTTTCTGCAATCCTCGACTTTTCGCGTCGGCCTCACGCCCGGTGCGCATCTGGGCGACTACGAGGTGCAGGGACTGCTTGGCTCCGGGGGCATGGGCGAAGTTTATCGCGCGCGCGATCACCGACTCGGCCGCGAAGTCGCCATCAAAGTGCTGCCTGCGGTGCTGTCGCATGATCCTGACCGGCTACGGAGGTTCGAGCAGGAGGCGCGGGCTGCCGCTGCGCTCAACCATCCCAACATACTCGGAGTCTACCAACTGGGAACTTATGATGGGGCGCCGTATCTGGTTTCCGAGTTGCTGGAGGGCAGGACGCTGCGCGAGTTGCTACTACGCGGTGCAGTGCCGCTTCGCAAAGTGATCGACAACGGCGTCCAGATCGCGCGCGGGCTGGCGGCCGCGCACGAGAAAGGCATCACGCACCGCGATCTGAAACCCGAGAACCTGTTCGTCACTAAAGACGGACGGGTGAAGATTCTCGACTTTGGCTTGGCGAAGCTGACGCAGCGGGTAGCGATGTCGGATCACGATGTGCCCACGCTCAGCGCGCAGACCGAGCCGGGCGTGGTTATGGGCACGGCCGGATATATGGCGCCGGAGCAAGTGCAAGGGAGCGCTGCCGATCATCGCACGGACATTTTCGCGTTTGGGACAATCCTGTACGAGATGCTGACGGGCAAGCGGGCCTTTCACAAGCCGACCCCGGCGGAGACGATGGCGGCAATTCTGAACGAGGAGCCGGCATCCATCTCGCAGTTTGTGCGGACGATTCCGCCGGCTTTGCAAAGGATCGTGCAACGTTGTCTGGAAAAGAATCCGGAGGAGCGTTTTCAAACGGCATCAGATCTGGCTTTTGCACTGGCGGCGCTTTCGGATTCCGGCGCGACCCGGAGTGAATTGCCCGGGGAAAAAACCAGTTTACCTTGGAGCTTGATTTTTGGTTCAGCCATGGCTCTGGCAGTCATAGCGATAGTCCTCGCTTTCTCGCCTGAAACTGCGAGCCGCTGGCGTGAGCGGCTGCAGTGGCGCAGCGCTGGGAATAAGGGGGAGGTTCATTCGCTGGCAGTGCTACCCCTGCAGAATCTTTCCGGCGATCCCGCGCAAGAATATTTTGCCGATGGCATGACCGAGCAGCTCACTGCGGACCTGGGGCAAATCAGCGCCCTGCGGGTGATTTCGCGGACTTCGGCAATGCACTACAAAAACACCAACAAGACGGTGCCGGAGATTGCCCGCGAGCTCAATGTGGACGCCGTTGTGGAAGGAGCGGTGGAAAGGGCCGGAGACCAGATCCGAATTACGGCGCAATTAATTGAGGCATCCACGGATCGCCATCTGTGGGCTAGAAGTTACGATCGTGATTCGCGTGGCGTTCTTTTCCTCCAGGGTGAAGTGGCTCAGGCCATCGCCAGCGAAATCAAGATCAACCTGACTCCTCAAGAACAAGAACACCTTACAACTGCGCGTCAAGTCAATCCCCAAGCCCATGAACTCTATCTGCGGGGCCTGTTTGATTTGCGGAAAGGAACGCCAGAGGCCATTGATGAAGCGATCAAGGAATTTCAGCAGGCCATTACCACAGATCGGAACGAAGCGCTGGCCTATGCCGGTTTGGGGAACGCCTATTACGACCAGAGCACAATTCTGAAAGCTCCACTGGAGGTGATGCCCAAAGCAAAGGCTGCCGCCGTAAGGGCGATCGAACTGGACGATTCGTTAGCCGAAGCTCACGCCTCGTTGGGGTATGTGAAGCTTCTGTTTGACTGGGATTGGCCGGGCGCGGAGCATGAATTCCGGCGCGCCCTCGAACTCAACCCCAACCTGCCGCGGGCACACCTGGGCTACGCGCTTTATCTGCTCACTACTCGCCACCCTGATGAAGCCAGTGAAGAATTCAACCGCGCCGATGCCATCGATCCGTTCACGGGGCAGTCGCACATGGACAGGGCATGGTTGCTGTTTAACGCGAGTCGCTTTGAAGAAGCAGTCCAGGCGGCAACGCGGGCGGGGGATGACCGTGTGGTCGCATTATCCAGTGCTGAGTTAGGACGCTCGGAACAAGCCATTACGGCGGCCGATCGAGCTGTAACCAAGACGAAGAATCCGTTATGGTTGGCGCAAATCGCGTCCGCTTATGCCTTGGCAGGCAGTAAGGATAAGGCGCGGGGTATGCTCATTACCATCGAGGCACAGGCGCGTGAGCGGTATATCTGCGGATTCAATGTGGCTTGCCTTTATGCCAGCCTGGGTGATCACGAGCAGGCGTTCACCTGGCTGGAGAAGGCGTATCGCGATCGCTCCGATTGAATGCCTTTTGTCGGGGTGGATCCCCGACTCGACCCGCTGCGCGGGGATGCGCGTTTTGACGACTTGCTGCGCCGGGTGGGATTGCCCTTGCGGTAGAGTGCGCCTGAAGCCGGCAGGCTGCAGGTTCCTAAAGCGCTGGGAATTGGATTATCAAGAACTTATGCGGCGTGGTTGGTACTGTGGTTCGCCAAAATCCTATCCGTCCACGAAATCACTATAAGAGGGAGTTGCTGATCGATCTGATGTTTGGTCTGGAACTGCTGTGACTGTGATCGAGCTCAGCCGAGCAAACATCTATGTCGGAGCCATTTGATCCGTCTGTACAACTCAGTTACGATTTTGGCGAGGCACAGGATGAAGGGATTGGCCGGGATAGCGGACAGACGGAGTTACGGATGGTTGGGGTTGACTTTCAGATAGGCGAACAGAAGAGGTTTACTGCTGGGCTTATGACTGCCGCCATTAGGCTCGATAGTTACGAATACCGCGTCGATTTGCGCCAGTGTTTTCGGGTCATCACACTTTAGAATCCAGCGCTTCTTCGTGCCATTGTCTTCATAGAAAACGCCCAGGTTGATGGCCTGCTGTCGGTCCGGACCCTGTCGGCCCCACGCCTGGAACGTGCTGGCACGTTTCAGTTCGGTTTGCTGATCCAGATCGTATGCATAGAAAATCAGCGACTTGCCCCGGGTATAGAAGACTCGGCCATATGGCTTCTTGGTTTCGCCCGTTCCAGCTACGTCATAGATTTCCGCAATATAAAGGTCCCGCGCCCCCATGACCTCGCGGACATCCCTGTCGTGGCTCAGGAGTTCGTCGCGTTGTTCGAGGGCAGCTTGCTGCTCCTGAAGCTCACGGGTAAGGTCGTTGACCTTTGCTTCTGATGCCTTCGCACGAGCTGCATCCTGAGCAGACTGCCGGTCGAGGGAGTCTAATCTCCCCTCGAGCAAGTTGGAGGTATTCTGGGCTGATTCCAGCTTCTGCGCCAGTTCAGTCTTTTGCTGGCTGAGGTCTTGCCGGCTTGCATCGCCGGCACGGATACTGCCCTCAAGCTGGCTCTGCGCGGCTTTCATTTCGCTTATTTCCGCAGACTGTCGGGCCAGTTGACGGCGAAGGTTCGCGATCACCGTGTCGCGTTGGGCGATCTCCGCATTGGTGACTGCCCGGTCATGACCGGCATCGCTCAATTGCTCCTCAAGCGAGGCCTGGGCGGGAGAGGCCTTCTGCGTGGTTGGTTGTGCTTGGACTTTGGCGACGTCAGTCGCTCGACGCATTCCGACGCGATATGCGAAGAAACTGAGCGCGCAGAAAAGCAGAATTCCGGCAGCATAGAGCAGCCAGACATTGCGCCAAGCGGATTCGCTTGAGAATGGAAGGGTACGAGGGGCAAGGATCGATGAGCTATTCCTGCTCCCGACTTCTGCGGTCGGATGCTTGTCTTCCCTTGCCAGTCGGTCAAACAGCGCCTTTTCAGCTTGTTCTTGTTGTTCGTGTGACCAGGCATTGTTGGCCTTTATGTGTTCGGGTTCTTCGCTGGCCGCGATGGCGGGAATTACATCACTGACTATGGATTCGTACTGCCGAAGGACTTCCTGGCAAGACGCACAGACGGCAAGATGCTCTTGTAGTCGTTTCTTCTCGTCGTCGGTTAGCTCGCCGGAGGTCGAAGCGGCGCAGAGTTCGAGGAATTCGTCATGGGGTCCGTTTTGGGACAACGCCCCTGCTCCTAGCTTGGACGAACCTTGTATCATACTGCTCTCGCGCCCGGCAATTTGCTATCAAAAATCTGTTTCCGCAGCCGTTCCAGCCCACGGAAGGAATGGTGCCGGATGTTGCCCGTGGTCTGACCGAGCATGTTCGCGATCTCGTCGAGTGTATATCCTTCGATAAAGTGCAGCCGAAGCGTCCTCTGCTGGTCTTCAGAGAGGGTTCCAAGCAGCTTTTGCAGGTCCAATTCAGCCAGGATTTGGTCCACTGAGTCATCCAATGGTCCGGATT
>Ga0210408_10004778_pt1 | contig 12047 bp, 15 predicted proteins | sample IncBWH4MmetaG_FD_155471 | JGI IMG/M metagenome (GOLD analysis project Ga0210408, IMG submission 155471) | Forest soil microbial communities from Barre Woods Harvard Forest LTER site, Petersham, Massachusetts, United States - Inc-BW-H-4-M | ecosystem: Environmental > Terrestrial > Soil >... | reverse complement strand
CGGCCACGGTGATGACGGTTCACAACCTTGCCTATCAAGGCGTGTTTCCGCGGGAGATGCTTGCCGCGATCGGTTTGCCGCCGGAGTCGTTTACAATTCACGGTGTCGAATATTATGGAAAGATCGGGTTCTTGAAGGCCGGTCTTTATTTTGCCGATCGCATCACGACGGTCTCGCCGACCTATGCCAGGGAGATCCTGAGCGACGAGGGCGGCATGGGGCTTGGCGGTCTGCTGCGCGAGCGATCCTGTGACCTCAGCGGAATCCTCAACGGAGTTGATACTTCGATCTGGGATCCTGCGACAGATCCTCACATCCCCGGCTGTTTCTATGCAGACATGCCGAGTTGTTTCGAATCAGACGTTCTTGAGAATAGGGCGGCCAACAAGGCGGCCTTGCAGCGGCGGCTTGGTCTGCAGCCTGCACCTGATGCATTTCTGCTCGGCGTCCTCGGTCGCCTGTCCAGGCAGAAGGGGCTCGACCTCCTTCTCGAAAATCTTCCAACGATCGTAAGTGAAGGAATGCAGTTGGCCGTGCTGGGGAGCGGGGATCGCGGTCTGCAATATTGCTACAGTGCGGCCGCACAAGCCAATCCGGAACGGGTGAGCGTTTCGATCGGGCATGATGAAGGTCTAGCCCACCTGATTCAGGCCGGAGTGGATGCGCTCGTGATGCCGTCGCGGTTCGAGCCGTGCGGTCTGACGCAGCTTTGTGCGTTGAGGTACGGCACCGTTCCCATCGTGTCCCGCGTTGGCGGGCTGGAGGATACGGTCGTCGACGCTGGGGATCCGGCCGTCACCGGCGGCAAACAAACAGGGTTCAAATTTGGACCAGTCACCGCCGAGAATCTTGCTGACGTCCTCAAACGGGCTTGCGCAACGTTTCACGACGTCGCTGCCTGGCGACGGATTCAGAACAACGGCATGTCGACAGACGTGTCGTGGCGCAATCCGGCGAGGCGCTACGCCAATCTTTATCGCAGATTGGTCGAATTGCCTCAGGAGAAAGTTGCTTAACGTCGGCGCTGCCGGAAGGTCTTTCAGGCAAGGTGGACATCACCGTTGCGTTGTGTTCTGCTTCAAGTATCGGCCTTGTCAAAACGGTTCTTTGGAGGTCTTCGCGCCGATCGAGAAAATTCTCGAGAAGATGGTTAATGCCAATCGCAGAACGCATGTTGGCTGCGCTCGCGTGCTGGAACTCCTACCGAAATCTTCACGTTTCCTGTCACTTAGATCAGCCGGCACGGCGTGCCGGCACAAGATTGCGAGCCGGCTTTGTCGCCCGCGCGGAGTGAAGGCGCGCTTGTCGACGTGGTGACGCCTGCAACCGGTCGCACTTAAGTCGAATTGTTTGACATGACTGCGGCTTGACTAGGCGTTCGCATGTTGGAGATTACCATGAACAGTCCTGCTACCGCTCGCTCGCCAGGACGCAGCCGATTGGCGCTGATCGCAGCAAGTTTCCTCGCATTGCTCGGTTCGTTCGTGGTCACCGCACCTGCGCAAGCTGGTTACTATGGCAATTCCTATTACGGTTACAACCCCTGTTCCTACCGCCCCCGCTGCGGCGGCTACGGCTACGCGCCCTACCGCCGCTATGGGTGCTTCGGGTGCGGCGGTTGTTACCGGCGCTGCGGTTCAGTCTATCGACCAGGCGGTGTTTACGAGCGTCGCTACGTCGAGCGCGAATATGTCGAGCGGCGCTATGGTTACGGGGGCTACCGCCCTTCCTACGGCTATAATACGTACGGGGGCTATAATCCGTTCGTGGGCTATCAATTCGCGCCGAGCGGATTCCCGTGGGGCTATGGCGGTGTCAGGTATTGGCGGCCGCCGTATGGCTACGGGTATCAACCGTCCGCCTATGGATATGATGAGCCGCCGCGGCCGCCAGCGCCGGTTTGGGACGGGGCCGGCGACGAAGCCGCTCCTTATGGCGAGAGCGCCTATTAGAATGCCGGCCAAGCCTGGCCACACGATCCAAAGATTGCAGGCACCTGTTGCTTCATCCGGAAGCCGCAGATATGCCGCAACCGCTCGCGTGGACGGTCGGCGATCGCGTCCGGACTGCTCGGATCTGTCGACCTCGGAACACCGTGAGCGAGGCTGCAAAGGCCACTAGTGCCTCGAGCCCGCGAGCACGACGTAGGCGGCGATCGCGAACCAGAAGGCGTAATTGCTGACAATCGGGATCTCGATGAACACGCTAAGGACCGCAAGGATCACCACTAAGAGCGAGATTATAACCCCAAAGTTCACTGCGCATATCTCCTCGCGCTGCGACGAAGCGCCCAAAACCTTGCTTCAATGATCGCACCCCGCAACGAGATATTGTCGCAACTTCGAAGGCCGCGTCTGAGATACGCAGCCTGACAAGCATGCTTCTTCACTCGCAATGCGCGTACGCTTAAGATTGTGGTGCTAGAGTGATTATGAATGCTAGCTTTCTGCCCCGTACGTCCGCAGCATGCCATTGCGCGTTGCCCTCAAAATGACGCCCGATTCGGGTATTTTTGAGGGCATTAGTTGGAGCGTTTCAAGGCCGGTAAAACTTTCGTTCCGACGAACTGGTTTCGGCGGGGGTTTATCGGACGTAACAAAGAACTCATACGTGGAGAGACGCCTCCGAGAGCGTTCGCTGGCTTTGGCGGCGGGCCGGCACTCGCGCTGATGAACGCCGTCGTGTAACTGGAGGAATTCGCATGCTCGTGACCGAACAAGACGCAGTGATGCTGAAATGGTGCCCCATGATCCGGCTTCGCTGGGAAACCAGGCCATTTGCGTTCAATCGCTCCAATCCGGGCCCCAAGGCCCGCCTTAGAAACCTGCTGTATCGAATATTTTTCCCACGCCTGCATCACCAGATGAGGGGGCATTTCTTCCGATGCCAGGGGGCGGGTTGCATGATGTGGCGATGGGAGACCAAAGATCCGCCTCCATCGGGGCCGCGCAAGGGATATTGTGGTTTGGCAGGCACGCCCTTCATGTTCACTGCGCAGTGATGGACCGCCGCATTGCGTGGCACAGGGTCCCTGTCGACCACCAACGCGCGGCATGAGCCGCGCGAAGAGTGTTGCGGAATATGGTAAATAATCGGCGCGGGTCGCTAACTGCCGGCCGTGCAAGCAGTTTGCGGTCTCTCCGCGAGCGGAACAGCGCGCGCGCACAGATTCCCGGTGCAATTTAGCCAAAAAAGAACCCCGATTCATTTGCTCTATCGACGAAGCAAGAACCCGTGGAGTTCGTCATGCGCCGCCATGCTGTCATTCTCGCCGCAGCACTGGCATGGCTAATCAGCATTGAAGGCGCCGAGGCAAGGCTCGATATTCTTGTCGATAAGGCGTCGCAGCGCATGCTGGTGACCCAGAACGGCTATGTGCGTTACATATGGCCCGTCTCCACCGGCCGCGATCAGACGGCAACCCCGAACGGAGTTTACGCACCGCAGCGATTAGAGCGCAATTGGTTCTCTACCGCCTATTACAACTCGCCGATGCCGTATTCGATCTTCTTCCACAACGGCTACGCGATCCACGGCAGCTACGCGATCGATCGACTGGGCGGACCGGCATCGCATGGTTGCGTACGGCTGCATCCCCATCATGCCGCACTGTTGTTCGACCTGGTGCAACAGGAGGGGCCGAACCAGACGACCATCGAGATCACGGACGACGGAGGCCCCGGTGCGCCGTCATTGCCGCCTCGCGAGATCGCGGCGGCACGGGACTTGGAGCCGCCCATGCCGGGGATCGTGCGCGCACGTCCTGACGGGCCGCCGATGCTGGCGCGCGAGATCCCGTCGGAACGAAGCTTGTACCCGCCCGAGCCGGGGATTTTGCGCGCACGTCCCGACGGGCCGCCATTGCCGGCGCGCGAGATCCCGTCGGAACGAAGCTTGTACCCGCCCGAGCCGGGGATTTTGCGCGCACGTCCTGACGGGCCGCCATTGCCGGCGCGCGAGATCCCGTCGGAACGAAGCTTGTACCCGCCCGAGCCGGGGATTTTGCGCGCACGTCCTGACGGCCCGCCATTGCCGGCGCGCGAGATCCCGTCGGAACGAAGCTTGTACCCGCCCGAGCCGGGGATTTTGCGCGCACGTCCTGACGGGCCGCCATTGCCGGCGCGCGAGATCCCGCCGGAACGAAGCTTGTACCCGCCCGAGCCGGGGATTTTGCGCGCACGTCCCGACGGGCCGCCAATGCTGGCGCGCGAGATCCCGGCTGAACGAGGTTTTTACCCGCCCGTGCCGGGGATCGTGCGCGTACGTCCGGGGCCGCCAATGCTGGCGCGCGAGATCCCGGCCGAACGAAGCTTGTACCCGGCCGTGCCGGGGATCATACGTTATCGGGAAAACGGCGACATGCCTGAGCTAGCCCCAGCACAGCGCGGCAATCGGCCGATTGCGGCGAAGAATCCCTTGCCGCCGCTGAAGCCTGCACCCGCGCCTCCGCCGGCCAGTCGTCGTTTGCTGAGCGAGGTCAAGCCACCCGCCAACGTGCCGCGCGCCCCATGCGAGGCCGATACGGCAAACGGCACTCCACGGCCCTCGGATGAATCTTCCGACTGTCGTCCCAAACCGAAGCTTGCCCAAGCATCGCTGCCAGAACAGCCGCAACAAGCGCCATCGAATTCCGCCTTCAAGCTCCTGCCTGCATCCTGTTGGTCCGGTGGCGCGTCGCGATGGCGGTGGTGGGGATCAAGCCCGGGAGCTCCATGCAAGCAATTTCTCGGCAAGTAATTTCTCGCAGATCGAACGCCGGGCGATTGCTGCCGGTACCTAGCCAGTTCCTGCAGCCAGTTCCTGCAGCTGTGTCGCGATCTTGTAGATTGGCCAGCTTCGCCCGCTGACGCGGCAGAACGTCAGTATTGACCACCGCCCCAGTAGCAACCACCGACGCCACCGACACACGGTCCCCCCATGCGGGAATTGCGGCGGATCCGTTCTGGTATCACGTCCTCCAAAGTACGCGGGCGACCGTCTCCCTCCAAAGTGCGCGGGGGACCGTCTCCGGATGGTGCGCAGCAACAAGACCAGGGATCCTCCCGCGCAGCACCACAGTGCGATGTTGACTTTGAAGGGCGTTCACCCCTCGCGTCGCGACGCGGCGTTGAAACCGGTGGACCTGCAGGGGCAGCCGACGGAGGCGCGGGAGCCGCCGAGGACGGCGCGGCAGGAGCCGATCCATTTGCGGAAGGAGCGGGCGCGGTTGCGGGGGGTGTCGACGCGGTGGCGGACGGCGGCGAGGGGGCCGCAGCCGGAGGAGACGGAATTGGGGCCGGGGGCGTCGGCGGCGCCGCCTCTTCCTTGGAATGACGCAGGATCTGTTCATTGACGAAAGAACTTACCGACGACATCGCCTTATCCGCGCGTTGGCGGACGGCGGTAACGCCATCGAAATATCCCGAAACTTGCTGGCCGAGGGCAACAAAGCCACGCAAGGCGTAGAACGACAAAAGGACGAGGAGCGCGATCGCGAGGAACCGTAGGCGATGTCGCAGCGGAAACAACAGAATGTTCGCGACAACAGCGAGCACGCTCGGCCACACGGGCGGATCCGGCTCGATCGCCGCCTGATACAGCGGCGCGCTATTCTGCACCGGATCCTCATATCGGGGCGCGAGCCTGCCGGTATGTTCGATTGCTTCGGCAATTTGAAGAAAGCTCTGACCTTCTCTCCGGAGTGCGCTGCCTGCGTCGCGGAATGCCGCGTCTCCGAGCATGCCGGGCTGATCCATGCGTTTGATGCGGGTCACGATCATGGGCCGCAGCAGCAACTGACGCTGTTCAATCAACTCGGCCATCTTCGAGAAGTTCAGCTTGGCATCGCTGAGGATCTGTGCAGCACGGTCCTTGGCGGCCTGGGCCACGGCAGGATCCTCCGCATCCATCTGCGCCATGGCCTGCTTCAGGGGTGCCATGTCATCGATCATCGCAAAACCTCTCCAGCGACAGTCGCATCGATGGCACAGCTCGTTCGCCGTCGCCCGTTGGCGCAGCGAACCGTTGCGCTCGAACGTTTCCGACTATCGCCGGGTCTCGCGGGAACCAGACCGAGGCTGTCAGTCGCGGTAGCAACGCTCTTCATCGGCAACTGCGCGGGCAAGCTGCACTTACAGTGACAGGCAACCATACCAGGGGACGGCAAACAATAGCCAGCCGGGCCGCTTGGGGCCAGCCTTCCATCTAGAACCGGCCATGAGGGAGTTCGTCCAAACAAGATCGCGCCCGCTCACAAATAGGGAATGCGCAACTCCCGTCATTGCAGCGCACGTTCAGTGATTCGCTAATTGAATCTTCCTGTAGGAGGGATTCGATGCGAGACAACAGCTACGGCCGGACGATTGAGCGGAATTATCTTCAGGAGTGGCGATTTCAGATCCCAGAATATGAGGCGGTTAAAACCGGGCGTTCCGAAATTTTCGTTGCAGCTTGTTTGACGGGATCAGACGCAAGATGCGCGTACCTCGCAGTCGTCCGAACCAGCGTCTGTCCAAGCAGTTTTCCAATCACCGCGAAGCCTTCGCCGCCGGACGCGATGGCATTTTCCTGTCTTTCGTCTTGTTGATTATTCTATAACCATAGGCCCAATCAAATATATCAGGATCCTTTTTTCTTTCTACTGTTTCAAGCCAAACAGTAACATTATTAATAATCACAGGATGCCAAGCAAACCATCGTTGCCATTCTGCTCTATCTTTGGGTTTTAATCTCATTTCATTACCCCCTCGTTTTGTTTCGCGGATGAAGCGTGCATAAACTGGAAGAACATCAGCCGCAGGTGGGCCAAGCGTGGCACTCGCCCGAGCGCTCCGCACTGGAATCCCGTGCTGTCCCCATCGTCGATCAAGCCGGATTGCATCTGCCGGCAAGATAAGTGGCTCCCGCCAATATCATCATTATCCCGCACGTCAACTGGCTCTCGAACGGAGTCTTCAAATCCCGCGACGATATCGTCGATCACTGCTGTGACGCCTGGAGTACCCGCCATCGGACGGCGCAAATGGGGGCACGAGTTAGGTGCAGCGCGATAATCAATCAGCTTCGAGTTCCGCTTTTTGCGTGCGAGCTTTTTGACCGGGACCTGATTCGTGAAGTCAGGCTCAGCAGGCAGTCTAATGTTGCGGTGCAACTGTGGGTAACTGATCAGTAGTACTACCATGGCGATCTTGTTCCTTCACTTTCCTCTTTAGTTGCAGAAATGGGACTCGTATATTCGCCGCCGTTTCGAACAACGGGGGTTCGACGGTAAGGGGGATTGTCATGGGCCGGAACGATTCGAAGCAGCCCCATGATCCTGCGAAAGCGGTGATCACGGCTGCGTATCAAGGGGACGTCAAAAGGGCGATGGCCCAGCTTGACGAAGGAGCCGATGTGAATGCGCGCGACTGCGACGGCGATACTGCACTTATGCTTGCCGCCGAACGAGGCCACATCGAGCTGGTGAAGGTGCTCCTCAAGAACAGAGCTGATGTCAACGCCGAGAACCACAACGGCGAGACCGCGCTGATGCGCGCGGCGGAGAACGGTCGAGTGGCAGCGGTCAAGCTTCTGCTTGCCCATCACGCTGACGTCGACGCAGGGGACATCATCAACTGTAGGCCGCTGATGCGGGCCGCCTATCGAGGTCACGTTGATGTTGTGAAAGAGCTGCTTGCCTGTGGAGCCGATGCGAATGCTCGCAATGCATTCGGCAACACGGCCGCGACCCTCGCGGCGCACAATGGTCATAGCAAGATCGAGTGTATGCTGCGGGAAGCCGATGACATCAGATTTGCTGGCTCGGTCCAAACCAAACGCCACGCGGCACGCCGCTAGACACTCACCGATACGCATCGCATAAGCGATGCTTTTCAAGGGCGGGGGCCCAATCGCGGCCTCATGATTCTCGCGGCGAAGCGGAGCTTGGTCCGGCGCACATCGGACGAGGCGATGCCACCGGGCCGCGCGAATGCACGCGCCCTGTGACAGGTTGCGCCGAGATCGAGCATTCGTGGGTTGAGGCCTGCTTTTGACCCAAGCTCGGATTTGAGTCGAACGACTTTCGCCGTCAGGTGCATTGCCAATCGCAAAGATAGTCAACCTTTGATCCACGGGAATTGGGAAACCAATTCAGGACAGAGACTTTTCACTTGTCCATCGGGAATCCCGCCCGATTCGATCAGCAAAAAAGGGAATGAAGTGACGTTCTCAAGACTGTCAAAAAGATCAATCGCCAGGCGGTCTGAAATCTTGCTTGGGGCGTGGATTGAAACCGAAGCGCGACAGCCGGGTTAGCTGCAGCGCATCACTTAGGTCATGTCATCGGAACTCTCCATCTTTCCATTTCCAGTAGCCGATGGGCAAATCGAGGAGGCTCGGGGAAATGTCAATGCGCTCGACGGCCGTCCCACTCATGTCGCTGATACAGACGGAGAGCGCATACGCGACTCTGTAGTTCGGGCCGGCCTGGGTAGGCCAGAAGCCTTCGAGCAAGTCCATGACGTTGTGGAGCGCTGTGTCCACCGCCGTGTTGACCTGGGCGCGGAACTCTTCCGCGTTCCTCGGAACTGCGGCAAGCTCCACCGCTTTCAGTGCCTCGCCGCGACAGTTTTGCATCAGGTGATGGCCGAAAGTGTATGCGGCGTCCTCGGCGCGGTCGAGCGAAGCTGCCCGCCACTCCTCGTAGGGTCTTGGTGTGTCTGAAGTGTTCATGGTGGCCTAGCGGAGACTGCGGTTGCGGGGCCCGGCCGGCGCGACGCTTGCAAAGCCCGACGGCACCTCGCGGCGCATCCCCTCGAACCGCGGGTTGATGGGCATTAACATCATGGGGCGGATTTTGGCGTCAACGTGATGGAGCAACCCGTAACCGACGCGATTTTCCTCACCCGGGCCACTGTTGAGGCGATCCGCGGCTCCGATGTTGTCCCGGATCAAGACGCGAAATGCCACGAAAATCGGATAGGGCAAAAGTCGCGCGTGGCGCGACGCATGCGAATATTTGCGTGACAATGGCGATCGCCCGGGATAAATGCTTCACATGCAAACTAAATAAAGTAAGCCCGATCGTAGACCGGCGTCTGATCTTCCTGCTCAATGTGGGGCAGCGCCGTTTGCAGCGGTGGCTGGTCGCGCAAAAGTCCGAAGGCGGCGTAACGGCCGCCCACACCGGGCCTCTGTTCGTGCTGGGACGCCGCGACGGCATCCTGATGGGTGAAGCCGGCGCGGCGCTTGATCTCGGAATGCCGGCCATCAGCTAGCCGGCCGGATGATCGAGGCCGGGCCGATCGAGAAGCGCGCCGACCTGAACGACGGGGGCGCCTGGGCTGACGGCCTCAGGGCGGAGAGCGCTCGCACGATCCAAAGCTGGCGTGGCCGAAACTGAACGCGCGACTCAACGAAGGCTTCACCGACGCCGAAATCGAAATCGTCGCGCGCTGGTTGGCCAGCCTCCAGGCAAAATTTCACAAAGGAGAAGACGAATGACCGAGCAGATCAAGATAGAGAACGCGGAAAACATCCTGACGTTGACCTTCGCGCGGCCCGACAAGAAGAACGCGTTGACAAATGTCATGTACGGCGCGCTCGCGGACGCACTCGTAGCCGCGGAAACGGATCAAGCCGTAAGAGCGATCGTGATCCGGGGCGAAGGCGACATGTTCACGGCCGGGAACGACGTCGGAGAGTTCGCCGCCATCGCTACCGGCGCCTTCCAGGGCGAACAGCAGGCCGGGCGGTTCTTGAGCGCGCTCGCTCACTCGACCCGGCCCTTGGTCGCTGCCGTCCAGGGCCGCGCCGTCGGCATCGGCACGACGATGCTGTTACACTGCGATTTCGTCCTGCTTGCCGAAAACGCCCAGCTCTTGACGCCGTTCGTCAACCTGGCGCTGGTGCCGGAGGCCGCATCGAGCCTGCTGATGCCGATGCGCGTCGGCTATGCCCGCGCCTACGAGATGTTCGCGCTTGGCGAACCGGTGGATGCCAAGACGGCGCTTGCGCTCGGTATTGCAAACAGGGTTGTGCCGCTGGACAAACTGCATGCCGAGGCGGCCGCAGTCGCCCAGCGCCTTGCGAGGCTGCCGGTTGGTTCGCTCGCTGCGACCAAGCGGCTGATGCGCAATCCAGCGGTGCTGATGGCGCAAATAGGCGCCGAAACCGAGCACTTCTCTGAACGGCTGAAGACCGCCGAGGCGCGCGAAGCGTTTACCGCGTTCGCCGAGCAAAGGCAGCCGGACTTTATCAAATTTGCGCAGTGAGATGCACTCGCATGCCGAGCAGCCTGAGAAACCGCTCGGTCTGCGAGAAGCTTACTTCTGCTCGAGCACGTTTTTCAGGACGAGATCGGACAGTTGGACCACAAGCGACCTGAGCCGTGCATTTTCCTCAAGCAGCGACACCAGTTCAGAGTCCACATCGGTGTCGAAGCCATCATCCTCGCGTTCAAGTGGCGCGGATTCGCGAAATTGATTTCCGGTTGACTGCGAATATACATTACCCATGACTAAAACCCCCTGGCGAATACGAAACTAACCCCAGCCAAGTCGATGACGAATCTTGATTCGAATGTTCGTGTGAGTTGGCGTCGAAATTTCGACGGATCAAAGGGCAAATTGGAGCGGGCTTACAGCGAAGTGTGGGCGCGCGCCCCGAAGTGACGTGCACATCACTCTCTGCGCCAACTTTTGCGCGATCAAACAGCACAAATCGCACGCGATCCGCGATCCCGGCAATGACTGCAACCGGCCTGCACTTGGCAAGCTTTCAATTTTCACGCTCTCTCTCCTCGCCAGGGGGCCGCTGATGTCATTTTGGACCTGCGAACAATGCGGCGCTCAATTTTTCGAGAGCGTCGAGCCGCCATCATCGTGTCCGATCTGCGAAGACGAGCGGCAATTCGTCAACTGGAAGGGCCAGGCCTGGCTCCCACGCGAAAAGTTGGCGAAATGTCACAATCTTGTCTGGCGCGACGATCTCGGCATTCCCGGTTTCGGCGTCGAACCGAGTTTTGCCATCGGCCAACGCGCGCTGCTGCTCAGCGAAGGCGACGGCTGTGTGATGTGGGATTGCGTCCCGCTGGCGACCGATGAGGCCGTGCAATACGTCAAATCGCTCGGCGGGTTGAAGGCGATTGCGGTGTCGCATCCCCATTTTTATGGCGCGGTCGCCGACTGGAGCGAGGCGTTCGGCGGCGCGCCGATCTATCTGCATGGCGATGACCGCGCCTTCGTCACCCGGCCGCATCCGGCCATCGTGCCGTGGTCCGGCGAAACCCTCAAGCTTTCGGATGACATCATGTTGGTGCGCACCGGCGGGCACTTTGCCGGCGCCAGCGTGCTCCACTGGCGCAAGGCCGCAAGCGGGGGCGGCGCGCTATTCACCGGCGATATCGCAATGGTGGCGATGGATCGCCGCTCCGTCAGCTTCATGTACAGCTATCCGAACTATATCCCGCTCAACGCCGCCGCTATCAAGCGGATCGCTGACGCCGTTGCGCCGCTGGCGTTCGATGCGATTTACGGCGCGTGGTGGGGGCGCAACATCGCCGCCGGCGCCAAGGCTTCGTTCGATGCATCGGTCCAGCGCTATCTCGCCGCCATTTCGTGATGGCTCAGCCCCCTCACCAAAATTTATCCAGCTGGCCATGTCGAAAACGCCACATTTCGTTCGTCTTGCAGGTACGAAGGGGGAAAAGGGAGTGTGATATGCAGTCGTCTTATCGCTGGGTGATCGTCGCGGCCGGTGCGCTGATGACCTGCGTCGGGATCGGCGCGATGTTCTCGCTTGCCGTCTATCTGGCGCCGATGTCGGCCGACACCGGCTGGTCGCGCACCGGCATTTCGAGCGCAATGACACTCGACTTTCTGGTCATGGGCATCGCCGGCTTCGGCTGGGGCGCGGCCAGCGACCGGTTTGGACCGCGCGCCGTCGTGCTGGCGGGCTCCGTCCTGCTCGGGCTTGGGCTGGTGCTGGCGAGCAGGGCAACCTCGCTGACGCAATTCCAGCTCACTTACGGCATGATGGTCGGTCTTGCCGCGGGCGCCTTCTTCGCCCCGATGATCGCGGCCGCCACC
>Ga0210408_10004777_pt1 | contig 12048 bp, 6 predicted proteins | sample IncBWH4MmetaG_FD_155471 | JGI IMG/M metagenome (GOLD analysis project Ga0210408, IMG submission 155471) | Forest soil microbial communities from Barre Woods Harvard Forest LTER site, Petersham, Massachusetts, United States - Inc-BW-H-4-M | ecosystem: Environmental > Terrestrial > Soil >... | reverse complement strand
CGACTTGATGAGCTGACGGACCACGTCGAGGGGAACGAAGGAGGAGAAGGATTTCAGCGAGGTCCGAAGAAGGGAAGCCGCGGATTCCAGTCTCGCGATCTCGCGAATGTTCGATGGCCGCGACGCCGGCACGTCGAATTGCAGGCTTTCGATCGCCTGCAATTGCTCCGCGACGTGTTCGACGGGCCGCGACAGCCGGCTGGACGCGAAATAAATGAAGATCAGCTCGACCATGGTGAGGATGATGATGATCGCCATGATCAACCGATTGGTCGCCTTCAGCGTCCCCACGAAATCGTCGATCGGCGTCAGTGTGATCACCTGCCAGGGCTGGCCGAAGCCATCCGGGAAATTGGTGAAGGCCGCGATCAGATCTTCCCCGTTTGCAGGGGACCGGAACACGAGACTGTCGGTGTCAGCGCCGGCGTGCCGGCGAGAGGCCTCGCGTACATCCGGATCGTCAATATTGGCAAGCGTCGCGATCTTGAGCTTCTCATTTTCGACCTGCACACCCTTTTGCATGTTCGGGAAAGCGATGATCTTGCCGTTGTTGCGGTCGGCGATCAGAGTGGTGCTGCGCACGCTGGTGCGGTGCTCATCCAGAAAGCGCGACAGCACGTCCATGGTGATGTTGACCGATGCGCAGCCGATGAAATCGACACCATGGAAGATGGGAACGCGCAAGGAGAGAATAGGGAAGCCGGTGTCGGGATTGATTGCGGGTTCGGTCACCGCGAGCGTCCGCGTTGTCTTGGCTAACTGATAACCGGGTAAAGTCCTGATGTCGATGTCGGTTGCAACATCGTACCCGCCGAGTAGATGCGGCCAGACGTCGATAAATTTGCGATGCCGGACCCGCGAGAGCGCAAAGGTGATCGCGTCGATGTAGCTGGCGTGCCAGTTCGCCGCCCCAGGAATACGAGGGTCGCTACGCCTGCGGTCCTCGTCGATCCGGGTCACGACCCGATGGTAGCCATCCTCGAAGCTGACATAGACGGCGTCGATATGCGAAGCCGAAGTCAGCGCGCGGTAGAGGAGATCATTGCTCTGCTCGGTGCGGAAATAGCCGGGGTCCGCCGCGGCCACCTCGGCGAGAAAGCGCAGCGGGGTTTCAGTGCTGTCGATCAAGTTCTCGGTGCGTTCGACGCCGGCCCGGCTGGTCTGCGCGACCGCATCGTTCAGGATCGACACCATGGCAGCCGAATTCCTGTTGTAATTGTAGATCAGGATGAAAATGAGAATGGGAATGCTGAGGCCGATGAACAGCAACGACATGACCAAACTGAGCCTTGGCCGCCCCATCCTGGCGGCCGGCGTAAGCGCTCCCAACCGGGCCAATGCCGCCTGCAGGGAGCGGCGGCTTCGGTACGCGACCAGCGCCGCAATCGCCAATCCGACTGGCACGATCAATAGTGGGATCAGCCAGCGCCCTTCGATGTCATCTTCTCTGTTCCACATCAGTCCCGCGGGCAGCGTATCGTCAGCGAGCAGCCCGAGCTTACGATAGGTCGTGGCGATTTTTCGCCAGTGCTCAGCGTCTTGCTGACCTATATGGCCGGCTCTTCGCCGCACCAGCAGATCCGTGCGAGCCGCTTCGAACAGCAAGGCCTCGCGGCTCTTTTTTGCCGAATAGGTTTTCAGGATCAGATCGACCGTCGCCTCTTTGTGCGCCAGCGCGTAAGCCCAGCCTTTGAGGCTCGCGGCCCTGAACGCCGCCACGCGTTGCGGGTGGGCGTTCACCTCCGCTTCGGAAGTGCACAGATTGTCGCCGTAGAAAGCGACTCCATACTCGGCGGGCGAGAAGGTGCGGTACGCGGCACCGAGTTGCTCCAGGACGAACGGCTCGTTGGTGCTGTAGGCGACCATCGCATCGGCCTTGCCGGCCAGGAGATCGCGTGGGTCGCCCCGGTGGTCGACGCGCGGCAGTGCCGCATAATCCACCCCTTCGTGCTTCAGCATCGCAGCGATTTCATCGCTGCCCGGTGCGTCCATCAGCGTGCGGCCGCGCAGATCCGAGACGCTTCTGATGTCGGCCCGGCGCGGCACCAGAATGATGGCCGGGGACTGCTGGAAGATGACGGCCAGCACGACCAGGTGGCGGCCCATCACCCATTCGCGCAGGACGCTGGAACTGCAGACGCCGAAATCCGCTTGGCCGCTGGCAACCGCCTCGGTGGCGTCGATATCGGGACCGCCCTCGCGGACGCTGACGTCGAGACCGGCGTTGCGATAGTAACCTTGCTCGACTGCGGCGTAGTAGCCGGCGAACTGGAACTGATGCTTCCATTTGAGCTGCAGGGACACCTGATCGAGCGCAGCGGCTGGATGCGATGCCAGCAGGAGCAGGCAAGTGGCTATGGCTAGCCGTCTCAACATTTCCGATTGTCGTTGATGAACCCGTGTGGTCGCATGTGACCTCCGCTGAGCGCATTTTCATTGGGGGGGCGAATCACGCAGTAATGCCTCGCTCGAAAGACGACATTTTGTGCCTGCGACTGCTTCTACGTGACCCGCTTCACACCGGGGGGCTGCCATGTCCCTTCGCCTGCTGGCAGAATAGAAGGCGACGTCGTCTTCGGCCAGTACAGTCGCATCACTAGATAAATCGGACCGTTCGGAGCAGGCAGCCAGTTGGCTTCCTTGTCCGCGCCCGGTGATTTGTTCTGGATGTAAAGCGTCAGCGAACCGTCGGCGCTCGTTTTCATACCGGGCAACATCGGCGAGTTGATGAGATAGCGATTGATCGGATTTTCGATCAACAACTGCGTCTTCCCGTCGTACATGGTCAGTGACCAGAAGGCGCTTACCGGCGGCTGCTGACCCGGCGGGAACGTGAGCGTGTAGCTATTCTTGCTGCCATCGAGTGTCTGCCCTTCACTGTCGATACGCGTGAGGGGATACGTCGCCTCCTCTGGACTGTTGCCATAAATGCCCGCCTTCGCCGCGACAGCGCGCTTCAACCAGTCGCCATTGTAGTGGGCGCTATCGCCTGGCAGGCCACTGACTCGCCAGCCGTTGACCGCCTTGCCGGCATTGGCCACGCCCTCGTCAACTTTTCGCTCACCTTCCTTCATTCCCAGCCCCACCTCGAGCTTTTTCTCGAGCGCCAGGTCCTTGAAGTCAAAAGTCTTGCCAGGGCCAACGCCGATAGTTGCGAGCTGCGCGCGTATCGCCTTCTCGTTCTCCTGGGTGGGTGCAAACTGCAGCGCGAAGTCGAGATATTCGAAAAAGTTCGTTTTCACGAGCTCCTTGTCGATCTTCGGAAAGTCGATAACCGTCGCGGCAACCGTAGCCGGTTGTTTCAGATAGGCCGAAAGCGTTTGCACCTTGTAGCCGGCCTGGACCTTCTTGACGTTGTCGAGATCGTCAGGGCTGAAAAGCTGGGTGCGATAACCCGCCAGCGATAACTGTGTGCTTGACCGGAACACCTTCTTGATACCGGGCGGGGTCGTACCCCTCCAGTCCGGCCCGACGACCATGTAATCGCCTGCCTCGCTTCCTGTGGTACGGGTACCGATATACCCGTAGTTGTAAGTGTTGCCATCGCAGAGCTGGACCGAATAGTAGCGCTTGGGCCCCACGGCCGGGACCGAAAGGACGATCGGCTCTGCTCGCAAATCCATCCAGACGAACGAATAGGGCGTGTCGCTGTTCGGCGTGACAATGGCTGTGTCCTTGTACGTGAAGACGTTGGGCTCGTTCTTGATCTGATTGAACGGCGCCTTGAACTGCCCGGAATTGCGATCGACCGCGTATTCGTACATGACGGCGTAGTTCATCACGATCGGCAGGCCGTAGATGAAGCCGGCCTCGGCGATGTCCTTTGCCTTGACGAAGCCTGGACGGTCGGCGTCGGCACCCGACTGCGCGAGCACCGGAACGGATTTCGCGGTTGAGGCGGTGATTGCGGCCAAGGCGGCGGAACGAAAAAGATCGCGTTTGGTCAACATTTGAACATTCCTTCTCTTTGGCAGCCCGTGCCCAAGCGCCCGTGCCCAATACCGGGAGTTGCGGTCTCGAAATTACTCAGAGAAAGTACGTCCGCTCGTGGTGCGGCGACTATGCAAAATCGGACAGCTCGAAACCGCCTGGCTTTGTTTGGTGATGAATCCCCGATCGCGGCGATACACGCGAATTGGGCGATCGAACGGCTAGCTGCGGACCGATTCTCTTGCTTCGTCGCCGTCCGGCGCGTCGGCGTGCGCGATGCTACCAAAGGAAAGGTCTATCGTGTCAGAGCTGATCTAGACCAGGAACGATATCGAAATAGCGATGTTCGCTCGCGATTTACGGGCGGTGAGAATCGACCGCCTCTCACCATTGCGGCGGCCGAACGGTCGGCCCGGTGTCGGCAGGAGACGGCAAACCCGGGGCGGACGGTTGCGGCTCGCCCGCTGGCGCCAGCAATTCGCCCCAATTGGTCCGCGCCCGCATCTGGTCGCGCGTTGCCGCCGTAACGAAATAGCTATCTTCCCGTATCTGCCACCCGCCGCCGAGGGCGCGGTAGACGGCAATCGCCCCTAGAGACACGTTGCCCGTCGCTACGGCCAGATTGCTCTCCGCCTGGAACACGTTCTGTTCAGCCGTCAGAACGGTCGTGAAGTCCGTCGCCCCGCTCTCGTACTGCTCCAATGCAATCTTGAGAGCGCCGCGCGCTGCAACGACACTCTGACGCAGGAATTCCGCCTGGACCCTTGATTGCAGAAAGAGGGATATGCCGTCATCCACTTGCTGCTGCGCCTTAAGCACCGTGTTTTGATAGTCGACGAGCAACTGCTGCAACTTGGCGTCCTGGAAACGCACGTTGTTGGTGATCTGCCCGTAGTTCAGGATATTCCACTGGAATGAGGGGCCGGCCGCAAATGTCATGCCCTTGGAGGTAAACGCGTCGGCGAGAGTGTGCCCGTTGGCAGTGCTGGCTGCGCCGCCGAACGTGCCGGTGATGCTGATGGCAGGATAGAGCTGCGCCTCGGCGATGCCGATCTGCGCGCTCTGGGCCAGCGCGGCCAGCTCGGCCACCCGAATATCGGGCCTGCGGCGGAGCAGGTCAGCCGGAATTCCGACCATGATCGTGCCCGAGGGCGGGGCGATTGCGCCTCGCGATCGGTACAGCAGATTGCCCAACCGTTGCGGTGGCATGCCGAGCAGGACGTAGAGCGCATCGGTTGCCTGCTGCAGCTGAAACGTCAACTGCGGGATGACCGCCTGGGTCGCGGTGAGCACATTCGTCGCCTGGAAAACGTCGCGTTCGCTGGTGCCGCCACCGGTGTACTTCGCCTTGGCGATTTTGAGCGCGTCCTCCTGCTTGCGGACATTGGTGCGAGCGATAGCGATCAACTGCTCGGTCGTCCTGATGCCGACGTAGGTTGCCGCAACGTCGCCCAGGAGCGAGACCAGGACATCGTCGTAGCTCGCAATGGACGCCAGATAGGCGCCGTCCGCAGACTCCACGCCACGCCGGAACTTACCCCAGAAGTCCAGCTCCCAGGCGGCCTGCAAGGCAAGCGAATCGGTCCAGAATAGGCTCGGCGTCGCGTTCGGACCCGCCAGCGGCGTGGCAGCACTGGTCCTGTTGTAGATCAGCGATCCCGTGCCCTGCTGCACCTGGGGATAGATCGAACCGATGGCGACGCCCAACACTGCGCGGGCCTGCAGCACGCGCGTTCCCGCGCTCAGCAGCGTGAGGTTCTGATTGTAGGCGATCTGAATGAGCTGATTGAGCGTCGGGTCATGAAAGCTCTTCCACCAGTCCCGGTCATCTCGATCAGTGGATTTGACCGAGCGGTTATTTGCTCCGATGAACTCGTCGGCGACCGGCGCCGGCTGCGGCACAAAATCCGGCCCCACAGCGCAAGCTGCCATGGGCAGAGCCAAGCCGGCCAAGATCGCCCACCGGGATCGCATGGTGACGGAATGATATGCCACCGACCTTTGGGTCGGATGCGGCATGTTCGTTGCCCTCCCAACCTCCGTCGGACACGAGCGCGCCGACGCCGCCATGCATTTCGCGCTTACATTGCATCAGTCCTCGCCGCTGAAACATCCGAATGTTCTGCCTATGACGACAAAGTTGCCGATCGTGGCGCTCGTGCAACACGGGGGTTGCGGCTCTGGCGCGTCAGCAGCTTACGATTGCATCGATGGCACAACGTACAACAGCCACTTCTTCATCCGGATCGCGATCTTGGAGATGATGTGCACAGCCTTGCCGCGCTTGGTGTAGATGGCGGCTGTCCCTCCCGAGCCGAGCGACAGCTTCCCGGCCACTGCCTCGTCGGTGAAAAGAATCTTGACGGCATAAGCGCCGCTTGACGCCATCTTGGTGGTGTTGGGAATGTCACCGCTCGTCGTAAACTGACCTCCTCCGGATGCGGGGATAATGCTGTCGACCTTCGCGGTGAACAGGCGACCCGGATAGGGGTCCAATACCAGTTCCACGTCGTCCCCCGGTTCGACATTCATCAGGTAGTTCTGGGGAAAGACGGCGACAACCGCGATATCCTCAGTGCTGACGAAGGTGCCGGCCGCCGCGACTGGAGCGGGCACCACCATGGTTCCCGGTTGAACCTGCCAGTTGACCACGTAGCCGTCGGCCGGAGCTGTCATCTTGCATTGCTCCAGATTGAACTGCGCGTCGTTGAGTTGGGCTTCGACGGCGGGGACATTGCTCTGCGCGATCACCACGGCAAACGCAGCCTGTCGGGCGGAGGCTTCGGCCTGCGCAAGGGTCGACTGGGCGCCCGCCAGTCCGGCCGCGGCTTGTTGCTCGGCGGCCTGGGCCTGGGTGACCGCGGCTTGAGCCTGCTCGACGGCGGCGTCCGCCTCCTGGCGCTGCTGCGTGGCTTCGGTCACCTTGAGCTTGCTGATCGCCGCGATGTCCGCTCGCTGAATGCTCAGGGCGATCTGTTCCTGCGTCTTGGCCAGTTCGTCGGCTGCTTTCGCTTTGTTGAGACCCGCCTGTGCATTGGCAACCGCCGCCTTGGCCTGATCGACGCTCGCCTGTGCCTGCGCAATTCCATCCCTGGCCTTTTCGACATTGGCATTTGCCGCGTCTTGTGCAGCTCGGGCTTGTTCGACGTTCGCCTTTGCGGCCTTCAGCTGGGCTTGCAATTGATCAACGGTGTATTGGTACGGCGCCGGATCGATCTCCAGGAGCAGGTCGCCCTTCTTCATTGGCTGGTTTGCCTGGGCGTGTACCGTCTTGACTTGACCCTTCACGTAGGGAACGAGCTGCACCACGTACTGGGAGGTCACGAGCTTCGGCGAGATCGGCGCCGAGAGTGCCCAGGCCACGACGACTCCGCCGACGATAAAAACACCCGCGACCACGACAAGGGCGATCGGATACGGGCGCGGCTTCACCAGCTTCAGCTTGAAGAGAACGAGCACGATCGCTGTATAGATCGTGAGCAGCACGGCAATCATTGGCGGATCTCCTCGCTGCTGGCGTGTCTTGCCGGGTCGCCAGCTCGCGGCACCAGAAAGGCCCAGATCAGTGCCAGCGGCCACAACAGGCCGCCCGTAGCCAAGCCAAGCCAGCTGGCTACATTGATGGCGGCCGCCTGCGGGTGGCCCCATTTGCGCGCGAGCTGGCCCGGCAACTGGCCCAGGCTGACGACGAGGATCACCGCTACGGTCAGCAGAAGAGCGAAAACGACGAATGTGACTGCATCCAGCACGCCGAATGTGGGCTCCATCATCAGTGCTCCTTAGAGAGGAGGGGGCAGATCGTCCTCACGTTCCTGTCTTGCGGCAAATTCAGCGGTCGGTTGATCGGCCGCCATTAGGTTATTGCCTCGGTTGTTGTCTGGCCTCTTCGCAATCTGGAGACAGGACGGAAGGTCGACATAACTCCGCCTGTCGCCAAGGTTAGCTTCCTCGGTGCAGCCTCCGAGGCAAATGAATTGTCTCTCGCCAAGTCGGCTACGACCAAGTCTGCTACAAGATGCTTGTCAGACGGGCGCCCCTGGGCTTGGGGCGTCCGTCGTGAACTTTGCGTGCCTACTTGGCGATTGAAGCCTGGGCTGCTGCGATCTTCGCCTTCACGGCATCGAGATTGAAACTCGCGCCCTTCTGCATCGGCGGAAACTCGATCGCCGTCATCGCCAGTTTTTCAACCTGCTGCTGAACAAACACAAAGCGCCAGAATTCGTATTTGAACCAGTCGAAGTATTGTTGCGCACCGTATTTGGTCCCGCTATCGGGCCAGCCCGTGCGCTCGAAAGGATCGAGGCGAAGGTTAATCAAGTAGGGCACGTCGGGCTTGGTTTTTTCACCCAGCCAGCCTCCGGGCTGGTCGATGAAGCGATACTTGAAATCGTCGATGCGCACGGCACCCAGCTCGCTTTCGCCGAAGTACCAGATTTCGTGCCGGTTCGACGGCCCCTTGCCGGTGATCATGTCCATCTGGTCATAGCCGTCCAGATGACATTTGTAGCGGGTGTCGCCGATCTGCCTACCCTTCTTGAGCTCTTCGCCAATGTTCGGGTTGCCGGCAGCAGCCAGGAACGTCGGGAACCAGTCAAGTCCGGAGATCAGACCGTTCTCGACCTTGCCTGCCGGCACTTTGCCGGGCCAGCGGATCATGCAGGGCACGCGGAAGCCGCCTTCGAAGACCGTGCCCTTGCTCTGCGCGAATGGCGTCTGTCCGCCATCGGGCCAGGTGAAGACCTCGGTACCGTTGTCGGTGGTGAAGACGACAATGGTGTTGTCGTCGACACCCATGTCCTTCAACTTCTGCATCACGATGCCGACGTCATCGTCGAGCTGCGCCATGCCGGCCTCATGGATGGTCCAGCCATTCTTGGAGTTGCGCAGCGCTTCGTACTTGGGCGACAGATGCGTGACGACGTGCATGCGGGTCGGATTGAGCCACAGGAAGAACGGCTTGTTGTCGGCCTTGGCCTTGTCGATGAACTTGAGCGCAAGGTCGCGAATTTCGTCGTCCACGGTTTCCATCCGCTTGGGATAGAGCGTGCCGGCGTCCTCGATCCTCTGCTTGCCGACCTTGCCCCAGCGCGGATCTACGGTGGTATCGTCGACATTCGTCGCATACGAACGGACCATGTTGCGCGGACCGACGGTGTTCAGCAACTCCTGAGGGTAGCCCGGATGCGCTGGATCTTCCATCGCATCGAGGTGATACAGGTAACCGAAGAACTCGTCGAAACCGTGCACCGTCGGCAGAAACTCGTTCTTGTCGCCGAGGTGATTCTTGCCGAACTGGCCGGTGGCATAGCCCATTCCTTTAAGCGCGGTAGCGATGGTAACGGCCTGCGCCGGTATGCCTATTGGTGCACCGGCCTGGCCGACCGTGGTCATGCCGGTGCGGATCGGAAGCTCACCGGTGATGAAGTTGGCGCGGCCAGCCGTACAGCTCGCCTCGGCGTAGTAATCAGTGAACAGCATGCCTTCCGTGGCAAGCCTGTCGAGGTTCGGCGTCCGCCCGGCCATCAAACCGCGGTGGTAGGCGCCGATATTCCACATGCCGATGTCGTCACCCATGATGACGACAATGTTGGGCCGCTGCCCGGCCGGCGCTGGCGCTGTTGCCGGTTGCTGCGCTTGCGCGGGACTCGTCAGTCCGACCGCCGAGAGCGCCGAAGCGGCGACGAGAGAACTGCCGCTCAACAAGAGATCGCGGCGTTTCAATCCCCCACCGTTTGGTCCCGTGCTAAACTCAGGCTTTTCCGGCATCCTATCAATACTCATGATCCTCTTCCTGGTGATGCACCTGAAGCCGACATGGCTCGCCGAGGTGTCGATCGGCTCCGCACGACGCGCGGCCGGACGATAGCGGCGGCAATAGTTGGGCGCGCAGAGATGCGAGCCGCCCTTGAGCACCTTGCGTGGAATCCTGATGTTGGGCAGGCGTGGGTCGTAACTTGCATCCTCGCGGGCGCCGCGCGGGTTCTCAGGAATGCAGCACGCCTTCGGCGCATCCGCTTCGTGCTTCTCCGAATACCAATCGGCCGTCCATTCCCAGACGTTGCCAATCATGTCGTGAAGGCCATAGCCGTTGGCCGGGAATGCGGTGACGGGCGATGTGCGCTCGAAGCCGTCGGTCGCGAGCTTCTGGTGCGGGAAGTTGCCCTGCCAAATGTTCGCCATCTGCTTGCCGTCAGGCGTTAGCGCTTCGCCCCAGGCGAATTCCGCGCCGTCAAGTCCGCCGCGTGCAGCGAATTCCCACTCGGCCTCGGTCGGCAATTCCTTCCCGGCCCATTTGGCATAGGCCTCGGCGTCCCGGCAGGCGACATGCACGACCGGGTGATTGTCGAGCCCCTTGATATTGCTCTTCGGGCCGTAGGGGTGGCGCCAGTCCGCGCCCTTGAGGAAAGTCCACCATTCACTCCAGTTGCGCAGATCGACCGGGCGCGCCGGCGGGGAGAAGACGAGCGATCCGGCATAGAGCATGTGCGGCAGCGCGCCTGGATAATCCTTCGGGTCGGGCGGGATTTCGGCGAAGGTGATGTGGTCGGTTGCCTCGACAAACTCTCGGAATTGGCAGTTTGTCACGGGTGTTCGGTCGATCCAAAAGCTATCGATCGTCACGCGATGGGCGGGTGCCTCTTCGGGATAGTGCTGATCCGACCCCATGCGGAACGTGCCGCCTGGAATGAACACCATCGGCGCACCTGAATCCTCGGAGCCCCCGACTTCAACAAAAGTATCGGCGAGATTACTCATGAGGCGATAACCATGATGGCGTCTGCGGGTTGGCACGATGACCCGAGAGAATGAAGCGGGAGCGGAGCATCTCGAGAAATACGTCGAGGAATCATTCGGTATGAACGCGAACACAAACACAGTCTGTGACAGACCAGACTACTGACCCGTGCGGACGCGGCTATGCAAAAACGGACCGCAGCCTGGTTGAGCGTAAACGGGCTGTAGTCTGAGGCTGGAGCCATCCCAATCAAATTGGAATGGAGGTCGTTGGTGTGCAGGATTGTCCCTGACCTCGCACCTTGCAAAGCGCGTTGGCCTCCGGCCCAATCTGGCGCAGTGCGAGATAAGCACGACGCACCTCGTGCCCGAGTGCGCCGCGCGATCGAACACGGGGAGGCGGCGGCTACGGTCTCGCCTGTATGAACGCTTTCACCTGCCCCCGGCGCCTGTGGGGATCATGGGCCCATAGTAGGCGCCCCAGTGGCCCCATACATCGCGGCTCGCGTACCCGCTGACCTTGCCGTCCGGATTGCCATATTTCGGATGCAAGACGACTGACGGCGCAGCATTCCCATACATGGGATGGGCCCTGACGTTCGACTCGTGACGAACTGTGTGGGCAAATGCGCAGGTGCTGGAGAGCGCGAACGCAGCGGCTAGTGCGATTGCCGTAGGTTTCATCGGTTGTCTCCGTTTTTGTTTAGATAGGAGACAACCGCACCATCACCAACAAAACCCGAGCCCATGGCTTGATCACTTTGGACGAGTGGGGTTCGACGCTCTGCTCTACTATTTTGTGATCACCCGCCTCACGGGGGGCGGAGGTGCCGCCGCGGGCGAGATAGCAAACGTCAACCAGGTATTCCAACCGGCCGGGCGAGCCGAGTTACCAAATTCTCCGTAAGCCTTGACGTTGATCTACCTTGAAGGTCTTGACTGAGCGGAAACACGTAGCCGAACTGTGGCCCGATGCCGAATAGCTGCGATTGGAAGCAACCGACACGGTCGCCCGAGCCGCTGTCGCAGCCGATTTCCTTGTAGGCATAACCCACGAGCCCCACCTGAACCTGCTTGGTCAGGAATTGCGACGCGCCCCAATCGAAGTGCAGGTCGACGCCATTCTGGTACTGTGTTGCAGTATCTTTGAAATTATATGTAAACCCAAGCACGCCCGAGAACTCGTGGCCGGTGGCCGGATTGAAATAAGTGTAGCCACCGCCTGCGTCGATCGCACCGTGCCCGATACCTAAATTCGACAAGCGGTTGGATTGGTAGGCCCCAACAGGTATGTCGCCGGTGATGTAGGTCATGTAGTTGCTAAGGCCGGCATTCCAACGCAAAGCGAATTGCGGGACCAGATCGCCAAAACCCCACGTCGTA
>Ga0210408_10004776_pt1 | contig 12050 bp, 9 predicted proteins | sample IncBWH4MmetaG_FD_155471 | JGI IMG/M metagenome (GOLD analysis project Ga0210408, IMG submission 155471) | Forest soil microbial communities from Barre Woods Harvard Forest LTER site, Petersham, Massachusetts, United States - Inc-BW-H-4-M | ecosystem: Environmental > Terrestrial > Soil >... | reverse complement strand
GATCCGCCTGCATCGCGAAGTGACCGCGCACCTCAAGGTGAAGGTGATCGGCGACGCCGTATCCGAAGCGCCCGCAGCCGCGGCTCATGCTGAAGCTGCCACCGAAGCGCCCGTCGCCGAATAGTCAGCACCTGCAGTGCGGCCAACCGCGCCTTCGGCGCCATGTAGAGAATTGCATCATCGCCTCTCGGTTCGCCGAGGGGCGGTCGTGTCTAGGGCAACGGCGACTGCAGCCGTCAAGAAGGTCAACCGCAGAATCGCAGCGACGAGAGCTTATCCTGGACCAATGGAAAACCTCCGCATTGCCAGCGCCCAATTCGAAAACAAGAGCGGGGACAAGAGCTACAACTTGTCGATAATCCGCCTTTTGACCGAACGAGCAGCATCGGCGGGGGCCGACGTGATTGCGTTTCACGAGTGTTCCGTCACTGGATATGGCTTTGCGCGGCGCCTTTCGCGGGAGCAGATGCTTGCACTGGCCGAGCCCATTCCCGGTGGAGAGAGTATCCGTGCCCTCACTCAAATTGCCCGGGAAACGAAAATGACGATTCTTGCCGGGCTCTTCGAGAGGGACGCAGAGGACCGGCTCTACAAGGCGTATGTCTGCACTAATGGTGAGGGCGTTGTCGCCAAGTATCGCAAACTTCACCCGTTCATCAATCCTCATTTGCTTCCTGGTAACGAATATGTAGTCTTCGACCTCCACGGTTGGAAATGTGGCATTCTGATCTGCTACGACAACAACATTTTCGAAAATGTTCGTGCCACCACCTTGCTCGGTGCGCAGATCATCTTCATGCCCCACGTGACCATGTGTACTCCGTCACCTCGACCCGGGGCTGGATTCGTCGACCCTAAGCTTTGGGAGAATCGGACTGAAGACCCGACCTCGCTTCGGGCGGAGTTTCTCGGCCTGAAAGGCCGCGGTTGGCTCATGAAGTGGCTGCCAGCCAGAGCCTACGATAATGGGATCTACGTGGTGTTCAGCAACGCGATCGGTATGGACGACGATCAATTGAAAAACGGATGTTCAATGATTCTCGATCCTTTCGGTGACATCATTGCCGAATGCACCGAGCTTGGCGACGACATAACTATCGCAGTGTGTGTGCCTGGCAAGCTGAATCAGTCTGGAGGGTATCGCTATCTACAAGCGCGCCGTCCGCAGCTCTACCGCCAAATCATCGGTCAAGACCATCAACCTCGGCAAAGTGTAGCCTGGCGCGGCAAATAAGCAGCTGGGGGGACACGCCCTTATCAACCTCAAGCATTGGTTGCCCCATCCTCGGCGCGTAGTTGTTCTTGCGCCAAGGGTGGATAGCAAGAATCTGTCGGGGATTTCCGTTCGGCACAAAATCTCCTTTCTTTCAAATTCAGCGAGAACCTGGGTCGCTTGGCGGTATCACCGGCTTCTCGCGCATTAACTCAACGCCCGCCAGCACAAACCACAACACCTGCGCAAAAACCACAACTGCCATACCGTGGACATTCAGGCGAAGATGTCCGACCGCGATGAGTAGCGTCAACACCATCGCGGCAATGCAGCCGTAGACCGCGATCCCGCGCGCGAGGCCGCCGTTTCGTATCGCCGATACCGACCACAGCAGGATGGCCAGCGACGCCGCCACCGAGTAGATGCGCGCGAATGCCTGGTTGAAGGCGAAGACGCCATCGATGATGATGTGCCACTGCGAGGCGTTGGCAGTGTCGCGCAGCATGTGCCGGATGATATCGGGGACGATGAATCCGCTCACCGCGGCGGCAATCAGAAGCGCCACTGCGGCAAAGGCGTAGGCGACGATGGCCGCGATGGCCAGCCGGTCCGGTGTGGATGCGGAATCCCGAAAAGCAAGGCGGCGCGTGAGCCCGACGGTTCCGAGAAAGAGAACGAGGAAGCTGATCATCGCCAGCGTATGCGCGATTTCGGAGGCCATGGCAAGGTGCTCAGCCTGCGCGGGCGTGAGCACGCCGCCGACGGTGGGGTGAATGGCCATCGTCACAATGCCGCCCAGGGAGCCGAGGAGAAACGCGAGACCCGACCTACGATCGTCTGTCATGTGAGGTACTGTAGAGGCACACCCCGCGTGTGAATAGAGCGTTATTGGCAGAAGGCATGGATAGCGGACAGGTAGCCGCTGTTTGTCCGGAAACGAGGCGCCCGGAAGCGATGCCCAGAAGCGAGACCCGGATTCGAAGCGAGGTCACGAGTGAAAACCGATAAACGCATTCGGCGCACTCGCGACACGCTGGGCGATGCCCTCGTGGATCTGATCCAGGAAAAGCCCTTCGACGAGATCACCGTACAGCAGATCCTGGACCGCGCTGGGGTCGGCCGATCGACCTTCTACGAGCACTACCGCCACAAAGACGATCTTTTCTTGAGCGATGTGGAGGATTTCTTCGAGATGCTCTCCACCATGCTCACGCGCGGCGGCGCGCCCGCCGAGCGGTTGGCGCCATTGGCCGAGTTGTTGTCACATCTTGTGGACGTGCGCGACTTCTACGCCGCCGTAGTCGCCTCCGACAAAATCGCGGACGTGCAGGCGTTGGGACGCGGCTACTTTGCACGGTCCATCGAAGAACGGCTTCGGCTCGCCGGCGTGCGCGCGGAGCCGGCACAGTTGGCGGCTCAGGCGCACGCGCTGACTGGCAGCATGTTCGCGCTGATTGACTGGTGGATGGACAAAGGCATGAAGACCGATCCCCGCGAGGTCGATGCGATCTTTCATCGCATGGCGTGGAGCGGACTCCAGTCCCCTCGCCCCTAGCACCTAGCCCTCCAGTCCCTGTCTCTAGTGACCGCCAGCACAGATCAACTGTGCAGCATGCCGTTATGCTCCATCCTGTGAAAGTGTCGGCGAAATCCCGCGCTGTTTCAATGCAACCTCACGGGCAAGGGTATTGATGCGCGTGGGGGAAGCAAAACATCCCCCACCCCCCCATGCAGTATTCGCTCTATATTCGCCACTGAGAAAAGCCGAGCTATTGCAAACAATATACTAAGGCATCGCGTCAAAATAAGTTGACTATATTATTTTGAGTGTGTTGTCATGATTACGTGCCGGACTCATCTCAACCCGAGGCGATCGCAACGAAGTATCGCTGGTTGGCGCCGCTGATGGATGAACGGATGCGGCGGCAATGGGCAGCGGCGGAAGTTCGGGCCTATGGATGGGGCGGGGTGGGAGTAGTCAGCAAGGTGATGGGCATGTCACCAAATACCATCCGAAAGGGCTTGGCGGAATTGGAGCGCCGGGAGGAATATCCGCACGAGCCATTGCCCGTACGACTGCGCGGCGAAGGTGGAGGACGCAAGCGGTCGAGTGAAACAGATCCGGAGTTAGACGGAGCTTTGGATAGGCTCGTAGATCCAGTGACGCGGGGCGATCCGGAGTCGTCGCTGCGCTGGACCGCGAAGAGCACAACCCAGCTGGCGGCGGCATTGACCGAACAGGGACATACCGTCAGCCCGCGGACCGTGGGGCGGTTGCTCCACGCTGCGGGCTATAGTCTGCAGAGCAACCGCAAGACGAAGGAGGGAGCGGATCATCCGGACCGCAATGCGCAGTTTGAGTTTATCAACGCCATGGTCAAGCGTTTTCAGCAGCGCGGTCAGCCAGTTATCTCGGTGGACACGAAGAAGAAGGAATTGGTGGGGCGGTTCAAGAACGGCGGGCGCGAGTGGCGGCCCAAGGGAGAGCCGGAAGAGGTACTGGTGCATGACTTCATGGACAAGGAACTGGGTAAGGCGATTCCTTACGGCGTATACGATGTGAGTGAAAACCAGGGTTGGGTCAGCGTGGGCATTGATCATGATACCGCGCGCTTTGCCGCCGAAGCCATTCGGCGCTGGTGGCGAAAGATGGCATCAAAGCGCTATCGCCATGCCAAGCAATTGCTGATCACCGCCGACGGAGGCGGCAGCAACGGAAGCCGTAATCGTTTGTGGAAAGTGGCTCTGCATGATTTGGCCATACACCTGGGCATGGAAGTGCATGTTAGTCATTTCCCTCCCGGCACCAGCAAATGGAACAAGATCGAACATCGCATGTTCTCTCACATTACCCAAAATTGGCGCGGGCGTCCCCTGCTGAGCCACGAAATCGTGATCAACCTAATCGCCAATACAACCACCCAGTCCGGATTGAAGATACAGGCCGCGTTGGACCCCGGAACCTACCCGACAGGGACCATCGTCTCCGATCGGGAACTCGACGCAGTCAACCTCAAGCGAGCCCAATTCCATGGCGACTGGAACTATACCCTCTTGCCGTCGCACAAAAGAAAATAGTCACATTATTTTGACGCGACTCCTAAGCTCGATCACTTAGACAAACAGAGGGCGAAGCTGTCTATCACCGCCGTTTCTTCGCCTTGAGTCTAGCGCGCGATCACAGCGAGCGGCTTCTCGCGATCCGTACGCATGGTTGGAACCGATGCCAGCAGGCTGCGCGTGTACTCATGCTGCGGCCGTGTGAGGCGCCTGCACGGTGACATCGAGCGCGGTGGTAGGCTCGTCGGCGATAAGCAGCCGCGGGCGGTTGATGAGTGCCATGGCGATGAGGATGCGTTGCCGCTGCCCGCCGGAAAACTGGTGCGGGTAGTCGCCGTAGCGTCGCGCGGCCTCGGAAATGGACACCGCCTCGAGGGCCTCGAGGGCTTTGCGTTTCAAATCGCGGCCCGAAGCCAGACCATGCGCCGCGCCGCACTCAGCCGCTTGCCGGCCAATTGTCATCACCGGATTAAGCGCCGCCATAGGTTCCTGGAAGATCATCGCGATGTCGTGCCCGCGGATCTTCCGAAGCGTGTCCTGTGGTGCGCGAAGCAGATCGATTGACTCCGCGCTCGATCCGCGCCAGTGAATGCTGCCGCTCGTTTGCGCCGCTTTCCCGAGCAGTCCCATGATGGCCAGTGACGTTGCGCTCTTGCCAGAACCGGACTCGCCGACGAGGCCCAACACCTCGCCTTCCCTGAGTTCGAAGGCGATACCGCGCACGGCGTGCGACGCACCAAAACCAATATGCAGATCGCTCACCTGGAGCAGCGGTGCCATAGGACATCGTAACGCACAGTTGGTGTAGCGTTGCCGCGTGAATCACTTTACGGCGCATTGGTTGCCTCAATTCGTGCAGAGCCCAGTTAAATACGCCAGAGGCAACAGCACCGAAACCTTTCCCATCTTTATGTGTCGGTAGGGTCCATGAGTAAGGCATGCAGGCCTAGTAAGAAATCTGACGTTTAACGGATTGCTCACACAGACAAGCAACGAAAGACGCGCGCAACAAAATCTAAATGGAGCGCGAGGAGGTTCGAAGATGAAGGTGAACGCCATAGCCATTCCGGCACTTGCCATTGCACTGGCGGCGCCGGCTGGATGGATGAGTGCAAAAGCGTATGCAGCCCCGTTGGCACAGCCTGCCACCGGGCTCTACCAGGAACGTTCCTGGGACGAGCCGCCGGAGGAGTTCCGCGAAGCCCAGAGGAAGGGCTTTCATGAGGGAGTTGAAGCCGCGCGGCACGACGTCGAGAGACATAACCACAAAGACGCCGACGATCATGACGCTTATCGTCATCCTCACGTTGAGCGCGACCTGCGCAATGATTATCGTGAAGGCTTCCGGCGCGGCTACGAGACCGCGATGCGTCACATGATGGATGAGCATCGCGACCATGACCACGACGATCACCCGTACTAGGACAAACCAAGTTGGAAAGTCGAAAGGCCCGCTTCGACAAGGCGGGCCTTTCGTTTTGTGAAGCCGCCGCGTTTTACTGCCCGGTTTGGAATCGCACTTCGGCGAGCGCCGTTTCGAACGCGTAGCGTGCGTTGGCATAGCTGATTTGCGCTTCAGTCTGGGCTAGCTGCGCCTGGGTGAGATCGACAATCCCGCTGAGGCCTACCTTGTAGCGCGCCTGGGCGAGTTCCATGGCGGTGTTCGCGTGGTCGAGTAACTGCTTCGAGACGGAAATACGCTGAAATGCCGTTTGCGCATTCAGCACCGTGATGCGCACGTCGCGGGCAATTGCTTCGCGCAGATTGCGCACCTGTTCTGCGGCGGCCTGTGCACGCAGGTCGGCTTCCTTGGCGCGCGCAGCGAATTCGAATCCGTTGAAGATGGGAATGCTAACGTTTGCTCCCGCCGCGCCGTACCACGATGATTGAATCTGGTCAGCCCGAATGGGCGTGGCGCCGGCGGTTGCGAGTGTGGAGATGGTGGGATGGATGAGGTCATGTTCGGCCGAGGCAAATTGCTTTGCGGCGGTGAGCCGATCGTTCTGCGTAGCGAGATCGGGACGGGCGCGATATGCCAGTTGCACCAGGTCCTCGGTGTTGGCCGGAGGAGCTGGTGGATCCGCCGGAGTTTCGTCCACCAGCTCGTATGGCGGGTTGGTTTCGGAACCAAGAATGGCGTCGAGCGCCGACATTGCCGACTGCAGCTCGTTTTGAGCATCGAGCACCAGCAACTGTGCTTGTGATACCTGAACGTTGGCCAGGCTGAGGTCAAGGGTAGAACGCAACTTTTGCGAGGTGAGCGCGCCAATCTGATCGCCAGTAGCCTGCCGCGTTCGCACAGTCTGCTGCGCCACGCTGACAACCGACTGCGCGGTAAGCGCGCGGTAAAAGGTCTGATCGACGGCAAGCGTTATGTCGGCGACCGTGGCGCGTTCGGTTTCGAGTTGGGCCCTGGCGTTGGATTGAGAATTGCGGACAAGATTGCTCGTGCGCCCGAAGTCGGTGATGAGCTGGCGCACGGTGAGTCCGGCCGCGGCACGGCTGTAAACGATTGGATTGTTAAGAGCGCCGGCCGTGATGCGGCTGTTGTCGTGGGCACTGACAGCGGTGAGATTGGCGGTCGCGTCGGGTAGTTCTCCGGCGCGTGCTTCGCGCGTCACCTGCACCTGCGCCAGTTGCAGAAGGTGAGCGATGCCGATTCTGGGGTTGTGCTCGATCGCGAGGTGTTCAGCTTGCGCCAGGGTAAGCTTGAGACCTTCTGTCTGCGGCGTCGACTGGGTTTGCGGTGCGGAGGTCTGTTGCTGCTCTCCGGGATCGGCGGAGGCCCGGGCGGTGACCAGTGGCGGAGGTGAATCGGGCAGGGCGGCGCGGCCAGCGTGCTGCGCAAAGCCGAGTGCCGGACTCACAAGAACCGTTGCTATGAGAAAACGTGAATAGCTCATGCTATTCCCTCCGCGCTGCGCGTTTTCTCGCGCCGGCCATGAATGGCGAGATAGACCGCCGGCACCAGGAACATGGTTACGACGACCGACAGGCCAAGGCCGCCAATGATGGAGCGGGCAAGCGGCGCATACTGCTCGCTGCCCGCCTCGATCCCGAGGGCCATGGGGATCATGCCCAGCAGGGTTGCGAGAGAGGTCATCAGGATTGGCCGTAGGCGCACCTTGCAGGCCTGCACAGTGGCTTCAAGCAGTGGCAGTCCCTGGCGGTGAAGGACGTTGGAAAACTCCACGATGAGGATCGAATTCGAGACCACGATGCCGGTCATCATGATGACCCCCATGAGCGACATGATGTTGAGGGTGCTGCCGGTGAGGAGGAGGAAAATGACTACGCCGGCGAGGCCGGGCGGTATCGCCATCAGGATGATGAATGGATCAGTGAACGAAGTAAACTGCGCCATCAGGATGAGGTAAACCAGCAGCACGGCGATGATGAGGCCAAGACTGAAGTCGTGGAATGCGGTGTTCATGCTCACGACCGCGCCGCGCAGGCCGATAACCGTGTTGCGATCGTGCTGTGTGTCGGCCAGGAGCTTGTCGATCTCCTTACCGACGCTCTGCAGGGCCTCTCCCCGCGTTGCAACATAGACATCGATGACGCGGCGGATCTGGTTATGGTCGACCTCGGTGGGCGTGTTGATCTGGTGAATGCTGGCAAGCGAACCCAGCGTCACGTCACCGGAGGGGTCACCTCCGCTTACCAGCGCCGCAGGCACCGGACCGGCCTGCCGGGCAATCTGCATCGGGGGAAAGCCCAGCTGACGCTTGCCGTGCAGCGGAATGTTCTCTAGATCCTGCATCGACATATTGTTGATCCAGTGATTGGCGTACTGAACGGTGACCAGGTAGTTGTTGCCGGTGCGGGGATCGATCCAGTAGCTGGGCGCCACCATGCCGCTGGAGGTGAGCGCCGTGATGACGTCGTCCACCACCTCCTTGGCCGTGAGACCGACCATGCTGGCACGCTCACGATCGATGTTGAGCTGCAGGCCTGGGTAATCGATGCTTTGCGGAATGTAGACGTTGCTCACGTTGGGCATGTTGCGGATCTTCGCGGCAAGCTGCGTGGCGAGGTCGTAAGACTTATCCATGTTCTGCGATTTGATCTGGATGTCGATGGGTGCGGGCAGGCCCTGGTTGATGACGGAGTCCACCAGGCCGCCGGCCTGGTAGTAGGCTGACAGTTCCGGCATCTCGCGCGAGATTTTTCGTTGCACGCGGCGCATGTATTCGTAGCTACCCACGCTGTGGTCTTCCTTCAAGCTTGTTTGCACAAAGGCGGTGTCCATGGAGGCATTGGTGGTGTAGATCGCGGAGAGATCGGGGTACACACCGATGTTGGAGACAACCATGTCGAGATCGGCAGGCTTTACCTCACCGCGAATGATGTTTTCGACCTTGGCGATGTAGTCATTGCTCACCTCGAGACGGGTGCCGGCAGGCATGCGCACGTTGATGATGAACTGACCGGGGTCGGTGCGCGGGAAATACGCGCGTCCCAGGAACGGAAACGAGACGAACAGCAGAAGAGCAACTCCGCCGAGGATCGCGAGGGCGGTGAAGACCGGCCGCTTCATGGAGCGATAGGCAAGACGCTCGTACCAATCGAGCATGGATTGGAACCTGTGGTTGAAGGCGCGATCGAAGCGGGCGAAGAAGCCGATCTTTCGATTCTCGTGGTCACCTTCTTCGTCGTGCACGTTAATGAATTTGGCGCAGTAGAGCGGCACCACAGTCATGGCAAAGATGTAGGAAGCGAAGATGGAAAGCACGACACCCAGGGCCAGTGGCGTGAAGATGTAGCGGCTTACGCCAGTGAAGAAGGTCTCGGGGAAGAAGACGATGGAGGTGGTGAAAGTGGCCGCGAGCACCGCCATCGAGACCTCCTGGCCGCCATTTTCAGCCGCCACGTACGATGCTTCACCCATCTCCATGTGGCGGAAGATGTTTTCTAACACGATGACACCGTTATCGATGAGGCGGGAAAACACCAGGGCCAGTCCGCCGAGGACCATGGTGTTGATGGAGCCACCCATGTAGTTGGTAATCATCAGACAGAGGACCATCGACAGCGGGACCGACAACAGCACAGCAACGGTCGCGCGCGGGCTGCCCAGGAAGATGAGGATCATCATCCCAGTCAGCACCAGGCCGATGCCCGCCTCGCGCACCACGTTGCTAATGGCCAGCTTGACGAAGATGGACTGGTCGAAGACGACGGCGGTCTGGAGCGCGTCTGGAATGTCGACGAGCTTTTTCACGGCGGCCTTGATGCCGTCGACGATGGTGATGGTATTCGAGTTGCCGCCCTGCTTGAAGATCGGCACGTAGACAGAGCGCTGGCCGTCGATGCGCACGATGTTGTACTGCAGCGCGCCGGCGTCCACTGCCTTGCCGATGTCGCCCACCAGCACCGATGAGTTGCCGATGGTCTTCAGCGGCATAGAGTTCATTGACTTGGCGTCAGGAAACTGGCTGTTGGCGTAGATGTTGAAATCCTTGGAGCCGATACGCACGTCACCCGCGGGCAGAATCAGGTTAGAGCTGTTAACGGACTGCACCACATCGTTGAGGCTCAAGTTGCGCGCCTCAAGTTTGAGCGGGTCAACGTAGATCTGGATCTGCCGGTAAGTGCCGCCATAGGGCTGAGGCACAGAGGCGCCCTGCACGCTGGAGACCTGGTTGCGCACCTGGAACTGGGCGAGATCTTTCAGGTTGGTTTCGTTCAGGCCCTGGCCCTTCAGCGTGACCAGGCAGACGGGCTGGGTCGAGGCATCCATGCCGAGCACAACGGGCGGCAGCGTTCCGGGAGGCAGGCGGCGCAAGTCGGCCATGGCAAGGTTGGCGATGTTGCTTACCGCGACGTTGGGATCAGTGCCGGGCTTGAAGTAAATCTTGATGAGGCTGACGCCGGTAAGCGAGCGGGATTCGCTGTGGTCGATGTTGGCGCCCAGCGTGAAGAAGCGCTCAAAGGTGTCGGTGATATCGGACTCGATCTGCTCCGGCGGCATGCCGTTGTAGAAGGTTGCGACCACCACCACTGGCATGTCGATTTGCGGAAAAAGATCAACGGGCATGCTGAAGACGGTGAAGGTACCGATTAGCGCCACCACCAGGCACAGCATGATGATGAAGTAGGGATACTGGAGAGCAAACTTTGGCATTAGCGGGCACCTCCGGCGGGTTTCGCGCCAGCTTGCGGCGCTTCGCGATTCCGGTCAGAGGCGCCGGGAGATGCCGGCGCGGACTGCGCGCCAGGTTCCTCTTCGCCCCTGAGGTCGATCATGCCGCCGGTCTGCTGCTGCGTTTCAGAGGCTGGTGAGGCTGTTACTTGCGGATCGACTGGTGCGCCCTCCTGGTATCGATCCTGACCGCCGATGATGACGCGGTCGCCGGCATTCAAACCGCTTCTGATCTCGGCCAGCTTCGATCCTTCCAGACCCAGCTGCACAGGTCGAACATGCACGTGGTTGTTGCTGCCGAGAACGTAGACCATCGTCTGCTTGCCCTGCAGCACAATGGCTTCAACGGGAACGGCGATGACGTTTTCGACATGCGCCAGGCGAAGCATAGTGTTGGCGTACATGCCGGGAGAGATGGAAAGGTTCTTGTTGTCCACGTCAACCTCGGTTTCCATCGTCCGCGTCTCAAAGTTGACGTTGCGGGTAAAGCGCACGATCTTGCCTGTCAGGGAACGATTCACCGCGTCAACGCGCACTTGCAGCTGAGCGCCCTGGTGCACATAACGCACGTCGTCCTCGGGTACGGGAATTCGCAGCCGCAACAGCGAGCTCTGCGAAAGACGCACGATGGGCAGGTCCTGGCTGTTGGAGTTGGTGCCGCCCTGGATCAGCGCACCGGTATCGGCGTAACGCCACACCACTACTCCGGAGATGGGCGCGATCACGTTGGTGTAATCGTGCAGAGCCTGCACCCGCTGATTGTCAGCCTGAGAGGACCCCAGATGCTGCTGGGCCGCGGCCATGGCGGCCTTCGCGGCGTCAACCTGCGCCTGCGCGCCAAGGTCGCCGGCTTGCGCATTGTCCAACTCCTGTTCCGCGATGAGACCCGGATGCCCTTGCGCGGCGTCCTTCAGACGAACATATTGCTGATGGAGCGCTGCGTACTGTGCCTCGGCGCGGCTGATCTCATGGTGCGCCCGCGTGATCTCTTCTTTACTCTGCTCTACCTGGAAGACGGTTTGCTGCAGCTGTGCCCGCAACTCCGGCACTTCCAGCACGGCCAGCGTCTGCCCTTGCGTGACCATATCGCCGATGTCCACGTTAATCCGGCGCATGTAGCCGCTCACCTTGGGGTGGACATCCACAACCTCGTAGGGCTGGAACTGACCTGCGAGCGTCAGCACATGCGCGATGTCGCCGCGTTGGGCGACGGCCACGCGTGCAGAGGGTACGGTAGCGGCCTTGGCCTCGGAGGTATCACTCTCAGAGTGGCACGCAACCATACCGAATACGACCAGGACAGCGGTCCCCAAGACGACACTTGACTTGAGCGCCAATGCCGCTGTCCCCGATGAATGGTTCTTCATATCGAGAAATTGCTCCCTGTTTTCGAGGTTCCTGTTCCAAAAGCGCCGGGTGATGCAACCCAGTCACCCACACGCCAAGACAAATTCCCCGGTTGCGTCGCGAAGAGTCCAAGAGTAAAGCCAGGGCGACACAACCACCGACTCAGCTACAGCTTCTGATCCGACGGACAACGTTGGATGCAGGGGGCGCAGCTGCGTTCAAGGGTCGCTGAGCGACGAAAACTAGAAGCCTGGAGGTGGTCGGAAGAAGAGGGAAGGAAAAAAG
>Ga0210408_10004774_pt1 | contig 12054 bp, 8 predicted proteins | sample IncBWH4MmetaG_FD_155471 | JGI IMG/M metagenome (GOLD analysis project Ga0210408, IMG submission 155471) | Forest soil microbial communities from Barre Woods Harvard Forest LTER site, Petersham, Massachusetts, United States - Inc-BW-H-4-M | ecosystem: Environmental > Terrestrial > Soil >... | reverse complement strand
GGGCCCAACACTTCCGCGATCCCGCGCAGCACCTCCTCTTCGCCGAGGCCGGGGGGCACGCGGCAGTCCACCTTCAGCTCGGCGCGGCTGGGGATCACGTTGATCTTCTCGGAGGCGCGAATGCGGGTGGGGGCGAAGGTGACCCCGAGCATCGGCTCGAACATGCTCGCCAGGCGGGGGTCGGCGGCGAGCAGGTTGGCGACGGCCCCCGCGGGATCCCCGGGGTCCTCGCCGATCCCGCGCAGGAAGGCGGCGGGCTCGGCGGTGAGCGTGTAGGCGGGCTGGCGCTCGGCGAGGCGCTGCAGCAGCGGGCCCATCTTCACCAGCGCGTTCTCGGCGATCTTCGGCATCGAGGCGTGGCCGGCCACGCCCTCGGTGGTGACGGTGAAGCGGAAGACCCCCTTCTCGGCGCAGCAGACCCCATAGAGGCGCCGGCCGCGGTACTCGAACACCGCGCCCCCGCCCTCGTTGACGAGCAGATCGCAGCGCACCTTCTCGGGGTGGGTCTTGGTGAGCCATTCCGCCCCGAGCGACCCGCCGGTCTCCTCGTCGACGACGGCCACCAGCAGCAGGTCCCCGCGCGCGGGCCGCCACCCAGAGCGCGCCAGCGACACGGCGGCCGCGACCTCGGCGGCGACCTGGGACTTCATGTCGAGGGCGCCCCGGCCCCACACGCAGCCCTCCGCAAGCTCCCCCGACCAGGGATCGTGGCGCCACTCGCTGGGCTCGGCGAGCACGGTGTCCAGATGGCCGAGGTAACAGAGCGTGGGGCCGTCGGCAGCCCCACGCAGTCGCGCCACGAGGTTGGGCCGCTCGGGCCGCGCGCCCAGCAGCTCGCACTCGAAGCCCGCTCCAGAGAGCAGCGCGTGCAGGTGCTCCTGCGCGGGCAGCTCGTTGCCCGGGGGGTTGACGGTGTCGCAGGCGATCAGCCGCTGCAGCAGCTGCACAGCATCGGTGGCCAACTCGCTGGCAGGCGCCTCGCCGGGCGATCCCGGCGTGCTGATCTGTCCTGCATCACCCATGAGCAGAGCGCACATTCCTCGGCGCGTCCTGCCTCGCTCGACCGACGACCGCCGCGATAGTCACCCCGCGATGGTACGCCGATCCCGGCGCGCCCCGGGCACGGCGGCGAGCAGCTCGCGCGTGTAGGAGTGCTGCGGTGAGCTGTAGAGCGTGTCGTTGGGCGCCAGCTCGACGATCCTGCCGGCGCGCATCACCGCCACGCGGTCGGCCATCTGGCGTACGACCGCGAGGTCGTGGGAGATGAGCAGCAGCGTCAGGCCCAGCTCGCGCTGCAGCTCGCGCAGCAACTCGAGGATCTGGGCCTGGATCGAGACGTCGAGCGCCGACACCGGCTCGTCGGCGATCAGCAGCTTGGGTCCCAGCGCGAGCGCCCGCGCGATGCCGATCCGCTGGCGCTCGCCACCGGAGAACTCGTGGGGGTAGCGGTTGTGGTGCGCGGGTTGCAGGCCCACCCGGTCCAGCAGCTCGCACACGGCGCGCGTGCGCTGCGCCCTGTCGCGGTGCAGACCGTGGATCGCGAACGGCTCGCCGACGATCGAGCCGGCCGTCTTGCGGGGATTCAGCGAGGAGTAGGGGTCCTGGAAAACGATCTGCAGCTCGCGGCGCGCGGCCTTCAGCGCGGCGCCCCGCAGATGGGCGAGGTCGTGGCCCTGAAAGCGGATCTCCCCCTCGGTGGGATCGAGCAGGCGCATGATCAGGCGCGCGGTGGTGCTCTTGCCGCAGCCGCTCTCCCCCACCAGCCCGAGCGTCTCGCCGCGCCGCAGCTCAAAGCTGACCCCCGCGACCGCCTCGACGGCGTCGAGGTGGCGCTGCCACACCACGCCGCGCGCGATCGGGAAGCGCTTGACGAGATCGCGTACCTCGAGCAGCGGCTCGGCCACCGGCTCCCGCTCGATCTCTCGCTCGTGCTCGCTCTCGCTCTCGTTCTGGCGCTGGCGCTGGCGCTGGCGCTCGAGCGTCGGGGCCGAGCGCAGGAGCCCCTGCGTGTAGGGGTGCTGCGGCGCCGCGAGCACCTGCTCAGCCGAGCCCTGCTCGACGATCCGCCCGGCGTGCATCACCGCGATCTCCTCAGCCATCTCGGCGACCACTCCGAGGTCGTGGGTGACGAGCACGAGCGCCATCCCGAGCTCCTCGCGCAGGCGGCGCAGCAGCGCGAGGATCTGCGCCTGCACGGTCACGTCGAGCGCGGTGGTGGGCTCGTCGGCGATCAGCAGCTTCGGCTCGTTGGCGAGCGCCATCGCGATCATCGCGCGCTGGCGCATCCCACCGGAGAGCTCGTGCGGATAGGCGTCCACGGGAATTGAATGCCCACCCGCCCCGGGGAGGCCAACCAGATCCAACAGCGCGATCGCCTGCTCGCGCGCGGCGCGCCTGGAGACCTCGCGGTGGGCACGGATCCCCTCGACGATCTGCGCCCCCACGCGGTACATGGGGTGCAGCGAGGAGAGCGGGTCCTGGAAGACCATCGCCAGCTCGTTGCCGCGCAGCGCGCGCATGCCCCGCTCGGGCAGCGTCAGCAGATCGACGCCCTCGAACAGGATCCGCCCGGAGACCCGCGCGCCCTGGGCACGGGTCAGTCCCATCGCGCTCAGCGCGGTGACACTCTTGCCCGATCCCGACTCGCCCACGATCCCAAGCGTGCGGCCGCGCTCGAGCTCAAACGAGACGTCGTTCACGGCGTGCACCACCCCGTCTTCGGTGGGGAACTCCACCCGCAGGTCCTCCACGCGCAGCAGGGGTGTAGTGCTCGGGCCGACATCCAGCCTCCCTTCAGCGGGAGGACCGGCCGCCGGCTGGCCCCGACCGAGGCTGACGTCCGTCATTTGAAACGCACCCGGGGGTCGAGATACGCGTAGGAGATGTCCACGAGGATGTTGGCCACGACGATGAACAGCGCGGCGAGCAGCACGGTGCCCTGGATGATCGGGAAGTCCGAATGGGTGATCGCGTCGTAGTTGAGGCGCCCCACCCCGGGGATGTCGAACACGACTTCCACCAGCAGCGCCCCCGCGAGCAGCGTGCCGAGGTCGAGGCCGAGCACGGTGACGATCGGGGTGATCGCGGCGCGCACGCCGTGGCGCATGATCACGCGCCGCTCGGAGAGTCCCTTGGCGCGCGCGGTGCGGATGTAATCCTGGCCGAGCACGTCGAGCAGGCTCGAGCGCAGCAGGCGCGCGTAGATCGCGGCGAAGGTCGCTGCGAGCACGAGCCACGGCAGGATCAACGAGGTGAACCATTTCCCGGGGTCGGTGCTCAGTCCGACATAACTGCCGGCGCCGGGAAAGACCCTGAGCTTGCCGATGTCCGACGCGAAGAGGAACAGCGCGATCAACCCGAGCCAGTATTCGGGGGCGGAGATGAACACGAGCGCGGTGCTCATTGACGCGCGGTCAAGCCACGTACGCCGCCGCACCGCGGAGATGATTCCCACGGAGATGCCACTCACAAGCCAGATCACCACCCCCCCCGCGGCGAGCGAGATCGTGGCGGGCAGACGTTCGAAGATCAGGCTCTTGACGGAGGCGTTGCTGTAGAAGCTGTAACCCAGGTTGAAGTGCAGGGCCACCCCCTTCACATAGTCGTAGAACTGGGTGTAAAGCGGCTTGTCGAGCCCCAGCTCGCGGGAGATATCGGCGACGATCCGCGGACTGGGGTTGCGTCCTGCCCGCAGCTGCGCGGGGTTGGCCACGGGCAGGACGTAGAACAGCACGAAGGTGACCGCCGCGACCAGGAACAGCAGCGCGATGCCCCACAGGACGCGACGGATGATGTAACGGGTGATGGCGCCGCCTTCCGTTCGAGTTGCGAGCAAATCCCGGCGGGGGCGCGCGCCCGCCGGGATTGCTCACGTCGGTCTCAAATCAATCCGCTTACCGCATTCCCCTCACTTCAGCGAGGTGAAGTCGTAGTCCCAGTTCCCGTCGTTCCACAACTCATCGACCCCGGCCACGCCACGGCCCTCGATATTGGCCAGGCTCGCGTAGACCTCGGGCGCGACGACCGCCTGGTGCACCAGTTCTTCGTCGATCTTCGCCCACGCCTGTGCGCGCGCTGGTTCACCGACCACGAGCGTCGCCTTTTCCATCGCGGCGTTGATCTGGGGGTTGTTGACTTGGCTCCAGTTGGCGTTGCCCGACGGGCTGATCGCGGGCCCGTAGAAGGGTGCGTACAGCACCGTCTGCGGATCGGCGAAGTCGCGCCCCCAGCCGACGTTGGGGCAGACGTCGATCTCCTGTGCCGGGACGCCGCAGTACTTGCCGTACATCACCGACTTGTCGAGGATGCTCAGGTGGGTCTTGAACCCGAGGTTCTGCAGCGTCTGGTTGACGATCTGCGCGGCCCCTTCTTCCGGTTCGCCGGTCGCGCCCACCACCTGGAGGGTCTTGCCCCCGGTGTACTTCCCGCTCGGGTAGCCCGCGAGCTTCATGTACTTCTGTGCGACCGCCATGTCGCCTTCGGGGTGTTCGTTGTAGTCGACCTTCGGCCCCGCGGGGCCGCCGGCCTCTTCGTAGCCCGCGACGCTGGGGTAGAGGAAGTGCGTCATCGGCGCCGCCACGAGCGGGCCGCCGCGCACCTTGACGATCGCGCCGCGGTTGAGCGCCGCCCACACCGCCTTACGCAGGTTGATGTTGGTGAACGGCCCATGGGCGTTGTTCAGCGAGGCGTAGTAGGTGCCGGAACCAGGGGTGAACGTGATCTGCTGGGGGAAGTGCTCGTAGGCTTCCTTGACGATCGACTGCGCCGGATTGTCGTTCTGCACGACGTCTTCGCCCTTGAGCACCTGCTGGCCGATCACGGTCGGTGCGCCACCGATGTTGATGTCGATCCGGTCGAGGTAGGCGGGCCGGAAATCGGTGTGCGGGTTCCAGTTGGGGTTGCGCACGAGTGTCGCGGACTTCCCCGGCTGGTAGCCGATGCCGAGGAACTTGCCCTTGCTGTTGGACTTCAACATGTACGGGCCGCTCGCCACCACGTATTCGCTGCCGTATGTGGTCGGGTGGTGGGCGTCGAGTGGCTTGGCAAATTCCGGTGGCACCGGTGCGGACAGCGGCAGGCTGAGCGCGCCGGAGAGCAGCGCGGCGGTCGGCTTGGTGAGGTGGAAGACGATCGTGTATTTGTCCGGCATTTCAATCCCCGAGATCGGCCCGCCGGCGGCCTTTTCCGCGCCCACTAGGTCCCCGAAGTAAGGGGTGAAGTAGGGACAGGCGACGTTGGGATTGGCGCCGCGCTCGATCGCATAGGCGATGTCGCCGGAGTTCACTTCGCGATTCACGGGAGGGCTGAAGTAGATGTGCGGCTTGATGTGCACGGTGACGGTCGTGCCACCTGCGGAGATGACCGGCGGACCCGCGGCGACATCGGGTTCGAGCTTCGTGGCGGAGTTCGGCGGATATGAGTAGAGCGGACGTTGGGTCGCGCTCAGCACGGTGTAGTCCTCGGCGAAGTACGCCTCGCCGGGGTCCAGGTGTTCGAAGTCCCCGTGGTCGTAGACCGTCAGCGTCCCACCGCGTTTCTTGCCGGCCAGCTGCTGACCGAGCGGGGACTCGCCCGCCTTCAGGGGAACGCTCGTGCCCGCGGCGGCGCTGCTGGTGTTTTCACTGGACCCGCAGGCGCCGAGCGCCGCGGCGAGCAGTCCCGCGATCAGGACGGCCGCCGCCGAAAGTGCGGCACCCCTCCATCTGTGATGGTGGTTGAACATCCTCTGCCTCCTCCTCAATGTGGTTGTGGGACCGTCCGTGGGTTGAGCGCGTCCTGGAGGCCGTCGCCGAGCAGGTTGAAGGCGAGTACCGTCAACAGCAGGGCGATGCCGGGAAAGGTCATGTACCACCACGCGGTGTTGAAGATCGGGGTGGCCTGGGCGAGCATCTGACCCCAGCTCGCGGTGGGCGCGTGCACACCCACGCCGAGATAGGAGAGGGCGGCCTCGAGCAGGATGTTCAGCGGGATCAGCAGGCTCGCGTAGACGATCAGCGGAGCTGTGAGATTGGGGAGGATCTCTCCGAACACGATGCGCGCGTTGGAGGCGCCCAGCGAGCGGGCGGCCGCGACGAACTCCTGCTCGCGCAGCGAGAGCACCTGACCGCGCACGATGCGCGCGATGTAGGTCCAGTTGAACAGCGCGATGATCGCGATGATCGTGGAGACCCCGGGCTGGATCGCCCCGGCCGCGCAGCCGCGCACCTGGCAGGCGGCGCTGATCCCGAGGCCGAGCAGCAGGATCGGGAAGCACAGCGCGACATCGGTCGCGCGCGAGAGCAGGGTATCCACCCACCCGCCGTAGAAGCCCGAGAGCAGCCCGAACACGGCGCCGATCAAGGTCGCCAGGGCGGTCCCGATGATGCCGACCTCGAGCGATACCCGGGTCCCGTAGAGCACCCGCGCGAACACGTCGCGCCCCAGCTGATCGACCCCGAAGGGGTGTGCGGCGCTCGGGCCCAGCGGGCTGCCGAAGGCGTCGGTGGCGTTCGGGTTCTGGACGTTGGGCCCGGGGACCCCGGCGATCTGCACGATCAGCGGCGCGGCGAGCGCGACCACCACGAGCAGCGCGATGAACCCGAGCGAGACTACCGCCACGCGATCGGAGCGAAAGCGCCGCCAGAAGAGCTGCAAAGGCGAGCGCGCGGCGATATCGCCGGCGTCGACGTCGAGCGGGCCGACGGGACCGGAACCCGCCCCGCCCCGGGCGGGCTCGGGCTGGAGGGGTCCTCGAACCAGAATGTCCGCGGCGCCGGTCGTCATAGCAAAGACCGCGCCCCCGGGGAGGACGTGTTTCTAATGTAGATCACCGACCATAGGAGTTCGACACCCAATAGTCGGCAACCTCCCAAGAATCTTTTGCAGATGGACACCCTTTTCGATCCGCAGGATCAGACCGCTCCCGATGAGCGGTCCGCGAGCGCCCGTCCGCTGGCCGCGCGGGTGCGTCCGAGCAGCCTCGACGAGTTCGTCGGCCAGGGCCATCTGCTGGGGGAGAATTCGGCGTTGCGGACCGCGATCGAGCAGGGCCACCCCCACTCGATGGTCCTCTACGGCCCCCCGGGCTCGGGCAAGACGACCCTCGCACGGATGGTGGCCGAGCGCTCCCGTGCGGTCTTCGAAGAGCTGAGCGCTGTGCAGGCGGGCCGCGCGGAGGTGCGGGCGGTGCTCGCGCGCGCCGCGCACCGCGCCACGACGAGCGGGACGGGCACGGTGTTCTTCCTCGACGAGATCCACCGCTTCAACAAGGCCCAGCAGGACACCCTGCTGCCCGCCGTCGAGGAGGGCCTCGTGACACTGATCGGGGCGACCACGGAGAACCCGGCGTTCGAGGTCAATGGGGCGCTGCTCTCGCGGATGCGGGTGTACGCATTGCAGGCGCTCTCCGCGGAGGAGGTGGCGACGGTGCTGCGCCGCGCGCTTGCGTCGGGGGAGGCCGACTCCGCAGTCACCGTCGAGCCGGGCGCGTTGGAGTTCCTGGCGATGCGCTCCGAAGGGGACGCGCGCAGCGCGCTGAACGCGCTGGAGCTGGCCGTGGAGACCGCCGCGGAGCGGGGGGAGACGGTGGTTGGGATCGCGCGCGCCGAGGACGCGTTGCAGCGCCGCGCGGTGCTCTACGACCGCAAGGGGGACCGCCACTATGACTACATCTCCGCCTGGATCAAGGCCACGCGGGGCTCCGACCCCGACGCCTCGCTGTACTACCTCGCGGTGATGCTGGAGGGCGGGGAGGACCCGCGCTTCATCGTGCGGCGCATGGTGATCCTCGCCTCCGAGGACATCGGCAACGCCGACCCCGCCGCGCTCTCTGTCGCGGTCGCCGCGGCGCAGGCGGTCGAGCACGTGGGTATGCCCGAGGCTAAATTCGCGCTGGCGCAGACCGCGATCTACCTCTCGCTCGCGCCCAAGTCCCACGCCGCGGGCCGCGCGCTCGGCGCCGCCGCGCGCCACGTGCGCGAGCACGGCGCGGCCCCCGTCCCGGGGTGGTTGAGATCAGGACCCAGGCCGGGCCAGGAGGTTGGCGGCTACGACTACCCGCACGAGCACCCTGGTCACGTCTCCCCCCAGGAGCTGCTCCCGGAGGGGGTGGCGGGCGAGCGCTTTTACGAGCCCGATGAGGCGGAGGCGGCGCTGGCGCGGCGTTTGGAGGACGTGCGCCGGGCGCGCGGGCGGTAGGGGCGATTCGGGAGCTGTAGGGGCAATTGTTTGTATACAAGTTTTCGAGCAGTGTATAACTAAAGTTATACACTCTTTTGATTTTTTATATCTATGCTTCAGGCCCCATAAAGTCATATGTATTAGCCATGGCTATACACGACCGATTGAGGCGGTCGGGTGGGTCTCCGGGGAGCGGATAATCACCTGACATGACATCCAACTCGCCGAAAACCCCCCCCACCGCGACCGGGGAGACGACCCAACCGAAGACCCCCTCCGGCGCGCGCGGGGAGACGACCCAACCGAAGACCCCCTCCACCGCGACCGGGGAGACGACCCCACCGGAGACGATACGCTCGCGCAACCCCGCGACGGGAGCGATCCTGGCGAGCCTGGAGGCGACGGCGCCGGAGGGCGTGGAGGAGGTGGTGATGGCGGCGCGCAGGGTGCAGCCGCTGTGGGCGCTGCTGCGGGTCGAGGACCGCGCGCGCTACATGCGCCGGGTGGCCCAGGCGATCATCGACGAGTTCGAGGAGCTCGCCGGGCTGATCGCCCGCGAGCAGGGCCGCCCGCGGGCGGAGGTGGCGAGCATGGAGCTGCTGGCCGCGATCGACGCGCTGATCTGGATCGCGGACGAGGGGGGGCGAATCCTTGGATCCAGAGGCATCCGCGTCCATCCTTCGCTGGGGCCCGCCCGCCGCGCGCGGGTGGCCTACGAGCCGTTCGGGGTGGTGGGCGTGATCGGCGCCGGCAGCGCCCCCTTCGCGCAGCCGCTCGCGCAGATCGCGGGGGCGCTGCTGGCGGGCAACGGGGTCGTGTTCAAGCCCGCCCGGCGGGCCTGCCTGGCGGGTGAGCGGATCGCCCGCGTGCTGGCGCGCGCGGATCTGCCCGAGGGCCTCGTGCGGCTCGTGCACGGCGGCGCCCAGGTGGGCATCGCGCTGGCGCGCGCCCCCGTGGACAAGGTCCTGTTCACGGGCTCCCCCGCGGTCGGGCGGGCGGTTGCGCGGGCGTGCGTCTCACAGGAGCGCGAGGTCACCGTGGAGCTCGGCGGCAAGGACGCGATGCTCGTGCTCGCCGACGCCCACGTGGGGCGCGCGGTGAGCGGGGCGCTGTGGGCGGGCTGCGCGGGGGCGGGCCAGGCGCGCGGGTCGGTCGAGCGGATCTACGTGGAGCGCGAGGTGGCGGAGCGCTTTCTCGCGCGCCTCGTCAACGGGGCCCGCGCGCTGCGCGTCGGAGATCCCGAGCGGGCGGGCGGGAACTCGATCACGATCGGCCCGCTCGCCTCCCGGCGGCGCGTGGAGCACATCGGCGAGCTCGTCGCGGAGGCCGTCGCCCAGGGCGCGCTGCTGCACTGCGGCGGGCCCCTGCACGAGCCCCCCGCGGGCTGCGCGCCCGGTGCGGCCTTCTACGCGCCCGCCGTGCTGAGCGGGGTGACACACGAGATGCGCCTGATGCGCGAGCCCCTCGACGGGCCCGTGCTGGCGGTGATGGAGGTGGACTCCACCGACCGCGCGATCGAGCTGGCCAACGACAGCGAGTACGCGCTCGGCGCCTCGGTGTGGACCGCCGACCGCCACCGCGGCCTGCGGATCGCGCGCGAGCTGCACGCCGGGATGGTGTGGCTCAACGACCACCTCCCCGCCCCCGCGATCGCTCGCGGCCCGTGGGGCGCCGCCGGCGGCGGGGGCCTCGGGCGCACGCTGGGAGAGTCCGGCCTGCGCGGCTGCGCCCAGGAGAAGCTAATCGCCTGGAGCCCCTCCGGCGCGCGTGGCCTGTGGTGGCCCCCCTACGACGAGCTGCACGAGCGGGCCGCCCGCGCGGTCGCCCAGCTGCGCTCCGCCCGCGACGCCGACCGCGAGCGCGCCTGGCACCAGGGGATGGGCTCGCTTGCTCGCGTCGGTATGAGGGCCATGCGGCGGCCATGACCTAACCTGTTGGCATGCCCGCCCAGGCCTATGCAGGCAAGGAGTGCGTCTGCCAGCTGCGCAGGGGGATCTGCGACCAGTCGTGCGTGCGCGACATGCTCGACACCCCCTTCTACATCGCCTGCCTGAAGCTGAAGGGCCGCCGCTGCGTGGTCGTCGGCGGCGGGGAGATCGGGCTGGAGAAGGTCGAGGGGCTGCTTGCGTGCGCGGGCGATGTCACGCTGATCGCGCCCGCGGCTCTGCCGGCCCTGGAGGAGCTCGCGCGCGAGGGCTCGATCCGCTGGGAGCGGCGCGCGTACGCCGGCCCAGGGGACCTGGAGGGGGTGTTCATGGCGATCGCCGCCACCGACGACACCGAGGTTAACATCCGCGTGTGGGAGGACGCCGAGCGCCGCGCGATGCTCGTCAACGTGGTCGACGTCCCCCCGCTATGCAACTTCATCCTCCCCGCCATCGTCCGCACCGGCCCGCTCGCCATCGCGATCTCCACCGCCGGCGCCTCCCCCGCCCTGGCCAAGCGCATGAAGCGCGAGATCGCCGCCCTGTTCGGCGAGGAGTACGCGCGCCTCGCCGTGCTCCTCAACGACGTGCGCGGCTGGGCCAAGGACACCCTGCCCACCTACGCCGAGCGCCGCGACTTCTTCGAGGGGATCGTGAACGGCGACCCCGACCCGATCGAGCTGCTGCGCGGGGGCGACGAGGACGCGGTGCGCGAGCTGATCGAGCGGGCACAGCGCACCCACGGGCTCCAGGCCACGAGCGCCTGAGGCAGCGTGGCCGCGCTCACCCTCGACGCACCCCTCGCCCGGGAGGCGGCCGACGGGGCGGCGGCGCTCGAAGTGGACGGCCTCACGCGCCTCTACGGCGAACGCGAGGCGCTCGCGGCGGTCTCGCTGTCGCTCGGCGAGGGCCAGACGCTTGTCGTGCTGGGCCCCAACGGAGCCGGCAAGACGACGCTGCTGCGGGTGCTCGCCACGCTGCTGCGCCCCCACGCCGGGGTGGTGCGGGTGCTGGGGAGCAGCCTGCCCGGGGAGGGCTGGGCGGTGCGCGGGCGGATCGGCCTGCTCGGCCACGAGCCACTGCTCTACCGGGAGCTGACCGCGCGCGAGAACCTCGGCTACCACGCCCGCCTGCACGGCGTCGCAGGGGAGCGCGTCGAGGAGCTGCTGGGGGCGGTGGGCATGAGCGCCCGCGCACGCGAGCCCGTGCGCACGCTCTCGCGGGGGATGGTGCAACGGGTGGCGATCGCCCGCACACTGCTGCACGACCCGCCACTGCTGCTGCTCGATGAGCCCCGCGCCAACCTCGACCCCGCCGGGGCCGAGCTCGTGGAGCCACTGATCGGGCCGTCCTGCGGGCGCACACGGGTGGTGTGCAGCCACGATCCCCAGGCCGACCTGGAGGGCGCCGACCTCGTGCTCGGCCTGCGCGCGGGGCGGCCCGCGCTGCTGGCCCCCCCGGCGGCGGTGGAGCCGCGGGCGATCAGGGAGCTGTACGGGTGAGCACGGTGGCAGGCGATACCCCGGAGGCCCCGGGCCAAGCGGGGGACCCGGCACAGGAGCCCGGTCTCTGCCCGCGCAGCGGGGCCGGGGCAAGCGCCCCGCCGATCCCCCGTAAAGCGCCCACCTTCGCGCGCACCGCGGGGGCGCTGCTGCGCAAGGAGCTGCTCGTGGAGCTGCGCACGCTGGAGTCCGTGCCGGGGATGTCGCTGTTCGCGGTGACCGTGTTCGTGATCTTCCACTTCGCCCTCAACCGCACCGGCGTCAGCGGCGACGAGGCCGCGGGGATCCTGTGGGTCACCCTGCTGCTGGCCGCGATGCTGGGGATCAACCGGCTGTTCGTCGCCGACGCCGAGGAGGGGGGCTTCGACGGCTTCCTGCTCGCCCCCGTGGACCGCAGCGCGCTGCTGGTCGCCAAGGCGCTCGCGCTGCTCGCCTACCTGGTGGTGCTGGAGCTGGTGGCCGTGCCCGCG
>Ga0210408_10004772_pt1 | contig 12056 bp, 6 predicted proteins | sample IncBWH4MmetaG_FD_155471 | JGI IMG/M metagenome (GOLD analysis project Ga0210408, IMG submission 155471) | Forest soil microbial communities from Barre Woods Harvard Forest LTER site, Petersham, Massachusetts, United States - Inc-BW-H-4-M | ecosystem: Environmental > Terrestrial > Soil >... | reverse complement strand
TCGAGGAGGCGGTCGAGATCATGATGAAAGGCGGAGTCACGACGACCGGCGCTGTGGATGAGGTTTCGGGCCGGGGAATCGGACTGGACGTCGTGCGGGAAACCGCGGCCCGGCTCAAAGGCGAAGTCGCAGTTCGCAGCGAGCCCGGTAAGGGCACGATATTGGAAATATGCGTCCCCGTTTCGCTTTCCTCCCTCGCCGCCCTGGAAGTGGATGCGGGAGGGATTGCCGCCGCGTTGCCGCTCGATTCGGTGCGCCAAACTCTGCGGCTTGTAGATCATGACATCGCTCACTCGGCGGAAAGAGACTCAATCATCTACGAAGGAAAAGTCGTTCCGTTCCTGAATCTCCCGAAGGCCCTGAACAAGAGAGAAGCGGACAATCAAAAACGCCGTTCCTGGTCCGCAATTGTGGTGCAAGGGTCTTCTGGGATGGCTGCCATCGGAGTCCATCGGTTGCTAGGCACCGCCAATATTGTGGTGAGACCTCTCCCGCCGTTTGCCGTAGCCGATGGGATTGTCAGCGGGGCCTCTCTCAATGCGGAAGGCGATCCGCAACTCGTCCTCGATCCGGAAGGGCTCGTGAATACGGCACGCCTTGGGCATGCGCTGCTACCCGAAGTTGTTCCCGCCAAACGCGCTTCCGTGCTGGTCATCGACGATTCGCTGACCACGCGCATGCTGGAGCAAAGCATTCTGGAATCCGCAGGCTACGAAGTGGAAGTTGCCACATCCGGCGAAGAAGGTCTTGAGAAGGCGCGGGCAAAGCCGTATGGCCTCTTTCTCGTGGACGTCGAAATGCCCGGAATGGACGGTTTTGAGTTTGTTTCCCGCACGCAAGCGGACGCGCGACTCAGCGCAATACCGGCGATCTTGGTGACCTCGCGAAGCGCGATCGAGGACCGCAGGCGCGGGGAGCAGGTTGGCGCCAGGGCTTACATCGTAAAAGGCGAATTTGACCAGGGGTATTTATTGCGCATGACCCGCGAGTTGATCGGATAGAACATGGCGAGGACAAGAGTACTTGTGGTCGATGATTCACTCACCGCGCGAAAGCACCTGGTGGAGGTCCTGGGCGCTGATCCCGAATTGGAAGTCGCCGGAGAGGCCGAGGACGGAAAGAGTGCCATCGAATTGTGCCGAACCCTGCGGCCCGATGTGATTACCCTGGACATGATGTTGCCGGTGATGAGCGGAGTGGCGGTCACCGAATACGTCATGGCCTATTGTCCGACACCGATCCTTGTCGTTTCGTCGTCGACCAATCGGGGTGAACTCTATAAGACCTATGACGCGCTAGCCGCGGGGGCCGTGGATGTGTTTGAGAAACCGTCCGGTAAAGACCCGGACGGAGTCTGGGAACGCGGCCTTGTTGCGTCCGTGAAAATCGTATCCAGAATACGAGTCATTACGCACATTCGTGGCAGACTAAGCCAGGCAGCGCAAATTCCGACGCGGCAAAGTGGATTTGCGGCCTCGAATGGCTCGGCACGAAAGAGCTTGATTGCGATTGGCGGCTCGACAGGCGGTCCGGCCGCAATTGTGGAATTACTTCGAACACTTCCTCGCGGTTTTCCAATACCCATCCACATCGGTGAGCCGTTCAGTGCCGCGTTTGCCGAGTGGCTCGATGGCTTGTCGACGTTTCCAGTGCGGTACGCCAACGATGGCGAAAATCTACCAATGATGGGTCAGTCCGGCATTTTCATGGCGCCGCCTGGTTCTCACCTCATTGTCCAGCATGGAAAGCTCAGGCTCACTCGCGATCCGGAGCGGAACTCCTGCCGGCCTTCGGTCGATGTTCTTTTCGAATCCATTGCCAAAGAATTGGGCAGCCAAACGGCCGCGTGCCTATTGACCGGCATGGGCAAGGATGGGGCGGCGGGCCTGCTCGCGCTTCGCCACGCGGGAGCCCTCACGATCGCGCAGGACGAAGCCTCGTCCGTGGTTTTTGGCATGCCCAAAGAAGCCATTCAGATGGGCGCCGCGGATCGGGTTCTTCCGCTGGATCAAATAGCGCCGACGCTGGCCACACTCGCACGCGAGACGGAACTGAGGAATAACAGTTGAAGCCGCGAATTCTAATCGTTGACGATAGCCTCACCGTCCGCATGGATTTGGGCGAAGCTTTCGAGCTGGTAGGATTCGAGCACACACTCTGTTCGACGTTATCTGAAGCGCGCCAGGCGATTTCGAAGTCCCTCTATGGCCTGATCATCCTCGATGTGCTGCTGCCGGACGGGGACGGGATCGAATTCCTGCGGGAGATCAGGACGTCTGCCTCTACGGCAACTACCCCCGTGATGTTGCTGTCTTCCGAGGCTGAAGTGAGGGATCGCGTCCGAGGACTGAACACTGGAGCCGACGACTACGTTGGAAAGCCGTACGACCAGTCCTATGTTGTAGCTCGCGCTCGCGAACTAATGCGGAAGAGCGAACCCGCAAACGAGTCCGCGAAACTGAATACGGTTCTCGTCATTGACGATAGTCCGACGTTTCGCGAAGAGCTGAAGTCCGCGTTGGAATCATCAGGGTATTCAGTCATCACCGCGGGGACCGGCGAAGACGGTCTCCGGGCGGCGGTGGACGTTCGCCCCGCAGTCATCGTTGTTGACGGGGTGCTCCCTGGAATCGACGGCTCGACAGTAATCCGGCAAATTAGGGCCGATGCCGCCCTTCGGAGAACTCCATGCATTTTGTTGACAGCTTCCGAGGAACGTAGTGGCGAGTTGAGTGCTTTCGAGGCGGGGGCCGATGCGTATGTCCGGAAAGAGGAGGACACACAAATCATTCTTGCTCGCGTGACTGCGGTCTTACGCTCGTCCGGAGCCCCGTCCGCATTTGCTTCGACTTCCAGTTTGCTTGGGCCCAAGAGAATTTTGACGGTGGATGACAGTCTTACGTATCTCCACGAAGTTGCGGCTCAACTGCGGGAAGAAGGGTACGACGTGGTTCCGGCACAGTCCGGGGAGGAGGCGCTGGAACTCCTTTCGGTTCAGACCGTGGATTGCATTCTCTTGGACATGGTGATGCCGGGGCTTTCCGGGCAGGAAACGTGCCGCCGCATAAAATGTTCTGCCGCGTGGCGCGACATCCCCTTGATCATGCACACCGCCCTCGAAGAACAGAACGCCATGATCGAAGGCATCAATGCCGGGGCGGACGACTATATTGCCAAATCCAGCGATCTCGAAGTTCTCCGCGCGCGAGTGCGGGCGCAACTTCGAAGAAAACAATTCGAGGACGAGAACCGCAATATTCGCGAGCAGCTTCTGCAAAAAGAGTTGGAAGTCGTTGCCGCAAACTCCGCGCGCGGCCTTGCGGAGGCGCGCGCCGCATTCGTCGAGGAGCTAGAGCGCAAGAATGCTGAATTGGAAGCCTTCAGCTATTCGGTTTCCCACGACCTTCGGGCCCCGCTTCGTAGTATCGACGGATTCAGTCAATTGCTGCTCGAAGACTACAGGGGCAAGCTCGATGGCAAAGGTGAGGACTATTTGCATCGTGTGTCTGAATCGGCGCAACGCATGGGCGAGCTCATCGACGATCTTCTGCTGCTTTCACGAGTGGCGCGCGCCGAGATGAAGCGTAATCCGTCTGATCTTTCGAGCATCGCCCGCGCCGTTTTCGAGGAGTTGCGTAGTAACGATCCGGACCGGCGCGTGGATTTACGTGTTGCCGAAGACCTTGTGGCAGAGGCAGATAATGGGCTTATGCGAGTAGCGCTTGACAACTTGCTCGGAAATGCCTGGAAATTCACTGCGAAAGTCCGCGAGGCCCGGATCGAGATCGGAACGGAGGAGAGACAAGGAGGCGCCGTGTTTTTCGTTCGGGACAACGGAGCTGGTTTTGATATGAGCTATGCAGAAAACCTCTTTCGTCCCTTTCAGAGGCTGCATACGGAATCAGACTTTCCGGGGACAGGGATTGGCCTCGCCACAGTGCACCGGATCATCGACCGCCACGGCGGCCGTATTTGGGCGGAGGGTGCGGTCGGCCAAGGTGCGACGTTCTTTTTCACAATTCCGCCCGCCAAACTGGGAGATCGCCCGTGACTCGGAATCGCGTCATCCTGCTGGTGGAAGACAACCCAAACGACGTCGAGCTGACTTTGCGGGCATTCCAGAGAAGCAGGGTGACCAACGAAATCGTGGTGGCTCGCGATGGTGAGGAAGCGATCCACTATCTTTTTTCGACGGGATCTTACGCCGATCGCGATCCAGCGATGATGCCCGAAGTTGTGTTACTCGATATGAAGCTACCAAAGCTTGACGGGTTGGGTGTTTTGCGGCGAATGCGAAGCGACGAGCGGACGAGACGATTGCCTGTCGTGATGCTGACGTCCAGTAAGGAACAAAAGGACGTGGTCTCGAGCTACGACCTGGGCGCGAACAGCTTCGTTCGAAAACCTGTTGACTTCGCTCAATTCGTCGACGCCGCAGCGCATTTGGGAATCTATTGGCTCACCATGAACGAGCCGGCATCGGAGCCTGGAAATAGATGCGGCCTGTGAGACAGTTGGCATCCGGCTGATCGGTTATGCGCGAATTGGCTCAGGACTCTTAGCTTCATCGAGGACCTCTCGTACTCTTCGGGCCAGGACCTTTGAGCCGTACGGTTTCTGCAGAACGCTTACACCCTTGTTCGCCAAGCACGCCAGTACAGAGCCATGATCGGAATAACCGGAAGTAAAGATGACGGGCAGGCCTGGCTTTTCCTTGCATATCCGTTCGTAGGCGTCGATGCCATCGAGCTTCGGCATGATTACATCCAGAATCACGAGTGAAAGGGTGTCTCGATGAATTGCAACCTGATTGACCGCCTCTTCTCCGTTCTGGGCGAGAAGCAAGCGATAACCCAGCGCCCCAAGAATCTCTTGCGCCATTTCGCGCAATCCTTCATGGTCTTCAGCAATGAGAATAGTTTCCCTTCCTCCGCGGACCGGAGTATTGTCGACATGCAGTCGAGGTTCTAGAGCACCCTCGCTCGCCGGAAGATACACGCGAAAGGCACTGCCCTTTCCGAGTTCGCTGTAAACGTCGAGGAATCCTCCATGCTGTTTGACGATCCCCATGACTGTTGCTAACCCGAGCCCGGTGCCCTTTCCTGTCTCTTTGGTTGTAAAGAAAGGCTCAAAGATGCGCTCAATCGTCGCCGAATCCATTCCGAGGCCTGTATCGCTGACGGAAAGCTGGACATATCTTCCTGGCTGGGCATCCGCACGCAGTTCGCAATAATGCGAATCCAACTGAACATTGCGCGTCTGAATGAGCAGCTGGCCCCCCTTGGGCATGGCGTCCCGGGCGTTGAAGCAAAGGTTCATCAGCACCTGCTCGATTTGCGATGGGTCGGCTCGGGTGATCTGAAGGTCTGACGCAAGCACCATCTTTATTTCAATGTGTTCTCCAATCGTTTTTTCGAGCAATGTTGTGGTCTCGTTGACCATCTGATTCAAGTCGATGTTCTTAGGCTCCAAGACTTGGCGACGCGCGTAAGCAAGGAGCTGCCGTGTGAGGCCGGCCGCCTTACATGACTGTTCTTGTATATTTCGAAACAGCTTGCCTTCGGGGCTGCCCGAAACCACGCGGTCGACACCAAGCTCCGCCCATCCCATGATGGCTCCAAGGACGTTGTTAAAGTCGTGAGCGACTCCTCCGGCGAGCTTTCCCAATGCCTCAAACTTTTCGAGTTGTCGTAGGCGTCGCTCCAACTCCTTGCGCTCACGGCGGTCCTCCGCTTCTTGCAACTCTCTCTGAATAGCAGGCAGCAAGCGTGCCGCTTTGCCTTTTATGACGTAGTCTTGCGCTCCCGCCCTCATGGCGTTGACGGCTGTCTCTTCGCCGATGGTGCCTGAAAGAAAAACAAAGGGAACCTCCAAGCCCTTTTTCCTCACCATAGCTAAAGCGTCGGTGCCTTTAAATCCGGGCATAGAGTAGTCGGAGATCACAATGTCCCAAGGCCCCGCGTCCAAACCCGCGTCAAGTGCCTGGGCATCGTAAACGCGCTTGTGCGTTACGTCGTAGCCGCCGCGTTGTAGGCTGCTCAACAAAAGCCTACAGTCATTTTCTGAATCTTCGATGATCAGTACACGAAGTGGGGTCGCCATTTAGTCGCTCCGGCAAAACTGCAGATGTCCTTAAAGAAATCTTCTATCAAACCGGGTCTTGCATCGGCTTATTTCGTCTCAATCCTCATGCGACGATTGAGCGCGCGCAAACTCATAGCAATCAAATTGCACACGCACGCCTAACTTTCCGTCCGGGCACTCAACCGGCTCTACTCGCACAATGGGGCCGTATAGAGCCACTCTATCGGTGGGCATGCGTCCGCGTGCCAACCTGGGGGAATGGCACACAATTGAGATAGGACAAAACGGAAGGGTAACCCAAATTATACCAGCAGATCGCGAAACAACAATGTGATTCTATCGAGCCGGCATTGAGATTTCTAAGAGATCTTTAAACTTCCGGCGAAGATTGCTAGGAGAGGCTAGGGGTCCATTCCCCCCCGACGTCTGCGACGAAAAACGCACCCCGCAAGTAGAGAAGGCGGAAATCATGTCTGCTGGCTCGGCGTCCATCCCCCCAAGTATCGTAACAAGATCACCCGTTCCGGCAGGCCATTCAGTTAACTAGTGCGCTTCAAATTGTTTGTTGGTGTTGACTTGGCTGGTGGGTGAGTCAGAATAGATCACCCTTCCGAATTCCTCCTCTGGTTTGGGACTGCTCTTCCCGGGCGAAGACCCACCAGCGGAGTCATCCTGACAAACCTTGTGACTCAACGAGCCGCCGGGTTCTAGTTCTCAAAGAAAGGCGTAGTAATGACCTCGCCTGCGCTCGTAATGGTTGGCTCATATGACTTCCGTCTTGTTGCCTTGTCTGTTCTCATCGCGGTGCTGGCTTCCTATGCCGCTCTCGATCTCGCGGGAAGGGTGACCTCGGCCCGAGGTGGGGCGCGAAACCTTTGGTTGAGCGGCGGCGCAACAGCGATGGGGATTGGCATCTGGTCCATGCACTATGTCGGGATGCTGGCATTCCGCCTGCCAGTTGCCGTCCAATACGACTGGCCAACAGTCTTGCTTTCCCTTTTGGCTGCTATTCTCGCATCCGCCATCGCCCTATTCGTCGTGAGCCGGAGCAGGATGGGATTGTTGCAGGCTGTGGTGGGCTGCATCTTCATGGGCAGCGCCATCGCAGGCATGCACTACATCGGCATGGAAGCAATGCGGCTACCGGCCATGTGTCACTATTCTAGCGGGATTGTCGCTATCTCAGTTGCTTTGGCGATTGTGATCTCATTCGTTGCCCTCTGGCTCGCATTTTACTTTCGAGGCGAAACGAGATCAGGCGGGTGGCGAAAAGCTCTAAGTGCCGTAGTCATGGGCGCTGCAGTTCCCGTCATGCACTACACAGGAATGGCAGCGGCCAATTTCACTCCCTCAATGTCGAACAACCGCAACCTGGCGCACGCCCTCAGTATCTCTTCCGTTGGGACGGCGGGCATCATCGTCGTCACCTTTGTGGTTCTCGGACTTACGGTCCTGACATCGCTTGTTGATCGCCGCTTCTCGGCACAATCGTTGGAACTCGAATCCAGCGAGAGAAGGTCACAACAGATTCTTGAAACAGCCCGAGACGCATTTGTTGGAATGGATTCAAGGGGGGCAATCGTTGACTGGAATGCCCAGGCCACAGCGACGTTTGGATGGCCTCGGGAAGAGGTTGTGGGGCAATTGCTTTCCAGCATAATCATACCGGAACGGTATCGTGCCGCACATGAAAAGGGCTTCCGTCACTTTCTTGCCTCGGGCGAAGGGCCCGTTTTGAACACGCGAATCGAGATCACGGCCTTGCATCGGGATGGACGCGAATTTCCTGTTGAACTAACAATCTCTGCAATGCAGTGGGGTCAGAATCACCAGTTCACCGCGTTTCTCCGCGACATCACGGAACATAAGCAAGAGGAAAGTCTTCGAGAGATGCAGTACGCGGTCAGTCGAGTACTGGCCGAATCGGCGCGCCTTGAGGAGGCCGGACCAAGGATCATGCAGTCCATCTGCGAAAGGATTGGCTGGGATTTCTCGGCGATGTGGACTGTGGATCGAGCTATTGAGAAACTACGTTGCGTAGACGTGTGGCACGCCTCGTCGCTCGAATTAGGACCATTTGAGGGTGAAACCCGAGAGACCTCTTTGTCACAGGGCGTCGGTCTTCCGGGTCGCGTTTGGCACGACGCCAAGGCTCACTGGATTGAGGATGTGGCGCAGGACAAAAAATTCTGTCGGAGTGATGCTGCCTCACTAAGCGGTCTACACGCAGCGTTTGCCTTGCCGGTCTTATTCCAAAATGAAGTGACGGGCGTCATCGAGTTCTTCAGTCGAAGAATCTGCAAACGTGACGACGATCTGCTCTTGATGTCCAACTCACTGGGCACTCAGATCGGCCAATTCATCGCCCGGAAGCAAGCCGAGGCGCAGTTGCATGAAGCAAAGGAAGCGGCTGAAGCAGCCAGCGATGCGAAAAGCATTTTCCTGGCGACGATGAGTCATGAAATACGCACGCCAATGAATGGCATTCTGGGAATGACAGAGCTTGTGCTGGACACAGACCTGACAACCGAGCAACGAGAAAACCTCGGGCTCGTTCGCCTCTCGGCGGAATCTCTGCTCTCAATCATTAACGACATACTGGATTTTTCAAAAATTGAGGCGGGGAAGCTCGAGATCGAAGCGATCCCCTTTGATCTGCGCGAAAGTATTGGCGAAACGATGAAGGCTCTCAGCGTTCGAGCGCATCAGAAAGGGTTAGAACTGATTTACGATGTTCAACCGGAAGTGCCCGAGGCACTGATTGGTGATCCAGGACGGATTCGCCAAGTCCTTACCAACTTGGTCGGAAACGCGGTCAAGTTCACCGAAAGAGGTGAGGTCTTTATCGATGTAGAGGAAGAATCGCACGCGGACGCTGTCAGTTGTTTGCATTTCAAAGTGAAAGACACGGGCGTAGGCGTCCCCGAGGACAAGCAAAAGACGATCTTTGAAGCGTTTTCGCAAGCGGATGGGTCGATGGCCCGAAGGTACGGCGGCACCGGGCTGGGATTGACAATCTGCACGAGGCTCGTGACGATGATGGGCGGAGCGATATGGGTGGAAAGTCAGCCTGGTCAAGGCAGCACGTTTCACTTTACGCTCCGATTGGGCGTGCAGGACAAGCTATCCGTAAGCGCGATTCCTATTCAACCGGAACAGTTGCGCGATCTTCACGCCTTGATTGTGGATGACAATTTCACAAACCGACGAGTCCTGACCGGAATGTTGAGTCGATGGGGTATGAGGCCGACAGCCGTCGAGGGTGGCCGAGCCGCGCTTCAGGCCCTTCAAGTCGCCAAGAGTACCGGGCGGCCTTTTCCCCTAGTCCTACTGGATGGACAGATGCCCGAGATGGACGGCTTTACGCTCGCAGATTTTATTAGAAAAGACCCGGAGTTGGTCGGTGCGACCATAATGATGCTGACCTCGGCTGGACACCTGGGCGACGCTGCCCGTTGTCGCGAACTTGGGATATCCGCTTACCTTGTGAAACCCGTGCGTCAAGGAGAGATGCTGCAAGGAATCTGCAACGTCTTGAACCTTTCGAGCCAGAAGCAAGTTCCATTGGTAACCCGTCATACATTGCGAGAGGCCAGGAATCGATCGCGAGTCCTCCTGGCCGAAGACAACAAAGTAAATCAAACGCTAGCGGTTCGCCTTCTGGAAAAACGAGGTTACGTCGTTTCCATCGCAGGCAACGGTCGAGAAGCACTGGCCGCTCTAGAAAAGGAAGCCTTTGATATCGTCCTCATGGACGTCCAAATGCCAGAGATGGACGGTTTCGAGGCCACCTCGGCAATTCGAGAAAAAGAACGGTTCGCTGGCAGGCACATCCCAATCGTTGCCATGACGGCGCATGCCCTCAAGGGCGACGAGGAACGTTGCCTCGCGGCAGGCATGGACGCGTACATTTCAAAGCCCATTCGGACAAATGAGCTGTTTTCAACGATTGAGAAAGTCCTCCGGAAAAGTAGTCAATCGGTTGTTGCGACTACAACAGAGGCATGAGGGCGCACTGTCGCGGGGAATTACAAAGGCCTGTTTTAGCGATTGGCGTGACTTACAAATGGCAGGAATAGCCAGATCCGGTCGGAGGTCATAGCCTTGCAATATGCCCGGTTCTATTGGAATGATGTCGCGTGTGGGCATACTGCTTAAGAAGATCCTGATCCTCGTCCATCGCTGGATGGGCGTGACCTTCTGCCTGTTGTTCCTGCTCTGGTTCTTATCGGGGATAGTGATGATGTATTGGAGTTATCCAGAAGTGACAGCGGAGGACCGTTTGCTCCGCGCGCCGGTTCTGGACGCAACCGGAATTCGGATTTCGCCGCAGCAAGCTTTTGCCATGCTGCAATCGAGAGAGGCTCCGAATGAAATGCGGCTAGAGATGTTCGACGGCCGGCCGGCGTATGACTTCGATTTTGGAGACGAAAAGTTTATCGTCTACGCAGACGACGGGCGAATGCAAACAGAGTTTCCGCCCGAGATGGCCCTCCGAATCGCCTCCGCATGGTCGGGGCAACCGGCAGCAACGGCTAAAGTCGAAGAAATTACGGAGGAGGATCAGTGGACAGTTTCGGGACAATTTCGCGCACTCATGCCGATACTGAAATTCGCGTGGCCAGATGGTGAGGAGGTCTACGTTTCAACGGTGACAGGCGAGGTCGTCCAGTTCACCACGCGAGCATCCCGTGTGGCCGCCTATTTCGGCGCCATCCCACACTGGTTCTACTTCACGCCGCTGCGTAAACATGCGAACGAGTGGGCGCGGATCGTTATCTGGGCGGCGGGGCTGGGAACTGTCGTGGCGCTACTCGGTATCCTCATCGGCGTATGGATGTACTCGCCTTCAAAGCGTTTCCTATATAAGAGCATGCCATCAAGCATCCCGTATGTGGGGCAGAAGCGCTGGCATTCCATTCTAGGGCTGGTATTTGGGTGGGTTGCCTGCACTTGGGTTTTCAGCGGAATGCTTTCCATGGATCCTTTTCCTCAGCTACAGAACGGGCAGGAAGGGACTCGCGCTCGCATAGCATCGGCGTTGCAGGGAGCGCCGATTCAACTGAGTGATTTCAATGCCAAGCTGCCGCAGGAAGCGTTGGCCGAGGCCGTCCCCGAATTTCAAGCCAAGGAATTGATGTTCACTTTGTTTGGTGGAGAGCCGGTTTACCTGGCCATCGCCTCGCCGAATCAGACACGGGTTATTCCCGGGCACGGCGAACCGACGACGGAATTCGACCAAACTAAAATCATCCAGATCATGAAGAATGCCGTTCAACCGTACTCCCTGACAGAAGTCAGGGTCTTGACAGAGTATGACGCCTACTATCGGGACCGCCACAATCGGCTGCCCCTGCCCGTAATTTTTGTGCGCGTAAACGACGATGAAAATTCAACCTACTACGTCGATCCAAAAACTGCGCGCCTCGTGCAAAGCTACAACTCTCATTCGCGGTGGAACCGCTGGCTCTATCATGGCCTGCATTCGCTGGACTTCCCGCTCCTATACAAACACCGGCCCCTTTGGGACATCGTGGTGCTGATCTTGCTTGTGGGAGGCACATCGCTCAGCGTTACAGCGCTGATCCTCGCTTGTGGGGTCTTGCGCCGCAAGTTAATTCCGCCGGCCAAGAGTCGGGATCTAATGCACATGTGAGTTCCGTCTTACCTCTCGCATCCCAATCCATCGTCATGTTCCCCGCATCTACGCCCTGTCCTATGTTACTGGACGTAACCAAAGAAAATTTATTTCGCTGGAACCGTTGGAGGGGTGTAGAGTGGGGGCACTAGGGAACTAAAAGGGAAATTCCGGGTTAGACAGGCCTAAATCCGCAGGTGTACGCCAACCAGAGAGAGGAGCATGTCATGATCAATGCCAAGTTCCAGGGTGCAATGTGGCACGGAATTGGAGCGGGCGTGCTGGGCCTCGGTGCTTTTTTGATGCTTCCATTTCTTTCGATCGCCGGAGAATC
>Ga0210408_10004770_pt1 | contig 12059 bp, 12 predicted proteins | sample IncBWH4MmetaG_FD_155471 | JGI IMG/M metagenome (GOLD analysis project Ga0210408, IMG submission 155471) | Forest soil microbial communities from Barre Woods Harvard Forest LTER site, Petersham, Massachusetts, United States - Inc-BW-H-4-M | ecosystem: Environmental > Terrestrial > Soil >... | reverse complement strand
GAGAAGGAGCTGTGGCTCGCTTTGCCTTCTTCAATACCAGCCAACCGGGACGGTTTTGCTTACACCGGAAGGTAAAGCGGGGACGCCCCGGGGAGGCAAAGCGGGACGCTTCACTTACGTCCCGGGAAGGCAAAGCGGGGACGCTTCACTTACTACGCGCGATCCGACAACAGTCGATCAAGTTCGGCCTCCGGCGTAGCCGGATCTGTTTTGATTTCTTCATTCTATAATCAGGTAAAGAAGTCAGGAGTTGCAGGAGTTCAGGAGTTGCAGAATGCAAACATCCGTGGCGGGAACAGATACTGACTTCGAATTGACTCCTAGCCGAGTCGAAATTTTCATCGCACGGAACCCGACTAAATCACCAGCCACAGGCCGGAAAAGCGCCGTCTCTCTGCAACTCCTGACTCCTTCAATTGCTCGTCTGGTAGTTTGCCATTGGTCATCAAAGTTGTACTGTGAGACCGTGAAGAATGTCACAGTATCACTTCCAGATGAAGTCTATCGAAAGGCAAGGATCAAGGCGGCCGAACGAAATGTTTCCCTGAGCTCACTGGTACGACGCTTCCTCGAATCTCTCGCGGAAGAGGAGGGAGAATTCAAACGATTGGAACGTCTCCAGGAAGAGTCCTATGCCAAAATCGACCGCTTTACCGCTTCGGATCGCGTAAAACGGGAGGAGCTCTATCGCAACTTTCGTTGATACGAACATACTTTTGTACGCCATCAGCACGGCGGACGCGGAGGCGGACAAGCGGGCGATTGCGCGGCGAATCCTTTTGCGCGCTGATCTAACGTTCTCGGTCCAGGTGTTTCAGGAATTCTACGTGCAGGCCACCCGTCCGAGCGCAGGCCGAGTAGCTCCAGACGTTGCGGCGGAGCTTATCAGATCGTGGACCCGTTTCCCGGTTCAACAAATGACAGTCGACCTGATGTTTGCTGCGCTCTCCACCCATCGGCGATTCGGGATCAGTTATTGGGACGCCGCAATTATCGAAGCGGCGCGAAGCTTAGGCTGTCTCGAGGTGTTTACGGAGGACCTGCAGGATCACCAGAGTTTTTCCGGTGTCCGTGCGGTAGACCCGTTTAAGTAGAGAGCAGGTCGAACGGCGTTCTCCGGAAAAACCTCGCTTTCGCGGTGGACGGTGAACGTCCTCCCAGGCCTTTTCAGAACCGAGTCTTTGGGGGTCTCCTGTGATACGCTGCGTGTCGCAGTTGAATAAGCCGGAAAAAGTCGCACAGCAGACCACAGCGCAGCATAGCCGCAAGCACTGTAGCATACGCGTCTCGCGTGTATTCCTTTCCTTACACGCAGCCATTGACGTGGAGAACAGAATACACGCGGGACGCGTATGCTACAGTGAGCCGCGCCGATACACCGACACCGCCTCCTATCCGGTAAGATCGAGCCAATCCGGGTTCTTTTCCGCATGACCGGCTATTTCGTCCAAAACGGATAAGAGCGAACGGCGCGGTTTCCAACTCCATATTGCGGCGGCTCGTGCCGAGTCCAGGACCATCCACGGGATATCGAAGATGCGTTGGAGCGGATCCGAAGCAACCTCATGTGGGCCGAACCGTTCTTTGCACCACAGACTGAGTTCCAGAAGCGACATCGACTGATCGACACCTCCCGAGACGTTGCAGATACGGCTCTCTTTTGCCTCTGGGCGTTGAATCTGTTTTAGAATCAAATCGGCGAGGTCTTCCGGGTGCAACGCATCACGCACTTGCAGTCCCGTGCCGCCGAATCCGATATAACGCAGCGGCTTTCGCGCACGCCACGCGTGCAGCCAGAAGGAAAAAATCCCTTGTTCCGCCGTCCCGAATTGTCCCGCTCCGGCCAGGACCCCGCACCGGTTTACCCAGACCGGTATTCCAAACGCTTCGCCGTACTCCAAAGCCAGAGTTTCCGAAGCTAATTTCGTGGCTCCATAAAGTGAGACCGGGGCAGCAGTGCAGAATTCTTCGCCAACACCGGCGGATGAAAGCCCGAAATTTTTGATCTTGGAAAAGTCCGGTACAAATCGATTGCCTACGACTTGAAGCGGCAGTTCGCTTAACGGTCTGATCCCGTAGACCCGGCTGGTGCTCAACAGGACCAACCCCGCATTGGAGCGCCGGCAATACTCCAGAATGTTCACCGTCCCGAAGAGATTGTGCTCCACCAACTGACGACTGCTGGAACGTTTATCGATGCCCGCGAGAACGCTGGGAAGCGCAGCGGCGTCGATAACCCACCGCGCAGGGGGCACGGCTTCCAGGTCGCTTGCAACTCGGATGTCCCCATGGATTGTGCGAATTCCTTCGGTCGCGAGTCTGCGATTTCGTTCGCTGCCTGGTCGCCCTAGATTATCCAGACCGAAAATCTCTGTATTAGGCAGCAAATCCCGGATTCGCCTTGCGATCGCGCTTCCCACGAAACCGCAGATTCCGGTGATAAAGATCGTCATCGGACAAACCAAATCACAAATGAATAGGTTCTTGGAATAGAAAACGGAGGCACCGTGGCGTCTGCAATAGGACAGCGAGGCGGACCGGAGCGATATGGTTTAACATAACTGCGGGCGATGATATTGTGTCTCTGGCAGCTCTAAGCGCACGGGGATTTGAACTCTTTTCTTTGCGTGAGGGACTGTTAGGCTTGTACATTCCCCCCTTGTTGACTGTGATAACGCCAGATACAGACTCGGCCAAGCTTTCGTCCCTTAGCATCGTGATCCCCGCTCGGAACGAGGAGAGCTGTATCGCCTCAACCGTCGAGCACCTGACCGTAGAGCTGCGAATTCGCGATGTCCCGCACGAAATCATAGTGGTCGACGACGGCAGCACTGACCGGACGTGGGAAATATTGGAAGAGCTGAAGAGTCGCATCTCGACAGTTGTACCGGTGCAGAATAAAGGGGAACACGGATTCGGACGAGCCGTCATTTGCGGTCTCGACCAGATGCGCGGCGACGCAGCAGTGATCATGATGGCCGATGAATCGGATGACTGCCGCGATGTGGTTAGGTACTGGGAGACGTTGAACGAGGGATGGGACTGCGTGTTTGGGACCCGATTCGCCAAAGGGGGTGGCACGATTGACTATCCATGGACAAAGCTGGTTCTAAATCGATTGGCGAACAAATTCCTCCAGATCCTTTTTAACATTGGATTGAACGACACGACGAACGCGTTCAAAGCCTACCGCAAAACCGTGATCGACGGGTGCCGGCCGCTGATCGCCCCTCACTTCAATCTCACCGTGGAAATCCCTCTAAAGGCGATCGTTCGCGGATACTCCTGGACGACGATTCCCATCACATGGCGCAACCGAAGAACCGGAGGGTCAAAACTTGGAATTAAGGAAATGGGAAGCCGTTACCTTTTTATCTGTTTGTACGTCTGGCTCGAGAAATTCTTCAGCCGCGGCGACTACGCGAAGCCGGCCGTGCATCACCAAGCACAGAGCCCCGATTCGGTAACGCATACCCACTAACCCGCGTTTCTCACGGGCCCCAGTGCGGATAGTCCGATTTCATCCGCGCTAAATCGGAAATGTAGCAGATGTGATCTCCCTTCCGGTTTTGATCGATGTACTCGTGCGACATCTTGATTCCGGAATTTCCTCGATAAGAGCGCCAAAAATGGAATGCATCGACTGGTCCATTGAGAATGTCTCCTACGGGACGAAAAGGAAATCTCACAAAAGGCCGTGCAAATCTCCTCAGGCTAACCGCGACGAAAGATGTCCTGGAGCGGGATCTTAAGCTCGGGCAAAAGCGGCGAACTCACCTCTCCTTGCCCGCTGAGTTTCCCTACGGGATCAATCGGATCTTGGTCGAAACGGTAGACGGTTACGTCTTTTTGATCCGGGTCGATAATCCAGAGTTCCTTAATGCCCATACGTGCGTAGGTCCGTTTCTTGTGCACCAAATCCAGTTGTCGAGTCTTGGCCGACAAGACTTCTATAACCAAATCCGGTGCCCCTTCGGCGCCCGCGTCCGTCAGGATTCCGCGGTTCTCATTCAGCACAATTAAGAGATCTGGCTGGAAAACGTCGACATCGCTGAGGTAGACGTCAAAGGGCGCGTCGTAGAGAACTCCAATCGGATGCGCCAAAAGATAGTTAGCAAGTACAATCTCCAAATTCCGCGAGATGTCCTGATGAAAGCGATTTGGGGCGGGCGCCATGTAAAGATCTCCTTCGATCAGCTGATAGCGCGGGCCATTTTCGGGTAAGTTTTTATATTCCGCCACCGTAAGGGGTGGCGCGTAAGGGCGGACAATCATCTTCGTCAAACATACTTTCGGTTAGGACCAGTCACAACCCTTCAATGCGTAACGACCAGAGGTCGGCAGCGTAGAGCGCCTTGTAAGCGAAGCGTCCCGGCTGTGCCTTCCAAGCACGAAACGAAAAGCAAATCTCACAGAAGACCGTAATCGATGTAGCGCATTTCCGGTAGCTTTTCCCGCTTACTATAAAGACGGATCCTACCATGCTCAAACCATACATTACTCGTATCCCAGACATCGGCGTTCGCAAAAACGGTCATGAGAGCCGGTTCGCTGGCCTCGTGGAACGCTGCGGCCACGGCTTGGTAGTCGACCGGAAGATACGAGTCACCGTAAAGCACAAAGAAAGCGTCGGGCAAGAGAGCGGATGCTTTCAATCCCGCTTGAATCCCGTGATAGGGACAGCCAAATAATCATCCGGAATTTCACAGTGCCAGCCGATTTGTAAAAAGGATTTTTTGGTAATGGTCCCCGGATGCATTCGGGCCCAAACGCCCAAATCATCGCAACAATCTCCGCTCAGGAAGAACATAGCCGGTGGATAGCCCTTCGGAATGAGTCCAGAATATCCGTTCACCACATTCAGACCCAAATCCTGTCCCGCCAGCATTGCGTCAATGCTCTCAAAGGACCAGACGAAGCCTTTTTCGCTTTGGTCATTCACCCATAGCACGTTACGATTGAAGTCGTTGGCCATCGCCTGAACAATTTTGGCCTCCAATTTGGCCACTCTCCGTTTGCACTCCCGCTTAGTTACTCCGCCTGCTGCAGAGAAGCTGGTGAACTGATCCAGTACGGTTAATCCTAGCACGCTAATTCCGAGCAATAGCTGGAGCATGCTCTTAGAGCCGGCTCTCGCGGGCGCCAGAGCCGTCATTACGTGTGTGACCACTGAGCCAAATATGAACGCGACAGGGTAAATCAGCACCAACGATATCCTGGTTACCGCTCGAATACCGCCAGCTCCAGGCAGGTAGGCCCACACATAACGATACAGCGTGAATCCGGAACAATAGAGGGTTAAAACAGCAAGCAGAATGACCACACCCAACATCGCGAATCTGATTTCGCTTCCCGCTGGGCTGAGCCTGCTCTTCCAGGACAAATAAACGAAGGCAACAATGCCGAGATACGGTAGCGCACCCAAAAACAGTGCCTGCTCAATAGGTAACGGAAAAATATCTCCAAAGCGGAGTAGCTTGCCCCAGAGATATGATTCCGGCGCTTGGAGATATGACTGCCAGTGCGGTATCATCGGAACGATTTCCTTCCAGGGCCGAGTTCCAATCGTCCGTTGCGTCTGGTAATAAGGTATTGCTAAGGGCAGTAGCACCAAAACAAAACCGATACAGGAGGCCGCATAGGTCGCTCCCCGGCGGACGATCGCGCCACGGTCCGCGCTTTTGATAAAGGCATTGATAGCATTCCACCGCTTTCGAAGCAGAAATAGTAACAGACAAAACGAGCTGATCGCAAGCATGAGAAAATAGCCGATGTAAATCCCAAGATAAATCTGATAAGCACACGCCGCGAAGAACCAGTGCAGGTATTTTCCTTTTCCTGTCTCAAAGAAACGTGACGCCATCCAAAAGGCGACCGGAACCATAAATCGTGGTGCTAGCTGCATGAACCCAATTCGGATTCCCATGATGAAAGGAAAGGTAAACAGATAAGCCGCGGCAATCGCCCCGACCGGATGAAATCTTTGCCTTCGCAGGACTATCCAGGTCACGAAATAATCTAACGTGAAGAGCGTGATTCCCCACAACTGAAAAGCTGTTTCGCGGCCGGCACCCAGCGTTCTGAATACCGAGTAAAACAGAAAGCTGCCCAAATGATTGTCGGAATAGGTGATGACGTTTTGCGCCGGGTAAAAAAATGGTGCGGACCAAAATGATTTGTCCAGGCCCAGGAGCCAGCGGTACCCGTGCTCGAGCACATACATGTTGAACCGGGCGTCGTCCAAACCGCCCGGGATTTGATCCACTCTAAAGAACAAGGAAATCCCCACCAGGAACAAGACTATCGCGACGAGCGTCTCGCTCTTCCATCTTCCTTTTGGGTGCGGCAGACCGGGTAAAGGCTGAGATTCCACGGCAAGCAGCATTTAATGACCTGAGCCGGTCGAGTCAACCACTTTGAACTAGTGCACCGCCTTGAAAAACAGTCAACTGACCTGCGGCGACATCACCATTATATGCGAGACAACGCACTACGCGAAATAACATCAAAAGCCTGGTAGGGACGCGCGCGTGGCGCGGTAGGGATGCGCTCCCGCGCGTCCGGCGTGGCGCGTCCATAGAACGCGAACGAGGGCACAAAAAAGGTCGCGATTTACCCTAACTAAAGGGCTGCGGAAGTTTCCGGCCGCGCTGTGCCGGTCGCGCGGAGCGCAACCCTACCACCTCGCGCGCGTGTGAATGCGTCCCAGACGTGCAACGCCGGTCGCGCGGGAGCGCAACCCTACCGCGTCGCACGCGCGTGAACGCATCCCAGACGTGCAACGCCGGATCGCGCGGAGCACGTCCCTACCACCCACGTGCGGCGCGGAAGTGCGCCCCGGAGCGCGTCTACCGGGCTTGCGAGCGAGAACCGTTCGCGGTAGATGTGAAAACTTTGATGATCTCAAGCAAAAGCGATTTCGATAGAAAAGTATTGAGTATAGTTCTAGCCTTTGAGGCGCTGCTCTTTTGGAGCTTTTATTGCCGCGAGATCGCGTGGTATCCGCCACTGAACTTTGACCAGCTTGCCTATCTTGAAGAAGCCTATCGTCTTCAGGAGCGTATTCTCGGGCACGGTTTGGGCGACCTCTTGAGAGCGAGTTGGTATAAAGGACATTATAATGGTTTGGTCCTTCCAATCGAAGGCGCTCTCTCCGGCCTCCTGCTCGGTGGCACCCGGTGGCCACAACTGGCGGTCAACCTCGTGTTCTTCGGCGCCCTTCAAGTTTTCGCCTTCTATGCAGCCCGAAACGTTTGGGACCGCCGGGTCTTTGGATACGCCGTTGTCGGACTTATCCTATGCCAAGCCACAGCCTGGCTCCCACGGGGTGGACTGTTCGATTTCCGAATGGATTTCTCCGCCTATTGCGTTTATGGCATCTGGGCATGCGCTGTAATCCGGTCGAAGCTTTTTCTCGATCGCCGTTGGGCGATCGGGTGCGGATTGATCGGTGGCTTCCTGGTACTGCACCGTTTCGTGACTGTCGTTTACCTGCTGGGCGTTTGTGCCGGATTTGCGGGAGTATGCGTTGCCGTCAGGTTATTGCGGCGTGCTGACGCCGATCTTTCCGGCCGAATGTGGCGACGTTTCTGCAATCTGAGTCTTTCCGCCGGAGTAATAATTATCATTGGAGCACCAATCCTGATTCTTAACTGGCCCGCAATTCACAACTACTATGTCGTTGGCCACCTCGTGGGCAACGAGAAGTACATACGCGCTGCCGAGGTGGGAATCAGGGACCCGGTCGGGCACCTCCTATACTACCCCAAGTCGATTATCTGGGATCATTTGGGACAAACTTTCCTGTTCGGGTCGGCCATTACGATCGCCGGAGGCGTGGCGGCACGCTGTTTCGGCAGATCAGGAAATTTTGGCGATAAGCCGGCGTCCTATCGCGACGAGACGTTCCTGCTCCAAGTTATTTTCCTGGTTGGCGCCGTCCTGGGTCCGATCATTGTGCTGACAGCCGACATAGCGAAGTCCGAGGTAGTAGGCGGTATCGTTGGGGTCCCGGCCGCCTTGCTCATTGTCACCCTGGTCGCCCACGTCACATCAAAGCTCCGCGGACCCGAATTCTCGCGCGGCAGCAAAGTTCTGGTCGCCGCGTCACTAGCCGTCTTCGCCCTCGGCCTCTTCAGCCTGTTCAATCGGGCCGGCCGTCACCTGCCGGAATATGCTCAACGCCGCGATCTCAAGCGGTTGGTCGAGCTGGACAAATGGCTGATCGATTACGCCAGTGAACGCGGTTGGCGCGATCCGTATATCTCCTACGACGTGATTTCGGATCGAATCAACTCAGGTGTCATTAACGTGAGCGCCCTTGAGCAATCGCGCGAACCCGTCGTATTCCATACGCTGCTTGGCGCCGGGATGATGGGAGTTGGACAGTCAGAGGCGTTATCGCTGCTCAAGGCCAGCGATTTCGTAATTCTCACCACTCTGCAAAAAACTGGTCTCTATCCGTTTTACCGCGATGTCGCCCGGTACTGGGGCCGTCTGAAAGCTTGGGCAGACGAGGAAATGATCTTGGTCAAAACCGTGCCGTTTGACGGCTTCACCGCGACCGTCTACGCCCGGCCGTCCCCGATTCTCTCTGGCCTTTCAGCGGGCTGGCTTCCTCGCGATGGATTGTTAATCGAGGCGCCACGTGCCGCTCTCCGTCGGTTCCCCGAGATCCGGCTCCGCGGACCAGCGGATTATTCACGGCTGCCGAAGACACCGACCGTTTCGGCAACGGTCGACACGGCTGCCGGTCCGCAGCTCGTACCCGCACTGTTCAAACGCATCGATACCGGCTACGAAATCCTGATAGACACCTCGCCGATGGAATTACCCCCATCGGGCAATATAATTCTGCGCCTTCAGTTCGACACGTTTTTCGTCCCCAAGAATTTCGGCAACAGCGACGACGCCCGTGAACTGGTCGTGCAGGCACCGACTCTCGTCCAGTTAATCCGAACCGGATCTTAAAAGACAGCGTTGCGGATGTTTGTTGGTTGACTAATGCACTTAATCGACATAATCGAGCAACGATGCGATTTGGCAGAAAAGCAGCAACCAGACATAACAAACTTTGCGAGAGTAACAGTCAGGTTCCCGGCCATCGCCATTTCCAAGATGAAGTTGCTGGAGAACAGGCGCCCGATATCAGTAAAGTAGCGACCGTTGATCCGGTTCTCGCCGAAGCCGAGAAGTCGACCGGTACACTACCTCGGTATTGGTCGTGGCTGCGGCTGCAGAACGCTTCAGCTTGGCTGTTCGTCTTGTTTGCCTTGCCCATTGTGATCTTCTTTGACGTGACGGTACCCCCCGGCGAAGTGCCAGACGAGCCATTTCATATCCTCCGCGCGGCCAGCATATTGAACGGAGAAATAATCGGCCATCGCGCAATCGTCGCGTCCAACGGTACATCTGTTGCCGTTAGCGGCGTTTACGTTGATAGGCAGTTGCTGTTCGCCGCGAGCGGCCTATGGCCTATGACCGGAGAGCCAAAGATGACGCGGACGATCAGCGGGCGGCTCGGCGACTTGAGATGGACGGGAAATCACGATTTCATCCCGGCCCCGAACACCGCGATTTACTTTCCCGCATTCTACGTGCCGGCAGCGCTGGGCCTTGGGATCGCCCGCTTGGCCGGTGTTCAGCCGTTCCATGCCATCATAGTTGGGCGGCTCGTAGACTCTCTCTGCTATGTTTTGATCGGGTATTTCGCGCTGTTGATCGCGCGGCGGTGCCGCCTGCTTCTCTTCGTCACGCTGATGGTGCCCATGAGCTTGTCGCTGGCTGCTTCCTTTAGCATGGACAGTGGATTGATCGCCTTTTCCGTCCTGGCTTCGGCACTCCTGACCCGATCAGAGGCGGGTGACAAGTGGGCAGAGATTTGTTTCTGGCTCGCCGGGCTTGCGCTGGCCTTGGTGTTCGTCTCCAAACCACCCTATTTGCTCTTCGGGACCTTGATGCTACAGCCGACGCGCGGTCACGCAGCCCCAGGACGATCTCTTCGAGCTCGCGCCGGCGGCTTTCTGCTGGCGGTCTTACCGGCTCTTGTCTGGGCCGGGACCGGCGTTCGCCATGCCATAACGCCTTTCCCCCGTGCCGACTACCACCCTGGGCCACTCTATCCCGGTGATCATAATATGGTGTTTCACAGCACCGATCCCGGAGCCCAACTTCAGGTTTTTCTGGCTGATCCCTGGCGCCTCTTTACGATGCCCTTTCAAGCCATGATGCAGCAGGCTAAGTGGCTTTTCCGGGAGATGATCGGTGTGCTCGGATGGAGCGACATTGTACTGCCGAGTTCGATTTATCTCCTCTGGACTGCGGCATTCGCTGCCGCGTGCTTGGGAGACGTGCTGGGTGACAAGGATGAAAAGCCGGGGCCAGCGCCTCCGGATTCGGTCATTGTGCTGTGCGCGGGGATCGCAACGACCTTCGTCATTTTTATCTTCCAATATCTGACATGGGCGAGTGTCGGTAACCCCGAGATACTGGAAGTTCGGGGGCGCTATCTTTTGCCCATACTGGCTTTAACAGCACTGGCAATACCTCGTATCCGCTTCGCCGGCGGTGATGTTTGGCGAACAGCATTTGCCGCGGTTCCGGTGGTGGCATCCGCCGCTGGGTTGGTGGCTCTTCCGATTGCGATCGTCCGGCGCTATTATTTGCAGTGAGCAAATCTCTAAGGATTTGTGAGCGATGCAGGCTTCGGTTTCTCGGCGATCATCATCAAGCCGGTTCCGTAGGTCGTGCTCGGAATTCGCTCCAAACCCGCAAGCAGAGTGAGCGCATGGTTGACCAAAGCGCCCCTAGGACTGAAACCGGTCTGAATTACCTGAGGTCCTCGGGTACCCTTCAGCATTATTTTCCGCATCCACAAAAGCGGCACGAGTGGGTAGCCCCAATAGGTCGTCACCTTCTCGTTTAAACCGGCTTTGGCTACGACGTCCGTGAGCGATTCCAGTGAGTATCGACGAATATGGCCAACCTGAGCATCGAAGGCGGAGAAAAGCTCCTGGCGGGCTGGAACGTTGATGGCAATCGATCCTCCAGGGCGCAAAAAATCGCTCGCACAGGCAAGAAACCCGAGCTGATCTTCAATATGCTCGAGTACATCAAACAAGATCAAAAAGTCGTACGTCTCTCTGAAATCCGGTCTTTCGTCAAAAATATCATAGCAAAATAACTTCCCTTTGCAGCTGACACTGGCTTTCAGCGCAGATAGATTTAGGTCGATTCCGTCCACAGGGATGCCAAAGCGATCTTCGATTTGCCTCTGGAGAAGCCCGTGTCCGCACCCAATCTCACAAGCACGCCCCGGAGAGACGCTCAGACGTCGAAGCAGCGCCGTCAGGACATCGAACCGGCGCCTGGTCCAAAAGTGGTCCAGGTTCGCAATATCGAACCACTCATCTGCCATGCTCACAGCTCGCGGATCCGATAAGATCGTTATGTCCCGGTCTAAATTGACGTGATCCGTTGTCTGAGCGTCCATTTGATTTCTTGATCAGCGAAAATTAAAATGATTTTGCCGCCTTCTATACAAATCCACGCTAATGGTCAAGGTCCGCAAAAGTCAATAACTACCGACTTTCCCGTGAGTTCTCTTCCCGACAACCGTGTACAACTCTATGTCTCTGCCCTCGTACCTCTGGGTATGAATATTGATCTTAACGTCCTCGAATCCTAGTACGCCGATCGCGCGCACCACCCACTCCGGGCGGATATCCCACCAAGTGTCTTTGGGCTCAACCGTTTTCGCGTCCGGAAGAAATCCGAGGAAAGGTTCCGTTGTCTTTCGGTGTTGGCCACGAAGGATCTCCGAGACGATCACAGAATGAGTGGTCAACCCAAGTCCGCTCTGAAGCGCAAGGAACGGATCTCTTAAATGGAGTAAAATTGAGCCGTAAACAGCGATATCAACCGGTCCGATTGCAGCAGGAATGGCGTAAACACTGCCATACACAACCTTTGCCTTTGAATCAACGAGTCTGTGGGTAAGCCAGTAGGCATTGTTGAGCTTGTTTATTATCGATTTCCTATCAGCCGCGATGTGCCCAAAT
>Ga0210408_10004767_pt1 | contig 12062 bp, 10 predicted proteins | sample IncBWH4MmetaG_FD_155471 | JGI IMG/M metagenome (GOLD analysis project Ga0210408, IMG submission 155471) | Forest soil microbial communities from Barre Woods Harvard Forest LTER site, Petersham, Massachusetts, United States - Inc-BW-H-4-M | ecosystem: Environmental > Terrestrial > Soil >... | reverse complement strand
ATCCTCGTCGACGAGGCGACGGTGACCATCGAGAACATCAACTGGCATCTCGAGCAGGGCAAGGACGTCGAGACCGCGATCCTCGACGGGGCCGAGCAGATCGTCACGCCGGCATTCGTGTCGCTTCTGTGCATCTGCATCGTGTTCGTGCCGATGTTCTTCCTGACCGGCGTGCCGCGCTTCCTGTTCGTGCCGCTCGCCGAGGCGGTCATGTCGGCGATGGTCTGGTCCTTCATCCTCTCGCGCACGCTGGTGCCGACGATGGCGAAATACATGCTGCGCCGGCACGATGGCCACAGCGTCGATCAGCGGCCGCGCTCGCGCAATCCGCTGGTCTGGTTGCAGCGCGGATTCGAGGCCCGCTTCGAGCGCGGGCGCCTCGCCTATCGCGAAATGCTGACCATGGCGCTGCGCCATCGCGTGGTGTTCGTAAGCTGCTTTATGCTGTTCGTGGTCGGGACCTTCGCGCTTGCCCCCTGGGTCGGGCGCGACTTCTTCCCGCAGGTCGACGGCGGCCGGATCCTGATGCACGTGCGCACCCATGTCGGCACCCGCGTTGAGGAAAACGCGCGGGAATTTGCGGAAATGGAGAAGGTCATCCGCCAGATCATTCCGCCCGAAGAGCTGGAAACGCTGGTCGACAACATCGGCTTTCCGATCAGCGGCACCAACATGACCTATAACAATACCGGCACCATCGGCTCGGCGGACGGCGAGATCCAGATCGGGCTGAGCCACGAGCACCGGCCCACGGAGGATTACGTCCGCACCTTGCGCGAGGAGTTGCCGGCCCGCTTCCCCGGCGCGACCTTCTCGTTTCTGCCGGCCGACATCATCAGCCAGATCCTCAACTTCGGCTCCCCGGCGCCGATCGAGGTGCAGATCCGCGGGCCGAACCTCGACGCGAACTTCGCTTACGCGCAAAAGGTCCTGCGCGAGCTGCGGCACGTTCCGGGTCTGGTCGATGCGCGCATCCAGCAGTCGCTTGACGCGCCTGCCTTCGAGGTCAATGTCGACCGCACGCGGGCGCAATACGTCGGCATCACCGAGCGCGACGTCACCAACAGCATGGTGGTCAACCTCGCCGGCTCAAGCCAGGTGCAGCCGACGTTCTGGCTCAATCCCGACAACGGCGTCAGCTACTCGATCGTGATGCAGACGCCGCAGTATCAGGTCGATTCGCTCAACGCGCTGCAGAATCTTCCCATCACCGCGCCGGGAATGCCGCCGCAGACGCTGGGCGGCATCGCCGACTTCAAGCGGGTGGCGAAACCCGCGGTCGTCGCGCAATACAACATCCAGTCGATGATCCAGATCTACGGCACCAGCCAGGGCCGCGACCTCGGCGCCGTCGCCGCCGACGTGCAGAAGATCCTGAACGACACCGCGAAGGATGCGCCGAAGGGTGCCCAGGTGGCCATGCTCGGGCAGGTCAAGACCATGAACAGTTCGTTCTCCGGGCTCATCTTCGGGCTGCTGGCGGCGGTCGTGCTCATCTATCTGCTGATCGTGGTCAACTTCCAATCCTGGGCCGATCCGTTCGTGATTATCACGGCGCTGCCGGCAGCGCTCGCCGGCATCGTCTGGATGCTGTTCGCCACCGGCACGACGCTGTCGGTGCCGGCACTGACCGGCGCCATCATGTGCATGGGGGTGGCGACCGCCAACAGCGTCCTCGTCATCAGCTTCGCCAAGGAGCGGCTGGAGCAGCACGGCGACGCCGCCGCCGCCGCGATCGAAGCCGGATTCGTCCGCCTGCGGCCGGTGCTGATGACGGCGCTGGCCATGATCATCGGCATGCTGCCGATGGCGCTTGGCTTCGGCGAGGGCGGCGAGCAGAACGCGCCGCTCGGCCGCGCCGTGGTCGGCGGACTTGCTTTCGCGACCATCGCAACTCTGATATTCGTCCCGGTGGTCTTCAGCATTATCCACCAACGTCGCCGGGGAGCCGGCACCCGGGCGACGGGAGAACCAAATGCCGCCTGATCCCAGTCCGCCGGCTCCGCACCCGGAGGCGTCGCAGACGGCGCCGCCGCAGGTGGTGTCGCGCCGCGGGCTCACCATCGCCACTCTCGCCGCGCTCGGCATCGCCTCCGTCATCGTCGTCATGGGCATCACGACGCGAAAGATGGCCGACGCCAAGCTGCGGGAATGGACCGAGAACCAGGCCGTGCCGGTCGTCGCCGTCGCCCTGCCCGATACCCGCGGCAAGCGGACGACGTTCGAGCTTCCTGGCCGGCTCGAAGCCTACACGCAGGCGCAGATCTTCGCGCGCGTCAGCGGCTATGTGAAGGAATGGAAGGTCGACATCGGCACGCCGGTCAAGGCGGGCGACCTGCTCGCCGAGATCGACGCGCCCGATCTCGACCAGCAGATCATGCAGGCGCAAGCTGATCTGGCCAGCGCCAAGGCCAATTCCGCGCTCTCCGACATGACGCTGACGCGTGGCCAGTCCTTGATCACCTCCCGCGCCATCTCGCAGCAGGATCTCGACCAGCGCGCGGCGGATTCCTCCAACAAGCAGGGTCTGGTCCGGTCCGCACAAGCGAACCTCGACCGCCTGCGGGTGCTCGAACGATACAAGCGCCTCGTTGCGCCGTTCGACGGGCTCGTCACCGCACGCACCACCGACGTCGGGGCGCTGATCAATGCCGGCTCCGGCGGCGGTCCGCCGATGTTCGTGGTCTCGCAGATCGAAAAGCTGCGTGCCTACGTCAACGTGCCGCAGAACTATGTGCCCAGCATCCGCGTCGGCAGCACCAAGGCGCAGATTTCGGTGCCGGAACACCCGGGAAAGAGCTTTCCTGGGACGGTGGAAGCCTCGGCGCAATCCGTGGACGCCGCCTCCGGCACGACGCGGATGCAGCTCGTCGTCGACAATGCCGCCAACGAACTGATGACCGGCGCCTTCGCCACCGTGACGTTCGAATTGCCCCATCCCGAGACGGCCGTGAACGTGCCGGCGAGCGCCCTGATCTTCAACCGCAGCGGCCTGCAGGTCGCCATCGTCGACCGCGAGAACCGGATCATCCTCAAGCCGATCACGATTTCACGCGACCTTGGATCGGAGGTCGAGATCGCGTCGGGCGTCGTCGCCGACGACCGCGTCGTCATCAATCCGCCGGACGGCGTCGTGACCGGCGACCAGGTGCGCGTCGCCGGCACGCCGGGAGCACCGGGCGAACCAGCGACCGCGTCGGCGAAGTGAGATTCGGACGACGGTAGCCGAAGGACGGACGACGAGGCGTAGTTCGGTTAATCTGTCGTCTGTCGTTTGTCCGTCAGGCCCGGATGACGGCCTCGAACGCCATCACCACCACGGTCCCGGACATCAGGCTCCACAGGCCGGCGATCACCGTCGCCACCATGACCATTTGCGCGCGCCGGCGTTCGATGCGCCGCCCGCGTACGCTGTTGCGCATGATGATGAAGGGCGCCGCGAACACGAGCAGCGGGATCGCGGCAAAGCGCGCCGCAGCCGGGCCGCTCTCGAGCAGCCGGAAGCTCGGAAAATGCTCGCCGAAAAGCCGGTAGCCGTTGGCGCACGACCCGGCGAACGCGAAGCCGATGGCGAGCGCAAAGAAAGACTCGACGGCCTGCGGCGAAATCGCCGGCAACGCAGTTGCGAACATTCAGCCCCCCGGAGCTTTCCCGAAGTCATCGCAGAGCCGGCGCGGCGCCGCCATCGGATGCTTAAGAAAAGGTTAGGGGATGAAAGTGCAAGAAGTGCCGATTCCACGGGGACTTCTTCCACACAAGATTTGCCTCCGGCTAATTGCCGGCTAATTAATGTAATCGGCTTTTTGGCCTAGCCGTGGCCCGCCCGATGCGGTCATGTTGAAAGGTTCTGTTAACCGTGCCGGGTTTCAATGAGAGTCGCCGGAGAGACTGGACCCTCTGGCAGACAGTGCAGGAGACCTCGGCTCACCAACCCCGCCGGGGTCTCTCTTATCTCAGGTCTGCGTCGCACCCAGAACCACAGGCCTAGCCGTGGCCGGCGATGCGGTCATTTTGAAGGATTCTGTTAACCCGCGCCGGGGTTCAATGAACCGCCGGGGGGGATGGGTTCCCGGCTACGCGCAGGAGGCCCCGGCATGTCCCGCTCCAGCCAAGCACTGCCGGGGTCTCTCTCATCTCAGGTTCCGATGATCGACACGCCCGAGGCCGGCCGCTTCCCGCCGCCTTGGATCGCCGAAGAGACGGACGGCGGCCTGTTAGTAACAGACGTTGATCCAGCGGCCGTAAGCCGGGCTCCATACCCAGCAGGTTCCGTAGCCTCCACCACAGCCTCCGCAGCCTCCGCAGCCTCCTATCAAACCTCCTAGCAAGAGGCCCACGCCCACGCCGCAACCGCAGCCACCGCAACCTCTGCAACCACGAGCACAGCCGCAGCCGCCACCGCGGCCTCCACAGCCGCCGCACCCTCCGCAGCGTCCCCCTGCAAGCCTTACGTCGGGGCTAAATTCTCTTTCTTTGTCGAAAACGTAAAAGGTCGCCAAGGTCACATCAAACACTTCCTCCTCGGCGAGAAGAATTCTCTTCCCAGAATCCTGAGGCGGAGTGTCTATTACCGGCGCGTTCGCCGATGCGCCGCCCGCCATCGCCAAAGAGACCCCGGCAGCCGCCCACAAGGGTAAGGCTGTCTTTGAACGCTTCCGTTTGAAGCCCTGCTTCGCCTTCGCCATAGCGGAACCTCTGTATCAGAACTGGATGAACCCGCAGCACATTTCGTGCACACTTCAGCCTAGCATGAACCCGGCATCGCCGCCAACATCGCCACGCTGCCGGAGTTGCTAAAGCGTCCCACCTAGAACCGCAGCCGCAGGAATATCCCGCCGCGCGGCGGCCATATTAGCGGTAAGCTTGGCAAGTTGTACGGTCAGCCAGGGTGAACCACTATGATCCGCAGTCTCGTAATCGTCGCGGCGCTGTGTTTATGCGGGACATCCGCCAAGGCTGAATTGACCATGCAGGAATGCAAAGCCAAGTACAAAGCCGAGCAAGCTGCGGGAACGCTCGGTCAGAATTGGCCTGACTTCCAAGAAAAGAAATGTGGGCATCCGCCACGGCCGAAACCCAAAAAATAGGACGCTAAAGTAGCGGCCTGTGGCTTCGCCTTCGCGCGCAGCGGAGAGATAGAAATCCTCGGCCATTGGGTTTCTCCTCAGTCGTTTTGACGCTGTTGTTTGTTTGTCGTGACCGGCTCGGGTTTCACGAATTCGACCTTGTCGGGGCCGGTCTGCGAATGCCAGTCGTTGCCCCCGTCTTTTCTGCGGTAGCTGGCCCCAAAATCGAACCCAGGCTTCCCCGTAGCTCCGCCCTTGCCGCCGCCCCGAATCCACGAATCTGCCGAGACTTGATTATCGTAATGACCGCCCCGGTTATCGTGCTGGTCCTCTGGCATCTGCGGCGCTTGTGGGTCACGCGGCCTTGTCGGCGACGGTGGGGGCCGCTCATCGCCGGGGCGCATGTTGGGCTCGTGCTCGACGCGGTGCCGTGCTCCGGGGTCTCGGGCTTGGCCGTAAGGCCGGTGCCGGTTTGCGTACATTTCATCGACTGAAGTTTTGCGGTCCGCCATACTTGGCCTCCTAGGTATCCCCGAGTGTTCCAGGGGTTAAGCCCGTGTATTCGGTTGAATTGTTCACCTTTTACCCCTATAAGTCAATAGACCGAATACTTGAGGAAGCTCGTGAGCGCCACCTCACCAAACAACCGGCGCAAACAGCCCGCCGCTGGACCGCCGGTTGCCCGCGCTCCTGGTGCGCTGGAGGCTTTCCGCGCCCTGTGGGTTTTAATCTTCGGCCCGCAGATCAGCGTCCGAGCAAAGGCGCACTAGGAGCGCACCCTCATTGACCCCGCTTGATGTGGTTTTGATATTCACTATCGCCAGCGGCATCGTCGCCGTCGTGGTCATCGCGGTGAAGCTCGCGCCGAAGTCGTGGTGACGCATGACCGTCAACGGCAAGGACCATCACCCCATCGAGCGCAACAAGAACGGCACGTTCGTTGCCGGCCATCGAGGCGGTCCCGGGCGGCCAGTGGGCAGCCGCAATCGGCTCGCGGAATCTTTTCTTGCTGATTTGCAGCGTGAATGGGCTCGGTAAGGCGTTGGAGCGCACGGCAACCGACGATCCGGTCGCCTTCACCAAGATTGTCGCCGGCCTGATGCCGAGGGAAATGCTGGCCTCGGTCATCAACGTCAATGCAAACGTCGATGCGAGGCTCGTCGCCGACGTGCAGACCTTTGCCCAGGCATATCAGGCGTGGGGCTCATTCATCGGCGCTAAGGTGCCGCTGATTGAGGCTGAGGCGGTCGAGGAAGTAGCCGAGGGCGAAGATGAGCCCGCAGCCGGATGACGAGCCCAACGAGTTCTCGGCGTTGACCACGTTGGACATGCTCGCGGCCTTCCTGCACGCAAAGTATGGGGAGAAAGCCCTGCGCGATGCCTTCGCGATGGTCGATGACTTACCCCGCGAGTCACTGGAACAAGCCGCCGACATCCTCGACAGCAAAGGCTTGACCCACGTCGCCGACATCGTGGTCGACATCGCCGCAGGGCTTCCTTCCGAAATCACAGCCTGCCCTTACGAAGCTGGCTCCATAAACGCCCGCTATTGGTGCTGGAGTTGGAACCATAAGCGCCGCCTAGCCACAGGCGAGATCGAGAAGGGCTTGAGACGGCAAGCGGCAGGGAAGCACCGACAGATGCACTAACAAGCCCCTGGAACGTAGAGTTCATGGGACTAACTCAGCCGCATTGCTAAGGGGCCGGCAGTGAGTGAGGGTTTCCGAGGAAGAGAGTTTAGGGAGGGAATGTTCTGTTCCTCGGGGCCGGCTGATTTCTGCGCTCTTTGCGGCGCTAACCTAGCCCTTGTCGGCAAGCTTCATCGCTGTGTGCCGAAGGCGATGAGCGTTGCTAACAACACAGCGGAGGGCGTTGCTAACAGTGACAGCGTAGCTAACAACAGTGTCACAGGCGTTGCTAACAAGAGCGTAGCTAACAAGGCTCCGCGCTGGGCGTCGTGGCGGTCGCGTCACCAGGACCTCTACCGGCAGCGACAGCGCGATCTGATGCGCGCGCGGCGAGCGCGGGGGACCTGATCCCCGCGCGGGATTTCGCTGCGTCCGTTAGCCGGTGCTTAGCTGGCCCCCTCGGGGACCCCGAGAGAACGCCGGAGAAACAGGGACTTCCTGCGTTTCCAGCGGTTAATCTGCTGTTAGTGGAGACGCAAAAAAGGGCCGCTGCGAACGCGCCGCAACGGCCCGTGAGGACGTGGAGGAGGGGCTAGGCCGCAGCCCTCGCCTTCGCCGGCTTCTTGGCGACCACCTTCGGCCCTTCCTTCGGCTTTGCCGGCGCTTTGGTCACCGGCTCGGTCTGACTGATGTGGAACAAGCCACGGACCCCATGTTCGCCTTTACGGACAAGGCGGCCTTCGTTGATCCAAGCCTGGAAGGGGCGGACGTTGTACGGCTTGGTCGGGTCATTACGATTGAGCAACACCACGTCCTTGAAGCCCCTTCGAGCGAAGGTCGAAAGCAGGGAACGGTCCTTAGCGGCAAGCCTCTCGGCCTGCGTCGCCCTCGGCGCAGCGCCGTTCATCGGCTGAGTGTTGTTCGCCTTCGGCGAAGTCTGCTGCCCGGCCAGAGCTTGGGCAACGGCCTGAGCAATGAGGGCGATTGTTTCGGCGGAAATGTTGGTCATCGGTCGATCTCCGTGGTTTGGGGATGAGAGGGGAAGCAAGGTTCCCGAACCCTCACCCCAGAGGGGTTCGGGGTTCTTGCCCTCTTCCTTTAGGTTTCTCCCGGAGTCCGCCGATTCATCCGAAGCCGCGCCAGCTATCTCCCCTACGGGGAGTTGCCGAAACTCAACCGGCGGCCTTCTCTGAGTCAGCGCGGGCCATTCCGCGAGCGCGGTCAGGCGGATTCCGGCCACTTGGCTAACTGGGTCCGGTGCACACCCGGGCAACGCGCTGGAGCTAAAGGAGGACCCGTCGATTTTCTCTTTGTTCGGAGGGGTCCCGCCCGCGCGGCATTCTGTGAGATCGTGCCCCTTACGCCGCTATCTCAGCCCTCAGCCGCGCCACGGTGCCGTTGGAGAGCCCTACGGCCTTGGCGACCTTGTTGATGCCGGTGCCTTTGTCTAACAGCTTACGAGCGCGGTTAGCCTTACGGGCTCCCTCCGGGTCATCCTCGACCGGCCGGCGGCCTAGAACCTTGCCGGCAGCTACGGCCCGCTTGAGGCCGGCATGGACGCGCTCACGGATCATCGACCGCTCGAACTCGGCAAAGGCCCCTGTGACTTGGAACATCAGCTTGCCGGTAGGCGTGGTGGTGTCGATGGCTTGCTGGTCGAGGTAGAGATCGACGTGGCAAGCCTCTAGGTGCTGAATGGTGCCGAGTAGGTCGATCAGTGACCTCCCGACGCGATCAATGCTCCAGGCCATGACCACATCGAACGCCCCGCGCTGCGCCTCCTTCAGCATGGCGTCGAGGCCGGGGCGATCCTTGCGGCCCTTGGCCCCGGAGATGCCGGCATCGTTGAAGGTGGCGACGATCACCCAGCCGCGAGCCTGGGCGATCTCGCTGAGCTTGGCGGTCTGGTTCTCGACGCTCTGGCGGTCGGTCGATACGCGGACGTAGATTGCGGCTCGTTTCTGCATGATGCCCTCCCGATATGCGAATGCATCATGGCCGAGAGCCATCCGACAATCAACTGCTTTTTGGATGAGTGATTAGCGGCTATCTCAGTTCAATGATTACGGGCTTTCTATGCTGCCGTTTCGGCAGGGTTTATTGGATGCCCCTGCGTCAGCTTGGCTCACCCTCCGCATTGCCGGCGATGCCGTGCCGGTCGCTGCCGAGCTTGCCTCACCCGGTTATCCCAGGTCGCCACTGGGGATTGATGCTGAGCCCGGCAGCAGAGTCGCTGGCGAGCTTTGTTGCATCGGGACCATCACCCCAGCCGTCGAGGACAAATCGAATCCACGGGCTCCGCTGAGTCAGCGCGGGCCATCCTGCCGGCGGACCGGGATCGGGCTGATCGGGCGCGACGGAGGGTTTTGGAAACTGGATCCGGTGCATACCGGAGGAGGGTCGCAGGCACAGCTACGCGCGCGGAGATTCTTCTCTTCTCTTTCAGGGGTTCTTCACAACTTCTACCAAACCAAACCCAGCGAAATTCTGCAAATGGGACCCGCCCTTCTATGTTCTCTACTTGTTGTTTGCTGTGACTGCTTTTGCCCGGAACACCTACAAAAATTCTACCCTCTTCGCGGTGTTCTGAATTTGTTGCGAAGTCTCTGACATCAGGCAACGCCGCAGCCGCCGAAAGCTTGGCTGGGGACTGTGCGGTGCGTCTTCGGGACTAGGCTGTCGGCCTTGCCAGGGGCGGCGTGCCGGAACCGGCGAACGACAATGGCCCGATCTCGCTCACGGCTTGACGCTTTAGTCTAGGACCTGTCTCGCAATCGATTCGACGAAAAACCGCGACCCGGCAATCGTGAAGTGATTGTCGTCAAACTGCATAAGGTCCCCAGGCTGATCGCCGACCCGCACCAGGCAGCCATCGTCATTGCATAGCGTCTGCGGAGGCGAAATGTAGCGCGCTCCGAAGCGGCCGGAGGCGTCGCGCAGGTAGCCTTCCACTTCGGGAGGAATGCGCACGAAATTCGATAGCCTTTCAGGAACCGGCCCTGACGGGTTTTTAAGATATGCTCTTATCACGACCTTCCTCAAGGGCTTCGGCCATCGCGGAACGTACCCCATGACGACGATGCGACGCACGCCGCTGTGTCGCAGAAAGGCCAGGGGTTCCGACAGGCCTTCAAGCCGGTCGTGGTAGGGCCAGTAGCTTGCGAGGATGGCGATATCCGGTTTCAACGACACCAGTCGTTGTTCGATGGCCTCGATTTCTCGGCACAGTGTTGACGCGCGCTTTCCGCGTGCGCCCTCGTGGGCGGACAATCGCTGAAGCTTTCGCCGTAGATACTGAGCGGTCTAGTTCGCCGCAAAGCCACGAAACCGGGGATCAAGTGCCCAGCGTGTGAATCGCCCCACAGCAAGACCTTCGGACCGGCGATGTTCCCCGCCTCGAGGTCCGGGCCGGCATACTGTGGAATCGGGGTGGGCAAAAGTATCGACGGCAGAGGCGGGTGATACCGACTCGGAAGGCCGTTAGTTCGCATCACCTCGAAGCCCGCGGCCGCCACGAGAAGCATGGTCGCTAGACTTGCTGTGGCAACCGGGCGCAATCGGAAGGTTCTGACGGGTCGCTCGATAAACAAATAGGTGATTGTCGCGAGAACGAGAGAAGTGGTCGCGAGAAGCAAAAACGCGCCGTGCTGAATTTCGAGCTCCTCGCGCATAAACACGAGGAGCGGCCAGTGCCAAAGGTAAAGCGGATAGCTGATGAGACCGATGCCGACCGCGGGCGGTGAAGCAAGGATTCGGTTGCTCCCCGCGCTCGGCCCTGCCGCTATAACCAGCGCCGCGCCGAGCACCGGGGGAATGGCCCACCAACCGGGAAATAGCGCAAACGGTGTCGCAAACGCCGCAACGCCGATCAGAAGCAGCCCGAGCAACGAAACCACCCAATGCTGTAGTCGGCGCAGTCGCTCCGGGAAATGTATCGCGGCGTAGGCAAGACCGCCGCCGACCAGCAATTCCCAAAAACGGGTGAACGGGAGATAGAACGCGGCTGCCTGATCATATCGCACGAGGACGATATTGATGGCGAATGACACTACCGCCCCGACCGCCAGGATCCACGGCATTGAGTATCGCCACCGCACCGCAGCCATGAGCGCCAGTGGAGTCAGCAGATAGAACTGCTCTTCCACTCCAAGCGACCACAGATGCAGCAGGGGCTTGGTGATCGCCGGCGCGTCGAAGTAGCCTACCTGGGAGTAGGTCAGTAGATTGGAGCCGAAGGCGGCAGCGGCGAAGATTTGCTTGCCCAGTTCCTGGAAATCTTCGGGCAACATGAAATGCCAGCCGAGCGCCCAGACGGCGGCCAGGACGAAAATCAACGCCGGAAAAATTCGTCGGATGCGTCGAGTGTAAAAGCCTGCGAGGCTGAACGTGTTTCTAGGCCATCGAGAATGATGCGGATGATCAGAAACCCAGAGATAACAAAAAATACGTCGACGCCGACAAAGCCGCCCGGAAGGTAATCATGGTTGGCGTGGAACACAAAAACGGCGCCAATCGCCACTGCTCTTAGGCCATCGATATCGGGACGATATTTCGCGGCGCTGTTACGTGTTGCGCCACGTTCCGGAAATGCGCCGCCAGCCGCGATCGGGCGCTCCGCTAAGCCCACCTGCCTCATTCCCGCAACGGTAAGCTAGGGCCGCCCCCCTGCACAACCTCGAAAGGTGACCAATGCGAGTCTCTTCCGTGCCGCAACGGGGCCAAGAACGCACCGGCGGGGCAGGGGCCGCAATCGCGGCGCCTTCGGTCGTGACTAGGTTGCCGACGCGGCCGCGCTTCGTGGGCTGGCAAGTGTCGGCCGCGTGGCCGCAGCGCGCATCGACCGCCTGATCGCGTTCCTCGATCTGACGGCCGGTTTCGATGAGTGCGAGCCCGACAACGAGGGCGATGGCGGCGCGGACGACTAGCCGTCACTCGGCGCGCCGGTCGAGGAATGGCGGAATATCCCAGCAGCCCGCGTCGGGCTGTTCGGGCGGTTGGCGGTCCCCGGCCGGCCGAGAGCCCGGCAGATCGCCGGGCTCTAAGCCACTGGGGATATTGCTAGAACCGAGAGCGTCGGGGCTGTTCGGGCTGTTCGGGCCGTTGTTCGCCTATTAAAGGGGCGTCGGGGGTATCGGACCCATTGCCACCGGCGGTACGACCCCTCCCCCTATTATGGTGAAAAGAACCGCCCAGACCGCCCGGATCCGCTGTTTCCCCCTCTGTTTTCAGGGGCTTATTGTCGGGCTGTTGGTCGGGCTGTCTGTGGGCCGTCGGGGCGATCGGGACGGCAACAGCCCGAATGACCCATGTCCGGGTCTTATCGTTCTTCCCAGGCACCTCGACCTCGACGCCGCAGTCGCGCAGAAAC
>Ga0210408_10004766_pt1 | contig 12062 bp, 10 predicted proteins | sample IncBWH4MmetaG_FD_155471 | JGI IMG/M metagenome (GOLD analysis project Ga0210408, IMG submission 155471) | Forest soil microbial communities from Barre Woods Harvard Forest LTER site, Petersham, Massachusetts, United States - Inc-BW-H-4-M | ecosystem: Environmental > Terrestrial > Soil >... | reverse complement strand
GAACGTGCTCATGCGAGGGGAATAGCGGTAGTGATGGGCGTTGAATGCGCCGAGGTCGGTGCTCACAAAAGTCTGCGACAGCGTCTCGAAGCGTTTTGTCGTGCCGTACCAGGCAAACTTGTTGGTCGAATATGATACAGACGCGCCGAATTGCGTCTCGAAGCTGCGGCGTACCAGCGAGTTCAAGCCGTCGGCGGCGACGATCAGGTCGTAGCCTTTGAGCTGATCGACCGACGAAATCAGCGTATCGTATCGCGGCGCGACATCGACCGCGCGCACCCGCTCTTGCAGGATCGCCAATAGCTCAAGCCGGCCGATCGAGGAGAAGCCGACACCATCGATCGCGATGCTTTGCCCGCGCAGATTGATCGTGATGTTCTGCCAGCTCTCCATCCTTGGCGCGATCGTATCGACCGTTTCGGGGTCGTCGGCGCGCAAAAATTCCAGCGCCTGCTCGGAGAACACCACGCCAAAGCCGAAGGTGGCGCCGGCCGCGTTCTGTTCGAACAGGTCGATGCGGGCATCACGATGCCGCTTCTTCAAGAAATAGGCGAAGGTGAGACCGCCAGGCCCTCCGCCAAGCACGGCAATGCGCACAACCTCCTCCTTAAGCCGCGCGCGCGGCGTCAATTTCCGCTCTTATCTTCACCGCAAGCCGATTCTGGATGACACAGGCTTTTGCGGCTTTCCTTGCGGGTTTGTCACACCTTGATCATGCGCTTGCCGCGGTTTTCCCCGGCGAGCAAACCAATCAGCGCCTTCGGCGTATTTTCTAGGCCGTTGATGATGTCTTCCTGGACTTTCAGTTTGCCGGAAGCGACCCACGATTGCAGGTCGGACAACGCCTTGTCGCGCTGGTCCATGAAGTCCATCACGATAAAACCCTGCATGATGAGGCGCTTCACCACGATCAGGCCGGGCACGCCGCGTGGTCCCGTCGGTGATGGCGCGCCGTCATATTGCGAGATTGCACCGCAGCAGGCGATGCGGCCATAATTGTTCATCTGCGGCAGGCAGGCTTCAAGAATGTCGCCGCCGACATTGTCGAAATAGACGTCGATGCCCTTTGGCGCCGCCGCGCGCAACGCCTTGAACACCGCGCCGTCCTTGTAGTCGACCGCGGCATCGAAGCCGAGCTCGGACGTGAGCCAGTTGCACTTGTCCTTGCCGCCGGCGATGCCGACGGCGTGGCATCCCTTGATCTTGGCGATCTGGCCGACGATCGAGCCGACCGAGCCTGCCGCGGCCGAGACCACGACGGTCTCGCCGGCTTTCGGCTTGCCGACCTCGAGCAGGCCGAAATAGGCGGTGAGCCCGGCGATGCCGAACACGCTGAGCAGATGCGTCATCGGTTCCAGCTTCGGCATCTTGGTCAGATGCCTTGCCGGTATCGCCGCGTAATCCTGCCAGCCGGTATCGCCGAATACGATGTCGCCGGCTTTCAGTCCCGGCGCTTTCGAGGAGACCACTTCGGCAATACCGCCGCCGGCCATCACGGTATTGGCCTCGACGGCCGCGCGATAGGTTGCGCCATGCATCCAGGCGCGGTTGGCGGCATCGAGCGAAATATAGCGCACGCGAACCAGCGCCTCGCCGTCCTTCGGTTCCGGGATTGCGGCGTTCGACAATTTGAAATGCTCAGGCGCAAGCTTGCCGGCCGGCTTCTCCACCAGCAAGACCTGACGATTGACACTCGCGTTCATGGCGTTCCTCCAAGCGGCTTGGTTATTATTGATGCAGCCGAGCGCGTAACATACGTGCAACTGCATCGTTGTGTATTGCGCCAACGCTAATCGCGCCGTTCGAATTCCACAACGGGAACATTGTGGCAAACGCGCCGCTTGCCGCAAGCATGTTGCGTCACCCTCAAAATCTGCCACACTAAAAGCCACAGGACCTATGGGGGTAAGCAGATATGTCGAACAGGTTTACGCAATTCATCCTGATTGCGATGGCGCTTGGCATCGTGATGGGGACATTGATCTTCAACTATCTGCCCGACAGCCGGGCGGAGATCGCCGCGGACGTAAACCTGATCGCGATGCTGTTCCTGCGTCTGATCAAGATGATCATTGCGCCCTTGGTGTTCGCAACGCTGGTCGGCGGCATCGCCCATATGGGCAGCGGCGCCAAGCTGGGGCGGATCTTTGCCAAGACCATGGGCTGGTTCGTCAGCGCGTCCTTTGTGTCGCTGTTGCTCGGCCTCGTGATGGTCAACCTGCTGCAGCCCGGCGCGAACTTCCCGGGCACGCTGCCCGACAAGGCGCAGTCGACCGGACTGCCGGTGTCGGCGTTCTCGATCGAGAAGTTCCTGACCCATTTGATCCCGACCTCGATTGCGGACGCGATGGCGCAGAATGAAATCCTGCAGATCGTGGTGTTCGCGGTGTTTTTTGCGGTGGCGCTCGGCGCGATGCCGGAGCGGGCGAAGCCGATCATGGCGCTGATCGACGATCTCGCCCACATCATGCTCAAAGTCACGGGCTATGTGATGCTGTTCGCACCGGTCGCGGTGTGGGCCGCGATTACCGCGACGGTGGCGAAGAACGGCCTCCTGGTGCTGTGGAAGCTCATTGTCTTCATGGGCGGCTTCTATCTCTCGCTGATGCTCCTGTGGGGCATCCTGGTCGTCGTCGGCTTCATCGTGATCGGGCCGAGATACAGCCATCTGCTGCGGCTGATCCGCGAACCCTTGATGATTGCATTCTCGACGGCGTCTTCGGAAGCCGCCTATCCGAAGACGCTTGAAGGCCTCAACCGCTTCGGCGCCTCATCGCGGATATCGGCCTTCGTGCTGCCGCTCGGCTATTCCTTCAACCTCGACGGCACGATGATGTACTGCACGTTTGCCAGCATCTTCATCGCCCAGACCTATCACATCGAGATGTCGCTCGGCACGCAGTTTGCGATGCTGGCGACCTTGATGATCACCTCGAAGGGCGTCGCCGGCGTGCCGCGCGCATCGCTGGTGGTGATCGCCTCGACCTTGAGCCAGTTCGGTATCCCCGAGGCGGGCCTGTTGATGATCATGGGCATCGATACGTTCCTCGACATGGGACGCAGCGCCACCAATGTGATCGGCAACTCGCTAGCCACTTCCGTGGTCGCGAAGTGGGAGGGCGAGCTGAAGGCCGAGCATGAGCTCGGGCCCGATGACGTCGTTCCCGGTGACGCGGTTCCGGGCGACGCTGTGCTGGCCGGCCATTGATGGGGGCTTATCCGATGCGTTACCCCGCAAGATCGCTATCGTCGGGCACACTGTGGCTGGCAGCCTGCCTGCTGACAACAGCCGCATCGGCCCAGACCGGGGGCAGCGAGGGGCTTAGCCCCACGCTTGCCAACATCAAGGCTACGCATGTCGTGCGGCTCGGCTATCGCGAGAGTTCGCCGCCGTTCTCGTTCCTCGACCAGTCCAATCGGCCGATCGGCTACAGCCTTGAGCTCTGCGAGGCGGTGGTCGACGAAATCGGCGTCGAGGTCGATGATGCCGATCTTAAAATCGAATACGTCAAGGTCACTTCCGACGACCGCATCCAGGCGGTGTTGCAGAACAAGATCGATCTGGAATGCGGGTCGACCACGGCGAACGCCGAGCGGGCCAAGCAGGTGGCATTCTCGCCGCTGATGTTCGTGGCCGGCACCAAGCTGATGGTGCCGAAGGCCTCAAGCGTCTCGGCGGTGACCGACCTGAAGGGCAAGACCGTGGTGGTGACGAAAGGCACCACCAACGAGCAGGCGATGCATAACGCCGACAAGAAGTTTTCGCTCGGGCTGAACATTCTGACGTCGCCTGATCACGAGCAGTCCTATCAAATGCTGGTCGACGGCAAGGCGGACGCGTTCGCGACCGACGACATTCTCCTCTACGGCCTGATCGCGCGGCACAAGTCGCAGGACAAGTTTCGCGTCACCGCCGACTATCTGTCCTACGATCCCTACGGCATCATGTTCCGCAAGGGCGAGCCGCAGCTTGCCGCCGTGGTGGAGCGCGCGTTCCGCAAGCTCGGCTCCAACCACGATCTGATCCCGCTCTACGAGAAATGGTTCGTCAGGAGGTTGCCGACCGGCGAGCGCCTCAATGTCGCGATCTCGCCGCAGCTCGAGGAAGCCTTCAAGTCGATGGACGATTCGCCGGGGGCGAATAATTAGACGGGTGGAAGCGTTTCTGTCGTCATTGCCGGGCATGACGAATTACGCAAACACCCTGTCCAGCGCGGCGCTGTAGGCGGCGTCGACCAGATCGGGGTAAAACTTGCCGAGCGCTTCCATCATCACGCCCGAATTGATTTCGAGGATTTTCAAGGCGCCCCCGACACGGATGACGTCGACGGACGCAAAGCGGATGCCGATCGCCCTCGCGGCCTTGACCGCGACTGCCACGCAGGCTTCGCGCGCCTCTCCCGGCTCCAACAATACCGGCCGCGCGCCGGCATCGAGGTTGTGGCGCCAGTTCAGGCCGCGCTGTTTGCTGTAGACGACGGGGGCAAGCTCGTCGATCACGACCACCCGCACCTCGTCCTCGATCTCGACATAAGGCGAAATCGCGAGCGTGAGATGGGACGAAAAGATCTCGGCTGCGGCGCGTTCGAGTTCTGGGCTGGTCGACACCAGAAATACGGATTTGCCCGTCGTGCCTTCGTTGGGTTTGACGACGATGCCTTCGGAATGTTGCCTGAGAAAATCGAGCATGGCTTGCCCCGACCCCGGCGGCGGAATGTGCGCGTCGAGCTTCGGGTTCAGGAACACGGTGTGCGGAACGCAGGCAATGCCGCCGAGCGTGAGAACGTCCGCGGTCGCTGCCTTGTCATTCGCGATTCTGTGCGCGATCGCGCTGTTCAATCCGATATCGTAGCCAAGCGCGAAATATTGCCTTGAGCCGCGCTGCATGACGATCAGCCAGCCCTGCGATCTGACCTCGACTGCGATGTTGTGTCGCGCGCAATAACGCTTCACGGCTTCGACGAATATTCGCGTGCTTTCGGGCATCGCCGCCTCGCCTAATTGCCTCGGTAATTAATTGCCGGATCGGCGCGGATTTCAGCAAGTATATTGCGGACGCATCCAGGTCTTAACCAATTCGCATCGAACGATTTTCAGAACCAGAGCCACAGCAATTCTGCGTTGCGCAATTGCGCATCCGGCGAGGTTGATTATCTCCGGAATTCGCGTAGATGAAACGCGAAATCGCCAATCCTATCAGGGGTTTTTGCTTCATTTTGAGTCGAACAACCCAATCCTTCCACCATCAAGGCGTCAGGAAAAACGAAACCAATGAGCGCGTTCTATAGAGAGAAAGTTCTTTCCGTCCGGCACTGGACCGACACGCTTTTCAGCTTCACCGCCACCCGCGACTCCGGCTTTCGCTTCCAGAACGGACAGTTCGCGATGATCGGGCTCGAGGTCGACGGCCGCCCGCTGCTGCGCGCCTACAGCATGGCGAGCGCCAATCACGAGGAAGAGCTCGAATTCTTCTCGATCAAGGTCGCCGACGGCCCGCTGACGTCGAAGCTCCAGAAGATCAAACACGGCGACACCATCCTGGTCGGGCGCAAGGCGACCGGCACGCTGATCGCCGACAACCTCATTCCGGGCAAGCGGCTGTTGCTGCTCTCGACCGGAACGGGCCTCGCGCCGTTCGCGAGCCTGATCAAGGACCCCGACGTCTATGAGCGCTTCGAGGCGATCGTTCTCGTTCACGGCTGCCGGCAGGTTTCAGAACTGGCCTATGGCGAAGAGCTGGTGGCCAAGCTGCGCGACGACGAACTGTTCGGGCCGCTGCTCGCCGAAAAGCTCGTATATTACCCGACCGTCACGCGCGAGCCGTTCCGCAACCGCGGCCGCATCACCGACCTGATCACCTCGGAGCAATTGTTCGGCGATATCGGCCTGCCGCCGCTCGACCTTGCAACCGACCGCGTCATGATGTGCGGCAGCCCGGCCATGCTGGAAGAGTTGCGCGAGATGTTCGAGGCGCGCGGCTTTGTCGAAGGCAGCCACGCCGAGCCCGGCCATTTTGTCATTGAGAAAGCGTTCGTCGAGCGCTGAGGCGTTTTGTCCGACCTCAAGGAACACGGCGTCCATCAGCGAAGACTTGCGACCATTGCAGGACGCGCACCGCCTTGCGTAGGCCGGTTGGCCAGAATGGATCTCTCTGCACGAGTTCTGTAACGGCGCCGGGGCTTTCGGCCTGCACCAACCATAGTCCTCCAGCCCCACTACCGTCGGCGACCTCATGGAGAGGGCCGGCAGCGCGAATATGATCGCGGTGTTGCTCAAGGAAGCCGAGATGAGCGGGCATCAGGCGCTTGCGCGCGTCCGCATGATCGGTGTTGTCAGTAAAGAGCACGACGTATAGCACCTCAAGGCTCCCGATCCGATGTGAGTCGACCGAACTATTCGAGCTGGAAAACCTAACGCGATCGGGGTTGCAAAAAAATGCCAATTTGTGCCATTACGCTCTGCAAAAATGCAGGCCTATGGACTGGAACGATCTCCATTACATTCTGACCATCGCACGCGCAGGTACACTCGCTGGTGCGGCACGAAGGCTTGGCGTGAATCAAACGACGGTCGCACGGCGACTTGCGGCGGCAGAGGCCGCGCTCGGCACGCGATTATTCGAACGAATAGATGGCGCCCTGCTTCCGACCAGGTCGGGGGAGGCCGCGGTGACGCGCGCGGCTCAGGTCGAACAGGAAGTGCACGCCCTCGAACAAGGCATCGGGGATGCCGATGCTGATGCCGCCGGGCTCGTTCGCCTCACGGGGGTACCCATATTGGTGAACCGGATGCTCATCCCGGCCCTGCCGCAGCTATACGCGAGATATCCGCGACTTCGAATCGAACTGATCGCCGAAGCACGGAATGCAAGCTTGACGCGACGCGAGGCCGATGTGGCCCTGCGCTTGGCCCGTCCTGAGGGTGGCGGCGCCGTACTGGCCAAGCGCCTCGGGTACCTCGAATACGCTGCCTATGGCCCGCGCAAACGTAGTGCGGACCGCCTGCCTTGGATCACCTACGAGGAAGGCCTGAGCCATCTGCCTCAGGCGCGCTGGATTGCGGCGGCAACCCGTGATCACGAGCTAGCGCCTCTACTGGTCAGTGACGCCGAAGCGATTATCCACGCAATCCATGCTGGCCTCGGAAAGTCGCTGCTTCCGTGCTTTGTGGCCGACCTGGATTCAGGGTTGCGGCGTCTTGACGGTCCGAAGGCCGTTCTGAGGCGGGAACTGTGGCTACTCACGCACAAGGAATTGCGGCATCACGCGCGCATCGGTGCTGTCGTCGCCTGGCTGACGGAGTCGGTTGAAATGCTTCCGGCGGCGGAATAAGGCGCTGTCAACTCGCGCGTGCATGTCTACCGCGTTTCAGGACGAGCGCTGATTTCTCAATCCGTCATTCCGGGGCGATGCCAACGGGTCGCGCGAATGCGCCGACCCGTTGGGACCATCCCGGAATGACGATGCCGGTAGCACGCGCCGCTTCCCCGCTGCTATAAGCGCGCCAAGACGTCGCGCGGCCCGTCGCCGCCGCGGCCAGCGTAAGAGGGAGCACGCCAGCCTTGTCCGTATCCGACCCGACCGGGGCAAAAACTGCGTTTGTATTTGCCGGCGGCGGCAGCTTCGGCGCCATTCAGGTGGGTATGATGCATTCGCTCGCCGCCCATGGGATATCGGCGGACATGGTGGTCGGCTCGAGCGTCGGCGCAATCAACGGCGCCTACTACGCCAGCGATCCCACGTTGAAGGGTGTGCAGCAGCTCGAAAGCATCTGGCGCGGCTTGCAGCGGCACGACGTCTTCCCGATCAACTGGCGGACGCTGCTCGGGTTTCTCTGGCGCCGCGACTTCCTCATCCCGCATGACGGCATCCGCAAGCTGGTCGACGATCACATCCCCTATCGCAAGCTGGAGGAGGCGAAACTGCCGGTGCACATCGTCGCGACCGACATCATCTCGGGCGACAGCGTGGTGATGTCGGAAGGGTCGGTCGCCGAGGCGATCATTGCCTCCACCGCGATCCCCGGCGCCTTCGCGCCGATCCGCTATAAGGGTCATTACCTCTCCGATGGCGCGGTCTCCAGCAACACGCCGATCAAGATCGCGGTGAGGCAAGGCGCGCGGCGCCTGATCATCCTGCCGACCGGTCACGCCTGCGCAACAGAGAAGCCTCCGGTCGGCGCGGTCGCCAACGTCCTGCACGCGCTGACGCTTCTGATCGCGCGGCAATTGGTGAGCGAGCTGGAAAGCCTCGATCCCGCGATCAAGTACTACGTGGTGCCGCCGCTATGCCCGCTGGTGGGGTCGCCTTACGATTTTTCGCGCACATCAGATCATATCGCGCGCGCCATCGAGAGCACCAATGCATGGCTGGCGCTGAGCGGCCTGGAACAAAGCGGAATCCCCGACGAGCTGCGGCCGCACGGTCACTGATCCCTTGCACTGGTTCCGCGGCTTCACGCTGCACTGCAATAAGGGCGCTTGCCCGGCCGACGGCCTAGCCATGTAACGGATTGATTTGTCGGCGGAGAATTCGCTAGCGTCAGGAGCGAGGCGCTGTCATATCGATGGGCGGTATGCCTAGTATCCTACGCCGGGTCGCCGCAAAAATTTCGACCGGGCTGCGGCCAGCCAGAAATATTCTGCGGCCAGCAAGAATAATAACAGCAGAATTCGCCTGAGGGGTCCCATGGAAACGTTGCTGCTTCCATTCTCGCCACGCTACATCGTTCTCACGATCTGCGCCGTCGTCACAGCATTGCTTCTCTGCCTCGGGATCGTCGATCGCAAGGTGTTCGACATCGTCCTGGTCCCGATCGTCATCTTCGGCGCCCTCACGCTGCTCGGCATCCGTGATCTCCTGCAAAAGAGCCACGCGGTTTTGCGCAACTATCCGATCTCGGCGCATATGCGCTTCCTCTTGGAAGAGATCCGCCCCGAGATGCGGCAATATTTCTTCGAGAGCGAAAAGGACGGCATGCCGTTTTCGCGCGACACCCGCGCCTTGGTCTATCAGCGCGCCAAGATGGTGCTCGACAAGCGGCCGTTCGGCACCCAGGAGGACGTCTATCGCGACGGCTATGAATGGATGCACCATTCGGTGGCGCCGAAGGTTCACAGCGGCGGCGATAAATTCCGTATCACCATCGGCGGTCCAGATTGCGCCAAGCCGTATTCGGCCTCGGTGTTCAACATCTCGGCGATGAGCTTTGGCGCGCTCAGCCCCAACGCGGTACGCGCGCTCAATGCCGGCGCCAAAAAGGGCAGTTTCGCGCATGATACCGGCGAGGGCGGCGTCAGCCCCTATCACCGCGAGAATGGCGGCGACATCATCTGGGAAATCGGCTCCGGCTATTTCGGTTGCCGCAACCACGACGGCAGCTTCAATCCGGACGAATTCGCACGCATCGCGGCCGACGACCAGATCAAGATGGTGGAGCTCAAGGTCAGCCAGGGCGCCAAGCCCGGGCATGGCGGGGTGCTGCCGGCGGCCAAGGTTTCGGAGGAGATTTCCAGGATCAGGGGCGTCCCGTTGGGCGAGGATTGCATCTCGCCGGCGACGCATCGCGCGTTTTCGACGCCGCTTCAGATGATGGCCTTTGTCGGCAATATGCGAAAACTGTCTGGCGGCAAGCCCGCCGGATTCAAGATGTGCATCGGCCATCCCTGGGAGTTTCTGGCGATCTGCAAGGCAATGCTCGAGAGCGGCATCTATCCCGACTTTATCGTGGTCGACGGCAACGAAGGCGGCACCGGCGCAGCGCCGCTGGAGTTCATGGACCATCTGGGCATGCCGATGCGCGAGGGTGTCAGTTTCGTCCACAACGCGCTGATCGGCATCAACGCGCGCGAGCGCATCAAGATCGGCGCCGCCGGCAAGATCGCCACCGCCTTCGACATGGCCCGGGCGATGTCGATCGGCGCCGACTGGTGCAATTCGGCTCGCGGCTTCATGTTCGCGCTGGGCTGCATCCAGTCGCTCTCCTGCCATACCGATCGATGCCCGACCGGCGTGACCACACAGGACCCATCGCGGGCTCGTGCGCTGGTAGTGCCGCACAAGATCGATCGGGTCTATAATTATCACCATGCGACCTTGCATGCGCTGGCCGAATTGCTCGCCGCCGCGGGTCTCGAACATCCGCAACAACTCCGCCCGATCCATTTCTCGAAACGCTCTTCCTCCACCGAGGTCTGCACTTTCGCGCAGCTCTATCCGGCGCTTCGTCCGGGCGAACTGATCGACGGCACCGACGACGTCCGCTTCCGCGACGCCTGGTCGATGGCGCGCGCCGACACGTTCCAGCCGGCGGGATAGGCTTCTCCGCGAAGCCGATTGCGGTGTCGATGGTTCGGGCTTAGGGTCGTCCACGGGGACGTCGCAGCCTCCCCGTTAAGTGGTGATCCCATGCAAGCGCTGCTCGCTTTTCCTATGGAGCGAGCACATGGATGGGATGACCCTCGAACTTCCTCTGTTTCTCTTTGCCACCTTTGCCGGGGCGTTTATCGCCGGCCTGTCGGGATTTGCCTTCGGGCTGGTCGCGGCATCGCTCTGGCTCTACATCCTGACGCCCTCGCAGAGCGCGGCGCTGATTGTAGGCTTCGGCCTTTTGGTGCAAGGCTACTCGGTCTGGAAATTGCGGCGCGCACTGGACTGGCGCAAGCTCTGGCCCTTCGTGGCTGGCGCCGCACTCGGCGTTCCCGTCGGCGTGACGCTTCTGACCTGGTCGGATCCCCGCAATGTACGTATCGCGGTCGGAATCCTGCTCGTGGTCTACAGCCTCTATGCGTTCTTTCGTCGGTCGCTCAAACTAGCCACTACGGGCGGTCGCATCGGCGATGCGATCGTGGGTTTTTTTAATGGCGTGCTCGGCGGCCTCACCGGCCTTGCTGGCATTCTCGTCACCGTCTGGTGCGGTTTGCGCGGCTGGCCCAAGGACGCGCAGCGGGCGATTTTCCAGCCGGTCGCGGTTGCGATCTTCCTGATGAGCGCCGCTTGGCTCGGCGCCAAGGGAACCGTCACCGCGGACACGATCAAATTCTTCATTCTCGGATTTCCCTTTGTGTTTGCGGGAACCTGGCTCGGCCTCAAGCTCTTTGGAAGAATCGATGAAGCGATGTTCCGGAAGATCGTGCTCGCGTTGTTGTTCGTGTCGGGCGCGGCGTTGCTTCTCTGAAAACGGATTCAGGTGCTTGGGTTCGATGCGCGCATCAGCCCTTCTCCTCGGGCGGCTTGATGTGCCGGAACGAATATAGCAGGGCGAGATCGTAGGCGATCTTGAGCGCTCCGCAGACGACAAGCGGGAGGCCGGAAAAGGCGGTCATCAGCGCGCCGGAAATGGCCGGGCTGATGGCCGACGCCAGGCTGCGGGGCACCGCGGTTACGCTTGCGGCCGCCGGCCGCTCCGCGGGCGTGACCACGGCCATGACGTAGGAGGTGCGGGTGGGCACGTCCATTTGCGACAGCGCCGCGCGCAACAGCAAAAGACCGAGCGCTGCATAGAGGTTGGGAGCAAAGGCGGCCAGTATCAGGAACAGGCTGGACGGAATATGGCTGAATACCATGGTATTGACCAGGCCGACGCGCTTCGCCAGCCATGCCGCGACCGGATAGGAAAAGGCACTCAGCGTGCTCGACCAGAAGAAAAACAATCCCGCTGCCGACAGCGAGAGATCGAAGCGCTCGAACAGCCAGAGCACCAGCAGCGACTGGGCGACGAAGCCGCCCGCGAAGGCATCGATGGAAAACAGTGCGGCGAGCTTGTAGACGGTGCTCCGCGAAGATCCGAGCGGGACGTGCGGCGCCTGCTCTTGCGCAGTTGCGCGCGGGACCTGACGATAGAGCGCCGCGCTCAAAACACCGAGCGCGGCATAGGCGTAGAACATCAGACGGAACGCCGAAAGTCTGGTGCTCCCCGTTGAAACGAGAAAATCGGGTAACGCTGCGGCAAGTGAGCCTGCCGCCGCGGACAGCGCCCCGATCAGGCTATAGCGGGCAAAGACGTGGGTGCGTTGGTCGTCGGCCGCACTGTGCGCCAGCGCCGCGTGCTCCAGCGGAACGAGG
>Ga0210408_10004763_pt1 | contig 12068 bp, 9 predicted proteins | sample IncBWH4MmetaG_FD_155471 | JGI IMG/M metagenome (GOLD analysis project Ga0210408, IMG submission 155471) | Forest soil microbial communities from Barre Woods Harvard Forest LTER site, Petersham, Massachusetts, United States - Inc-BW-H-4-M | ecosystem: Environmental > Terrestrial > Soil >... | reverse complement strand
GTCGCGGAGCGCTTGCGCTCGTCCATGCGCACGGCAGCGCGTCGCAGGAGGACCGGCGCCGGGCAAGTGAGGCGCCGGCATGTCAGCGGCCGGAGCCGATCGCGGCGCGGACTGGTGGTCGGGAGAACGCCGATGGGGGTCACGCGCGCGATGCGATTGCGGATGCAGGCGCCCACCCGGGCGCTCGCCCTAAGCGCTCCACAGGCGAGTGCCGCGCAATCTGCGCCCGCCGCAGTCCGGGCCGGGACGCAGGCACAGAGCGAGTTCGGGTTCGAGCGCTGATGGATGGCGTTCCCACCGTGACCGTCACGACCAGGTCGCTGTGGCGGATCAGGCTCGCGCGCGAACTGCCCCGCGTGCTGCTGTTCGGGGTCTCGCTCGCGGGGTTGATGGCGAGCGCCCGCTATGCGATCGCGCCCCCGCGGCCGGTGGCGCTCGCCCGCGCCCGAGCAGCGGCGCCCGCGCGAGACCTGGCGGCCGAGGGGTTCGCGCAGCTGTTCGCGCGTCGTTACCTGACCTGGGAAGCGAACGACCCCGAAGCCCACCAGCGGGCGCTCGCGTCATACATCGGCGCGGGCATGGAACCCGGCGCCGGCCTGCAGCCCCCCGCGAGCGGGGAGGAGCAGGTGCAGTGGACCGAGGTCGTGCAGGAACGCACGGCCGCGCCCACGGAGCGCGTGTATACGGTCGCGGCGCAGACCGACACGGCCGGCCTCGTGTACCTCACCGTGAGCGTGGCGCGCGCTCGCAGCGGCGCCCTTGAGCTGGCCGGCTATCCCGCGTTCGTGGGAGCGCCGGCGTCGGGGCCGCCGGACGCCGGCGACAGGTTGCGCGAAGTCGCAGACCCGGCTCTGCGGACGGTGGTGGAACGGGCACTGCGCAACTACCTGGCGGACTCCGGCGCCGAGCTGGCGGCGGACCTGACGAGCACCGCGCGCGTATCGCTGCCCGCGCAGGCGCTGAGCTTGGAAGCGGTGCAGCGCCTGGACTGGTCGCCCGAAGGCGGTGAGGCGGTCAGCGCGACCGTGCAGGCCCAGGACGGTCGCGGCGCGCGCTACACGCTCGCCTACGAGCTCGACCTCGCCCAGGTGGCCGGGCGCTGGGAGGTCGCCGCAATCCAGATGAACCCCGACACGTGATGTCGCTGAGCGACCTCGCTGCCCATACGCCCACATCCAACTCGCCGATCGAAAGGAGCCCCATGAAACACCCCGATCGCCTCCGCGTCTCAGACCTGCGAGACCCAGGCATGCTCCCAGCCCCCGAGCGCCTGCGACTTCCCGAGCAGCGGATCGCGCGTGCCCGCGCGATCCTGCTGCTCGCCGGCGTGTGTCTCCTGACCGGGCCACCCGCCGCTTCGGCGGCGATCGTGACGCCGGCGCCGGGGCCCGCGAGCTCCCCGCCGGCGGCCACGTCGGAAAAGACCGGGAGCTCGCTGGAATCGGCCGCCGCGAAGGCGGGCAGCACGGGCCGGGCGGTGGCGATGAGCCTGATCGGGCTGGCGTTCGCGGTGGCGGCGATCGTGCTCGCGTTCAAGCGCGACTTCAAGGAGGCCGCGGGCGTGTTCGCGGTCGGGATCGTGTCGGTGCTGCTGGCGACCCCGACCGGCGTGAGCCTGCTGCGGGACACCGTCAGCTCACTGTTCGGGTCCCACGGATGATCGCGGCGGCGGCCTCCTCAGCGGCGTTCGCTCAAAAGGCCCCCCGCGGTCGCCGGCCGGTGAGCTGACGATGGAGATCCGCTCCTACCGCGCCGTGTTCGACCTCGAGCGGCGGATCTACCGCGTCGACCGGCTGCGGTTGAACCCCGCCGGCGTGCCGGTGCGCGGGATCCTCTACTTCCTCGCGCTGGAGGCGGCGATCCTCCTCTGTGCGAGCGTGCCCCCGCTGAGAGCGGTGACGGATGCGCTGCCGTGGTATCTCCTCTACGTCGCGCTGCCGGGCGCGAGCGCGGCGCTGCTGACCGTGATCGGAATCGACGGGCGCCCGGCTCACCTGGCGGCGCAGGCGCTGCTGCGCCACCGGATCTCCCCGCGCCAGTCGGTGGGGTTGCGCGCCCGACGGGCGGGATGGGGCGCGGAGCCCGGGGCGTGCTGGCGCCCGCGGGAGATCCTGATGCTCCCGGACGGCACGGACGCGCGGTTGTGCCGCCTGCGCTACACCGGCCCGGGAGCCGTGCTCGTGAGCGTGGCGCACGAGCGAGTCGAGTCTCCTGCCCTCCCAGGGAGGCACTCGCGGTTGACGGTGCGCGAGCTCGCCGATCGGCCACGACCCGCTCGCGGGCAGGTGATCGCCCTCGCGGCCAGGGCGCGACTGTACACGGTGAGCCGATGAGGCCCATCGCCTGCGTGTACGGCAACTGCGTGTTCGCCGCGGGTCTGGACGACTGCTGGGCCGCATTCGCCGTACGTGCCGGCTCGTACCACTGGCTCTCGGATGACGGTAAGCGCGCCCGGCTGCTGGAGCTGCTTGGCGCGATCGAGGCGATCGAGGCGGACCTGCAGATCGTCAGGGTCGCGCGCCGCTGGGAGCTGAAGTGCTACGTGCGCGAGCTCGAGGACGGCACTGAAGCGAGGTCGCACGCGCGCGCGAACAAGGTCTACCTCGAAGAACATCGCCGCCGCCTGCGCGACATCGGCACGGCGCGACCGGCGGTGTTCATGCTCGTGAGCCTCCGCGACCCCGAGCGCGACGTCGCCTCCTACGTCTCCCAGGCAGCGGAGAGCGGTCCGCGGGAGTGGTGGCGAGAGCTCCGGCGTGCGTTCTCCTCACACGACAGGCGCCTGCTGAAGGTCTCCGACCTGGAGCGCGCGCGGGTGCGCGCCGACCAGGCACACGCGCGCCTGGCGGACTATCTGCCGGTCAGGCAGGCGCGGGGAGTGGAGCTGCAGTGGCTGATCAGGCGGGCATTCTGCCGCGGTCTCGGCGAGCCCCAGATCGACGGGTTGCACGAGCCGCGCGCGCTCGTGTTCGAGCGCAACGGCGAGGCGCAGCTGGCGCCGCTGGAGGGCGACACGCTGCGCTGGATGGACTCCTGTGTCGAGCACCAGGGCCGGCGGCTGCGAGTCGAGTCCGAGCTGGGGACCAGCTGGCAGGCGCAGCTCGTCCTCGGAGCGCTGCCCGAGCGGGCGACGTTCCCGGGGGCGCGAGTCGAGCTGATGAGCGCGCCCGTGGAGAGCCTGCCGTTTGCGATCGACCTGTCGTTGAACGCGCGCTACCTGCCGAACGGGCTGGCGCTGCGGATCGCGCGCCGGCGCATCCAGGACGCCGATCAGATCCTCAGGGCCGAGTCCGACGGCGAGCAGGGCGTGTCGGACCTCGGGTATCAGCGCACCCAGGAGGCGCGCGACCTGCTCGCCTACCTGCAGGCCTCCAGTCGCCCGCCGCTGTTGCGGGCGACGCTCGCGATCGCGGTCGGGGCGAGCGACGAGGAGCAGCTCGAGGAGCGCGTGGAGATGGTCAGGCGTGCCTACGGGGAGATCCACCTGCACCGGCCGCTGGGCGACCAGCTGCGGCTGTTCGCCCAGCACCTGCCGGGCCAGCGCACGGGCGTGGCGGGATATGACGACACGCTGACGCCCGAGCAGGTCGCGGCGATGATGCCGGCGGCCACCCACGAGGTGGGCTCGCGGCGCGGGTACTACCTCGGGCACACGCTCTCGGGCTCGCGCCAGCCCGTCAGGTTCAACCTCCGCGAGGGCTCCGACGGCGACCGCAACACGACGATCCTCAGCGTCGGCGCGCTCGGCTCGGGCAAGACGACGCTCGACCAGAAGCTCAAGTACGAGGGTTTCCTGCAGGGCGCGCGGATCGTCGACTGCGACCCCAAGGGCGATCACCGGCTGCACCTGCTCGAGGAGGTCGCGCCCCACACCGAGGTCGTCACGCTGCGGCCCGACCCGGCGCTGCGCGGCGTGCTGGACCCGCTGCGGGTGGCGCCCGAGCACCTCAGGCAGGACGCCACGGTGTCCTTCCTGCGCGACCTGCTGCCGGTCAGGGCCGAGCCTGCCTGGGAGACGGCGGTCGTCGGAGCCGTCGATCGCGTGCTCCGGCGCGCGCGCGGCGAGGCGAGCTGTCACGAGGTGGTCAGGGCACTCTGCGAGGGCGATCAGACCGAGCGCAAGGTCGGCTCGGCGCTGGCGGTGTACGCGCGCTCGGGGCTCACGCAGTTGGGGTTCTCCGATCCCGGCGTGCGGCTGCCGCCGGTCGGGCACAGCCAGGTGACCTACCTGCCGATCCGCGACCTGCCGGGGCCCGAGCCGGGGATGCGCCGCTCGGAGTACTCCCAGTCCGAGCGCGTGGGCGCACAGATCGTGCGGCTGATCGCGATGTTCGCCATGCGCCTGCTCGGGAGCGAGCGGGGGCGGCTGAAGCTGTTCAGCTTCGACGAGGGCTGGCGCTTGCTCGGCGATCCCGTTGGTCGCGCGCTCTTGGCCTCGTTGCAGCGCATGGGCCGCTCGGAGCTGGCGGTGCCGATCGTCTCCACGCAGCTGGTCACCGACGCCCTGATCGGCGAGCGCGAGTCGCTGGAGAACCTGATCGGGGCGACGTTCGTGTTCGGGATGCGCTCGGAGGCAGAGGCCGCGCGGGCGCTCGCGCTGCTGGGGCTCGACCCCGAGGACCGGCGCATGCGCCAGAGCCTGCTCGAGCTGGAGGCGGGCCGCTGCCTGCTGCGCGACCACTACGGGCGTGTGGAGGCGATCCAGGTCGACGTCGTCGCGCCGGCGCTGCTGCGAGCGCTCTCCACGACACCCGCGCACGCGTGAGCGGCGCTGAGATACCGCACGGGCGGCGACGTGTACCGGTCGGTCGCATGGGCACACGATGCGGGTGTGGGGGGTGGTAGGCAATGCGACGAAGCGATCCGAACCGGCGCCGTGGCACCGGCCACCCGACGAGGGCGACGCGACGGGCGCTTTTGGTGGTGGTCGCGGTCCTGATGGGGGCGCCGGACGGCACGGTGGCCCACGCCGCCGGGCCACGGCCGAGGACGGCGAATGCGCCGGCCTCGCACCGCCGTGTGGATATGGGCGTGAGGGCGCCGAGCGCTCCGGTGCTGGGCACGGGGCCGGGGGCGGCCCGCGCGAGCGCCGAAGAAGAAGCCTCCTCATCGGCGTCGCCAAGCGGCGGAGACCCGCTGGCGGGCAATGGCCTGAACAGTCCGTTGTGCCGCAACGCGGCAGAAGCGGGACTGTCGGAAGCCACGGCGCGCAACTGCCGGGCGTCGGGGTTCGAGGCGGCGCAGGCTCCGACCGGAGACTATGCGTTCGACGTACACATCAACACCGGCGTGACGAAGTGGGGCAACGACGCGGCGGCGATGATGCAGAACCTGCTCCAGTTCGGGTGGACGATGCTGGTCGCGGTCGTGCGGGGAGTGATCGTGATGCTCGACTGGTGTTTCACGATCGATCTCCTGAACAGCCCGGCGATGAGTGGTCTGGCACGGGGCTTGCGCGCTACGCAGGCGACGTTCACTCAGCCGTGGCTGGCGATAGTGCTCGCGATCGCGTCGGTGATCGCGCTGTATCGCGGCTTGATTCGTCGTCGCGTGGCCGAGACGGTCGGCGAGGCACTGCTGATGCTGGCGATGATGGCCGGCGGTATGTGGGTGATCCTCGACCCGATGGGCACCGTCGGGGCGCTCGGGGAGTGGGCGAACGAAGCGAGCTTGGGCACACTCGGCGCCGTCATGGCGGGCACGCCCGACCATCCCGAGCGGACGCTGGCGGACAGCGCGCGGAACGTGTTCAGCGCCGCGATCGACGGTCCGTGGTGCTATCTGGAGTTCGGCGACGTGAGCTGGTGCAGCAACCCCGCGCGCCTGGATCCGCGACTGCGCTCCGCCGCGCTGAAGATCGCGGCGGAAGGCTCCTACGCCCCTGGTCACAGCGCGGCGCTGTTGGCGGGGGCGCGGACGAACGGAGAACTGTTTCTTGCGCTGCCCGCCAACGAGACGGCGCGGAACTCGATCAACACCGACGGCTCGCTGTTCAACGTGCTGTGCGGCGGCAACGAAGAACCCTGTCACAGCCCGACGGCCGGCCAGGCGGAGTTTCGCACCCAGAGCGGAACCGGAGCGCGAGCCATCGGGCTGCTGTTCATCTCATTCGGCGTGCTGGGGATGCTGCTGCTGCTCGGCTTCATCGCGCTGCGCCTGCTCGGAGCGGCGATCATGAGCCTGATCTACCTGTTGGTGACGCCGGCCGCGGTGCTGGCGCCGGCGCTGGGCGAAGGCGGCCGCGCGGCATTCCGGGCGTGGGCGACGCGGCTGCTGAGCGCGGTGATCTCGAAGCTCGTGTTCTCGTTCCTGCTGGGCGCAGTGCTGATGGCGGAGCGTGTGCTCTCCGGCGTGCGCCTGTTCGGCTGGTTGACGCAGTGGCTGCTGATCTCATCGCTGTGGTGGATGTCGTTTTTGCATCGTCACAAGGCACTGGACTTCGCGCACGGCGAACGGGGCGCGCAACACCATTCAATTGCGCGGCGGGTGCGCGAGGCGCTGGACACGCCGCGTGCCGCGATCGGTGTCGCGCGCCGCACGAAAGTCAAGCTGTCCCGCCCCGCACCGAACATCGAGCGTCAGCGCAAGCGTGCGCGAGCGGGCGCCGCGCGAGCCGGCGAGTTGGCCGACGCGCAGGTCGCACGGAGTCTCGAGCGTGAGCAGCTGGATGCGCGAGAGCTGGCCGAGCTTGCCCCCGGGACGCAGGCGCGGCTGGCGGGGATCCGTGCCCAGCTCGCACGTGTTCAGGGCGCTCGTGGGGATGCGACCGCCGCGGGGGACACACGCAGGGCCGCGAGACTCGGCGCACGTGAGCGGCGCGTCGCGGGAGAGATCGCGCGCGTGCAGGACACGCTGGGACGGGCGCGGCGGACGGTTGCGGACGGCGACACCGCCCGGCGCCGGACGGGGCAGGCGCACACCCGCGAGCAGCGCGAGCAGCGTGCCCGGCTGCTGGATGCTCAGGCGGCCCTGCCCGCCGCGGGGCGAGCGAGCGCGACCGGCGAGCGCCGGGACTACGCTGCTCTCGCCGGTCTGGCTGGGCACGGTCGGGACGAGTACGAGCGGCTCGACCCGCGCCACCGGCGCGAGGCGCGCGCGCGGATCGATCGCGAGCTGGCGATGCGCCGCGAGCTGGGTGGCGCGATGGCCGATATGGCCGCGAGCGCCGAGGCGGGCTCGCTTGGGTGGCGTGACCGGCGCAAGGCGGGTCGGGAGCTCGAAGGCGCCCTGGGCCAGCGGCTGCGCTCCGAAGGCCATCGCTGGCCAGGTGAGCCGGGAGGTGGCGCACGGCTGGCGGAGTGGAAACGCGAGGGCGCCGCGGCCGCTGCCGCACGCCCACGCATCCGCCGGACCGGATCGCCGGTGCTCGACGACGCGCGTGAGGTGGCGGCGCGGCGCAAACGCCAGCTGGGCGGGGATCGGCGGTGAGCGCGGGATCGGTCGCGGCGAGGCGTCTCCTGCCAGGGGGGGTGGTGACGGTGGGCGTGAGCCTGGGGCTGGCCGCGATGTTCATGCTCGTCGCTGTCGCGGCCCGCGTGGGCGGCACCTCTCTGGGGGCCGGTGACAGGAGTGGCACGGGCGGATCGGACGAGGGAGCCTCGGCGCTCGCGCTGCGCGAAATCCCGCCCGACTACCTGCGGCTGTATCGGGCGGCGGGCGCGCGCTACGGGCTGGACTGGGCGATCCTGGCGGGGATCGGCAGGGTGGAGTGTGACCACGGTCGCGACCCCGACCCGTCGTGTACGCATGAGGGCGCTGTCAATTCGGCGGGCGCCGGTGGGCCGATGCAGTTCATCGGATCGACCTGGTCCACATACGGGGTGGACGGCGACGGCGACGGGCGGCGCGACCGCTGGGATCCCGCGGATGCCATCTATGGCGCCGCCAACTACCTGCACGCGTCGGGCGCGCCGGGGAGTTATCACGCCGCGATCTACGCCTACAACCATGCCGGCTGGTATGTGGCCGAGGTCGAACGGTGGGCGGCGCGATATCGCGGCCCGCCCACCCCGCCGGCGTCGCGGGAAGGAGGTGAAGGCGGGGAAGGTATGGAAGGCGCCGACACTCGCCTGGCGAGCGAAACCTCGACGCCGGTGCGGTTCGTCGCGGGCGAACGCGCGATGCTCGCCGGCCGATCTCCGATCGGTGGCGATGGGCACGTCGCGCTGGTGCCGGCGGGCGTGCCCGCGACCGTGCAGGCGATGGTGGTCGCGGGTAACGAGCTCCAGGAACTGCCCGACGGCCCCGACGGCCACCCCGACCCGCGGGGTGCGATCGACGAGGACTGCTCGAGCACGCTCAACTACGTGCTCTACCGCTCCGGCGTGCGGCCGATCTCAGAAATTGTCAGGGACAACCCCCTGGCCCAGGACTACGTGAACTGGGGCGCGCCGGGACCCGGGCGCTGGGTCACGATCTACGCTACCACCTCGCCGACCGATCACGTGTTCGTCGTGATCGCCGGTCTGCGCCTGGACACGAGCCACAACGGCACCGACATCGGTCCCAACCGGGGCGAAGACGGCCCCCGCTGGCGCATCCTCGATCACATCCCGACCTGGGCGCACTGGTCGGTGCGGCATCCGCCGGGGTTCTAGACAATGTCTGGACGACGCAAGCCGCTCAGTCAAAGGTCAGCCAAGAAGCTGCTGGAAGAACATGGGTGGGCCGAGAGAAAAGGGAGCAAGCACGCGATCAAGATGAAACAGCCAGGTCATCGACCGATCACTTTGCCAAGACCGATCACTTTGCCAATGCACCGAGGACACGACGATGGTCGAAGCCTGACGGCGGCCATGCTGAAGGAGGCGGGTCTATCATGAAGGGCATACACGACGAGGCATGAGATGACACAGCGACAGATCGAGATACAGGCGCTCGTGCACGAAGAGGACGGTTCTTTCTGGGCCGAGGCACCTAGTTGTCCGGGCCTGTTCGCATCCGGATTCACGCTCGACGAACTAGTCGAAGGATTGCATGAGGCGTGGGTTCTCTACCACGACGACGAACCCGATGATCGCGAGGCCGTTCACGCGACCGATGCCTCGCCTCCTGCGGACCGTGCGGGCGGCACATCCTCGCTGACCCTACGGGTTCCGGCCTTCGCCTAGACTCTCGCTCGATGGCGAACCGCAACGTCGACTATCTCCTGATCGGCGGGGGCTTGGCGAGCGCCAACTGCGCGCGCTGGCTGCGCGAGTCCGGGGCCGATGGAGCCGTGCTGCTGGTGGGCCGTGAGCCCGACCCGCCATACAACCGCCCTAACTGTTCGAAGGGGTATCTGCGCGGGGAGGAGCAGCGCTCGGAGGCGTACGTTCGCCCGCAGGAGTGGTGGTCTGAGCAAGACGTCGAGTTGCTGACGCGCACGAGCGTGACCGGGCTGGACCTCGACGCGCGCACGGCCAAGCTCTCGACCAAGGAGGAGGTCGCATTCGGCCAGGCGCTGATCGCCACCGGCGCGAATGTCAGGCGGCTGAACGTGCCCGGGTGCGAGCTCGAGCAGATCCACTACCTGCGCACGCTCGGCAACGCCGATGCGATCCGCGCGGGCGTCGCCGACGCCGAGCACGTCGTGCTGATCGGCGGGTCCTACATCGGCTGTGAGGTCGCCGCGTCGCTGACCGCGATCGGCAAGCGCTGCACGATCGTGATGCAGGAGCGCGCCACGCTGCAACGGGGGTTCGGCGAGCGCGTCGGGCGTTACATCCAGGGTCTGCTGGAGGGCGTCGGCGTGACCGTGCACGGCGAAGACGAGCTCGAGCGCTTCGAGGGCGAGGATGGGCGCGTCGGCAAGGTGATCACGCGCACCGGCCTGGAGCTTCAAGCGGACGCGGTCGTGATCGGCGCGGGCGTATCGCCCGACACCCAGCTCGCCCAGCGCGCGGGATTGACGCTCGGCGAGCGCGGCGGGATCGCCTGCTCCTCGCGTCTACTGACCTCCACGCCGGGGGTGTTCGCCGCCGGGGACGTGTGCGAGTACGACTCGCCGCTGCACGGCGGCCCGATGCGGATCGAGCACTGGGACGTGGCCTTCAACCACGGCCGCACCGTCGCGCTGAACATGCTCGGTCGCGACGTGCCCCACACGGAGGCTCCGTACTTCTTCTCGGTCCTGGCCGGTCTCGGCGAGCTCGAGTATGTCGGGCCCGCCTCCTCGTGGGACGAGGAGATCGTGCGCGGCTCGATCGAGGATGGCAGCTTCACCAACTGGTATCTGCAGGACGGCCGCGTCGTCGCCGCGCTCACGTTCGGGCGCTCGGACGACCTCGATCACGCTCGCCGGCTGCTCGCCGAGAAGCCGGTGCTCGATGCGCCGGCGCGAGCGAGGCTCGGCGATCTCGACGCCGACCTCGGCGCCGTGTAGGATTCGCCAAGTCCATAACGGTCGGTGGTGAAGGGAAGCCGGTGTGAATCCGGCGCGGACCCGCCACTGTGACCGGGGATGCCCGCCGCGGCGCGCACGCGCGCAAGCCACCGATTCGCCTCCGGCGGGTCGGGAAGGCGCGGAAGGGTAGGCCCGGGAGCCAGGAGACCTGCCTCCGACCTCAAGCCCACGAAGCCCTCGAGGAAAGGGGTTGGCTCATCATGATTGTCTCGTCTTGTCCCACACGTTCGGGCCTTGCCGCGCGCGTGTCCTCGGCCTTTGCCGCGCTCGTCTTTGCGGTACTCCTGCTCTTGGTTCTCTGGCGCCCCTCCGCTGCTTCGGCCGGCCCGACTGTCACCGTGCGCATCGAGGGCGAATCCTCGACATTGCTGCCGCTTACCGCCGTCACGCTGGAAAAGCCCGAACCGGTGAGCGGGTGTCCCGCCAACAGCGCCAACGCCGCGATCAACCTCGCGGTCAAAGGGAACTGGGATCACGGCGAGGAGGAAGGCAGCTCGGGCGACTTCACCCAGACGATTCTCGGGGAGACCCACGCTTTCACCCACGAATCCGACACCTGGGCGGTATGGATCGCCGACAAGTGGGCTGGAGGCATTTGTGAAGACATGCTCGGCGAAGGACAGGAACTTCTGCTGATCGCCGATCATGAGCCCGAACCGTTTGCGCCGACCGTGCTGCCGCTGGTGCTCTCCGGAGTTCCGTCCAGCGTGGTAGCCGGCGTACCGTTCAACGTCACAGTCGACAAGATCCACACCCGTCCCGGCACGTTCCCCGAAATCGGCGAAGGCACCCCGGAGCCCGAGCCTGGAGTGACGGTGTCCGGCGATAACGCGAGTGCTGTGACGAACGCGAATGGCCTCGCAACCCTCACGCTCTCGACCCCCGGTACATACGCTCTGGTCGCGCACGAGCCGGGCGCCGCACCGTCCACGCCCGTCGCCCTGTGTGTACGCACAAGCAGCGAACCCGCTTGCGGCGTGCCGGGTTCGACCGGGGCATCGAACGGCTCCCCATCCGCCGGCATCGTCGTTGCCGCGCCCCCATACAAAGGTCCCTACGCGCTCGTCCCTCATCTGACCGGGCTCACAAACGGCCACGTCTACACGCGCGCACACGCTCCGCACATTCTCTCGGGCAGCGTGCTCGCGCACTCGACCGTCACCTCGGTCAGCCTGACGCTGCGCCGCGAATACCGTCATCGCTGCTATGCGTTTGACGGCCTCACCACTCGGTTCATGCGCGCCCGCTGTGGCAAGGGTAAGCCGTTCAATGTGTCCAGCAACGGCACGTTTTCCTACCTGCTGCCCTCCGCGCTGGCGCCCGGTCGCTACGTGCTCGATATCGCGGCGACCGACGCTGCCGGCAATCGCACGACGCTCGCGCGGGGGACATCGAGGATCGTGTTCTATGTCCGCTAGACCAGCGTGGCATGTCCGGTAGGACACCGAGAGCGCACGGTGTGAGCGCGGCGGTGCTGGTGGCCGTCGCGCTCGCCGGCTGCGGCCTCGGCGCCGGACCGGCGCCCAGTGCGATCACGCTAACCGTCACCCGCGACTTCGGCGCCCGGGCGGTGCGCTCCTGGAGCCCGCCGCGGGTGCACGGTCAGGAGACCGTGATGAGCCTGCTGATGCGCAACGCGACCGTCACCACCCGCTACGGCGGGGGGTTCGTGCAGAGCGTCAAC
>Ga0210408_10004762_pt1 | contig 12068 bp, 25 predicted proteins | sample IncBWH4MmetaG_FD_155471 | JGI IMG/M metagenome (GOLD analysis project Ga0210408, IMG submission 155471) | Forest soil microbial communities from Barre Woods Harvard Forest LTER site, Petersham, Massachusetts, United States - Inc-BW-H-4-M | ecosystem: Environmental > Terrestrial > Soil >... | reverse complement strand
TGCAGAAGCAGAGAAAATGCCGCATCGGTCAACGCGGCCACAAACAATCAAGGTGTGGTTGGAGGGACAGGAGGTGCCGGTAGTCTTCAACGATTCATACTACCTGCTTCTGGTCGGGTGGTTAAAGATATCTCCCAGCAGGTACGGTACGGGCAAGGGCCGGGATGAAGCGGTGGTATATCCGCAAGATAGGGTTGTTATGCTGGAAGCGGGGCGGGAATGAAATGTCCTGTATGCAAGGGGCAAGGGACAGTCTATTCCGTTCTGAAAGGTCAACTCCAGTGCCCGCGGTGTAATGGCAAGAAACATATCAGGCGGTAATCTGGTATAGTTGGGTGTGTCTAAGGCGCTCGGCTGAGTAAAGCGGCTTCCCTTTTCGGGGGCCGCTTTATTAGTGACTTGCAGTACTAGTGGGTAATGGTATAGTGTGGGTGTAAGGGGAAGCTCGTTTATGGATTTCGCGGGGGTTTTGGAAAAAATACCAGACGATATTCTGCTGGCCGCGGCCGCCCGGCGGAGAGAAGCAATGCGTAAAGAACTTGGGAAGTACGCGTCGGTCAAGTCAAAAGTATCCTGCCCGTACTGTCAGGGCGGCCCGTTTGGCGTGCGTGAACTGCGGCGGCATAAGCGCGAATGTATCTGTAACCCAAGGAACTAACAATGGCAACCGTTAGGAAGTTGGCGGTCAAGATTGAAACGCAGGCCGAACTAATACTGAATGACAGTGAATTGGCTGCGTTGGATGCGCTGTTCGGCTACGACATGGATGTATTCTTCAAGGTCTTCTACCGGGAAATGGGGCGGGTGTATCTTGAGCCGCATGAACAGGCGCTTAGGCATCTAGCCAAAGTACTGCGCGGGTGCTCGGGTCTTTCCAAAGACGCCAACGAATGCAGGGCCTTTTTGCACCAAGTCAATGATGAACGCATGGCAAGGGTAAGGCAGATCGTGGCAGGCAAATAATGCTATACGTTGGAATCGATCCAGGTTTATCGGGCGCTGTAGCCGTGCTTACTTCCCGTGGGCGGGTGGTTGTGCTGGGGAATACACCTGTGATCAAAGTCAAAAAGGGCAAGGGTAGCAAGCGGGTGTATTGCGCCGAAAAGATGGCCGACATTCTGCGGGCGCTGCCTCTTAACAGGGTTGCAATCGTGGGCATTGAATCAGTGCATGCCATGCCTCATCAGGGTGTAACATCGATGTTTTCCATGGGCCGCGGCGTCGGTACCTGGGACGGGATAATTGCGACGCTGGGTCTGCCGATAGAATGGCTTTCGCCTCAGGCGTGGCAGAAGACGGTAATCGGCCCTAAGCTGGATAAAACGCAAGACAGTAAAAACCGGTCTATCCAGCGGGCGCGTGAGCTATTCAGGGCACAGCCAGATATACTGGCGCAACTGCAAACCAAGACTTCTGACGGCAGGGCCGATGCTCTGCTTATCGCTGAATACATGCGGCGTACCTATACCGCACGGATAAATGTTGCATGATTCCAGAGCCAAAGTGGAAGTATGTGGTCGGGGCCATCGTGGCCGTTCTTATAGCAGTTCTGACGATTCCGTATCATGTTGCTGTGTGGGCAATAAACTGGTTTCATGATTCCAGGTAACGGTAGATAAATGTTCATTCTTGAAAAATCATTCAGGTTTGAGGCGGCGCATCACTTGCCGTATCATATGGGGCTATGTGCCCGCGTCCATGGGCACTCGTGGCAGATTACGGTGGCCGTGGCGGGTACTAAGCTGGGAACGTACAAGAGTGGTTCGGATTCTATGCTCCTGGATTATGGAGATATAAAGAGCGTTGTTCAGCCCATAGTCAATGAGTATCTTGATCACTGGGATCTCAATGTTACTACAGGATTAGAAAGTCCTACAAGTGAAGCGCTGGCCGTGTGGTTGTGGGGTAAGCTGGGGAAGTCTTTTACCGGGCGTGCCCATCTGTATAGCATTACGGTAGAGGAAACTTGCACAAGTAAATGCACGTATACCGGCGCTTATATAGAAGGCGATGCTTGAAAGAGAAAATTCCGTTGTCTTTCTGGCGGCTAGTTTGGATGCGTGTGCTCTGTGGCGGCTCTTTTTCCCGTATCTGGCTACACCGGGCTCCGGGTTCTTTTGTTTCCGTAACTCAGTAGACTTTACCCGAATAACAGGCTACGAAGTATGTGTGGTGCAGCGGTGCTGTACTCCGCAGCAGTTTCAGTTTATTTCGACGGCTGCCCAGCTTGGAATGAAAGTCATTTATGATTTAGATGATAACATCTGGGACATTCCTACATACAATCCGGCACACGAGCCGCTGGCAAAGTTCCGGGATGGCTTTGGTCAGTGTATCAAGGCTGTTGATGTAGTGACAGTATCTACGGCTGCTCTTAGGAATGCCGTGCAGAAGAATATTGGTAGGATGGTTAACGGGCAGGGGCGTACTATTCCCGTTGTCGTTGCCGAAAATCGCATATTGGAACGTGTGTTCGCCATACCGGCAAGGCTAGATAAACTGGTAATCGGGTGGGCAGGCTCCAGTTCGCATATAGGTGATCTCGTGCTTATATCACGGGGGCTGGCGCAGATAGCCAAAGAGCATTCTGATATTATTGTTGAGTATCGCGGGTGTGTGCTGCCGGTGGGGGATCCGTTGTGGGGTGTCCCTAACTTCAGGCATCGGCAATGGACGCCGGTGACAGAGTTTGGCGGGCGTATGCCTTTGTGGGGTTGGGGTATTGCGCTGGCACCTGTGATAGATAATGCATTCAACGCTTCCAAGAGTTGTATTAAAATGATTGAGGCAGGTTACTGCGGTATTCCGTGTTTGGCATCAAGCGTTCGACCGTATCAGGAATTTTGCGCCCACGATAAAGATCTGGCATGGTTGCTGTGCGGGTCGGCTATTGCATTCGAAAGAAAGATCCGGGCGTTGGTAAGCGATCCTATTCATCGGGCTTATCTGGGCAGGAAGATGAAAGAGGTGGTTACGGCGTATTATACGTATGGCAGTAGGCACGAAGGTTGGGTCGAAGCTGTCAGGTTGGCTAAAGGGGCGTAGACGATGAAGGTTTTGGGGTGGTTGTTCGGGTGCAGGCATAAGCAGATTTCATTTCCGATTGACATGGGCGGCGGGCCGCGGGTGGTGTGTCTTACATGCGGCAAGGAGTGGGCGTATTGCTGGGAGTCAATGAAGGTGGTTAAAGATGGCTAACGTGGCTGTGGTAACTTGCGCCCGGAAGGCTTGGGACTCAGAAGGTTTGCAGGAAACGCTGCCACCGGGTTGCCGGTTATTTGAGGTGGTGGATGCAAAATCCATGGGTGAGGGCTATAACATCGGCATTACACGGGCGCTTGCTCAGAGTGACTGGGATGCGGAAGTCTTTGTTTTCACTCATACCGACGTTAGGATCTGGGCGTCTCAGCGGTTATGGACGGATATGGCCGAAAAGTGCATGGAGCCGGGCGTCGGGTTTGTGGGCGTAGCCGGTTCCCTTCGGCTGGAAAAGAATGCCGCGTGGTGGAGTCAATCCCTGCCTGATCAGTTGCGCGGCGCGGTTAACCACCAGACCAACGGTCAGACGTACTGTTCGGCATTCGGGCCATACGGCGGGCAGTGTGTGGTTCTGGATGGGGTGTTTCTGGCGTGCAGCGCCAAGATATTCGAGAAGGTAGGTTCATGGCCCGAGAACGGATGGCATTTCTACGATATCAGGATGACACTGGGGGCGCATCTGGCGGCGGGGCTAAAGAACTATGTGGTTCCGCTGCCGTTGCTGCATTACAGCGTTGGTAAACCAGATCAGGGGTGGGAGGCGGCGCGGCGGCAGTTTCTTTCTGATAATGGCTTTTTGCTGCCCGTGGCGGTGTAAACAATGATTTGGCGGCTTCTGGCATGGGTTGGCATCATCGGTTGCTCGCTGGGGCTCGCTTATATCATCGCTGTGGGTTGGGCGGCGCGGTTGTCAATCCATACCGCGCCCAAAGTACGGGTATTTGTCTGCAACATTCACGGCCCTATGCCTGTTGACTCAACATTGATATTGTTCAACGGTGACATGGACTACGAAACAACAGATGGGGTAGTCAAGCGGGGGCCTATCCGTTACTGCTCGATCTGCTTTGAAAATAAGATCAAAGAGGCGCGTACAAAGGCAAAGGCATGACGATAACGGAAGTGGCATACTTTCTGATGCCAACAGATTTAGAGCTGCAATTCGCCGCCATGGCTATAGTTCAGAATTACGTCAACGGTTACGCAGGCAGGGCAAGAGATCCGGCGTACAATCCAGGTCAAGCTAACTACATTCTCCAGTGGCGCACGAGTCCGAACACTAATTGGGACTTATTTACCAAAGCGGGGCTGGTACTCTGTATTCCCAGGAGCGAAGAAGAAGTGGTAAGCATTCCCGATCTGGTTGTGGACCTGAGAGAAGAAAAACTAGATCCGGCGCTGTGGCCGGGAAAGCATGCATGTCAGGCCGCGGGCGTTCTGGCGGGCGTGGCACCGCCGCCGTTGCCAGTCGTGCGGCGGGTCAAGCCTTGCTACAATGCAGATCAATGGGTGGTTGTGGCAAAAGATGCGTCCGAAATACTGGCTATGTTCAATCTGCCGTGTGCGATAAGTATAGACATTGATGGTATCGTTGCCGCCAAAGATGGAGCAATATCCGGTGTTATTGGCGTGGCGGGCGCTGAGACATATCTGGCGGCGGCAATGGGTCTGCCGGTTATTGAGATACAGCCAGAGGGCAGGCCAAGGAATTGGCTGTCTAAGTTTACGGCTCCGCACTATCGCATGGTGGCGCATAGTGGTATTGTGCCCGTACCGGTGCAAGTTCACCGGGCATTTACCAGTATCAATGGGGAGATGCAGTATCTGAGTCAAAAGGGGTAAGATCATGTTTGCTGGCAGCAGTCAGGGTCCACGCACTGAAGGCGACGGTAGCCATGCAGTGTACTGCGAACAGTGTCGAGAGTTTATCGGGCTAACATTTGAGCGGGTGGCACGGGCGCTGTGCGCTATCTGTGACGCAGCTCAAACAGGCAGGCCTCTTACGGAGCAGGCTATCCGCGAGTACAGGCTGTCAAAAGCCCCACGGGTTGATATCTCGGCATTAGCTCTCGAAGAACAGCCAATTACCACGGTCAAAAGAAAACGTACTCTGGTGGGCATCGGCGGTGAGATAATGGAAGCTATCGGCAGGTTCGCCAGGACAACACCAGAGACGCCGCCACCCAGCACATTACCCAGCGTGCAGGTCGCACGGGGCAAGAAACGGCCAAGATTGTTTGAGGGTGTAGTGTTGGGCTCGATGGCGGAAGTGGACAAAAAGGCAGGCAAACCATGATCGAGGTGCAAATACGCCGTCCATGCAGTCAGCCAGAACTAAAGTCTGTGAATTGGGGCGTTGATGGGATACGCTCGCACTGCCCGGAGTGCGGCGAATATACTTACCGGGTGGATAAATATATTGAACATAAGCTGGTGGTTGAATGGGTGCCGTTTTCTGAACTGCTTGCAGGTTTGATGTAAGTGTGGGGGTTATGTGACTTATCCTATATCGGAAATATTCGAGAGTGTTCAGGGGGAAGGGACATACAGCGGCACGCCAATGACGTTTATCCGCTTCGCCGGGTGCAATGTCGGCAGGCCGTACCTGCCTGCCGATCAACCTATGGGCATGCCTTCATATCGAGAGCGATGTACAACATGGGCGGGCGAGAGTTTCCCGTGTGACACGAATTATCGAAAAGAGTGGGACTCTACCGTAGAGGGGTTGATGATTCACGGTGCCGTGCAACGGGCGCAGCGGGTATGCCTCACGGGCGGGGAGCCATTACTTCATAATCTGGTGCCACTTATCGGGGCTTTGCACATGGCAGGCAAATACATTCATATTGAGACGAGTGGTACCAGACCACTGCCCGGCGGGCCGAGAGTGGGGTTTAGGGATTGGGTGTGGGTAACGTGCAGCCCTAAGAAGGACTATCTGCTTGAAGTATTGACGGCGGCAAACGAGATCAAAGTGCTGGTGGGCGCGGGCTTCAACGAAGAAAAGTTTGTCGCGGAATTTCGTGCTTTTCTTGACGGCGGCAGGCTCTTTATCCAGCCTATCGACGATGGGAACAGTGGGCGGCATCTGGAAACATGCTTACAGATACAGGATAAGTACCGTGGAGTTAGATTATCATTACAACTACACAAGATAATGAACATGCGCTAAATTTTCTTGCATTAATTTTGGGGGTCAAGACTTATCAAATACGTAGGTTTTGGCTGAAGGTCGGACCTCCCGAGGGTAGTAGAGGATGCAGGCGTTGGCTGGGCTGCTTTGATAAATATGGTTATGGCCAGACCTGCTTTTTATTGTTTGGTAATCGTGTTCGCCATGCACATCAAATTGCTTTATATTTATCTAGGGGGGAATTATGGTGGGGCAAGTGTGTATTGCATAGCTGTGATAATCGGTGGTGTTGTGAGCCATCTCATTTGCGGGTAGGTACTAACGCGGATAATACTAAGGATAGGGTTGTGCGTGGTCGGTCTAGTCGGCTGTACGGGGCATTGAATCCGGCGGCGGTTTTATCTGATTTGGACAGGAAAAACATAAAATCACTATATCAGTACGGAGACGTTACCTATACAGATTTAGCTGGGATCTACCGTGTTCACTATAGTACGATCAGAAATGTTATAAAAGGGCCAAAGAAGAATGGCTAAGATGATGATGAAAGAACGCATGTTCACGCCTCTCTTCCCGTGGTGCTTTGTGCAGGTATTGCCGCGGGTGCAAAAGGTGGGAAGGATATTTCTGCCGGGCGAAAAGAACAAGGTAACTCACGAAGGTATCGTGCTGGCTACATGGCGGCGGGCACCGGCGAAGTTTTACAACGTTAACAGCAAGAGGTGGGAAAAGCCGGAGAGTCTTACGCCGTCGGTCAGCGTGGGCCAGCATGTGTTGTTTCCGCACTGGGCGGGCATGCCGGTTACAGGCTACAGCGAAGAAGAGTATCGCGTGGTCAAAGATTTAAACTGGGCCAAAGATAACGAGGGCGGTATCTTCGGGATCGTAGACTACGAAGACAAGGAAGCGGCGTGGGAGACGGCGCTGTATGAGACTATATTGGGCAGTCTCTACGGCGACGAAGCCGGGGCTGTTGAAGTGCTTAATGCACTGAAAGAGCGGTTTATCGTCATAGATAAGACCGTGGGCTCAGTGACTCTCAGCGGGGTGTAGGGTGCCGCGGCCAACTAAAGTACATCTTGACCCGTTATTGGCGCGGGATCAGTTACAGGCTATTCAAACCATGCTAAAGGCATGGGGACCGGAACTGTTCTGCGCCGCAATGATATGGATACTTACGAAGCAGGCTACCAGTGTGCCCGGCGTCGAAACATCGCGTATCGTTCCGTTCCGTTGGAATCGGGTGCAACGGAAACTATATCGGCGGGCGGGTAGGAATAATCGTGTCGTCAAGGCGCGGCAGGGCGGGTTTACTACCTGGATGCTAATCTACCGGCTGTTTATTCCAGTAGTTACTGAGGGCGGGAAAGCCGGGTTGCTTATATCCCAAGATTCGAAGTATGCCACACAACACTTTTTGATCGCACGCAGGGCTTTGAGATTATTCGGGGCGGGCGACCCGTATGATAACTCTCAGAATGCGTTGTGTGTTAGCATGCGCAATAACCTGCTTCATACCCAGTATGCCAATCGGCGTGAATTATTTTTCGACTACCTCGACTCAAAAATAGTCGTTGAGTCAGCCGAAGTAGGAGAGGCGGGCCAGGGCTTAACTTTGCATCATGTGGTTGCGAGTGAGATAGCAAGGTGGCCGGGCGTGCCTGAAGATACGGTGTCAAATATAAAGGGCGGTTTGGTGGCTGGCGGCACCTTTGATGAAGAGTCGACGGCCAACGGGGCGGCGGGTTATTACTATGAACAGGTATTACGGTCAATAGATAATCCGGCCGCGGCCGATGCGGTACTTCATTTTTTCCCGTGGTATGAGACAGAGGAGTATGCAGGTGGTACCGTGCTTACACTGAAAGAACGCGAAGAATTGCGGGCGGATCTACAGTCAGACGAATTGCAGCTTATTGCCAGGATGCACAAAGAGCTTGACTGCGTAGTTGGTTGATATGGCTAAAGGCGAGAAACTGCCGTTCGGTCTAACGGAAGAAATCATTCAACGCTATCTGCCTGCTATCGCGTGGCGGTTATTATGATACGTAAAGTATCAATTTTTGATATGCCAAAGGCATGGCGGGTAGATTTATTCTGGTCACGTGTTGGCACCTATAGTCTTAACGAATGCTGGCCGTATTTGGGCTGCATAGATAAGCACGGGTATGGGCATGTGAGCATTAGGACACCCTTTGGTATTTTATGGCGGGCGCATAGGGCGGCGTTCTATCTGGCCACAGGTGTCTATCCGCAGGGGTTTCTTCTTCATAGATGTGATAATCGGTTGTGTTGTAATCCGCATCATCTTTGGCTTGGTACTAATGACGACAATATGGCTGACATGGTATCAAAGGGGCGTCAGGTTAAAGGTGGTAGGGCAAAGAACGCGTCATTGACTGATAAGCAAGCAGAAGAAATTAGGCGGCTCTGGCGCTTTCATTGCCGTCATCCTTGGGATATACAGACAACTCAAGCAGCTTTAGCCCGTCGGTTTCAGACTGGTACAGGTACGATTTGTTGTGTCGTGAATGGTAGGTCATACTGTGAGTAAACTACCTTACGGGCTTACGGAAGAGATTATCCAACGCTATTTACCGGCGATAGCTTGGAGACGGGCCATGAAGATCGAGCAGCGGGCTAACTTCGATGAGAAGTATCCTGAAGATGTTATCACGGCATTCCTACTCTCAGGTTCCAGTTACTTTGATCGGGAAATACTGGTTGCCCGCAAACGTGAGTTATTCGGCTTCAAACCGTGGAAGTGGAAAGAGGAAGGCAAGGGTGAAGGTTGGAAAATATTCCGGCAGCGTATTCCAGGGCGGCGTTATCTCATTGGGGCAGACGTGGCGGGCGGTATCCTCATATCTAGCGATGACACAGATTACTGTACGGGCGTGGTCGGTGATCTCGAGACAGGTGAAGAGTTTGCAGCTTACCGCAGTCACGTAACGCCTTCAGACTTCGCTTACGAGTTGGCCGATCTGGGTGATTACTTCAACCGGGCAATGATTGCAGTTGAACGTAATAATCAGGGTGGCACAACGATTCTTACGCTGGCGGGCGAATGCGGCTACGGTAATCTGTACAAACATAGAGATTGGATGAGACGGCCCGGCGGGCCTTCCAGCATGGCATCAGGCAGGCAGCGGCAAGTAATAGAACTTGAGGGATTTCCCACAACTCCGCGCACGCGGCCAGTAGCGCTAAACTTCTTGAACGATTTTGTTTCTAATTATCCTCATCTAATATTCGATGAACAGTTCATTAACGAGGCAATGGTCTTTGTGCGCGATGAGAGGGGTATTCCGGCAGCGTCACCGGGGGCGCACGACGATACGGTATCGGCGCGGTGGATATTTCACTTTGTCAGGCGGGTGCTGTTGGGGTGGTTTGATCCGTTGCAAACCCGCAAGGAACGTTACATTCCAGCTGATCAACTAGTTAGTTGATAGCGTGTACGGTTCAAATAGTGTACAGTACGGTTATGGATAAACAAGGTGTTCCTTTACAAGTTGGCTGGCTGTCGGAGAATAATCTGCTCGTGCGGGCCGGTGAACTGCTCGGGTATAAAGTGTTTCAGGCGTCGGATGGCACGCTTCGAGATGCAACAGTAGAAGGTGTGGAAGTGTGGGGGCGGGGAGAACAGGTAGCTACTACTTCCGGTACCCGTACGGCGCTGGTGCGGCAGTTCCTTCTCTGGGAAGATTATATGCTGTTCACCGTGGCGCAATTGCAGGAACTTGGTTTCAGCTAGGGGCTAATGAAAGTGGCGGGGTGCTACTTCCGGGTGGGGCAAGGGTCAAAAATTCAAGCTGGGGCTCGCTAGGTGGTAATAATGGGTATCCTACGGGCGGTATCTAGCGGCGTTTGGTGGTCAAAATCCCAAAAATAGTGATTGCGTGTACGGTTCCGGTAGTGTACAGTAGTTTTGTGGGCAAGGCGCGGCAATAGATACCACGGCATCGGAAGGTGCTTAAAAATGTACGGTGAATCTCCGCTACCTGCCCACAATTACTACGTAGCACTGCTGGCGGCTTGCCATGTCAACAGCAGCCCCGTAAATCCGAGCGTGGGGGCAGGCGTGGCCGGATAAAAGCCCGTCGGGTCTGATCAGCCCGGTGCTGTCAGTAGTGCTACGTGGTAATTTGGAGACCTAAATAGTGACAAATCAGCAATTCTATGTGCTGGCGGCTATACCCCTGGTCGGCATTTTAATGAACGGCGCGTTGTTCATCTACCTTGGCGGGCGTATTGATGCGCTCACTAAAAAGGTAGGCGAGCTGGATTCCAGGGTGGCCGTATTGGAAGATCGCGGTGCCCGCTAGCTCACCTGTGGAACAGCGGCGTAAAGAACTGCCGCGGGGTAATGGGGGCTGGCGCGGTTATAGTTACGTCTATGGTAGGATTCAAGCGGCATGTGAGGCTATGGGGCGTACTCGGTATGTTGCTCTGTCGGAGGAGCATGTAAACGCTATGGCTGTGCTGGGTAGCGGCCATGAAGAAACAATGAAGTACGAAATGCACAGGCTGCGCATGCGGGGGTTTATCAAATGAAACCAGATTTAATTACGGTATTGATCGGTACGGCCCCAACGTTTTTAGGGGTGTTGTTTATGATCTGGCAAATGTCCCGCGTTCAGGATCAGCTTAACAAACGTATCGACGATATGCGGGATTTGCTACGTGCGGAAATACGGGCGGCAATTTCCGAGGCAAGGTTCAGATGAAGTGGATCGGCATTGTCGGCACGCGGCGGCGTGATAATCAAGATGACTACGTGCTGGTGCATCAGGCGTTCCGGCGCGTGTGGTCGCAGGGTGACAAGATTGTTTCAGGCGGCTGCCCCAGGGGTGGTGATCGGTTCGCGGAGCTAATCGCCGGTACATTCCTGCCGGATAAGATCCTCCGTATCCATTACCCGGACACTTCAAAGCTGGATCCAGTACTGCTCAAAGTCAATCCGAAGGCGGCGTGGGCGCTTATCAACTACGCCCGTAATACGCTTGTTGCCAACGATGCCGACATATTGATCGCTTGTGTGGCCCCAGATCGCAAGGGCGGCACTGAGGACACAATCAAGAAGTTCTGTGCCAAGTATTGCAAGTCAGACGGGTTTCGGTCGGTGTTCTCAAAGGCCCGTGAACAGCGGGCCGTCGCCGCAGGGGTACTTATACTGGTGTAATTATGGCAGCACCGTTTAAGATAAAGCAGGCAAAACAGCCTAACGCTGAAGCTCTGGCGCTACTGGAAGCGCGTGAGAAAGAACAGCTATCGCTTCCGTTCATGGCGCATGAGCCGGTAACCTATCTCCAGTTCAATGAAAAACTGGTGCCCGGCGCTAACGTAATCGTTGAAATATACGACGAAGGTACGCGGCTGTGGGCCGGCGAAGTAGAAGAAAAGAACGGGCCGAAGGTAAAGATTGCGCGGTACAATCAGGTGGGCGGTGGGGTGTCTCATTTTCTGGTTACACTGAAGGAAGACAGGGAGATATACTACCGTCATGGTGTGGTGTCGGTGCGGCTGGCTAACGCCAAAGAAGAAGAGTCTATCCAGCGGTTAAAGCGGGCTCTGGTTAGCGGCGGTCTACCAGAATCGGAGCGGGTTGGCGGGCCTCAGGTTCGCAGGCGGGGAAAAGGGGCACAGGTGGCGGTAATGGAACTAACGGCAAAAGAAACGGCGGCGGCGCTGGCGCGGGTTATATCCAAGGAGCCTCACGGGGCCAAGAATCTCGCAAGGCTGGCGGGTATCGGGTTTTCAGTGCTGGTAAGGCCCGTGCTGGAGAAACTGGCGGAGGCGGGTAAGATCAAAAAGATTGAAGAGGACGGTAAGGTCAAATGGGCGGTTTGACAGTGGAAAATGTGTTCATTGCAGCTATGGTATCCGGGGCGCT
>Ga0210408_10004760_pt1 | contig 12070 bp, 12 predicted proteins | sample IncBWH4MmetaG_FD_155471 | JGI IMG/M metagenome (GOLD analysis project Ga0210408, IMG submission 155471) | Forest soil microbial communities from Barre Woods Harvard Forest LTER site, Petersham, Massachusetts, United States - Inc-BW-H-4-M | ecosystem: Environmental > Terrestrial > Soil >... | reverse complement strand
GCGTGAGCTGCGGCAAGATCATTTGCCTTGGCTTGAACTAAATCGATCATGCGGCCGAGGGCGGCGCCAAGCCGCCGGAATATCCGATGATCTTTCTCCGCGCGGCAACCTCGCTCGTTGGTCACAACTCACCAATGATCCGACCTGATTGCTCGAATCAGTTTGACTACGAGGCGGAGCTCGTCGCCTTCATCGGAAAGAAAGGTCGGCACATCTCGCGCGCAGACGCGCTGTCGCATGTTGCGGGATACGCAATATTCAATGACGGCTCCATCCGCGATTACCAGTGGAAGACGTCCCAGTGGACGATAGGCAAAAATTTCGACGGCACGGGCGGCTTTGGTCCGGAATTCGTCTCGGCCGAAGAGGTGCCTTCCGGCGCAAGCGGATTGAAGATTCAATCGCGCCTGAACGGACAAGTCATGCAGGATGCGAACACCAAGGATATGGTCTTTGGCGTTGCGGAGACGATCTGTCTGATCTCTGAAGGCATGACGCTCGATCCCGGTGACATTCTGGTCATGGGGACGCCGGGCGGAGTCGGTGCCGCGCGCAAACCGCCCGTGTTCATGAAGCCCGGCGACACCTGCGAAGTCGAAATCGGATCGATCGGCTTGCTCAGGAATCCAATCGAGCAGGAGAGCCGCTAGCTGGTTCGCTATCGCCTCAGACTTCCTCGAGGGCGAGGGTAGTGGGCAGAATTTGTGAAGCAGGTGTCTCAACTGGGTTTGCTCTTCGTATCACCACGAAGCATTCCTAATCAGGGTACCGGTACGGGAGGAAACGAAATGATCCGTTATAGGAAACTCGGATACGTTGAGTTGAACGTCAACAACCTCGACAAATCGCGCAAGTTCTACGAGGACGTCGTTGGTCTCGAGTTTGGGGGTAAGCGATCCGACGGGGCGGTGATGTTTCGTTGCGATGACGAGGACTCCCGCTCAGTGATCCTGCACCAGAAGCAACCGGCAGGGTTCAAGAGCGTTGGTTGGATGTTAGAAGACGGCTCGCAGTTCGAGTTGCTCCATCGCCGGCTTCGCGAGGCCAATGTGCCATATGAAGAGCTCGGCCCCTCGCAGTGCGATCTCCGCCAGGCTACGCGGGTGACGCGTACCATGGAGCCACATTCCCGCGCCGCTCTGGAATTTTTCACGACCGACGCTCCCCGACCGGACAAGCCGTTCGCGACCACCCACACCAAGATTCAGCGTCTCGGCCATGTTGTATGGTCGGTGCCGCAGGAAGCTGAATCGATCGCCTTCTTCCGTGACGTGCTGAACTTCCGGGAATCCGACAGCATTGGAGAAATAATGACCTTCATGCGGCCGTTCCCCAGTCCGTTCCATCACGGCATCGGAGTAGGCAAGGGTCCGAAGGGGGTTATTCATCACCTGAACTTCATGGTTTCAGAGATTGACGATATCGGAAAGGCGCAGAACCGGATGAAGAAGCACGACGTGCCGATCGTGTTCGGACCGGGTCGGCATCCAGCCTCCACCAGTGTGTTCTTTTATTTCCTGGACCCCGACGGAATCACGCTCGAGTACAGCTTTGGCATGGAGGAGTTCACGGAGGTGGATCCGCGAAAGCCGCGCACGCTCCCAATGGCAGCGGAATCGATCGACACCTGGGGATCGGTCCGAGATCCACGCATGGGACAACTTGGCGACATCGAAGAGACAAAGATCGGGACGCCTGCCTAAGCCGCCTCTCACTGCCGGGGAGCGTGGCGCATCCGTCCTCGTTGACGCCGTCTGAACTCGCAAAAGCAAGGGAGCCATTACTATGAATCGTTACCTTCCCCTTATTGGCAGAGTGTTGATTGGCCTGCCATTCGTCATGAGCGGCTTCGGCAAGCTCGCCGCTTACGGGAAGACGACTGCAATGATTTCCGCCGTCGGCCTGCCGTTCCCGCCGCTGGCCTATGCAGTCGCCGTCGTACTTGAGCTCGGCGGCGGACTCCTGATGATCGCAGGCTACCAGGTTCGGCCGGTCGCGATCGCCCAGGCAATATTCACGATTGCTGCCGCAGCGTCGTTCCACACCAACTTCGCCGACCAGAACCAGATGATTCACTTTCTCAAGGACGTTATGATCGCGGGCGGCCTGCTTCAAGTCGCGGCCTTCGGTGCCGGTGCGTTCAGTCTCGACAACCGCTTCTCCAGGGATCGCGGCACAATCGCGAACGCCGCACCGGCTCGCTGAGCCCTCCGGCTCAACTCGAGTGACTTTCGCACTCGCCTTCCAGACTGCACACCAGCTTCGCGGGTGAAGGATGATGTATCGAATTGTGGTCAACGGTGATCCGCATGTGGTGGACGCCGCGCCCGCCACCCCGCTGCTCTATGTGCTGCGGAACGATCTCGGATTGAACGGACCGAAGTTCGGCTGCGGTCTCGGACAGTGCGGTGCCTGTGCCGCATCGGTCGGCGGAAAGCTGACGAGAACCTGCTCGATTGCTTTGCGAGACGTTGGGGACGACCCGATCATCACGCTCGAAGGCTTAGGTACACTGCAAAGGCCGCATCCCTTGCAAAAGGCGTTCCTCGAAGAGCAGGCCGCTCAATGCGGCTACTGTTCGAACGGCATGATCATGGCGGCCAAAGCCTTGCTCGACCGCAATCCAAAGCCCAGCGACGAGGAAATCAAGGACGCGCTCGCGGACCAGCTTTGCCGCTGCGGCACCCACAACCGGATTGTAAGCGCCGTTCGCAAGGTTGCCATGGAGCCGGTGCGATGAGCGTCGTGAGGCTTTCCCGCAGGCATGTCACGCAGTCGCTCGGCGTGGTGCTTGCGACCTTTGCGCTGCCATCCCCGTCGGTGTTTGGCCAGGTGCCGGCAAATGTGCCGTTCAGCCTGCGCAACAATCGCAGGCTGGAAGGATGGATCCGCGTGGAGGCGGATGAGACGGTGACAGTCTTCACCGGCAAGGCCGAGCTCGGGCAGGGGATATTGACCGCCCTGGCGCAGATCGCAGCGGAGGAGCTCGACATCGGATTCGACAAGATCCGCATGGTCTCCGCCGACACGTCGCGGGGACCGGATGAGCAGTACACGTTTGGCAGCCAATCGGTCGAGCAAAGTGGGGGCGCGATTCGCGCCGCCGGCGCCGAGGCGCGCGGCATTCTTCTCGCCGCGGCGGCGCGCCGGTTTGGCGTCCGCGCGGAAGAGCTGCAGGTCAGGAGTGGCACGATCATTGCGGCCGATGGTCGGCGCGCGACCTTCTGGGCGCTCGCGAAACAGAGTGCCGGCCTGTTGAAGGGAGATATCGCACTCGCCACGGCGCCGAAGAAGCCGGGTGACTATGCCATCGTCGGCAAGTCGGTCAACCGTATCGATCTGCCCGGCAAGCTGACGGGAGCGCCGTCGTATGTCCAGGACATGAGGCTTCCCGGAATGGTCTTTGCGCGGGTGGTTCGTCCGCCGCGCTACGGCGCAAGACTTCTCGCATTCGACGAGGCGGCCGTGCGCGCGCTTCCGGGGGTGGTCGCGGTCGTCAGCGATGGCAATTTCCTTGCCGTTGCTGCTGGGCGAGAGGAGCAGGCGATTGGCGCTCGCGATGTGCTCGCCGCGAGCGCGCATTGGAGCGACGACGCGGTCGAGCTTCCGGACATGGCTCGTTTGCGAACCGAGCTGAAGAAGCTGCGCGCAGAAACCATCGTCGTGGGCAGCGCCGGTCAGTCGGAGCCGGCGCCGGGCCAGGCCAAAAGGGTCGGTGCCGAATACTCCCGCGCCTACCTGTCCCATGCCGCGATCGGCCCCTCCTGCGCGGTCGCCTGGCTGAGGGACGGGCGCATGACGGTGTGGTCGCACACCCAAGGTGCGTTTCCCCTGAGAGGCGATCTGGCCAAGGTGCTGGGCATGCCGAACGGCGAGGTCGACGTCGTCCATGTGCCCGGCGCCGGATGCTACGGGCACAATGGCGCGGACGATGTCGCGCTGGACGCAGCGCTTGTCGCGCGTGCCGTTCCGGGCGCGCCGGTCAAGCTGCAGTGGATGCGGGACGACGAGTTCGCCTGGGCGCCGTTCGGTCCAGGAATGGCGATGAAGGTCGAGGCAGCGCTCGGATCCGACGGCAAGATCGTCGACTGGTCCTACGACGTCTGGAGCAACAGCCATGCGATGCGGCCGGGGCAGCCCGGCGGGGTCAATCTTCTCGCGGCCTGGGATTTGAAAACTCCCTTTGTCAAATCTCCCGCGCCACATATTCCTCAGCCATTCGGCGACGGTGACCGCAATGCGGTGCCCTCGTATGAGCTGCCGCGGAAGGAGATCCGCAACCATCTGTTGCTCGATGCGCCGGTGCGCAACGGCTCGTTCCGGACGCTGGGGGCGCACGGCAACATCTTCGCCATCGAGTCCTTCATGGACGAACTCGCCGAGGCCGCCGGCAGCGACCCCCTGGCGTTCCGCCTTGCCCATCTCGGGGATCCCCGGGCGCAGGCGGTGCTGCAGGCTGCCGCCGACAAGGCGGGGTGGGTGCCGGGCAAGAAAGGCGATGGCCAGCGCGGCCGCGGCCTGGCGTTTTGCCGGTACAAGAGCATCGGGATGTATGCGGCCGCCGTGGTCGACGTCGAGGTCGACCGCAACAGTGGCGTCATCAGGGTGCCCCGCGTGGTGATGGCGGCCGATCTCGGACTCGTGGTCAATCCGGACGGCGCGAAGAACCAGCTCGAAGGCGCCATAGTCCAGGCGGTCAGTCTCACGCTGAAGGAGCAGGTCGCCTTCGACCGGCGCCAGATCACGAGCCGGGACTGGTCGGCGTATCCCGTCCTCACCTTCACCGAGGTCCCCAGCATTGATATCGTTCTGATGCAACGAAGCGATCCGTCGCTCGGCGCGGGCGAAGGCTCGCTTCCACCAACCTCGGCTGCCCTTGCCAACGCCTTCGCCCATGCGACCGGCCGGCGGTTGCGCGAGTTGCCCATGACGCCAGAACGCGTCAAGGCGGCGCTGTCCTGATGGGCCGGATTCAAGGACCAGAACTGCTGGAGGACACATATGAAGAAATTTGACCCGAAGGTGTTTCGGCTTGGATACGTCGCATTGGCCACAGCGGACATTGAACGGACGAAGGAGCACTATCTCGAAGCCATCGGATTGACCCAGACGGCGAAGGGCGACGACGGATCGCTCTTCCTGTCGCTCGGCTATGACCAGCACAACATCCTACTCAGTCCAGCCCGCGAGAAGGCGTTGCGTCACGTCGGTTTTCAGCTGAATCCCGGTATTGCCGTTACGGAGTTTGCCAAGGAGGTGAGAGCATTTGGTCTTGCCGCGGAAATCAAGACGGACTCTCAGCCCGGAATTGCGGAGCTTGTCGAGGTCGAAGGCCCCGGCCACAACATCTTCCAGTTCTACGTCACAATGGAAGCCCCCGCGCCGGGATTCAAGAAAACCGCCGTGGCGCCGGTTCGGCTTGGTCATCTCGCCGTCGTTTCACCGGAAGGCGAGAAGCTCGTCAAATTCTACGAGGAATTCCTTGGCTTCCAGTATACGGACGATATCCAGGGGATCGCGACCTTTCTCACCTGCAACCGAGACCACCACGTGATCAACGTGGTCAGCGCCCCGGAGTCTCGGCTTCATCACATCGCCTTCGAGCTCAAGGACACCGCATACCATGCGGTGGCGGCGGACAGTCTTCGTGCCGCCGGGGTCAAGCAACTCTGGGGTCCTTCGCGCCACACGGCGGGCCACAACATCGCCGGCTATCACTACGATCCCGATAAGGTGATTGTCGAGCTTTACACGGAGATGGATCAATTCATTCCGGAGCTCGGCTTCCACGAGCCGAGGCCCTGGCATGAACACCTCCCGATGCGCCCCAGGACCTGGCAAATCTCCGAGCTGAACGCCTGGGGAGCGGAGTTCAGCTTCAATCTGGCTCGGGGGTGATCCCCTGGCTCGCGGGTCCCGTCATTTTCAGCGCGTAAGAGAAAGGAAGGCAGCAATGAAGAACCGCCAGATATGGCTACGCTCCCGCCCGAACGGCATCCCTCAGGCGGCAGATTTTGATCTTCGCGAAGTCGAGTTCCCGACTTTGTCGGATGGAGAATTTCTCGTTCACAACTCCTATCTCTCTGCCGATCCCGCGATGCGCGGATGGATCGCTGACAAGAGCACCTATTGGCCGAGAATAGAGGTGGGTGACACCATGCGGGCATTTGCTGCCGGCGAGGTCGTTGAATCGCGCAATTCCGCCTATGCTGTCGGTGACAAGGTCATGGGCATATTCGGTTGGCAGGACTATTCCGCAGTCAAGCAACCCCAAGTGATGCGCAAAGTTCAGGAAGCGGATTTGCCGCTGTCGCTGTCCCTGGGGATACTGGGGCTCAATGGTCTCACCGCATATTTTGGCTTGTTGGACGTTTGCCGGCCGAAGTCGGGAGAGACTGTTGCGGTTTCGACCGCGGCCGGCGGTGTCGGCTCCGCCGTCGGGCAGATCGCAAAGATCAAAGGATGTCGCACGATCGGGTTCGCTGGCGGACCCGAGAAGGTTCGACAGTGTGTCGAGGATTTCGGCTATGATCACGCCATCGATTACAAGGCAGCGAAGAGCCTTGACGAGGTGCTGGCCGAGCGCTGCCCAGAAGGGATAGACGCCTTCTTCGACAACACGTCGGGTGCAGTCCATGATGCCGTGCTTCGCCGGATCAATCTGGGCGCGCGAATAGCGATCTGTGGTACGGCGTCCTACGCGAGTTGGGATCCATGGAATGAAGGGCCGCGCCCGGAGCGGCATTTGCTCGTCAAGCGCGCGATCATGCAGGGGTTTCTGACGACCGACTTCGCGGCAAGGTACGAAGAAGGAGTGGCCGCGCTCGCTGGCTGGATTCGAGAAGGACGCCTCCAGTACAGGGAGGACGTCCTGGAGGGTATCGAGGCAGCACCAGCATCAATCGCAATGCTTTATGCAGGCGAAAATCGGGGAAAACTTATCATCAGACTGTAGGCAGACTATTCAAACGAGTGGGATAATCAGGCCCAGTTCGTTCAAAGGGCCGGGTTGCTCCTCCGTTCCGGCAATCGCAAGAAAACGGACAGGGCCTGACGGTCGGCGCAGACGACCGGGTTTAACCTTGTCTCCTGTGGTCAATTTCTACATCGGAAACGTCGGTATCACGTTCGTGGCCGAGAGCATCGGTCCTGTCGCAAACTGCTGCCCAGCTCATGCACAGGATGTCGTGATAGATCAGCCTGCCATCCTCGGTCGGAATGGCTAGTTGTCCCAGCAGCCTCTCGATCACGCGCATAAAGTTGTGAAACGATCTTGCCATATCCAGTGTCTCCGCCGAGCTATCGCTGCTCTGGCCGTAGGTCGGCGACAATCCTGCTCGAAGTTCTGCCGCCTAGATTCGCGAACCGCGGCGGGATGAGGCTTTCAACGGTATCGCTCCATTGGTGTACGCCTACAAGACAACAGAATTAGGTGTCTTTGTCGATTGAACAAGTATGCATTCCAGGAACGGACCGTCTCGCCCAGGGAGCGATCCATTTCCCAGCGGCGGGGTTTGCGCGTATTCGCTGAACGGTGCCGACGATCAATCAGTCCGATCCTGCTGCCATGAAACCGTGTCCCTTCCCGATTTCGCGCCGGCGTCGGGGTGACACTTTTCAACTTCGCCCTTAGGCCCGGTGATTGCGAGTTTCTCGCACAATCCGTGCCGTCGGTTTGTGCACTGCAAACTCTAAAAGACTAGATAGTCTTCCCGTTGAGGGTGCCAGTTTCGGAATTCGAGACGATCGCCAAGGGTCCTTCCCGCTGGATTATCGATCTGGATTGATCCATCCTCTCCGCCGATCCGTTCACGAGCGTTGAAGACAGAATACTCGACGATAATGGAGGGAACGATGGCGGAGGCTATCGGGACGCAGCGGTACGTTCGCTCGGTGAGCGGCAATCTCGTCTCTTCCCGGATCACCGACACCGCGTCGATGCGCATCGAGATCCTGAAGAGGACATCGAGGCCTAAGCTCCAGTGGCACTTTCGTCAACCGGAGCTAACGTTGTTCTGGTTCCGTAAGGGGTGTGCGCAACTTCGGGCGACGGTCGACGGACGTCTTATCGATCGTTCGTTTAGGGCGTCGGGAAACCTGGCGTTCTTTCCAGCCTGCGTCGAAATCGAAGGCGAACTCGAAGTTGATCCCGAACTCGATTATACCGTCATTTTCCTCGATCCGATTTTTGCCCACGAGCGCCTCAAGTCCGAAATAGAAAGTTCCCAGGTCGCGTTCGCTCACGATGCGCTGACGCGCGGACTAGAGGAGCTGTGTCGGGAGGCCGCGGCGCCTGATAACGTCTTCGAGCTCTTCGCGGAAGGCTGGGCGAACCAGGCACTCGCGCATCTTTCCCGGATCGTTCGCGGCGGCGAGCTGGAGCGGAAACTGCTGCGCAACCCATTGTCTTCTCGTAGTGTGCGCCAGCTTGAGGAATATGTACGTGACAACATCGCCGGGCGACTGTCGCTCGCCGCGATGAGCGGAGTCGTCGGTCTCAGCAAGCGGCATTTTTTGCGCGCATTTAAGGAGGCCACCGGAATGACGCCTCATCGCTTCGTCCTGCGCCTGCGCATGGAGGAAGCCAAACGCAGGTTGATCGAGACCAACGACGCCATGACCGAAGTCGCGTTTGCTTCCGGGTTCGGCAGTTCTCAGCAGTTCGCGACAAGCTTTCGCTCCGCGACAGGGGTCACCCCATCGACCTTCCGATTGCGTCATTCATCGTGATCTACTTTCGCCCCGAAAGATCGTGGCGCGTTTTCGAACGCGCGGGCGCTTTATAGCAAGAATGTTCTCCCTCTCTTGATTAGGCTTTCCCTCCGTCTTGGCGGCGGCGATCGGGGCCGTCTGCACCGCGCGGGGTGGAGATTCGGATGCGCGTACAGCATCTGGTCGACGAGAAGGAGAAGTGACATGCCAGGACCACTATCCGGAGTTCGTGTATTGGACCTCACGGGAGTGGTCTCTGGTCCCATCGCGACCATGATCCTAGCCGACCAGGGCGCGGATGTGCTGAAGATCGAGCCGATCGGCGGCGACATAACGCGCCGCAGCCGCGCACAAATCGGAACGACAAACGAATTTTCCGCCCTCTTCATCTCGTCGAATCGCGGCAAACGGTCGCTTGCGATCGACATTAAGCACGCGTCTGGTCGAGAAGTGCTGGCCAAGCTCGCCGCGCAGGCCGATGTGCTCGTACAGAACTTTCGTCCAGGCACGATGGAGCGTCTTGGCTTGGGATCCTCGGAGTTGTGCGAGCGGTACCCGCGACTCATCTATGTTTCCATCAGCGGCGTTGGCGAGACGGGCCCGTACGTGAAGAAGAGAGTATACGACCCCATCATTCAGGGATTGTCCGGCTTCGCCGATATCCAGTCGCAGCCGGTGACCAATCGCCCACAGATGATCCGCACGATCGTCTGCGATAAAACCACAGCAATCCTGGCGGCCCAAGCGGTGTCTTCCGCGCTCTATGCGCGAGAGTGGACCGGGCGCGGCGATCACATTCAGGTCGCGATGCTGGATGCGATGATTTCGTATCTTTGGCCCGAAGGCATGATGCAATACACAGTGGTCGGCGCTGAGGCGACGGCGGCCGATCCAAACGACCGGCCGGATTTGGTCTTCAAAACGAGCGACGGTTACATCACTTGCGGAACCATTTCTGATTCCGAATGGCAGGGGTTCTGCAGGGCGACCGGTGATCCCGAGCTGGTTAAAGACGGGCGGTTTGCGACGCCATCGGCACGATCGGTGAATGCCACCGCACGCATCAAAAAGATGCAGGAATATATAGAGTGCCACCCGACATCCGAATGGCTCCAGCGTCTCGATGCTGCCGACGTGCCTTGCGCACCGATTCTTAGACGGCACGAGATTATCGGGAACGAGCAGGTGGTGGCGCGCCAATTGATCGTTGAATTCGATCAGCCCGACGTGGGACGAGTGCGTCAACCGAAGCCGCCGGCCAGATTTAGCGTCAACGAGGCGTCGATCGGAGGGCCAGCTCCGCGCATCGGCGAGCACTCCCGCGAGGTGTTGCGTGAACTCGGCTATGGCGAAAATGCCATCAATAAGATGATCGAAGGTTGCACCGTCAGAGCAATGAGTTGAGCGACCGACTGCGCGGACAAACGAAAATGGAAGATTCCGGAGGGGTCTAATGTCTGGGAGCCGTGCAGCCTTGTTGGTGGGAGCGGGTGACGCGATAGGTGCCGCCGTAGCTCGACGCTTCGCGATCGAGGGTTACAAGGTCTGCATCGCGCGGCGCGACGCCTCAAAGGCCCAGCCGCTCGTCGGTGAGATGGCGGCCGCCGGGCGAGATGTCCGGGCGTACAGCGTAGACGCGCGGCAGGAGGCTCAGGTCCAGGACCTCTGTGAACAAGTCGAACGCGAGGCCGGACCGATTGAGGTCTGTCTCTTCAACGCCGGTGCAAACGTTCAGAAGCCCGTGCTCGATACGACCGGCGAGCTGTTCTTCAAGGCGTGGGAGTTGGCCTGTTACGCGGGCTTCCTGGTCGGCCGCGAGGCGACGAGATGCATGCTTCATCACGGGCGCGGAACGATGTTGTTTACCGGAGCCACGGCCAGTCTTCGCGGTGGCAACGGGTTTGCAGCCTTCGCCGCGGCCAAGTTCGGCTTGCGCGCGATGGCTCAATCGATGGCGCGCGAATTGGGTCCGAAGAACATCCACGTTGTTCATCTTATTCTCGACGGGGCCGTAAACAGTGCAGCTATCCACAAGCGAATGAAGGCGCAATCGGGAATCGAGCCGTGGCAGGTACCCGCTGACAGCCTGGCCGAGACGGCTTCGATCGCGGAAGCCTATTGGTTCGCGCATATGCAGACGCGCGATGCCTGGACTCACGAGCTTGATCTTCGTCCTTCGGTGGAGCCTTGGTGATGTCGCAAAACCTCATACTGTGGGGCGTGGGTACTTCACGCACAGTTCGCGCCCATTGGGCCATGCACGAACTCGAATTGAAGTACGAGTGCCGTCCGATTCTGCCTCGCTCCGGTGAAACGAAGACGCCGGAGTATACGAAGCTCAATCCGCGCCAGAAGATCCCGCTGCTGCAGGATGGTTCGTTCATAATCGGAGAGAGTGCGGCGATCGTAACGTATCTTTCGCGGACGTATTCGACACCGAACAATTCGCTCGTTCCGGACGATCCTGCGGATTTTGCGCGATGGCTGGAATGGTGCTTCTTCATTGTGTCCGAACTGGATTCCACGAGCCTGTACGTTATGAGGCGGCACGGGACCAACCAGGGCCTGGCTCACATCTATGGCGCGGCGCCAGGAGTTGTCGAAAAAGCAGGCGAATACTTCAGGGCACAACTGAATCACGTCGAGGCGTCGCTCGGGGACGGCCGGCGCTACCTTATGGGTGATCGTTTCACGAGCGCGGACATCCTTTTGACGACTTGCCTGGTCTGGGCCATCGAGTATGGCGTCGGTGTCTGTGACAATGCGTTGCCTTATCTTGCGCGAGTGACGTCAAGGCCGGCGTATGGCAAGAGCGTCGGGGTCAACGCCGCGGCGATCTGATCCATCTGAACTGCGGAGCATGATTTCCAAACTCAATTCGAATCGAGCAACGTGAAACATCGATATTATCAGTGACGGACGGGCGACGCGGCCACCGGCAAAGCAGCACACCGATGTGGTCATCGCTCCGAAGCGTCGGCGCTTTAGATGCGCGATCCGGCGACAATCGCGAGCTGACTGAATTGGTTTGCACTAGGTCAAGGTGATCATCAGAGGTACCTGCAGTACCGTGGTCGCGACATCGAGTTCGGGAAGGGCGACAAAAACCGAAAAGCAGAAAGAACGATTTCGTCATTGTTCGCGACGGGACGGGCACTAGTGTTTTGCGACGGGGGCGCCGTAGGCGTCGGAGCGGATTAGAGGTCCGTCGTGATCTGTCGAGGGCGGCCCGATCAACAGGCGGCCCGACAATTCCCGACGCGCCGATAAGGGAGGATCGATGAGCGTTGCGCCTTGCAAGCGCGTTGAAGTCTGCCGTCTGCGATGACGGCCGCGGCAAAGCCTAGCAAGCAGCCGC
>Ga0210408_10004759_pt1 | contig 12072 bp, 11 predicted proteins | sample IncBWH4MmetaG_FD_155471 | JGI IMG/M metagenome (GOLD analysis project Ga0210408, IMG submission 155471) | Forest soil microbial communities from Barre Woods Harvard Forest LTER site, Petersham, Massachusetts, United States - Inc-BW-H-4-M | ecosystem: Environmental > Terrestrial > Soil >... | reverse complement strand
CGCCCGCACCCTCCCCGGGCTCAGAGAGCGCATCCTTCAACGCCTCCTCTGCCTCACAGCAGCAATCACCCTCAACCACCACCTCGGCCGCCCCAGCCGCGCACTCGTCAACTACTGCGCCTAATGGCGTGGAATCAATCATCTAGGCGCCACTTAGGATGAAACTCTCGGGGCAGGGCCAGACGAGCATCGGGCTGGCACGTTGGGCCGGCCCGCCGAGCCCTACATACCCGTGGGGTGGCGAGCCACGTAGCCCGCCGTGGACATCATCGAGCTCGACCACCGCGTGCCCGTCTCCTGCTGGGCGATCGTGTCGAACCGTTTGCCATCCACCACCATCCACGCGTGTTCGGAGTTCGCGTACACCGTTATGTACCTGCCCGGCCCCGCTTCGCCGTAAGACTCCAGCGCCGAGGAGTCCTCGGGCGAGCCCAGCAGCCCGCCGCCGTGCAGCGCATAGGACACCGACCCCGAGCAGTCATATCCGGAGGACTGGAACGAGCCGTGCCCGCCGCCGAACACGTATGGTCGCGTCGCGATTTCATCGCCCGCGGCGATCACCCGCGCGACGACGCTCGAGCCGGCGCCTTCGCCCCCGGCCGTGCTCGAGGCGCCGCCTACGCCGGTCAGCGCCGCATGCGGGGGCTTCAGGGTCTGCTCGCCGCTGACGCCGATCACACTCCACGTCGCCGGTCCCACGACGCCGTCCACGGTCAGCCCATGCCGGGCCTGCAGCCGCTTGATCGCGGCCTCCGTTTCAGGGCCGAAGTTGCCGTCGGCGGTGAGATGCAGCGCGCTCTGCAGCCGCGCCACCGCACTGCCGCTCGTGCCTGCGCCTTCGGAGGAGGCTTCGCCCGAACTCGCGTCTGCACTGTGGTGATGTACGTGATGAGCCCCGGCGATCGCCGCCGCGGGCGGCGTCAGCGTTGCCTCGCCGCTGACGCCGATCACACTCCACGTCGCCGGTCCCACGATCCCGTCCACGGCCAGCCCATGTCGCGCCTGCAACCGTCTGATCGCGGCCTCCGTTTCAGGGCCGAAGTTGCCGTCGGCGGTGAGATGCAGCGCGCTCTGCAATCGCGCCACCGCGCCCCCTTCGGAGCCTTCGCCGGACGATGCTTCTTCGCCGCTGGAGACGTCTGCCACCGACGCCCGCCCCGGCGTTTGCCCGCGCAGCGCGGCGCTCGTCAGCGGCCCGACGATTCCGTCGACCGCCAGGCCGTGGCCGGCCTGGAACCGCTGCACCGCTTCCTCGGTCGCGGCGCCGAACACGCCGTCGACCCCGATGCCCAGCGCGCGCTGCAGCAGTTCCACCTGCCGGCCTTCGTCGCCTTCGCTCAGCGCAATGATGTGTTCGGTCGTCGTCGTCGGTCCTTCGGCCGGCGTGGAGGTGGGCCCGCTGGCGTCGGCCAACCCCGCGGTGGGACCGGCGCTCAACGCCACCAGCGCGCCGAGTGAGATCCGCTTCGCGCGCGTGCCCGCCGGCACGAACCGCAGCTCCTGCGCGCGCCTGCGCGCACGCGAGCGTCCCAGCGATAGCTCCCACGGGTCGCTCGCGGCCAGGTCACGGGCGCTCGTTGCGCGCTGCCCACGGATGCCGAGCAATGCCGCCAGCGATGGAGGAGACTGGCCGGCGCCTTTGCGGCGCCTGTCGGCCCGTTCACGCCGCGCGCGAGAGCGGGCGTAGGAGGCCTCCCAGGGGTCGAGTACGGCAAGATCACGTGACGGCTCACCCGGCATGCGTTACGTCCTTTCGACTTCGCGGTGGCGCCTACGGGGTTAGCTGTCGGGCTCGCGCACATGCGCTACGCCACGCTGTGGTGGCGATTCGCCCCCGCGGCCCTCTCCGGCCGCAACTGGGTCCCCCGCTCCTCGACCCCTTGAGGTCGTGGATTGGGCACGAACGGGGGGCAACCTAACAGGTCCTCCTGCAATTTGCATCACATCGGGAGGTCTGCAACGTTTCTTGCCGACGTGTTCTCGCCCGCGGGATCCGTTCAGCAGGATCGGTGTCGAAAGCGCTGCATTCCACGCACGCGCACCGCCGCGGTCGCCACGCGCTCGCCCTGAGCCGCGCCCGGTCTCGGCGCCCTCACAACCCCCGAACGGACGCCTGCGGGCGCGGGATCGGCCCTCGACCCACCGTCTACCGTGACGCGAACCGCTCGTGCGCTGGTAACTTCGCTCGCGATGCGCTCGCGTGGACTGAACCCCCGCATACTGCTCGCCCTGCTCGTGCTCGTCGTCGTGGCCGGCGGCGTCGCGGTGCTCCTGATCGGCGGCTCCTCGCGCCCGCAGGCGACCGGCGCCGTCTCGGATCACGGCCGATTCCGCGCCGCCGAGGTCTTCTCGCCGCCGCTGTCCGCGCCGGCGCTCGAGCTGCACAACTACCTCGGCCAGCCCGTCAACATCGACTCCTACCGGGGTCGCGCCGTGCTCGTGACGTTCCTCTACACCAACTGCCCCGACGTCTGTCCGCTGATCACCGCGAGCCTGCACGCCACGCTCGAACTGCTGGGATCGCGCTTCTCGCAGGTGCAGATCATCGCCGTCTCGGTCGATCCCCGCGGGGACACGACGAAGGCCGTGGCCGCGTTCCTCGCCCGCCACCACATGACCGGGCGGATGCTGTACCTGACCGGCACCGTCCACGAACTCGCCCGCGTGTGGAAGGCCTGGGGGGTGGGCTCCGAACGCGACGCCCAGCAGCCGCAGTTCATCAACCACTCCGGCCTCGTTTACGGCGTCTCGGCAGCGGGTCGGCGCACCACCGTCTACGCCTCCAACTTCATCCCCGCCGAACTCGCGCACGACGTGCCGCTGCTGGCGGCTCAGTAGGGCTCGCCGGAGCTCTCCGGCATGTGCCTGCTTCCTAGCGGCATGACAAAAGCCGACAGCGCGAACCCAACCATGCGCCGAGCACGGCAAGCACGCCCGGGAGCACTCCGGCATGGAGCACCTGACTGCGATCAGCGCTTTTGGCTGTCCACGGCGCGTTGCAGCTGGGCCTTGCTCATGCGCGAACGTCCTTTCACGCCGAGGTGGCGCGCCTCCTGGTAGAGCTGCTCGCGCGTACGACCTCGCGGGCCGGACCGCCCGGAGCGCAGTCCTCCGCGCCGGCCGGAGGAGATGTCCTTTGTCGACGAGCGCGAGCTGGAGGGAGATTCGCCGCTGCGGGCGCGCTCCTTGTTGACCGTGCGCGCCGCGATCTCCTCCGCGCGTCCCTCCGAGACGCCACGTTCACGCTCGCTGTCTCTGATGTGCCGGTACTGGCGGTCGCGCTTACCGCCTGTTCTCACTCCTCTGGGTGGCATGTCGCACCTCGGTGTCTCGACTGCAATCTCGGTATATCTCAGCGGCCACGGCTGCTAGGCGGTCGCGGCAGGGGAGCTGCCCCCTTGCCGCCTGCGGCGGCGTTTGCAAATCAGGTCAGTCACACTCGATCGTACCCGGATTGACTGCGCTCAAACACAGGCAAGTAGGGCGGCAGCAGACGCCAAAGCAGAAACACGGCAGGCCCGTCTGTAAAGGTGAAATCTCCGCCGAATGAGGGGCTCACACATAACACGCCGTTTGGTGGCGCGCCAGCCGGGTAGATGTGATACGAGCGAAAGAGAGGAGACGCACATCATGGTCGCGCTAATCGTTCTGCTGTTGATTCTCGCCATATTCGGTGGTCTGGGATTTGCAGCCCACGTTCTGTGGTTCGTCCTGCTGATCGCCGTCGCGCTATGGCTGCTTGGGTTCGTAATCGGTGGCGTGGACGCGGGAGTCGGCCGCCGGCGCTGGTACGGCCGCTGGTAATTCGCGAGGCGGCCGCGCCACGGCCAGCCAGGCGAAGAGGCTGGTCGTGGCGGCGTAGGTATGCGACATCCCGGTTTGGCGTAGTGCAAGGGCAGGGTGTCCGGGGCCGGCGTCCAGCACCTGCCTGAGCGTCAGGCAGGCCGGTGAGGCAGTATCCGTGCGTCAGCCGAGCCTGACGCCGCCATCGGGCGTGAGCGTCCAGCGCGGGTTGTGAGCGATCTCCCAAGGATGACCCTCGGGGTCGAGGAACGCCGAGCTGTAACCGCCCCAGAATGTCTCGGCCGGCTCACGCCCGATCGTCGCCCCGGCCGCCCGCGCCTGCTCGGTCGCCTCATCGACCTCCTCGGGCGAGCCGAGATTGAGCGCCAGCGTCACCCCGCCCCAGCCCGGGGCGTCCGCCACGCAGCTGTCCTCGGCCAGACGGGAGCGGTCCCACAGCGAGAGGACCATGTCGCCGGCTTGGAAGAACACGACGTCGTCGTCGTCCTCGGCACCGGTGCGCCAGCCGAGCGCTTCGTAGAAGCGACGCGCGCGAGCGAGATCGCGTACGCCCAGGGTGATCACGGTGACCCGCTGGCGCATGCTGCTTGCATTGTGGCGCATCCCCAGCGACGGAGCAGTCTGGGTGCTACTCAGGAGCTCGCTGAGGCCTTGTGCGACCCACGCCTTGAGCAATAGTGTGGGCGTGGAGAAATGATCGGCGCCGGCAGCTCGCAGCCGCCCTCGTCGGCGGTCCCCGGCGCGTCTAGAGGTCGTCGATGATGTTTGCTCTGGCCCGCGATAGAGCACGCCGAGGAGCCTACTCTCGGTTGATGTCGACGGCGGCCTCAACGACATCGCCGAACTGCTCCGGCAGTCGGTCCTCCAGCCGCTGTCGGCGGCGCCACGCCGTCCATCTCTGCTGGCCGGTCTGCCGACCGCCGACAGCTCGTCCGCTCGTGCTGTCGCGGCGACGCCATCGCACGATCAGCTTGATGCGTCCGTGCGCCGCGAATCGAGATCAGCCTGCGAGGATGGTGCGGGTGGACGCTGAAGAGCATTTGCGCGCTTGCCGTTTGGCGGCGCAGCGGCTGACACCGGCAACGGCCTGCAAGAGCGCCGAGGAAGCAGCGCTGGCAGTAATCGGCGTCCAAGCTCAGGATCTGCGTGCGGCGGCTCTTGCCTTGCGCTCGCGTGTGCCGGGCCTTACCCGAAGCGCTGTGCGCGCCGCGCCGCTCCTGCGCACTTGGACGGTCCGCGGCACGGTGCACCTGATCGCGGCATCCGATCGCCCTTGGCTACACGCGCTATTCGCCAGGCGAAATGCCCGCGTGTTCGGCGCGCGCTTCGAGCGCTTCGGCATCGTTGAAGAGGTAAACGCCATGCTCGCGGACGTCGTTGAGCTCTGCGCCGAGCGGCCCCGCGACCGGGCGTCGCTGCTGCGCGCGCTCGTCGCGCGTGGCCATCCGCCGCTCGAGCAGGGTCCAATCAACACATTCGTTCCCTGGCTCTCGACGCAGGGGCTCATCGTCACTGACACGGCCGGCCTTCTGCATGCGACCGACCCGCCCCCGCCGGTCGACCACGACGCGTCACTTGCGATCCTTGGCGCCCGCTACCGCGCAGGCTATGGCCCCTGTGAAGCATCCGACCTCGCGAAGTGGTCCTCGCTGCCCATAACGCAGGCGCGCCGGGCGCTCGAAGCCGCCGGATCACACAGCGACGCTGACGTGTGGCCCACCGATGAGACACCGCTCTGTCTGATGCTCGCCGCCTTCGACACACTCATGCTCGGCTACCGCACCCGCAAGCCATTCGTCGCCGCCGAGCACGATCGCCACATCCTAAAGGGCGGCGGAATGCTCAAACCCGTCGTACTAAATCGAGGGACAGCAACGGCTACTTGGTCGATCAAGAAAGGCTGCACTGAGCTGGCCTGGTTCGACCAACCGGCGCCCGCCGCGGCGCTTGCCCGCGAGACCGCGGACATCGAGCGCTTCCTTTTGTCGTAGCGTGGCCGGACGTAAACTCGCAGAGATGTCGTGGCATTTGTTCGCGGGTGTGCCGCAGCAAGTAGCCGGCAGACACTCGCAACGGACGAGCCACGGCGGTCTTGGCGACGCTCCGTGCATGGCTGGCCTGCGGGGCGAGGCAGGAGCGCCCGTGTCGGCGTTCCTGCCTCAGCGAATGATCTGTGTCTCAGAGCTGGAGCCCGGCGCTGGCGGGCATCACTGGTGCTCGCCGTGAGCTGACGGCCGCGATGATCTCCTCGGTATCGATCCCCTGGATCCTGCGCAACGATCGCGCCGTCGCCGACGCCGCGATGAGCGCGATCGGCGAGCTGGCCGAGCACAGCGACGGGTACCATCGCGTGCCTCTGACTGACGCCCTGATCGCCGCAGCGGCTACCGAGCACGGCGGCATCGCACTACTTCACCGCGACACCCACTTCGACAAGCTCGCCAAAGTCCTCACATTCGAGAACGTCAAGCTCCCAGAGCCCTGACCGCTCCACACAGTCCAGGCGAACATCACAGCTATCGGTCTTCTACGAAACGCCCAGCATCGTCCATTGCGACAGCATGATGGCATCTGCGCTGACGCTTGCTCGCAGCGCGAAAGCGGGAGTGTTAGCGCTTGGTCCAGCTGAGCACCGTGGCCGTCCCGGCACGCTTCGGGGCCCGGCCGGCCGCGATGTCCTCTCGTAGCCGCACGAGCCCCGCCCGTAGCTCCTCGGGATGGTCGCGCGACATCCGCTCAAAGTAGCTCGTCTCGGCCCGCTCTGCAGCCTCCAGCACACGATCGAGGTCAGCAGAGAGGGCGGCGAGCGAAGCGTCCTCCAGATCCTCGAATTCGAACGCGAAGAGCCGCGCGCCGGGTAGCTCCTGCAGAATCGCCGCCCGCGGCGGGTGAGTCGCCTCCATCCAGCGTCGGCTGCTTGGAAAGTAGTCGAGGATCCAGAGGCTCGCGGCGTCCTCGCCCGTGTAGCCCTTGAGCACCAGGCGTCCTCGGGGCCTGAGCACGCGCCGCGCCTCGGCCAGGGCCGCGCCGCGGTCCTCGACGTGGTGCAGCATCGAGATCATCGTCACGGCGTCGAACGTCTCGTCCTCGAACGGCAGTCGCTGCGCGTCCGCCTCTACGGTCTCGAGCCCCTTGGCGGCGGCCAAAGCCAGCATGTCGGCCGAGCGGTCGACCACAACAGGCTTCCATCCCTCCCGCTCTAGGGCAAGTGCGTAGTTACCCGTTCCGCCACCGATGTCGGCAAGCAGTCGGCCGGGCGCGCCTTGGAGGGCCTCGCGCAGCGCCCGTAGAACCGATGGGCTGGCCGAACGCGTCTCGTCGTAGCGCTCGGCTTGGCGGGAGTAATCGAGCAACAGGCCCACGCTGTACAGCTTGACAGTACTACGGCGCGCTCGACGGCCGGCACTGTCACCCCGTCTTACTAGTCCAAGCGTCGCAGACGGTGCGGCGCGCTCCTCGTTGGACGACTTGCGGTGCGCCGGTGCTGACGATCCGATCGCTAGGACTTCGCCCGTAGTAAGCAGGCCTACGCCCGCCCTCCGTCGGCGCGATCGAGAATCGTCCTGAGCGACAGCCCGGGATCCCGCCCTCGAGGCGCTCGCTTTCGGCCGAAAGCACCAGGCTTCGGTCGACGTTTGACTAGTGCGACGTGTGCGCGGGGTGGAGCTCGGCTCGCTGTGGCTGCGCGCTCAGCATCGTGGGTCCGGCGTGTCGCCGGACAGACGACGACGCTGAGAGAAAGCGGATAGGCCGGCGAGCGGCCGCCGAGACGGCATGCGGCCAACTCTTAGGTCACGGGCGGGCTAGCGCAGCAACAGATGTTCCTCGTGGGACGTGAAATGCAGTCCGTACAACCGGTTGTTCCGGTCTACAGTCGACTCAGAGGTCTGGCCTTCGTTGCGGACGTAGGCTTTGACCTCCTCGTGCCCGCGATCTGCGCAGAACTCGGTCACGACGATCTGCTGACCGCGGCTGAAGGCACGCAAGGCGCTCTCACGGAGATGCCATTCCTGGCGAAAGACCGATCCGCAATTATCGCGAGTAACCTCGCTGTGCCGATAGGCGTCCCGAGACTGCAACGTGAGCCGGTCGCTGCTGGCGTATGAGAGCTCTTGGCGGACCTCCAGTTCGTGATATGCCTGACGCGGCACCGCCACCACCAGCCCGTCCGAGTAAGTCGCCCCCGGGAAGATCAGGCTACCGTCCCGAAACGGGCGCAGCACCGCGAGCACGGTGCGATGTTCACGGCCAGGGAACACGTCGTCGAGCCCGTGCGCGCCGGGTTCGGTGGAGCCGGCCTGTTCGGCCATCCCGATCTCCCGTTTTTGGGCAGCCTTCTCGCCGAGCCGCTTCCGTCCGCGCCCTGAGTATGAGATGCCGGTAATCGTGACGACCGAGCTCAATGCTGCGGCCCCGACCGACGAGGTGTCCCGTGTGGTGACGCGCACAGGGATCAATGCGATGTCGCGCGAGACGATTTGGGGGTAGCTGGCTGAGGCGGAAAACTCGATCCCGACTTCGGTGTTGCCCGGAACGTAGATGTTCTGGTAGGCGAACGAGGCGAACGCGATGATCGTGCCCCCGGCGAGCAGCGAGGATTTCAACGCGCCGGTCACAGCGCCGAAGTGATCGTGGAGGCCGACTTTGACGGTAACGAGGGCGCTGACGACCGCGACGAAGAAGAACATCGCGATCCACTCCGGGCGGTAGCCGATCGCGGAGATTGCGATGCTCAATGCGACTATTGTGCTCGCCGCAGACGCAAAGAAGATCAGCCTCGCGAGATGTTCCTCCCGAACGTTCGCGGCAGCTGCGTCGCCCACGCCGGGCCCGATCGTCGGCGGCCGGCTGAACGCCAGGGCCAACATTCCCGCGGCGATGCAGAGTCCAGCGACGGTAAATGCGAGGCCGAGAGCTTGGGAGCTGAAGGACAGCGGGGAGAGCACATCGTGGATCCCGATCCAGAGCGCAGGCCACGCACTGATGAGCACGATCCCAGCCGCGAATTTCAGTCGACTCTCTCCCCTGATTCCATCCATCCAGATCGATGCCAATCCTACCCTATCCCGATAGATGAGACTCGACACCTATCTCGCTCGCGCCCGCCCGCCGGCTCGACGCCAGATCTATGCTTTCGTCCTTTGCGGGCGCGAGCGCCGCTCTCGCTCAGGCGCTCGCTCCCTGCGAAAGCAGGTGTTAGTAGGGTCTCGGGTGCGTGGCCGATGTACCCAGACCCATTACAGGCCGCTGCCTATGCGGTGGCGTGACCTATAGCGTCGACGCTGAGCCAGTCTGGCAAGGGGTTTGCTACTGCTCGAACTGCCAGCGCCAGACCGCTACGGCGTTCTCGGTGATCGTAGGGGTACCGAGCAAGGCACTCACGGTTGAGGGCGGCACACTCGCCTCGTTCAAGACTGCCAGCGAGGATTACCAGAGCACAACGGAGCGGCGGTTCTGCTCGGCCTGCGGGTCGCCGATGTTCAGCACGATCGAGTCGATGCCGGGAGTGGCCTTCCTGAAGGCAGGGACGATCGACGATACATCTTGGTTCGAACCGACAGCCGAGATCTGGACGCGCTCGGCGCAGCCATGGGCACCACACTTTGAGAACGCCACTCGGCATGAGCGTACCCCGAACTAGCTGCCACCGCTGCTTCCGTGGCGATGGATAGGTTTGGGCGATGGCCGGGCATCCTCCGGGCGCACAGCCGTCGCAGCGCCGGCGTCTGCAGTGGGAGCTTTTGGTCTGCGGCGTGCGCGGCCACGAGCTCGTCGGCACCGACGCAGCCGAGCTGCGACCGCAGGACGCGATCCTCGCCCGCGAGGACTCAAGCGGCACACGCTGGTACCGCTGCCGGCGCTGCGACGGCTGGCTGACGCTGCCCCGGCCCGAGCATCCCACGCGAACTCACCTCCCAGAGCGCAGCGAGATCGTGCTGCCGCTGCGGGGCAAGCCCCTGCGCGACATGATCGTGCTGCGCCTGATCGCGATCGACCGGGCGTTTCACTTCGTCGTGCTCGCCGCGTTTGGCCTGCTCGTGCTGGTGTTCGCCGCCGACCGCGGGACGCTGCGAGCGACCTTCTACAAGGTGATGGCCGATCTGCAGGGAGGCGTCGCCTCCGAGCAGTCCCACACCACACATGGTCTATGGCACGAGCTGAGCAACGCGTTCACGACATCCTCCTCGCACTTGCACCTGCTCGGGACGGTGCTGCTCGCATACGGGGCGGTCGAGGGGATCGAGGCGGTCGGCCTGTGGTACCAGCGCCGATGGGCGGAGTACCTGACCTTCCTCGTCACCACGTCGCTGTTGCCGCTCGAGATCTACGAGATCGTCAACCACGCGACCCCGTTCAAGGTCCTGGCCTTCCTCGTCAACGTGGCCGTCGTGATCTACCTGCTGCTCGCCAAGCGGCTGTTCGGCCTGCGCGGCGGAGCCGCCGCTGGCGAGGCCGCAGGCGAACGCGATCGGGGCTGGGAGGCGCTCGAGTGCACCGCGCCGCCCACATCCAGCCTCAACTGATCTACCGAGCTCGACCGAATCTTGCCGGGGTGATGCTGGTCGCGAGCGTCGCTCAGCGCCTGGGGATCGAGGCGTTGGCGGGACGACTGGTGCGGTTGCGCCGCGAGCGTCCGGGTGGGACCAACGCAGGGCGCAAGGTGATGGCACTGCTGTTCGCGATGGCGCTCGGCGCCGATAGCATCGATGACTGCGGCGTGCTGTGCGCGGGGCGCATGCGAAGGCTGCCGGGCGGCTGGTTGCCGGCGCCCTCGACGCTCGGGACGTTCCTGCGGTCGTTCACGTTCGTCCATGTGCGCCAGCTGGATACGCTGCTCGGCCGGGTGGACGGTTCTGCTTTCGCCGGCACGGCGATCGATCCGGCCGGCCGGCACGAAGGTCAATATCTGGCTCTCCAAGGGCCACCATCACAGACGACCCGCATCCCACCAAACGCGCTGACATGCCTCCTCCCTCATCCAGTTCGAAGCAACGGCAAACGCAGCCAGAACAGAACGCCACGACGGGGAGATTGCCGCTGTCGAGGTCAAGACCAGCGCGACCCCCGCCGCACGCGACTACGCCGGCCTGCATCACCTCCGCGACAAGCTCGGCGTACGATTCCGAGCCTTGAGGATGTACACGATTGGGCCGATGCCACTCGTCATTGATGTGATGGCCGAAAGCTTGGACTGCGCGGCGGGACGCAGTTGCGTCCCGCCGCCGTTGATCAGAGCTCCACTGTGATGCTAGACGATTGAGCCGCTGCCCAGCTAGCTTTCAATCTTCTGCATTAACGGAGCAGTGATGTTGAGTTCATCACCAAATTCCCAGCCTTCTGCTAATTCTGCTTCGTTTCCTACTTTTCCTTTGGGACTGCAAGATTTTTTGTTGTTCAATTCTGGTTCGAAGCTGTTTGGTTTCTGTTCGCCACCTGCCTCTTCGAACACAAGCGAGAATTTATTAGTAAGGACATTGGCTTCAGAGAGCTTGGTGACAATACAGCCTTTTACTTCGTCATGCTGCAAGCATGCATATAAAGTTATGAGTGTCCCAACTTCAGGTTTCAAGGCAAAGGCGACCACTTTTGCTAAGGCTAACCCAGGTTCGAGGTAACCAAGTTCCCCTTCAAGGGTTTGGGTGATGATTTCACCCGCCCCCGCTCCAGTGGAGGTGCATTTCGTGCCACTCGTGTTTTCACAGCCCGTGAACTTCATGACGATTTTTTTCGCTTTTTTTGACCCTGCTGTGATCACTTCGCCTTGTTCGTTTGTACCTTTGGTGCATTTGACTTCCCGACCTGCCGGGTCTTTCATGATGACTCCGCTCGTGAGTTTTGAGGTGAAAGGCGTTTTCGATGTAGTAAAGTACGGCTTCGTAAACGCCATTGTTGCGGGCGCAAGACCCATAGCACCCACGGCCAGTACAATGATTGCCGCTGATAGACGCTTCATAGTAGGTAAACCCCCTTATTCGCTGTACTGCTAGAAATTCGCGCCGATCCGCGCGCCTCGATCGAGGATGCCGCGACTTCGGAGCGTTTCTGTATACTAGGTTCTGACCTTCGTTACGTCCAGTCGCGTGACGATGCTCCCGTTGGGCTCAGCGCACCGCAGGCGATTGCCCGGCGTAAGATCGCTCGTCTTGTTTCTATCTACTGACAATCGACCGCCGATGGGGTTTCCCCGGAGAACGGCCGCGTCGAGTGCCGACGCGTCCGTTTTGATTCAGCCGTTTATCCAGGGCAAGTGGCTAGAGTGAATAGGCC
>Ga0210408_10004758_pt1 | contig 12072 bp, 11 predicted proteins | sample IncBWH4MmetaG_FD_155471 | JGI IMG/M metagenome (GOLD analysis project Ga0210408, IMG submission 155471) | Forest soil microbial communities from Barre Woods Harvard Forest LTER site, Petersham, Massachusetts, United States - Inc-BW-H-4-M | ecosystem: Environmental > Terrestrial > Soil >... | reverse complement strand
CGTGTACTGGCGGTTCAGGTAGGCGCGCGCGCCCTGCTGGACGGCCAGCGAGATGCTCTGCATCTTCTCGTTGCCCGGCGAGAGCGCGAGCAGGGATCGCGTGGTCAGAAGGCCGTAGATCACGGCGCAGGCGGCGCATAGGAGGGCGACGACGACCCCATGGTTCGTCAGAAAGCTGCTCAACGGTTAATCCTCCGCGGTCTGATTGGCGTGCCGCGCGAGGATCGCGCGCACATTTCTCGCCCGAACACGCGCCCGTCATGCGACGAGCACGCCATCCGGCGTAAACGCGCGCGCAGTCTATCGTGCCGGACCGCGGAACGGCATGCCGCACGGCGGCGGCCGTGCGGCGAGCCCTCAGGCCCAGATCCCCCGGCCTCGGCCCGGCCCCGACGCTCTGCGCAGACGCAGCGCGGCGGAAGACCCGCTCAACGTCCTGGCACCCACAGCCTGCCGCTCGACTGCGCCGGACCGGGGGCGTCCTGCGACTTGTCCTCCTCGCCCGCGGGCGCCGCCGGCTTGGTCGCGGGAGCAGGCTGGGCGCCGGTACGATCGGCCTGCGGCGCGCTCGTCCCCGCCTCTCGCGCGTAGGCCATCTGCAGCTGGGACAGCGCGTCGCGCAGGGGGCGCAGGCTCTCGGGCTCGCGGCGCTCGAGGATCGGCAGCAGCGCGCGCGCACCGTCGATCGCGTCGCGCACCTGCTCCAGATCTCGCGAGGGCTCGCCCGTCGCCGGGCTTTGCTCTGAGGAGAGCCCGAGCCGGTGCCCACCGATGTTCAGCAACGACACGACCGCCTGCAGGATCATGTCGGTGCTCGTAACGCGGCTTATCTCCGCTTCGTAGGCAGCGCGCAGCTCCTCCTCGCTGGGCTGGCCGGGTAGCGCTTCGCCGGCGCCGGAATCGCTCGCCGCCTGAATTGGATCGGTGCTCACACCGTCACCTCCTGTGAGTATGTATCTGTCGTCTCTGCGACCGAGGCCGCGAACACCTCCTCGCGCGTCGCGCCCGCCTCGATCATGCGCCGCTGGCGCTGAGCTCCGTTGCGCTCTCCGAAGGCGGGCTCGATGCCCAACTCGGCGCGGACCGGCGCCGTCCATGCGATGAGACGTTCGATCGCGGCGCGGGCGGGATACTCCTCGCCGCGCTTCAGGTCGATCAGCCGCCCGTCGAGCCCGAAGCGGATCGCCCGCCACATGTTCTCCTCGATCAGGCGCGGAGCGGGATCGGCGCAGGGCACGCCCTCGTCCACGTCGCGCACCGCCTGGGCGATGCACGCGACCATCAGCGCCGCGAGCGCATCGGACTCCTGCGCGGTCGCCTGCGCATCGCAGATGCGGACCTCCACCGTGCCGAAGCTGAAGTGCGGCCTGACCGACCACCAGACCTGCGTGAACTCGACGATCGAGCTGGTGTCGCGCAGAAACTCGATGTACTCGCGATAGGCGCTCCAGCTGCCGAACGCGTCGGGCACGCCGCAGCGCGGAAAGCTCTTGGTGAAGCTCTGCGTCCGCGCCGAATGCAGCCCCGTGTCGTGCCCGTCCAGGTAGGGAGAGTTGGCGGAGATCGCGAGCAGCAGCGGCAGCACCGGGCGCAGGCGATCGCAGGCGCGCACGGCGCGGTCGATGTCGCGCACGCCCAGGTGCACGTGCAGGCTGAACGTGTTGTTGCGCCACGCCACGTATTTCAGCCCCTCCTCGACGCGGCGATAGTGCTCGGTGTCGATGATCGGCTGCTCGCGATAGTCCGCCCAGGGATGGGTGCCGGTCGCGCCGAGCGCCACGCCCTGCTCCCGCGCGAGCGCGAACAAGCGGCCGCGGCGGTCGCGCTGGCGCTCGAGCGCATCGTGGACGTCGCCTCCGACGCCGGAGATGATCTCGATCTCCGAGGAGATCAACTCGCCGGTGATGTGCTCGTGCAGGATCGGGTCGCTCTCCGCGACCGCGCGCAGCTGCTCGAAGCGTGGCGCCAGGTCGAGCGTGGGCGGGTCGAGGATCGAGAACTCCTCCTCCACGCCGACGGTGAGATCGGGCGCCTGCGCAAACATCTCTGCCACTCTGTCTAGATCCAGGCTGGTCATGGCTTGCAGGTCTGCGGTCGGTGCGTTCCGGTGTCCAGTTGACGATAATGCGCCCGCGCGGACCGAGGCCTCAGGTCAGGTAGAAGTACAGTGCATAGAGCAGATCGACCGCCGGGCTGGAGGTGTGGACGGTCACGTCGGGTGGGACGGCCAGCAGCGACTCCGAGTAGTTGAAGATGATCTTCACCCCCGCCTCGACGAGCTCGTCCGCGAGCTCCTGGGCGGCGCGCGTGGGCACCGCCAGCACGCCGACCACGATGTCCTCGTCCTCCACCACCTGGCGCAGCTCACCGATATGGCGCACGGTCTGGCTGCCGACGCTCGTGCCGACCTTCGCGGAGTCCACGTCGAAGATCGCCACGACGCGAAAGCCGTGGTCGGCGAAGATGTCCGAGGAGGCGATCGCCTTGCCCAGGTGTCCGGCGCCGAGCAGCGCGATGTTGTGCTGACCGGCGGTGCGCAGGATCTTGCGGATCTGGGAGACGAGCGCCTCGACGTTGTAGCCGACGCCGCGCTTGCCGAACTTCCCGAACCCCGACAGATCGCGACGGATCTGGGTGGAGTTCACGTGCGTGTAGTCGGAGAGCTCCTGGGAGGAGATCGTCTCCTTGCCCATCTTCTTGGCCTGCGTCAGCACCTGCAGGTAGCGCGAGAGCCTCGCCGCCACCCCGAGCGACAGCCGCTCGACGGCGATCGCTCCGTTGCGCTCGGCGCCGGGCGCCGCCGTGGTGGGCTCGCGATAGCTCATGTTCGTGACTCTAGACGCTCGCGCAGGGTCTGCTCATTGACGAAGTATTCACACAGCTCCTCGCCGTCGAGCATAACGACGGGAATCCGCTCGAAATAGGCGCGATGCAGCTCCTCGTCACGGGTGATGTCGCGCTCGCGCAGCTCGAACTGAAGCTCGGCGCGCAACGCGCGCAGATGGTCGAGCGCATCGGCGCACAGGTGGCAGTCCGGCGTGGAGTACACCGTGATCACGGCCTCGTGTGCGCCGGCGCGGATCTCAGTCCTCACAGCGGACGTTCCCCGGTCGCGTAGGCGTCGAGACCCAGGTAGTCCGGATAGCGAAGCGGCTGCAGATGTTGCGCCGCCGCTGCGATCATCGCCGCGTTGTCCGTGCACAGCGCGCGCGCGGGCACGTGCACCGTCGCCTCGAGCGAGCCCAGCCGCCGGCGCAGCTCGCCGTTGGCGGCCACCCCGCCGCCTACCGCGAGACGGTCCAGGCCCGTCTCCTGCAGGCCCCGCTGGGCGCGCTCGATCAGGCTGTCCACGATCGCTGCCTGGTAGGAGGCCGCGAGGTCGGACGCGCGCGCGGCGATCGCGGCCGCGGACATGTCGCGCAGCCGGTACAGCAGCGCGGTCTTCAGTCCCGCGAACGAGAAGTCGAGGCTCTGCTCGAACGCCTGCCTGCCCGTCCCCTTGCCACCCCGCGCACGCTCGGCGCGCGAGCCGGGAAACGCGAACGCGCTCGCATCGCCGCCCGCGGCCAGTCGCTCCAGGGCCGCGCCGCCGGGATAGCCCAGGCCGAGCATTCGCGCCCCCTTGTCGAACGCCTCCCCGGCGGCGTCGTCCAGCGTGCGCCCGAGCACCCGATACCCCTGATGATCGGTCACGTGTGTCAGTAGCGTGTGTCCGCCGCTGGCGATCAGACACACGAACGGAGGCTCGAACCCCGTAACCCCCTCCCGCTGGGGGGCGCTCGGGTCGGGCACGGGACGGTCCTCATGCGGCGCCGGCACGATGAAGTTGGCCGCGACATGCCCCTGCAGATGGTCGACCGGCGCGAACGGCAGCTCTCGCCCGCCCGCCAGCGCCTTGGCCGTGGAGAGTCCCACCAGCAGCGCCCCCACCAGCCCCGGCCCTTGCGTGGCGGCGACCAACCCGATGTCCGAGAGCGTTACTCCCGCCTCGGCGAGCGCCTGCTCGACGACGAGGTTCACGAGCTCCAGATGGTGGCGGGAGGCGATCTCGGGCACGACCCCGCCGTAGCGGTCGTGCACGCCCTGGGAGGAGATCACGTTCGAGCGCGCGCGTCCGTGCGTGTCGAGCACCGCCGCGCAGGTGTCGTCGCAGCTCGTCTCCAGGGCCAGGACATGACCGGGGCCGGCGCTCAGGGTGCGCGTCACAATAGATGGTGGGTTGAGGGGGTGGGGCCGTGGATGGCAGACGCCGAACACGAGCGCAGGCGTGCTACCGATCGTCCGGGATCGGCCGGCATGTCGAGCATCGTGGGTGGCGTCTGACGCCTCCGAACGGCGGCCTCAGTCCCGGCAGATATTGGGACGCGGACCCTCATACGCTCATATCGGGCCCGGGTTGGGCACGTCGTCGAGGTGTCCCCGAAGGGTCGCCGGGGTGCGCCACATCACGAGCGCGTCCTCGCCGTTGTCCTGGTAGTAGCGGCGGCGCAGTCCGGCCGCGCGAAAGCCCTCTCGTTCGTACAGCCCGATCGCCAGTCGGTTGGAGCGGCGCACCTCCAGCGTGTAGCGGGCAGTCTCGTCGGCGACGCGCTCGTACAGCTCGGCGAGCAGCGCCGAGGCCACCCCCTGGCGCTGGTGCTCGGTGTCCACGGCGATGTTCATGACGTGCCAGACGGTCTCATATCGCGAGCAGATCAGATAGCCGATCAGCCGCCGTGCACCCTCGCCGGTCGCGAGGGTCGCGGCCAAGCAGATGCCGGACTGCTTGGACAGCTCCAGCACGAACATCGCCAGCGACCACGGCGTCGGGAACACGCGGCGCTCGATCGCGATCACCTGCGGCAGGTCGGGATACAGCAGCCGCCTGATCTCGATGTGGCGCGGGGAGTCGATCCCGGCCTCGGCTACCCAGGAGGAGCTCACGTGTCCGCTCCCCCCGACGCGGCGGCGTGTTCGAGCGCCAGCTCCGCATCGGGCCGGCGCCGGTAGTCCGGCAGCACCGTGTCGATCGCCTGCGCGACGCCGCTCGCCGCCAGCGCGCAGATCGCCTCGCCGTTCACCCGGTGCAGCGGCGAATCGTCTGCGGGGACACTGATCCCGAGCGCGTGGAGCGCGTCGCGATAGAGCATCGCGCCGCTGCCCACCGCGACCCAGCCCATGACGCTATCCCCGTTCGCCTTCACTGCCTCGAGGATCTCACCAAACTCCGCGGGCGCGAGCGCACGTGGCGGCACGAGCTCGCGCGGGACAGGCGAGTCGTGCTCGACGGTCGGCTCGTCGCCGGCGGTGTAGGCGGCCGCGAACGCCTCGCCGCGGCGGGCGTCGATCACCGCCAGCACACCGCGAGGAGCGACTGCCTCGCCACTCGCCGCGGCCACCGCGAGCGCCTGCGGACTGGAGACGCCGACCAGGTCGGCCTGAAGCGCCTGGGCCAGCCCGCGAGCGCTCGCGACGCCGATGCGAAGCCCGGTGAACGTCCCGGGGCCCACACCCACCGCGATCCGGTCCACGTCCGCAAAGCGCAATCCGGCCTGAGCGAGCAGGCCCGCCGCGAGGGGCAGCAGGCGGGTGGCGTGCCCGGGGCGCTCGCCCCGAGCGGGATCGTCGCGCGCGTGCAGGGTCGCGCCGTCGGGCAGGCGCAGCCCGATCGCGCTCGCCGGCGTGGAGGTGTCAAAGCCGAGCACGATCATCTCGGCGCCCGGTCCGCGGCGGATGGCGCAGGCACGGTCGCTGTCAGCTCCCGCACCTCGATGCGCCTGCGATCGGCGCCCGCGTGGGCGAGCGTCACGCGCAGGCGGGCGTCCGGCAGCTCTCCCGTGCCGATCTCGGGCCACTCCACGAACGCGATCCGGCCCGCGCCGAGATAGTCCTCCAGCAGCTCCGGATCCTCCCCCCGCAGGCCCTCCAGGCGGTACAGATCCAGATGCGACACGGTCACGCCCGTACCTGGATAGCGGTGTCCGATGCTGAACGTGGGGCTCGTGATCGGGCCCGAGACGCCGAGCGCCCGTGCGGCGCCGCGTACGAACGTCGTCTTGCCGGCGCCGAGCTCGCCGTGGACGAGCACCACGTCACCCGCGCTCAGACCGGCGGCCAGCTCGGCGCCGAGAGCTTCTGTCTCAACTGGATCCGCGGTCTGGACGATGTGGACGGCCACGACGAGACTCTGACAGGAAACGCAGCCAGCCTGGGCCCTGTTTTTGTGGGTGACCCAGAGCCAGTCCAACCTCCAGCGCTGTTGGCGCCGGTCACCGCACCGGCCGGCATCGCGGGAGCGCTTAAAAGGGACCGACCCGCGGGAGAGGGATCGCGGGCCGGTCGATACTGCTAGGGAGGATGGAGACAGGACCGTTATCGGCAAGCGCACCAGGCGACTTTAGGGTCCTGGCACAAATTTTCGACGTGTCCGCCCATAACTCCTGCCCACGGGCTCGGATTCCCAATGTTCATGCCGAATTCGCGGTGCGTGAGCGATCTTCGACGATGTCGTATCGAGATCGCAAAAATGCGCAATTTGCGAGAATCGATTGATGTTTGCGGGCGCATGGGGTCAAAACAACCCCAGCTGATCAGCCTCGGCGGCCCCCTGCGGACTCGTCGTGCTGCGGTCGGCGCTCTTGACGTCCGCTTCCGCGTCGGCAAGGTCACGTGGGTCGAGCTCGGGAGCCTCGGTCCAATCCGGCTGTTCGGGCGCTCCCTGCGCCAGCAGCTCGGGCAGCCGCGCGAAGTCCTCGCGCAGGGTCTCAAGCATCCGCGGCGTGTACAGCGCGGCCGCGGGATGAAATATCGGGTACAGCCGCACCGCCCGCCGGCCCAGCGTCAGCACCTGCGGCTGTCCGTGCAGGCGCGTGATCCCGGTCGGATCGTCGCGCAGCAGCTTGGTGGAGAAGTTGCCGAGCGAGCAGATCACCGTCGGCTGGATCAGCTCGACCTGGCGATACAGGTACTCGTGGCAGTTCTCGATCTCGATCGGTTGGGGATCGCGATTTCCCGGAGGTCTGCACTTGAGCACGTTGCATATGAAGACCTCCGAGCGTGCGATTCCGATCTCGCCCAGCAGCGTCTCCAGCAGCTTCCCGGCTCGACCGACGAACGGGACGCCCTGCTCGTCCTCACTGACGCCCGGCGCCTCACCGACGAACATCAGCTCCGCGTCGGCGTTGCCGGCGCCGAACACGACCGTCTTGCGCGTCGCCGCCAGCTCGGCGCAGCGCACGCAAGCCTGCGTTTGCGCATACACCTCCTTGAGGGCCTCGCGCCGCTCGGAGGCCGAGGTCTCGCGCTCCTGGGCTGACACGGCCTGAATGCTATGAGCGATGATCCATCGATGACTTCACCCCCCGAGCCGGCCGCCGAGACAAGCGGCAGCGAGCGTCCGGATGTGCGCGCGGTGCGCGCACGTCACGAGCTCGGATTGGACGCCGCGCGTCCGGACGCGGTTGCCCGCCGCCGTGAGCAGGGGCGGCGCACCACCCGCGAGAACCTCAACGAACTGCTGGATCCGAACACGTTCGTCGAGTACCGACCGCTGGTGTTCGCCGCCCAGGAGCGCCGCCGGACCCGGGAGGAGCTGCTCGAGCGCACGCCGGCGGACGGTCTGGTGGCGGGCGTCGGGGAGATCGACGGCATGCGGTGTGTCGCGATGTCCTACGACTACACCGTGCTGGCGGGCACCCAGGGCATGCGCGGGCACGCCAAGAAGGACCGGCTGTTCGAGCTCGCCGAGCGCCGCCGACTGCCGGTGGTGCTGTTCGCCGAGGGTGGCGGCGGACGTCCCGGCGACGTGGACTGGCCGATGGTGGCCGGGCTGGACTGCCGCGCGTTCAACCTGTTCGCGCGCCTGAGTGGGCTGGTCCCGCTCGTGGGGATCGCCTCGGGCAACTGCTTCGCGGGCAACGCCGCACTGCTCGGGTGCTGTGACGTGGTGATCGCCACGGAGGACTCGAGCATCGGCATGGGCGGGCCGGCGATGATCGAGGGCGGCGGCCTGGGCTCGTTCGAGCCGGCCGAGGTCGGCCCGATCGACGTGCAGGACGTCAACGGCGTGGTCGATCTGCGCGTCGCAGACGATCGCGCCGCGGTCGCCGCGGCCAAGCGCTACCTCTCCTACTTCGGTCTGCCCTCGGATGACGTGCGCGTGCCCGATCAGACGCTATTGCGCGACCTCGTGCCCGAGCGGCGCCGGCAGATTTACGACGCGCGCAAGGTGCTCGATGGATTGTTCGACGAGGACTCTGTGCTGGAGCTGCGTCGTGGCTTCGGCGCGGGCATCGTCACGGCGCTCGCGCGCGTGGACGGTCGTGCGCTGGGCGTGATCGCCAACTGCCCGCCCCACCTCGGCGGCGCAATCGACGCGGAGGGCGCCGATAAGGCAGCACGCTTCATGCAACTGTGCGACGCGTTCGAGCTGCCCGTCCTGTTCCTGTGCGACACGCCCGGCTTCATGGTCGGCCCCGCGGCCGAGCGCACGGCGACCGTCCGCCATTTTGCGCGCATGTTCGTGATCGGCGCCACCCTCACCGTGCCGACCGGCACGATCGTGCTGCGCAAGGGCTACGGCCTCGGCGCGCAGGCGATGGCCGCCGGCGGGTTCACAGCGCCGCTGTTCACGGTCGGCTGGCCCACCTCGGAGTTCGGCGGCATGGGCTTGGAGGGAGCGGTGCGCCTGGGGATGCGACGGGAGCTCGAGGCAATCGAGGACTCAACCGAGCGCGAGCGCGTATTCCAAGCAACGGTCGCCGCCGCCTACGAGCACGGCCGCGGCCTGAACATGGCCGCCTACGGCGAGATCGACGACGTCATCGACCCGGCCGACTCCAGGCGCTGGATCGCGACGCTGTTCGGCGCGACCGACACGCCATGGTGGCAGCGCCCCGGCAAGAAGCGCCCGTGCGTCGATGCCTGGTAGGGCCGCGAGATCGCGTCTACCCGGTAGAGCCTAAGGCCATAACCTCCTTGATGGGATATGTGTGGCCTATATCACACATATCCCATAGAAGGGGGTTAAGAACAAATGTCACAAAGTCTTGCTTGCCCAGAGGGCATTAAGCCCTCTGTATGGGAGGAATCAGGTCGGCGGCTCGATGCTGCCCACCAAGAGTTGAAGCACTTCGAGTTGGGCACCGAGGCATTCAGAAAGCGCCGTAAGGAGCTGGCTGGGATCTTGGCTTGCGGTGCCGAAGCTAACGCCAGACTCCACTTCACGGGAGACTCTTTCAAATATAACCGTCGCCTTGCTCAAGCTATCTTCGAGCTGTTTCTGACCGCTAAACAACCTTGTCCTCCTTTATCCATATAAAGAATGAATCATACTAATCCGCAGAAAGGTGGGGGATTATCGCCCCCTGCGTCTGAGCTTGGCTCTGATCTACGGGATCTCGACTCCGGGAGGCATACCGAGGAAAAGGAGTATGGACACGTCATCGAGAACGATCCTCGGCGGCCAACTTCTATCGACGGTTGCGGGCCAAATCTCGACCAAAGCATCTCCGAGCATACCCGGGAATGTGGGACCGAGCAGTTCTTCGTTGCAGGACCCAGCTACTTCGAGAACAAAACATCCGATAATCAAGACAAACCTATAACCATCAGGAATGATTCCTGGTGGAGTATCGGGTTTGTCTAGATGCATTTGTGTACATCTTATAAACTCTAGCTTAGATCCTCTGTAGCACGCAAGAAACAGTTCAGAAAATTTGGACGCTGCTTTATCGTAGAAAAAATCATGATAATCACTGATAGGAATTATCTGATCATTAGGGTTAGGGAGCTGGCACATCAACATGGTCTTTGTTGCCCACTTCGATATGAAAGTCTGATCGTCAACAATAAGATTAGCTGTCTCTCCCTTAATCAGCGGTGTCAGAAGTGGAGAGGCTTGTGCCTCTAGGTCGCTCATCCATCCTTGATTACATTCCTTACAAACTTTGTTAGTCGTAATCTCAGGGCCTTTTGCGCGAAAAGTGTGACTACCAAACCTTTTAATACAATCGCCTTGTACTTCTACTCCTGGTTCATGAACTAGCAGCATTCCCTTTGGCCGAAAGTTTCGTAGCCATTTTGGCAATATATGCTCTAGCGGATCGGAAACTGGTATTGGTTCGTTACAGAACATACAACGACCACGAAATCCCGGCTTGCTCATATGCGCTATCCTCCATTAGATGACCGACAAAAATGATTCAGAGCCTAAACAGAAAACAAAACCTCATGGGAAGGATGAGCACGGGGAGCCCTACGCGCCAATTGAGATCCCTGTGCCCAAGAAGAGAGACGTACTACGTATCTTGAAGAAATCAGCTAAACCTGTATCTAAAAAACCCAAGGAATAGTTTTATGGCCTGTTGAAGATCCGTACATAGGCTTCAATAAACCAATTAAGGCCAATATTTTCAACAGCTTCACAGATACTTTCTTCACAATGAACCTTGTTGCTTTGTACGGCAATAGATAGTTCAAATCTTCCAGCGCACCATTCATAGTCACCATCTTGAAGAGATTCAAAAACTAGATGAGCCTCTTGACCACCTTTGATTCTTCCGTAAGTTCTGGCAGATACTCGGTTCGCACACTTATAAGCATATGATGTATGATTGACCATATCGCCCACAAAATGATATCCAGGCTTTAGAGAACGTTCTACATTCCAGCTAATAGTAATCTGAGAATCATCCACGTAAGGGTGAGTAGGCGACAGCTTGAGATGCAATTTATACTTAGAAGCCGTACTTTTTTGAGGCGTTCCTCCAGGGTTCTTGACTTCGGGCGTAGTCGCCAGAGCCGTACTTGACAAGACAAGCATCATCAAACAGACGAATGATCCAATCAGTCTTAGCTTCATGAACATCTCCATGTATTGGTCTACAATGCACAACACTATAGACCAAAGCGCTCCCTACCAGTCCGCTCTGGACCTTCTGGCATCAGATGGCCAGCATTCAGGGGATGGAGCATCTCGACCAGGACTCAAAGGCCGCGAGCAAAGCCTTCGGCCAGCGCCTGCGCGATCTACGCGCCCAGCAGGGCCTATCTCAGGACGATCTGTCGCGCAACACAGACGTTCATCCAACGGCTATCGGCCGCTTTGAGCGTGGAGCCCGTGAGCCTCGTCTGACGACGATCCTGCGTCTTGCTCGTGGATTGGACGTGACTCCAGGGGAGCTGGTGGACCGGCTATCTGCTACTCATTTGAAGAAGAAGTAGATTTACATCGGCAACTTCATGCTTAGAGGGGAGATTCCGCCACTAATGATTTGAGACAGGAAGCAGAGCCCTCTACCCCTTACTCATTATGATATATGAGTGAGAGGTAGAAAGCAAAGACAGATCAACGATTTGATCCAGTTCTTCGCCTACGCAGTCAAACGAGTCCAGGTCTGCCATTACCTCGTGGAAGATATCTCCCTTCTGCGCACTACCCCTTCAGGCCAAAGCCCGAAGACAGGACGGTACGTTTGCTCGCCTCTCGGCCTAGAGCAATCTGGAGCTGAACTCACTCGGTATCAGCTTGGAATCGGAATAACGACCAACCCTCTAACGGCGAAATATCGCGGCCTGGGAAGTCTAATATTGCCGGTTGACGAATGAATGCCGATCCGGTAGACTACAGCCTGCGTTCTCCAACAAACGCATAATGACAGGCTTTTCACCACCTGTCAAGCCTGTTTCAGGGAAACCCCGGCCTCGTGCCGGGGTTTTCTTTTACCCCGTAGCGGCGCGAAGAAGTAAGGTCTCGAACATCGCGCGCTCATCGTAGCGATGGTTATAGCGCCAGCAGAACTCATTCAAGTATCCCTGGAGCCAACGATGTGAGACCTTCCTATACGTGCCTCTGAGAGAAGGCTTTACGTGGCCGAAAAATCCCTCGATCGTATTCGTGTGGGTATTGCCTTCGACATAGTTTCCTGTCGAATGATTTATTCGACTATGGTCTGCAAACAACTCATCTAGTGTCGTGAGTCGTTAGTTCGTGTGCAGTAGCGGGTGATGGTGTCGAGGATTTGGTCGGCGGTCTTGGTCCAGACGAAGGGTTTGGGTTCGTCGTTCCAGGTGTTGATCCAGGCGCGGATGTCG
>Ga0210408_10004755_pt1 | contig 12076 bp, 12 predicted proteins | sample IncBWH4MmetaG_FD_155471 | JGI IMG/M metagenome (GOLD analysis project Ga0210408, IMG submission 155471) | Forest soil microbial communities from Barre Woods Harvard Forest LTER site, Petersham, Massachusetts, United States - Inc-BW-H-4-M | ecosystem: Environmental > Terrestrial > Soil >... | reverse complement strand
AACACCCAGCCAGCGGATCGCCGCATCGGCGTCCGCGCCGAGGAGCTCCTGGAGTTCTGCGACGGTCCACGCGTAGTAACGGCCCTCCACGCCCTCCGAGTCGGCGTCGAGTGCCGAATAGAAGCCCCCCTCGGGCCCCCGCATTTCGCGCAGCGCCCAGTCGAGCGTGGCGCGGCACACGCGGGCGTACTCCTCGTTCTCGCCGAGGCGGTATCCGTGCAGATAGGCCCGCGCGAGGAGGGCGTTGTCATAGAGCATCTTCTCGAAGTGGGGCACCGTCCAGGCGGCGTCCACCGAGTAGCGGTGAAAGCCCCCGCCGAGATGGTCGTGGATGCCCCCGCGGGCCATCGCGCGCAGCGTGGCGAGCGACATCTCGCGCTCGCCGTGGCGCAGCAGGAACTCGACCGTGGGGGCCTGAGGGAACTTCGGCGCGTGGGTGGGCGGGCTTCCAAAACCCCCGTTGACCGGGTCGAAGGATTCTTGCAACCGCGCCACCGCTGCGTCCAGGGCGCCCGCGTCGAAGGGCTCCGCGGAGGGCTCGAGGCGCGCCCCCCCGGCGAGCTGCGCGCGGATCCGCTCGCCCCCCGCGCGGATCTCGGCGGCGTTCTCGCGCCACGTCTCCGCGATCGCCTGCAGCACCTGCGTCCACGAGGGCATCCCGTGGCGGGGCTCGGGGGGGAAGTAGGTGCCCCCGTAGAAGGGGACCTGCTCGGGGGTGAGGAAAACGTTCAGCGGCCACCCCCCCTGCCCGGTCATCCCCTGCACGGCCTCCATGTAGATCGCGTCGACGTCCGGGCGCTCCTCGCGGTCTACCTTCACGCACACGAACTCCTCGTTCATCAGCGCCGCCACCCGGGGGTCCTCGAAGGACTCGCGCTCCATCACGTGGCACCAGTGGCACGAGGAGTAGCCGATCGAGACGAGCAGCGGCACCTCGCGCGCGCGCGCCGCCGCCAGCGCCGCGGGGCCCCAGGGCAGCCAGTCCACGGGGTTCTCCGCGTGCTGGCGCAGGTAGGGGGAGCTCTGGAGCGCTAGCGCGTTGGGCACCGACTCAGCGTAGCCGCCCACGGTGGGGACGGTTCGCCTCGATTGCGCGGGCCGGCAAATGTGCGCAAAGGGGGCCAGGCGTCAGCGCAGCCGGGCGAGGCCGGCCAGCGGGAAGTGAAGCGATGGCGGTGGCCCGCCCGCTCGCCAAGCGGCGGGGACGACGCCCACCCGGGAGAGCCGCGCCCGGGCGGTGCTCACGTCGAAGCGCCGCCCACCGAGCACCCCGGTGGCGCGCTGGCCGGAGGCGATCTTGACGGTGCCGTGCACCGCGGCGGAGCCGCCGACGTGGACGGTGATGCTGTGCAGCCTCCCCCCGCTGGCGGGGAGGGACCCGCTGAGCGCCACCCCGGGCACGAACGTGAGGTCGTGGAGGCTCACCGCGGACGGGCTCAGCCTGGCGTAGCCCCCGTGCAGGCCCCCGAAGCTCGACCCGGTGGGCAGTTCCTGCTCGACCTGCAGGGTGGCCCCGATCACCTGGCGATCGAGGTCCACGAGCGTGTCGAGCACCGCGGTGAGGGTGCGCCCCCGGTTGCCGCCCAGGCCGGGGACCGGCTGGACGTGGGCGAGCCCGGTGGGCGTGATGGGGGTGGGGCTGAAGAGGTCGCGTTCCCGCTTGCAGGCGGGGATTGGGTTCCCGCCCATCCCGCCCGCGAAGAAGGCTTCCACGGCCTTGGCCGCGCAGTCGCTGAAGTCGCTGCCCAGCACGGAGTGGCCGGTGTAGGGGACCACCAGCAGCTGGGCGTCGGGGATCTCCGCGGCGATCCGCCTGGCACCGGAGGTGGGGGTGCGCAGGTCCTGGCCGCCGGAGAGGATCAACGTGGGCACGTTCGGCAGCGCGCCCGCTGCGGGCGGGGCGGGGGAGGCGTAGGGCCAGTCCAGGCAGACGGGGATCAGGCTGTCCTCCCACGCGGTGGAGGCGTCGAAGGGGTAGAGCGCCGAGCCCGGCAGGGCGTGCAGGGCGGCGAGCGCTTCGGTGCGGCGCGTGGCGGGCGGGGCGGCGCGCTGCCAGGGGAAGGGCTTCTCTTCGCAGGAGGTGGCGAGGAACAGGGCGTTGTCTTCTTCTTCGTTGGCTTCCCGTTCGGCCTGGGAGCCCCGCGGCTGGAGGGGCACGTTGGGGACGAGCCCTTCGGAGAGCAGCTTCAACCGCAACAGCGGGTCGGGGTCGCGGCGTAGCGCGGACTGCACGGCGGCCGGCGCGAGGGCGCGCAGGGCGGGGTTCAGATCGCCTGCCACGAGGACGTTGAACAGGTCGGCCTCCCCCAGCGTGGCGGAGTGGCGGTGCCCGGAGCCGTCGTACACCGAGCCGCTGAGCGGATGCCCGCGCAGCTGTGCGGCCAGCTGCGCGATGTCCCCGAGGGGGTTGGAGGTGACGTGGGCGCACGCCCCTTCCGAGCACAGTTCGTCGAGCGCTGGACCCAGCGCGTGGATGCTGGGGAGCCCGAACGGTTCCTGTCCTTCGGGGAGCACCACGGAGTCGAGCACCAGGGCTTCAACGTGCTGGGGATAGCGTTCGGCGTACGCCTCCGCGACCTTGGTGCCGTAGGAGGTGCCGTACAGCACGAGCTTTTCGTAGCCCAGGGTCTGGCGGATGGTCTCGATGTCCTGCACCGATTCCGCCGTGGTGAACACTCCCCGGGCGGGCCCAAGCTCCAGGGCGCACCGCTCGGCCAGGCGCCCCAAGGAGCCGGCGTGTTCGATGGTGGGGGTGGTGGCGCAGTTGAGGGGATCCGAGCGCCCCGTGCCGCGCTGGTCGTAGACGATCAGATCGCGGCCCCGCAGGGCGGGGGCGATCGCCTTGTCGATGAAGCCCGCCAGCGGGTCCGCCGCCTGCCCGGGGCCGCCGGCGAGCGCGAGCACGGCGCTGGAGCTCGGGTTGGGCGCCGCCGACTGGGAATCGGCCAGCATGCGCTCCACGCTGAGGGGGATCGTGCCGGGGACCGTCCCGCTGCGGTCGAGGGGGACGGCGATGGTGGTGCAGGCGAACGCGGCCTCGCGGGGGCAGGGGGAGAAGCTGAGGGCGCTCGCGGCCCTAGCTGGGCCCCCAGGAGGGGAGGGGGAGCCGGCGGAGGACGCCGGCCAGCTCGTGAGCGCGAGCCCAGACAGCAGAGCCGCGAGGACCAAGATCGGGGCTCGTCTGCGCATCGGAACCGACAATAGCGGCAGTTGCCGAGGGCTCTGAACCAAGGTGCACGTGCTGGCCGTTCAGTTCGCCGACGAGCGCCCTGTGGGGCCCGAGCCGCAGCGTGCCGTGGTCCGCGGCGGAGCCGCCGATCCGCAGGGACGCGCTTTCGGCCCTGACCGCCCCGGAGAGGGTGACGCCGGGTATGTAGGAGTAGTCGTGGAAGCGCACCCCCCCGCCCGTCAGCTGCGCCCAGCCAGCGCGCAGGCCGCCGGTGCTCGGCGAGGAGAGGCCCGGATTTGAGCTCCCGCCCGCCCCGCCACCCGTTTCGAGCAGCTGGAGGAGGAGCTGGCGGGAGAAGTCGGCGAGCGTGAGCTGGATTGCCCGCAGCGTTCGTCCCGCCCGCCCGCGGTAGCCGTGGGCGGGGGCAACGCCGGAGAGCCGCTCGGGGGGCAGCGGAGTAAGCGCGTCCAGGAGCGGGGGCGGCCCGGCGGGGCAGGGTTTCAATGGCCCGCCAGCCCCCGCCGTCCCGTTCCCCCCGGCCGTTCCGCTCGCCCCCGCCGTTCCACTCGCCCCGGCTGTCCCGTTTCCCCCGGCTGTTCCCCTCGCCCCGGCCGTTCCGTTCGCCCCCGCCGTTCCGCCTGCCCCGGCCGTTCCGCTCGCCCCGCCGGTGAACATGGCGCGCAGCGCGTTGCGTGCGCAAGGGGTGGGCTCGCTCTCGAGCACCGCGTGCCCGGTGTTGGGCACCACCAGCAGGTGCGCGTCGGGAATCTGCGCGGCGAGCGCGCGGGCGTTGGCGGTGGGGGTGCGCAGGTCGTCGGCGCCGCTAAGAATCAGGGTGGGAACGTTGGGCATGGTTTCCGGCACGACCGGGGGCGCAGGGGTGGCGAAGGGCCAGAAGGCGCACGTGCGGAGCTCGTCGAAGTTGAGCATGTTGGCGGGGGCGAAGGGCGCGGTCGCGCTCGCGGGCAGGGCGTCGATACGGGCGCGGGCCTGGGCAATGCGTTCGTGGGGGCTCGCGGAGCGGTTCCAGGGGAAGGCCTGCTCTTCGCAGGTGGTGGCGTAGTAGAGCGGAGCGTCGATGCTTTCGCCTTCTCCGCCTTCGCCTCCGCTTGCCCGCGCAACCAGTCGTGCCAGTGGTGCGGTGTCGCCACGGACGGCGGCGCGGATCGCGGTGGGGAATTCGGCGCGCAGGATCGGATCGAAGTCGCCCGCGAGCAGGATGCTGAGCAGCCCGCCCGAGGAGACGCCGACGTTGTGGGGATGGCCGTGGCCATCGATCACGCGGCCGTTGAGAGAGCCGCCGCCCATGCGCCGCACGACCTGCGCGAGGTCGCCCACGGGGTTGGGCGTGATTCCCGCGCACTGGCGATGGGCGCACAGCTGGCGCAGGATGCGGGGTATGGCGGCGAACGTGGTCCGGTCGAGCGGTTCGGGTCCGGCGGGGGGGACGACGGAGTCGAGGATCAGCGCTTCGACGTGCTGGGGGAACGCCTGGGCGTACTCCTCGGCGACCTTGGTCCCATAGGAGGTGCCCCACAGGACAAGCTTTTCGTAGCCCCCGGCGCGGCGGATTGACTCGATGTCGGCGACGCTGTCGAGCGAGGTGTAGAACGCCCGTTCGGGCCCGATCTGGTTGGCGCACGATGTGATCAGCTGTCCGCCGGTGCGGTAGGAGAAGGGCTGTTCGAAGCCGTGGCAGGAGAGGGGGTGGGAGTAGCCGGTGCCGCGCTGGTCGAAGACGATCAGATCGCGCGTGGAGAGGATCGGGCCGAGCGCTTCGGCGAAGTCTTCGGCGAACGGGATCGCCGACTGCCCGGGACCCCCGGCGAGCGCGACCACCGCGGAGTTGGCTTCCCCCACGGGCGCGCGGCGGCGGCGAATGGCGAGCGTGACGCTCCCGGCCGACAGGGCCCCGGAGGGGTCGAGCGGAACAGTGAGGTGCGCGCAGGCGAATTCGTTGCTGCCGGGGCACGGCCCGTAGGCGATCTGTGCCCCGCCCGCCCCCGCGGGGGCGGGTAGTGCGCAAGCGAAGATGGTGGGGGCCGCCAGGAAGAGGACGGCGAGCTTCCGGACGGATGATCGCACCAATTGGAATCTAGCCGATCGGGTGAGACGATGCGCTGCACGATCGGCAAAGACGGTGCGCTGCATGGGGTTCCGCGGCCCTTGCTCCACCGCTCGGCTCTGCGATTCGATCCCTCTGTGTCTCCACCTCCTCTGTTCCACCGCCCCCTCCTCTGTTCCACTTCCCCGCTCCGTGCATGTGTGTGTGCGCGCGTTGGCCTGTCCGTGTGTGTGTTGGCCTGTCCGTGTGTTGGCCTGTCCGTTCGAGGTCCGCTCGGGTAGGGTCTGTGCCGAATGGATGGTGTCCGCCAAACGGTGACGGCCCCGGGCGCACCGGCGGCGATCGGCCCATACAGCCACGCGGTGCGGGTCGATCTGCGCACGGGGGAGCTGCTGTTCTGCTCGGGCCAGATCCCGCTGGACCCCGACACGGGGGAGCTGGTGGGGGAGACCGCGGGGCAGCAGGCACGCCGCTGCCTGGAGAACCTCGAAGCGGTGTGCCGAGCAGCGGGGAGCACCCTGGGGAGCGCGGTGCGGGTGACCATCTACATGACCGACCTGGGGCGCTTCGGGGAGGTCAACGAGGTGTACGGGGCGTTCTTTGGGGCGGACCCCCCGGCGCGGGTGACGGTGGGGGTGGCGGCGCTGCCCAAGGGGGCGCTGGTGGAGATCGACGCGGTGGTGGCGCTTGGGTCGAGCGTTGCGGGGCGCTCTGAGCCGCGGCGCGCCGAGCCGGGCGGGGTGTCGAGCGAGCAGCGGTCCACGTTGCCCCCCCGGCCTCCGTCGCCTGTGCCCGCTGACCCGGAGCACGCATATCACGTGGAGCTGCGCCACTTCCCGCGCAACGTGTGTCGCTTCAACCTGGGTGGGGAGGAGCTGCGGGCGGCGGTGCTGGAGCCGTGGGTCGCCGACCGGCCGTTCGAGTTGGGGGACCTCAAATGGGACCCCCGCCAGGCACGGCTCACCGTGTTGGAGGGGCCCCGAATCCCCCCCGATCAGCTCTCCATGGGCCGGGGCTGGCGCACCGCCCAGCGGGAGGGCCGCGACGTGACCGAGCAGCTGCTGGCTGCCACCGCGGGGGCCCGGAGAGCCTGAGGGGTCGCCGGGGCGACGCGGGGCGCAGCAGACTCGCCGCTACACTTCGCTACCCACTTGGTGGGCGTAGCTCAGCTGGTAGAGCTCCGGGTTGTGGTCCCGGCGGTCGGGGGTTCGAGTCCCCTCGCTCACCCCTCAAGAAATCCCTGCTACGGCAGTGATTTTTTGTATTATGGACCATCTTGGATAGAGTCGAGATGGTCAGGTGCAAACGAAAGTGCAAACATGCGGTGCAGGTCGTGAGTCCCCCAGCTGGGCTGGGCGGCGCCGTGCGGCCTCGACACTGCGGCGCGGGCGCCCTAGACTGAGACACCATGAGCGCCCAGGCACACCAGGCGGCGCCGCGCGAGCAGGAGTTCTCGGCGTGGCTGGACGACGACTTCTCGGTTCACGTAGCCATCAAGTACGAGCACGGCCAGTGGTATGCGCTGCTGCTGGAGTTCGATATCACCGGCTGCGGAGGCACGAGGGGCGCGGCCGTGCAGGACAGCTTCGAGCTGCTGGGGAGCTACCTGCAAGCCTACTTCGAGGATGGCGCGTCGTTCGCCGACGCGATCCGCCCGGTCCCGTGGCGTCTGCGGGCACGGATCGCGGTCGAGTCGATGATCGGGCGCCCGCTCAGGGGCCTCTCGCTCCGGCTCCCGCTGGCGAGCGAGAGCACCTACACGTTGCCCCCCGGACTGCTGCGCTTCGCCCACTGACCGGCCGTTGACCGTTGGGTCGCGGGCCACAACTCAAGCGCGGCCCGTTCACGGCCAAGGACGTCAAGAAGGCCCTCAAAGCCGACGGCTGGGTGTCGAAGAGCGGCGGCAAGCACCAGACCGTCTGGACGCACCCCGCCAAGCCCGGCAAGTTCGCAGTGTCCGAGAGCTGGACCGCGCTGCGCGCCTGGGACCCGATCCTGAAGGGCATGGTCCGCACCTGCGGGATCGACAAGGAGCGGCTTCTGCGGCTGCTCAACGGGCTCGACGACTGAGCCTCGCTGGGTTCGTCGCGGCTTGTAGCGCTGGTCCCCAAAACAAAGTTGCCCCAGGTATTACCCCAGGGCGTGGTCGAGACCAGAGTCGCTTATAGGCGATCCGACCTCGTGCCTTGCATGATAGGCGATTCCAGACCCGCAGAGGGCGCGCCGTTTGCGTGTGGCCTCAGCTTGCAGCTCCGAGGCTCTGTGGTGGGCCGTCTGAGCTGGCCCACCGTGCTCTACCCGATCGTCAGCTCCGGCTGCGAAAGCCGTGCTTCTTGCACGGCTGCCCACTCTGCGTGTGTGAGCTCGATATGGCTTGGGCGGATAAGTCCCTTTCCGGGGAGTATGTCACCTGCCCGGACACCCCAGATGATGTGGCGAGACCACGCCACGGGAATCTCAAACCGCCAGTCCCACTCCGTGTATCTCGATGGCGACCAGGTGCCTGCAACGATACCGTCGAGCAGCAGCTCGTTGGACGGTCCGGCCATCCTGGCAACGACTGGCGTGCCGATCGGGAGGTCCGCTTTGCTGTTGCAGAGCCAGATTCGCTCCTCTTGGTGCCAACGGGCCGTCTTCTCGGCTTCCTCGGCCTTCGATTTCCCGCCCCCGATGATGAGCATCTGTGCGTATGTCAAGACGATCCTCCAGATCCGGATATAGGGCACTCTATAGCCAGGGCTCGTCCTCCGCGCCACGGCTGTTCTTGCGCCTGCCAAGCAGGCGCAGCCCACACACAGACTGATGACGGAACTGCAAGTCACGGTCGATCGTCCGCCGCTCCCCGACCAGGCTTCGCCTGGTCGGGGGCCCCGAACGCGGCGGAGCGCAGTCCCCCGGCCCCCGCCGGGCGGGCAGGGTAGCACCCCCTGTCAACCCACAAGGGGTGTGACAGGGCGTGCGCGGGCGCCGTGCCGGGAGCCGACCGACTGCTCGATCGACGGAGAGGGTCCGGCGGCGTGTCCCCGCTGGTGGTGCCGCAGCTCCGCGCTGTCGCGATCCTCTCGCGCCGCCGTCACCGACTCCGCGCCGTATCCCAGTGCTCGACCCGCGCGCTCACCACGCGACGATCGACCACCCGCGCTCACCCAAGCTCCGCTCGGGTCTCGCCCACGCCTCGCCTCCCGCGATGCATCCGCCGCGTCCTGCTTCCCCTCCAGCCGCGCCTCTACACCCACGGCAAGGCCACCCCGCCGCTCGGCTCCGCTACGCTCCGCCTCACGGCACACAGTTGCACCAAAGGGTGCTTGTTTTGCGATTTCCCTCTCGATGCTCTCGATTCGAACACGGTTTCGGCCTCTTGCGCAGCGTCCGCAGCGCCCGCTACCCTGTAGCGCATGACCACGACGCAGGAGGCATATCAGCCGAACAACGGCGGACAGGACCACGAGCCGGTGACACGGGTGATCCGCGCCAGTGTCGCGCCCGCCACCTGGCGCAGGCTGCGCGTACGGGCGGCGGAACGGGACCAGCCGATGACGGAGTACATCGGCGCGATCCTGGAGCGCGAGGCTGACGCAGAGAGGTGATGAGGATGCCAGCGAAGCCCGCGAAGACCAAGGCGCCTGCCAAGCCGAAGCCCGTGAAGACGACCACGCCAGGGGTCTACAAGCGCGGCAGTCGCTACATGATCGTCTACCGCGTGGACGGCAAGCAGAAGTACGAGAGCTTCAGGACGCTCGATGAGGCTCGCCGCGCGAAGGCAGCTCGCACCGCCGACATCGCCCGCGGCGAGTTCGAGGAGCGCTCCCGGACCACGCTGCACGAGTACGCAAGCGCGTGGATCAAGCGCTACCAGGGCCGTGGCCGTCGTGGGTTCCGCGACCAGACCCGCGAGGAATACGAGCGGATGCTCGAGGCGTACGCGTTGAAGTTCTTCCCTGCCCGGATGAGGCTAACGGAGGTCACGCCGTCCAAGGTCGCGGAGTTCGTCGCGTGGCTGTGCGAGCAGACGAAGCCCGCGCCGACAAAGGACGCCCCGGACCGGCGCGAGCCGCTGTCGGACAAGACGATCCGCAACGTGATGGGGCCGCTCCGCGCGTGCCTGGCGACCGCCACGCGGGAGGGCCTGATCCGCTCCAACCCCGCGCGGGACGTGGACCTGCCGCACCGGCCGACCGCAGAGGACACCGAGGATGAGGAGGTCAGGGCGATGAGCCGCGAGGAGCTGACGACGCTGCTCTCGCTCGCCCCGGAGCGCTCGCGGGCACTCTTCTGGTTCTTGGCCGCGACGGGCCTGCGGATCAGCGAGGCCATCGCCCTGCAGTGGCGCCACCTGGAGCTGGAGGGCTCCAGTCCGCACGTCAAGGTCCGCCGCGGTGTCGTGCGTGGCCGTCTCGGGCCACCCAAGAGCCGTCACGCCCGCCGGGAGGTCCCGCTGGACCCTGTGCTCGCCCTGGTGCTCCGCGAGCGACGTAGGGGCAGCGAGTGGCCCGGGGAGGACGATCTGGTGTTCCCGGCGACCAACGGGGCCTACCTGCACGTCGGCAACACCCGCCGCCGGGTGCTGAAGCCTGCCGCGGAGGAGGCGTGCCTTGAGTGGGTTGGGTTCCACACCTTCCGGCACACCTGCGCCTCCCTGCTGTTCGCGGAGGGCCGCAACGCGGTCCAGGTGCAGCGGTGGCTCGGGCACCACTCGGCGGCGTTCACGCTCTCCACCTACGTCCACCTGCTCGACGGCGACATTGGCGAGCCGCTGGCCTTGAGCCCGGAGCCCGCCGAAAGTGCAAACAAAGTGCAAACAGCCACCACACCATTTGACACCACAACGGCCGACGGCCTAGAGGCGAATCGTCAGCAATAGAGCGAAATCGATGGGTTCCACGACACCCCACAACACCACCGGATAGGGTTGTGGTCCCGGCGGTCGGGGGTTCGAGTCCCCTCGCTCACCCTCCTAAAATACCTGCAAATAGGCGTGTTTTCAGATTGTAACGGTCTGATACAAGCGGCTCAGGGTACCAATGGGGTACCAAACTTCATAGTAGTGCTCCCTGGCATGAGCCTCCCGGTGGCGAGGACGGTCTGGGTCGTCGTTTCCCGCTGACCATCAACGCAACCTGACCCGACGCACGGGCCGCGTCCGTTCGACCCGGTCATTCGGGGACAACGAGGGCGCGGAGGCAATAACGTCGGTGCTCGCCGGTAGCGTCACGATCGTGTCATCGTTTGCTCTCCAGGCGTGGCAAGGAACTCGTAGCGGCCAGCTCGACGAGCTGGACTTGGCCCATGGCGCCGTCTGTGGCACAGGCCCGGGAAGGCGCTATGCAACCCGACAGCTCAACCACGCATACGCGGTGGCGATCGCATCGCAGTTTCAGGGCTTCTGCCGAGATTTGCACAGCGAGTGCGTTGACGTGGTTGCCAACGCGATCCACTCGGTGGGCGAATCCGGCGCGATGAACAGCTCGGCCATCGCCGACATCGCACTGACCGCCCTGACCCGTAACCGTCAGCTCGACCGGGGCAATGCCAGCCCAGGCAGCATCGGTGCGGATTTCAAGAGCTTCGACCTCGACATCTGGGATGCCGCAAACCAACTCGACGCTCGCACGGCGATCCGGTCGAGGCGGTTGGAGCAACTGAACATCTGGCGCAACGCGATCGCCCATCAAGATTTTGACTTCACGCGACACCAGCGAGAGGTGCTCGCGGGCGCCACCAGACTCGTGCTGGGCGAGGTGCGGGCTTTCCGATCGTGCTGCAACCGGTTGGCGGTGACGCTCGACAGGGTCCTCGCCCGCCACGTGGAGTCAATCGTTGGCGGAAGGCCCTGGTGATACCGTTGATAAAGCAATGAGCCCCACAAGCGCACATCAAAGGCAACGTCGCGGAACGCCCAAGGTCGGCTCAATCGTCGGTGTCCGCATGGGCCGTGAGGTCAAGCGTGCTCGCGTCATCGAGGATCGTGGCAATATCGGTGCTGGCGGCCGGCGCATCGTGCGCGTCGAGATCGACCACGACTCGTCATTCGACGACGAGCCCACGCGCTTTGAGCGACCGGTGGAGTGGCTGCTGGACGCTCCAGCCTGAGCGCTGGCATAGGGGGCTGCAGGCCCCGGTCCCGAGGGGCCATCATCAATAGAGCATTCTCGATCAGTTTCCGCTATGGCAACCGTCAGCGACGGTGGATGGTGGGCAGGGTGGCGTGGGGTGGCACATGGGTGGGGTTGTCTTGTCTGTGGGACTCCGGCCGACTTCGCTTCGCTCGTCGGCCTACGCCCCAAACCCCGCGAGGCGCGATGTAGACTGCGACGTATCAGATCATGTGCTAGCGTGTGTGCCTGTGATGCTTATTGTTGATTCATCTCCGGGGGGTGCTCTATGGCTGATCGTGCTCGCCGCGGGCTGGGCGTTGCGTCTCGTGGCGTGGTCGCTGATATCGAGAAGAAGCTCGCCGTGCTGGATGGTGAGCTCGCACGCTATGAGGAGCTTCTATCCGAGCGTGAGCGTCTACAGACCGCCCGGGCAACCCTGCTCGGGGAGAAGACCACACCGGGGCAGATCACCCAGGGGGACGTAGCGGACTACCTGGCCGAGCACCCCGGCTCACGCGCGGGGGAGGTCGCGAAGGGCCTTGGGGTGTCGCTGGCAAGGGTCTCCTCGCACCTGTACCGCGGAAAGCACACGAGGTTCGTCAGCCGCGCGGACGGCTGGCACCTACGCGAGAACGTTGAGGACACAGCCGGCGCCGGGGGGCGTCGGCGGGACCGGAGGCGCGAGGGGTGATGAGCGCAGCGAGGGACAGCGCGGGAGCCGTGATGCCAGCCGTCACGGCTGGCATC
>Ga0210408_10004752_pt1 | contig 12079 bp, 11 predicted proteins | sample IncBWH4MmetaG_FD_155471 | JGI IMG/M metagenome (GOLD analysis project Ga0210408, IMG submission 155471) | Forest soil microbial communities from Barre Woods Harvard Forest LTER site, Petersham, Massachusetts, United States - Inc-BW-H-4-M | ecosystem: Environmental > Terrestrial > Soil >... | reverse complement strand
GTCGGCTGCGTAGTTCTTCTTAACTAACGCTTCGTATTTTGCGGAACGCTCCGGTATCTCCGGAGCGTTCTTTTTTGCTGGGTCGATGTCAGTCTTCGTCGAGTTCGAGAGCGGCCGAATTGATGCAATAACGCAAACCGGTGGGTTGCGGTCCGTCGTCAAACACATGGCCTAGGTGCGCGTCGCAGCGGCTGCACTTGGCCTCGGTGCGGGTCATGCCGTGGCTGCTGTCCGATTCGCTCTCAACGGCCTCTTCCTTGGCGGGGGCATAGAAGCTGGGCCACCCGGAGCCCGAGTGGTATTTTGTTTCGGAACGAAACAAGGGCTGGCCGCAGCAGACACACTTGTAGGTGCCCGGGGTCTCCGTATCTTCATATTCCCCGGTAAAGGGCGGCTCGGTGCCCTGCTGGCGGGTCACATAGTATTGATTCGGCGAGAGTTGTTTCTTCCAAGCGGCATTGTCTTTTCGTATCTTCTCTTGCATAAGGCTCCTTGCTACAGACCTCACTATGGCGCATGCTTTGCTATACCAATCAGATACAGAAGCCGAGACTTGGGATTCAGCCCCCTGACGGATCGCGCTGAGGAACTCTCGTGCCTAAAGACTCAGACTTAATCGAAAAGGTGGTTCCCGACGAATCGGCCAAACCGCAGTATAGCGAACCGCGCAAAAGTCGGCGCGCCAAGATTGTTAAGCCGGTCCGCGTGCGTCCTTCCGAGCCGCGCGACCAGCATTTTGAGGATTTGCCCACCAGCGTCAACGCTTCGCGTGACGGCATTTACTTCATGTCGCGTCGGAACGACTACTACAAGGGCATGCGCGTGTTTGTGACGTTTCCGTTCACTTCGCCGCATGATCCGATGAATTGCGAATACGTGGCCGAAGTGGTGCGCGTCGAAGAGCTGCCCAAGGGCAAGACTGGCGTGGCGGTGCATCTGAAGATGACCATGAATTACGCCGGGAGCACCGGATCCAATCGCTGAAGAGTTCTGCGTGGTGGGCTACTTGGCGCAAAGCCCTCCGAAAATGCCGATTGACATGCCTGGCGACTTCCCTTACCTTTTCTATTCGCGATGATTTCAGCCAACACACATCGGGCGCACCATCATCACGGCTACACGCCGCGCCCGAGTTGGTGTGCTGCATAGCGAATCGCTAAACAGAACACTCTTCGGCCCGCTGGCGCAACAAGCCCAGCGGGTTTTTTGTTTTTGTGGGCAGCTAATCGTATCGGGGAGGCGCAAGTGATGGAAATCGACTTTGCCAAAGCGGGCGGTCTGGTTCCGGCCGTCATTCAGGACGAGCGCACCGGCGACGTCTTGATGCTGGGCTTTATGAACGCGGAATCGCTGGCGGAGACGCAACGCAGCGGCGAAGTAGTGTTTTTCAGCCGCTCGCGCAATCAACGCTGGAAGAAAGGCGAATCCAGCGGGCATGTGTTGCAGGTGCGCGAAGTGCGCTTCGACTGCGACCTCGATGCGCTGCTGATTCGCGTGGATCCGGTCGGTCCGGGTGTTTGCCACGAAGGCTATCGCTCCTGCTTTTTCCGGCGGCTGCATGCGGACGGTAGCACGAGCGTTGTCGCCGAGCGCACCTTCTCGGCGGAAGAAGTCTATCGGCGGGAGAAATCGCGATGAGTCCCTTGAAGCTGGGCATTCCCAAAGGCAGCTTGCAGGATGCGACGGTGGACCTTTTCGCGCGAGCGGGATGGAAGATTAGCCTGAGTTCGCGAAGCTATGTGCCGTCGATCGACGATGACGAGATCGAATGTCTGCTGGTGCGTGCGCAGGAGATGGCACGCTATGTCGAAACTGGCGCGTTGGATGCCGGAATCACCGGGCACGACTGGGTGGTGGAAACCGGCGCGGCGGTTGATGAGCTGGCCGAACTGGTCTACGCGAAACAGCGGCTTTCACGGGTGCGCTGGGTGCTGGCCGTGCCGCAGGATTCGCCGATTCTCGTGCCGCGGGATCTCGAAGGCAAAGTGATTGCTACGGAAGTAGTGCACATCACGCAAAAATACCTGGAGCGGCATGGCACCAAAGCGCGTGTCGAGTTTTCCTGGGGCGCCACTGAAGTGAAAGTGCCACAGTTGGCCGATGCCATTGTGGAAGTTACGGAGACTGGTTCATCGTTGCGGGCGAATCGCTTGCGGGTGGTCGATACCGTTCTGGAATCCGCGACCGTGTTCATCATGAATCGCGCGGCTGCGCGCGATGCGTGGAAACGCGAGAAGGCGGCCAACCTGATTCTCATGCTGCAAGGCGCGATCGATGCGGCCAGCAAAGTCGGGCTGATGCTGAACGTTCGCCGCGACGATCTGTCCAATGTGCTCAGCGTGCTGCCGGCCCTCAAGAATCCGACGATTTCCACGCTCAGCGATCCCGAATGGGTGGCCGTGAATACCATCATCGAAGAGTCGGTGGTGCGCAAGATTTTGCCCAAGCTAAAAGCGGCCAAAGCACAGGGGATCGTGGAGTATCCGCTGAACAAGATCGTGCTGTGATGAGAATTCTGCGGCTGACCTCGGCGGTGGAACGAAAGCTGCTAGCGGCGCGCTCCCGGCATGATGCGGCAGCGCAGCGCGTGGCGGCTCGCATCGTCGCGGATGTCCGTCAGAAGGGCGATACAGCGCTGGCTCGCTGGACGCGCATATTGGACGGAATCGACTTGCGCCGATCCGGTGTGTGGATTTCGCGACGAGAGATCGCGGCGGCGCGAGCGCAAGTGGGCAGCGACTTTCTGCGTGCCGTACGCCACGCCATCCGAAATGTCGAACGCGTGGCCGCCAGGCAATTACCACGCCCGTGGACAGTGGCCGTCGAGCCTGGAGTGCGCGTCTCGCACCTTGTGCGGCCCCTCGATTCCGTGGGCTGTTACATTCCCGGCGGACGATTCGCGTTGGTCTCCAGCTTGGTCATGACGGCAGTGCCTGCGAAAGTCGCGGGCGTTCCAGAAATTGTCGCGGTATGCGCCAAACCGAACGCTGAATTGCTCGCTACCGCGGATTTGCTGGGTGTAACGAAGGTTGCTCGCATCGGCGGTGCGCAAGCGATTGCCGCGCTCGCTTATGGCACCGCGAGCGTTGCAGGCGTGGAGAAAATCTGCGGTCCGGGCAATCGGTTCGTCACCGCGGCAAAACAAATAGTCAGTGCGGATTGTGCTATCGACCTTCCTGCCGGGCCCACGGAAGCCATCGTTCTGGCCGCAGGCGGCAATCCTCGGTGGGTCGCCTCCGATCTCCTCGCGCAAGCCGAGCATGCACCCGATGCCAGCAGCTTTCTTGTGACCACCTCGCTGGAGTTCGCCGGGTTGGTGCGCGATGAGCTTGCTGCCCAACTGAAACAATTGCCGCCGCAGAATCCTGCGCATCAGTCGATTGGCCAAGCGGGCGCGATTCTCGTCGCGCCGTCGTTGCGAGCCGCTTGCGAGTTCATCAATCGCTTCGCGCCGGAACACCTTAGCCTCCCCGCCAACTCCAGCTCGCTTTTGCGGCAGATTCAATCCGCTGGCACGGTCTTTCTCGGCCCATGGGCGGCGCAACCTCTGGGCGACTACCTCAGCGGCAGCAACCATGTTCTGCCAACGGCAGGATGGGCGCGGCGGCGCGGCGGCCTCTCCGCGGCGGATTTTGTGAAGTGCGTCAGCGTACAATCCATGGGCCGGCGCGGGTTTCGTAACCTCGCAGAAGACGCGCAAATCCTGGCGCGCGCCGAAGGACTGCAAGCCCACGCTAACGCCATCGAGGTACGCAAATGAAAGTGCGACTCCCGGTTCGCCGGGCGATTCTGGAGCGCAAAACCTACGAACCGCCGGGAGAGGGCCGCTCGGGCAAGCTGCGTCTCGATTTCAACGAGAACACCGCCGGCTGTTCGCCTGCCGTTCTGCGCGCCCTGGCCAAACTCACGCCCAGGCTTTTGGCCATGTATCCCGAGTATCAGCAATCTACCAAGCGTCTGGCGCGCTATTTTGGTGTGGCCCCTGACGAAATCCTTTTGGCCAATGGCGGCGACGATGCGCTACGCGTCTTCTTCGACACCTTCGTCGATCCCGCGGGCAGCATTCTGATTTGCGAGCCCACATTTCCGATGTACCGCTATTACGCGGAAATCGTGGGCGCGCGCGTAGTCGCGCTGCGTTACTCGATGCAGATGCAGTTTCCACTCGACGCTGCCCTGTCCGCCCTGCGCAATAAGCCCACGGTAATGTTTATCGCCAATCCTAACAATCCTACCGGCACGCTGCTGCACTCCTCTTCAATTCAGAAAATCCTGCGCGCCGCGCCACACACTGCCGTGGTCATCGACGAAGCGTACGCTGAATTCTCCGGCGTCACGGTCGTTCCGTGGATTCGCCGCTATCGCAATCTTTTTGTCGTGCGCACCTTCTCGAAAGCCGCCGGCCTCGCCGGGCTTCGCCTCGGAGCCGTCATCGCCAACCAATCGTCGCTCGCGTTGCTGCAACGCGCGATGCCTCCCTTTCCGGTCAATCTGGCCGCTCTAGCGGCTGCAGAAGCTGCCGTTGCCGATCGCGGCGCGATTCGTCGCTACGTCCGAGGCGTCACGGAAACTCGGGAATGGTTCGGAACGCAACTCGCGCGTATCAGTGTTCGTACTTTTCCCAGCGCGGGAAATTTTCTTTTGGCGGATTTTGGTCCGACCGGACCGGCACTCTTTCGCAAACTGGAAAAGCAAGGGATTCTACTGCGCGAACGCAGCCGGGAGATTGCTCCGGGATTCGTTCGCATCACCATCGGCACACGCGATGAGATGCGCCGCTTGCTGTGCGCCATCGAAGCCAGCGGCTATTCATCTCGTGCCGGAAAAAGGAACAACTAGCCGTGCCGCGAACCGCCAATATCGAACGCAAGACCAGCGAGACACACATCCGCGTGCGCCTGAATCTCGATGGCCGCGGCAACGCGCGAATAGCCACACGCATACGCTTTTTCGACCACATGCTCGAGCTCTTCGCACGTCACGGCGCTTTCGATCTTGCTCTCGACGCTCGCGGCGATCTCGAAGTCGATCAACATCACACCGTCGAAGACGTTGGCATCGTTCTGGGCGAAGCCGTACAACGCGCGCTCGGCAATAAACGCGGCATTATGCGCGCCGGTTATTTCCTGATGCCCATGGATGAAACGCTGACCGCCACCGCCATCGATATCGGCGGCCGGCCTTATTGCGTGCTTAAGGGGAAGATTTCCGCGAAGCGTGTGGGCGATTTTCAGACTGAGTTGGTCGAAGATTTCTTCCAGGCTTTCGCACAATCCGCCCGCTGCAATTTACACCTGCGCATCTTGTATGGCCGGTCTTCGCATCATCAGGTCGAGTCGCTCTTCAAATGCTTCGCGCGCGCGCTGCGCTTTGCGGTCGCACGGGATGCTCGCCTGAAGAAAGTGCTGCCGAGCACGAAAGGCCTGCTGTGATCATTACCTTGATCGATCACGGTGCCGGCAACGTCGCCTCGGTCGAACGCGCTCTCGCTCGCATCGGCGCGCAATCGGTTCGCGCATCCACTCCGAGTGGGATCGCCAACGCGACCACCCTGCTTCTTCCGGGCGTCGGCCATTTTTCCGCACTGATTCGCGCCCTCGATGAGCAAGCTCTCCGCCAGCCGTTGCTCGAAGCCATCGCTCGCGGAGTTCCCTTTCTCGGAATCTGCCTGGGTTTGCAAGCTCTTTACGAGTCCAGCGACGAAGCGCCAGCTTTGCGCGGTCTTGCCGTTCTACCCGGCCGCGTGTCCGCTTTACCGCCGACCGTCAAGCTGCCGCACATGGGCTGGAATCGCGTCAACGCCGCCGCAAACTCGCGCTTGCTGCGCGGCATCCCCACCGACTCCTATTTCTATTTCGCGCATTCTTTCGCCGTGTCTGACACCGGCAGAACAACTGCCGCAAATTGCGAACACGGCGCCACATTTGCCGCCGTCATTGAGCAAGGCAACATCTTCGCGACGCAATTCCATCCGGAAAAAAGCGGCGATGCCGGGGCGCTGCTGCTGCGCAATTTCGTGAGCCTCGCGGCATGACCCTGGCTCGCCGCATCATCCCCTGCCTCGATACCGACGGCGCGCGCGTCGTAAAGGGCGTAAATTTTGTGGGCCTGCGCGATGCCGGTGATCCCGCTGAGCTGGCCGCGCGCTACAACGCCGAAGGTGCGGACGAGCTGATCGTTCTGGATATCGCCGCCTCGCGTGACCGTCGGCCCACATTTCTCGATACCATTCGCCGCGTGGCCGCTGAACTGGCCATTCCGCTCACGGCCGGCGGCGGAATTCGCACGCTGGAAGACGCTCGCGCGGTCGTTCGCGCCGGAGCCGATAAAATAACCGTTAACACCGCCGCGGTCGAACAGCCAGAACTGATCTCGCAACTATCCGAAGAATTTGGCGCGCAAGCCGTGGTTCTGGCCATCGACGCAAAATGCGAAGCCGGCCATTGGGACGTGCGCATTCGCGGAGGCCGCGATTCCGTACATCTCGAGGCTATCGGCTGGGCGCTGCAAGGCGTCGAGCTCGGCGCCGGCGAAATCCTTCTCACTTCGGTCGACCGCGACGGCACTCAGTCCGGTTTCGACGTACCACTCACCGCCGCAATCTCGCACTCCGTGTCCGTCCCGGTGATTGCCTCCGGTGGCGCAAAACTTCCCGAGCATTTTGTGCAAGTCTTCCGCGACGGCGCTGCGGACGCCGCCTTGGCCGCCTCCATCTTTCACCACAACACGCAATCCATCCGCTCACTGAAGCAATTCCTATCGCAAAGCGGCATCCCGGTCCGCTTTCCATGCTGATTCCCTGCATCGATTTGCAAGCAGGCCAGGCCGTGCAGTTGGTGCACGGACGCAAACGCGAACTCGCCGTCGCGGACGTCTTTGGTTTGCTCGAGAAATTCGGCAAGTACGAATGGCTTCATTTGATCGACCTGGACGCCGCGATCGGCAAGGGCTCGAACGACGCGCTGATCCGCGAGTTGTGCAAAGTCGCGCGTAGACGCTACAAAGTGAAGCTCCGCGTCGGCGGCGGAGTGCGCACCGTTTCCCGAGCGCGCGAATTGCTGGCGCTCGGCGTAACCCAAGTCATCATCGGAAGCGCCGTTTTTCGCGATGGCAAACTCAATCTGCCTTTTCTGCGTCACCTTAGCAGCGCCATTCTCCGCAAACGGATCGTCATCGCACTCGACACGGCAAAAGGCCGCATCACCACGCACGGCTGGCGCCACGCTTTGCCTTTTGGCCCTGAGCAAGTCATCGCTCAACTGGAGCTTTTTTGCGCCGCTTTTCTCTGCACCGACGTGGACCGCGAAGGCACCATGACCGGCGCCAACCTCGCCTGGCTTCGCAAGCTTCGCCAAGCCACCAGCCATCCGATCATCGCCGCCGGCGGAATCCGCTCACAGCACGAACTAGCCGCGCTTGAAAAGCTCGGCATGGACGCCGCCGTCGGCATGGCCGTCTACAAACATCGCCTGAGTTGATTCTGGGCTGGACCTGCCGGGAAGCGCTAACGCAAATACGCGTCAGTGATGTACTGCTGCACCATTCTCTGCGTATTGAAGAACGATCCGTTGATGGCGATGGCGTGCTGCATCACTTCCAGATAGCGATGCCGCTCCGTGTAAAACATCGGCAAAATCGTGCCCGCAAGCTTCGCATACAGCGACTCCACTTCCGCTCCGCTATCTTGCGGCACATTCGCGGGTATTCCGCGTCGCGATTCTCCGATGGACCACCCGGTCACGCCTTCGATGTGCCCTTCCACCCACCAGCCATCGAGAATACTCAAGCTCGGCACGCCGTTCAGCGCCGCCTTCATCCCGCTGGTTCCCGAGGCTTCCAGCGGAAACTGTGGCGTGTTCAGCCATAAGTCCACCCCCGAGGTAATTTTCCCGCCGAGGTCCATGTTGTAGTTATCGAGGAAAACCACCGGCACCGCTTTGCGCAGCGCCTTCTTCGCCTGAAAAATCTTGCGAATCAAATCCTTGCCGGTTCCGTCGTTCGGGTGCGCTTTCCCGGCGTAGATAATCTGGAATTTCCCGCCGTTCTTGGCAATCTGCCGCAACCGGTCCAGGTCAGACAGAATTAAGTCCGCGCGCTTGTATCCGGTAGCCCGCCGCGCAAATCCGATGGTGAACACTTCGGGATCCAGCCGCAGTCCAGTTCGTGCCTGCACCGCCATCAGTAATTCGTGCTTGGCAATCAGATGCGCCGCCCACACTTCCTCGGGCGGCAATCCCAGCGCGCCGCGCAAACTGTAATTGTCCTCGCGCCAGGACGAAACATACCGGTCGAACAGCTGCTGAAACGCCGGCGCAGTCCACGTCGCCGCGTGCACTCCGTTGGTGATTGCCTCGATCGGCACTTCCGGGAACATCTTGCGCGACGTTTCTCCGTGCTGCTTGGCGACCCCATTCACGTACGTGCTCAAGCTCAACGCCAAGTACGTCATGTTCAGCGAAGCGCCGCGTTTCGCCGCTTCCTGCATTCCCGGAAAAGTTTGCTCCGCCTGCAGCACTTGTTTCACCAGATCCGCGGAGGACTCATCCTTCAAATCGAAAAAACCATCGTGCGCCGGAAAAATCCGCGTCAGGTACTCCATGGGAAAGCGGTCATGTCCCGCGGGCACCGGCGTGTGCGTGGTGAACACGCATTTGTCCCGCACTTTTTCGATGTCCTCGCCCTGAATCGAGCGCCTCCCCGCTTTCGTGGCCTCCTCGCCCAACAGCTCCAGCGCCAAAAGCGCTGCGTGCCCTTCATTCATGTGATAGCGCATCAGGTCGTCGTAGCCCAATTCCCGCAGCATACGCACGCCGCCGATTCCCAGCAGCACTTCCTGGCACAACCGATAGTAAGCATCTCCGCCGTAAAGTGTTCCGGTCAGTTGCCGGTCGTTTTCGGTATTCGAAGGCAAGTCTGCGTCCAAAAAATACACCGGGACTTCAAACCCGCGTACACCCTTGACCGGATATCGCCAACAGCGCAACTCCACACGGCGATTCTCGAAAGGTACCGTCACCCGCGCGGATTCTTCCTGCAAGAAATCCTCAACCCGCCAGTCCACCGGCTCTTCCGTCTGCGTTCCATCCTCCGCAAGCACTTGCGTGAAATAACCTTTGCGATACAACAGCGACACCGCCACCATCGGCGTGCGCAAATCCGCCGCAGCGCGGATGGTATCGCCCGCCAGCACTCCCAGCCCGCCGCTGTAAGTGGGCATGTTGTTTTCCAGCGCGATCTCCATGGAAAAATAGGCAATCAAGCGCTTGGTTGCGTTCAACGTACTGGCCATTCGCTGCAGTCTCCACTCATTCGTGAGCGCTTCCACACACAAATCTGTGCGCCGTCGAATCCTATATTGTCGAGGAAGACTGACGGCGTGGCAAGACCGCTGACTTGAAGCAGTGCTTCGCCGGAAGCCCTGCTGCGCCCAACTAACAGACAGCCGCCGCGCCCGCCAATCCGCGAGTCAGGCAAACTGCTACTTTCGCGCCTCCGGCGCCGCTTCCTGTCCTGCCACCGCACCGGCCTTAGCCATCACCCGCTCGATCTCCTCGCGTACCGCCGCCACGCTCACCGGCTTCGCCACATATCCGTCCATGCCCGCCTCGAAGCACAACCGCCGGTCTTCCTCGAACGCGCTCGCCGTCATGGCCACGATCGGAATATGCCCTCCGCTCATTCTCTCGCGAACGCGAATCTCGCGCGTCGCCTCCAGCCCGTCCATAACCGGCATCTGCATATCCATCGCGACCAGATCGAATTCTTTCTCCGAGAATTCTTCCAGCGCTTTCTGCCCGTCGTTCGCCGCGGTAATCTCGTGCCCCATCTTCTCCAGAATGCGGGTAATCAGCCGCTGATTCATCGGATTGTCCTCAACCAGCAAAATGCGCAGTTTCCGCGCGCTCCCAGCCGCCGCGGCACTCCCCTCGCCAGTCGGCTCCGGCCGCGCTTCCCGCACTCCCAGCGCCTCTTGCAACGCTTCCAGCAATGTCGAGCGCCGGTACGGCTTCAGGATCGTCCGCACGATCCCGGCCTCCGCGCTGGCATCGCGTCGCTCCGTATCCATCGGGCCGGCTGCCAGCAGAATCACTGGCAACGGCACTCTCGCCGCAGACCGCATCTTGCGGGCCAGACCAGCAGCGTCCCCGCCAGCCATATCCTCGTCCAACAGCACCACGGTCCGTGCCGGAGTTTCTTGGCTAAGGCGCAGTTCGTCGCAGAGGCCGAGCGCATCTTCTTCGCTCCGTGCCGTCATCGGAGTCATTCCCCACCTTCGCAGCACTCGCCGCAGGAATCGCTGGCGTCCCTCGCCGGCGTCCACAACCAACACGCGCATTCCTTCCAGCCGGTCTCCGGTTTCCTCCGCTACGCCGGCGCTAGCCGGAAATACTTTCACCGTAAAATAAAACCTGCTCCCATGCCCTTCCGCGCTTTCCAGCCAAATCCGCCCGCCCATCAATTTCACCAGCCGTTCGGAAATCGAGAGCCCCAGCCCGGTTCCGCCGAACTTCCGCGTGGTCGACGTATCCGCCTGCCCGAATACCTCGAAAATCTTGCTCTGCTTCTCCAACGGAATGCCCATTCCCGTGTCCGACACGGTAAATCGCAGCAGCATCCCAATCGCATCCTCGGCTTCCCTTTTCACTTGCACTGCTACTTCCCCGCGCTCCGTGAATTTCAGCGCGTTCCCCGCCAGATTGATGATCACTTGCCGCAATCGGGTCGCATCTCCACGCACCGTCTCCGGTACCCGGTCGTCCGTATCCCAAACCAGCTCGACGCCTTTTTGCCGCGCCGCTGGAGCCAGCGGTTGTAACGCCTCTTCGATACAGTCTTCGATTGCAAAATCCTCGATTTCCAGTTCCATCTTCTGCGCTTCGATCTTGGAGAGATCCAGAAGATCGTTCAGCAGCCGCAGCAAGGATTCACCGGCCACTTTGACCGTGGTCAAATACTCTTGCTGCTCCGCCGTCAGCTCGGTGTCCAATGCCAGCGCCGTCATCCCCAGGATTCCGTTCATCGGCGTGCGGATTTCATGGCTCATGTTCGCCAGGAATTCGCTCTTGGCCCGGTTCGCGGCCTCCGCATCCTCTTTGGCCTTGCGCAACGCCTCTTCCGTACGTTTTCGCTCCGTGATATCCACGAACCCGATCACCGCGCCGAATGATTTTCCGCGGCGCAGCACCGGATGCGACCATATCTGTGCCGGAAAACTCGTGCCGTCCGCCCGCCACAGCAGTTCGTCAAAACCGTGGTGGCTCCTCGACTGCTCAAACGCCGTGTAAAACGGGCACTGCCCGACGGGGAACGCGGACCCGTCGCCCTTGGTGTGATGCACCAAATCATGCATGTTCCGGCCCAGCACTTCGTCCCGCGATTGGTATCCCAGCACCTGCAAGCATGCGGGATTGCAGAAAATACAGTTTCCCTTCGGATCTACGCCATAGATCGCTTCACCCGTCGATTCCAACAATAGGCGCGTGCGCTCCTCTTCGTCCGCCAGCCGCTTCTCCGTCGCATTGCGCTCGCTGATTAGCGCGCCCAGGGTCAGTCCCGTCACTGACAGGATCAGCATCAGGAACTGCAGCACCACCAGCCGGTGCGGATCCTGCGGCATGTCCCGCAGCACCAGCATGATTCCTGAATTCAGTATCGCAATGGCTGTCGCAGCACCGCGTAACCCCCGTCTCATGGCCATCCAGATCAGCGGTACAAAAAACAAATAGAACAGTTCGTTGGACTCGGCGTGTCGACCCGTGAACAGGACCCACAGCAGCACTGCGATCGCCGCCGAAAATCCCAAAGACTCCGCCCAGCGGCCCACCGCAACCCAACCCGCTGCCTTTCTGTCTTCCTCGGCCGCTCGTTCCTCCGCTGACGCCTGCTCGTATCCTGCGAATCGCCGCACCGCCGGCATGACGAACGCCAGCAAAAACGGCGTCAATCCGGTTAGTGCTACGGTGTCGCCGACCCACCAATTCAATGCCGCCTTCGCGAAGTCCCCCTTGGGCACCTCGCCATCCGCTACCAGCAATGCTGTCCCGATTGCTGCCATCACCCCCGCTGCCGTCATCGCCAC
>Ga0210408_10004751_pt1 | contig 12079 bp, 12 predicted proteins | sample IncBWH4MmetaG_FD_155471 | JGI IMG/M metagenome (GOLD analysis project Ga0210408, IMG submission 155471) | Forest soil microbial communities from Barre Woods Harvard Forest LTER site, Petersham, Massachusetts, United States - Inc-BW-H-4-M | ecosystem: Environmental > Terrestrial > Soil >... | reverse complement strand
AACCAGGAACATCGCGATCATCCACGACAAGACGACCTACGGCAAAGGCCTCGCCGACGAGACCCGGAGCGCCATCAACGAGGCCGGCGTGCGGGAGAAGCTTTATGAGGCCTACAACAAGGGCGACAAGGATTTCGCCGCGCTGGTTTCCAGGTTCAAGAAAGAGGCGATCGATCTCGTCTATGTCGGCGGCTACTACTCCGAGGCCGGGCTGATCCTGCGTCAGATGCGCGACCAGGGGGTAACGGCCGTGCTGATGGGCGGCGACGCCTTGGTCGACAAGCAATTCGCGGCGATCGCCGGACCGCTCGCCGAGGGCTCGCTGTTCACCTTTGCACCTGATCCGCGCAAGAAGACGGCGGCGGCCGCAATCATCAAGAAGTTCAAGGACAAGGGCGTCGATCCTGACGGCTACACACTCTACAGCTATGCCGCGTTCCAGGTCTGGAGTGAGGCCGTCGCCCGCGCCCGGACCACTGACGCCAAGAAGGTCGCGGCCGTGATCAAAGCCGGGAACTGGGACACCGTGCTCGGCAAGATCAGCTACACGCCGAAGGGTGACATCACCGTCATGGATTACGTCGTGTACAGGCGGGACAAGGACGGCAGCTACGCCGAACTGCAATCGGGCCACTGATCGCGCGCCGCCACATCGGTTCTGATCGCCGACCGATGTTGCTGCCGTCCATGCCCAGCCGCCCATTCAAGCGCCAACTCCTTCTGTTAGCCCGGGTGTTGGCGCTGCGATGCCGGCATCAGCTGTAACCGAACTGCCAATCCAACGATTGCCACCAACCAGCCGGAACGCCCGATGATCTCACGTCGACGGAAATTGGTCCCCACCTCCGCATGCCTTGTCACCGCAGCATTGCTGCTTTTCTCCGCACCACTGGCGTTTGCCGCGGATAAAGCAGGTTGCCGGGATTTCGATGGCATGATGCGCTTTCAGAACGCCTCGATCGCGCTGTGCGATTCCAGAAGCTTTGCCGAGTACACGCTGCCGATTGGCAAGATTACCGGCTTCGACTTCCGCACCAACGAAGCCGACATGGAGGCAAAGCAGGATCTCGAGGGACGGCTCACGCAACTGCTCTATACGATCCCGAAAGGTCCGTCGTCGGCAGAGGTTTTCCGCAGCTATAAGGAATACCTCGCGTCAGCCGGCTATCGCGTGCTCTATGAAGCGAAAGGTGCGGGTTTTGGTCCGTCGCAAGGCAGCTTCTTTGAGAGCATGGGGCCCGGCGGCCAGATTGTGGGCTACAGCGCCGATCAATCGCGCTATCTCGCCGCGGTGAAAGAGGATGGCGCAGCGAAGACCCACATCGCGCTCTACATCATCGAATACGACGATGGCCACAACCCTGAGCTCAAGGTTGAAAAGGGTCAGGTTGTGGTCCGCCTGGATGCACTTCAGAGCGGAGAGCTGAAGAACGGCATGGTTGCGGTATCGGCCACTGAAATTGCCAAACGGCTGGATACCTCGGGTCAGGTGATTCTCTCCGGCATTCTGTTCGACTTCAACAAGGCGCAACTGAAGCCGGACTCGCGAGCGGCCCTCGACCAGATCGCCGCTTTCCTGAAAAGCGATCCCACCCGCAAGGTCTACCTCGTTGGCCACACCGACAACGTCGGCGGATTCGAATTCAACATGCAGTTGTCGCAGGCACGGGCTGACGCCGTGGTGGCCGACCTCATCACGACTTACGGGATCAACCCGGCGCGTCTGAAAGGCTACGGCGCCGGCCTGCTCGCGCCGATCGCCAGTAATGCCAGCGATGATGGCCGCGCCAGGAATCGCCGCGTCGAATTGATACCGCAATAGCGATCACGGCAACCGAAGGGAAAGCAAGTGTCTCACATGGATTTGGCCAATGACGATGCCCGAAGCGGCGATAGCTCGGCCGAAGGCCGCGCAGACGGGCAATCTCAAGGAACCGTTCATTCGTATCCGTTGCTCGTTCGTGATCATGGTCTCGCAACGGCGCTGAGATTGCTGGTCGAAACCCTGCCTTACGCTCTGGCGCGGTGGGGAGTCATGCTGGCATCGGCCGTAGCCTGCGTCGTCTGGATGGCGATCGGCGCCGGGGGCGCGGCTCTGCTCGGCGCGCACGTCGCCATGACGTTCGGCGTCTGCTGGTTTCTTGGTGTTCTCCTCGTCGGCGGATGGATCTGGGGAGCCATCCTGCGATACACGTTTCACCTGATCGCCTGTGGCCATGTTGCCGTCCTGACCGAGTTGATCACGCAAGGTCGCGTTGGCAACGGTAACGAGGGGCAGTTCACCTATGGTCGCCGGATCGTCATGGCCAGATTCGGCGAGGTCGCGGCTCTGTTCGGACTGGGTGAACTCGTTCGAGGCGTCTTGAGAGCATTTCACAATACGCTCGACAGCCTCGGTGAATGGCTGCCAACTCCGGGGGTAGGCACGATCGTCGGCCTGGTGAACGCCGTTCTGGCCGCTGCAACGCGCTATCTGGACAAGGTGGTGCTTTCCTACGACCTGGCCCGAGGCGGCGATGATCCGTGGCGAAATGTTCGGGACGGCTTGGTCTATTACTGCCAGAACGCCAGGCCGATTCTAACAACATCCATCTGGATGGTCATCGTCGAACGGGGATTGAGCATCCTGCTTTGGTTGCTGCTGCTGGTCCCCGCCGGCCTGACGACGATGTTGTTGCCGGAAGCGATACGAGAAAACGGCGCACTGGTCACCATCGTGGTCGCAGCACTGCTGGCATCGACGTTGCGCGCCGCTTTCATCAAGCCGCTGTTTCTCATCTGCATGATGATCCGGTTTCATGCGCTGGTCCACGATGAGCCGATCAACGTTAGCTGGGTCGGCTATCTCGACGGCCTGTCCGACAAATTTCGACAAATCCGGCGCTGAGATCCCGGGACGGCCGGTTATGCCGAACTGCAATCCGGCCACTTACGTTTGGGCATCGAAGGCGGGTACATCTATGCAAGATGCTTCCGGGTACGATCCGACAAGACGGGCGCTGCTGGGGAAATGATGCAGTTCTCGGACAACCGTCTCATCACCGTGTGAACACCTTTGAAGCTGTGCGAAGCTGTGCGATCCACGCGGCGCCGTCCTTGAACCCCTCCGCCGATATTCTGTCGCAGACCTGATCGAGATCATCTCCGTCTGGCGGAAACTGATATTTTGAGTTCTGCCGCACAATCGCGATATAGCCTTCCATCAGCAGCACCAGGTCGGGGGCATTGGCGGCAACGTAATGCTCACGTGCGACGGAGAATATGCTGGAGGCCTCGGTGCATCGACCGAGGGCCAGTTCGAAAGCCCCGACGAGCCAGGTCCCCGTTCCCTCTCGCAATCGTCCTAGTCCCAAGCCCCGCACGAGACGGACAGAGCGCTCCGCAAGTCCACGCGCGGCCAACAGATTGTGCAGGTTCGCCGGCTCATCGCGAACGCTCCATCCCGGCCAGCAGTCCGCCGCGGCATTGAACATCAAGCGCTGAATCGCTTTCAGCGCTTCACGCTTTTCGTCATTCCAGTGTGCCTCCAGACGACGTTCGATCTTGTCGGCGGCGTCGCTGGTAGCTGCGAGGAGTTTGGCATCGTCTCCGGCTCCTCGCAGCTCATTGACGTGTTTTTCGAGCTCACCCACGAGCTCGGCAAGGGACTCGATCATAATTCAGGATTCCTTGTCTCAACGCCCCGACAAGCCGACCGATTTGATCATCGAGCCCCTGTTGGTCATCATTAGGGCGATAGGAAATTGTGCAAATCGTTCATGCTGGCACCTTCACCTTCGGGAACGGCGTCGAGTTGCTCGATCGGTTGCTTCTGACGGTTAACCCAGAAGGTGGGATAGCCGAACAGCTTGGCGCCGGAAGCGTCCCAACCTGCGAAGGCGGCGAACAGGATTTCCTCGCGTTTTAGGCCAAATGCATCGATACCCATCTGGTAGGCCAGCGGATGCGGTTTATAGACGCGAACCGCATCCGTGCTGAGCTTGTGCTCGAAAAATCCCTCAAGACCGGCGTTGCGAATGTTCGATTCGAGCATCACCGGCGAGAAATTGTTCAGGAACGCGAGCCGAATTCCGGATTCCTTCAGCTTCGACAGCGCAGGCAATACATCGGGCCAAGCCTTCATCCGAAGGTAACCCTCGACCAAAGCTTTTCTCTTTTCATCCGTCATATCGAGATTGAGTAACTTGGCCGCAAAGACCAGGGCATCCTCGATCACGCCGAGAAAGTCCCGGTATCGCTGCGTCAGTGTGCGAAGCCAGGTGTATTCGAATTGCCGCGTTCGCCAGGCATTGGACAACTCGGCTCCTTGGCCGGGGAAGAGCTCTTCCGCCAGCGCAAAGATCGGGCGCGGATCGAAAATCGGAAAGCCGTCAAACGCAATGGCCTTGATCGCCGGTCGTGAAGCTTCCGCCGACGAGGCTGAGGTTGCGATTCCGGAGACGGCGACGGTGGAGGCAGCGATCTCGATGAATTCACGGCGATTGACGGGCATTAGAGATCCCTTAGGTGATGGCGGTCGTGACCGAGGGTTTGCGATTTTTCGGCGATCGGGGAGATGTCGACTTAAAAAGCCACATGGCTGATGTGAAGCAAAAGCTGTTTGCAACGAGGCGCCGCGATCAGCTGCCCGCCGATCGGGAGCCCATCAAAGTTGCCGCAGGGTACCGCGATCGCCGACCGGCGAGCCTCCAGAGGCCCTGCAGCATCTGGCTTCCGGTCAAGCCGGAGAACTGCGGCGCGATGCCGTCGGTCGCGGGAGCAAGGATGATCGATCCCGGTCGGAGCAACTCCACGAGGTTCGCGCAGAAATAACGGGCATTCTCATGTGCTTCCCGGCAGGCCGCGGCGCTCGTCCCACGCCCTTGGGCGATGATCTCGCGAAACCGGGGACTGACCGGTTCAGGGAAACGGTCGCCAGCGTTCGAGTATGATCGCGCCGATGGACTTGCATTGTGTTTATGCTTTGCGTCATTAATATTGACGGTGGTCACGCTGATCTGGCGTTCCAGCTTTTCATCCCTATACATGGTTTGGCCGGAGGCCGTGACGGGCAATTTTGCAGTCAGCATCTGCGCATTTGCCGGACGCTAACGGTGCCTTCAGGGATTTACCGTGCCAAAGAGCGATCTCACCCGGCGCAAGATTAATTGGAACGATTTACATTATGTCCTCGCCGTGGCGCGGGCTGGAACGCTATCGGGTGCCGCCCGCGCGCTAGGCGTCAATGAAACGACGGTCGGACGGCGTCTCGCGGCGATCGAGGATGCGCTTGGTGTCCAGCTCTTCGAAAAGGTACCGGGAGGCAAGCTTCCGCCGACCGAGGCGGGCACGAAGGCCATCTCGCAATCGGAGCTGATCGAGCAGCGCGTGCTGGACTTGCGCAATGAAATCGCCGGCGGCGACAGCCAAGTGGCGGGCACCGTGCGGTTGACCGCGGTCCCGATCCTTGTGAACCGTCTATTGGTGCCCGCGAGCCGGCAATTGCTGGACCGCTGTCCGCAACTGCACGTGGAGATCGTCGCGGACTTTCGCGATCTCAGTCTGGCCAAGCGCGAAGCCGACATCGCGCTGCGTCTTGCGGCGCCGAAGAAGGAGACTGGAAACGCCGTGCTGGCGCGGAAGATCGGCTTGTTAAGATACGACGTATACGTGGCGGCGTCGCTTGATTCTTTCCGCGCCTCGCGCTTGCCGTGGATCACCTATGGGTCCACAATGGACCATATTCCGCAGGCGCGATGGATCAGCGAGGAAATCGACCGCAGATCGGAGCCGGTCGCCGGTTTCTCGTTCAACGATGCCGAAGGCCTGATGCACGCCGTGCGGGCCGGCATCGGAAAATCTCTCCTGCCTTGTGTTGTAGCAGACGCCGATCCGCAGTTGCGGCGCATCGCCGGCGCTTCCAGCGACGAGCAGCATAGCCGCGAGGTCTGGGTTTTGACCCATCCGGACCAGCGATCGCTGGCGCGTGTCGATACCGTGATCGGTTGGCTCGAGGGCATCTTTCGTTCCAGGGAATCGTCCCCCTCCGCGGGTTGAGCGCGTTTGCCTGACGCCCGCATCGGCATGATCCGCAGGCCTCTGGTGTGAGGTCGAGGACAGGGCATTCGCGATCGCGCCTGCATTTTCGCAAATTTTGTCGGCAAAAATACCGAAGCAGAATGTGTCGTCGGGCCGTATAGAGGATTGCGAGCGTTGCAGCGAAGCTGAGGGATATCGATGAAATTTGCCATCCTGTTTGAAGATGACCCTGCTCATAGTCACAAGCGGCAACAGTTCATGAGCGAACATCTAGCGTTTCTCAAACGCAACGCGTCCCGCATTTCCGCCGCGGGTCCACTGCGTAACGGAGATAACGGAGCGCCCGCAGGCGGCCTCTGGGTGGTACAGGCCGACAATCATCAGGACGCACGCGCCTTGAGTGAAGAGGATCCCCTGTTCGCAAGCGGCCTTCGTCGCAAGATCACCGTTCTCGAATGGAAGCAGGTTTTCGCCGACGGCGCGGCGCTCTCGGGTTGACGCAGCGGCGCGCGTGTCGCCCGTGCGGCTAGGGATGCGACCTGTTTCACTTCTCATTATCACAAGGCAAAAAGTTCCTGCGCGGGCTGCCCAACCCAAAGCGTTATGATGCCTTGTGATGCTTAGACACGGAGGGGAGATGAATTCCGGAATAGCGCTGCACAAATGGTCGGCTTCCGCGCAGGCGCTTCTGCGCATCGTCGTTGCGCTCCTCTTCCTTCAACATGGACTTGCGAAGCTAATTGATTTTCCGCATATGGAAAATATCGAACAGGTGTTTTCTGTGTTCGGACAGTTGTCTGATGGCTTTAGGGTTGCCGCCGGGCTTATCGAAACTATCGGCGGTGTGCTGCTCGCGGCTGGCTTCCTCACGCGTGGGGTGGCGTTCGTTTTGTGCGGCTTCTCCGCAGTCGCCTATTTCCTCGTTCATGCACCACAAAGTTTCTTCCCCGCTCTTAATGGCGGCGAACACTCCGTCCTCTTCTGCTTTGCATCGCTATTCTTAGCAGCGGGTGGACCTGGATTTTGGGCGATCGACAAGTCCTGACAAGTTCGATCCGCTCGCGTGTTACGCAAAAGGAGCGCGGGAACACTTCATCCTGGAAGGTGAACACCTCGCGTCGGCCATGTCGACTCGGCCCTGTTGGCCAATCGTGTTACGCCGCCGCCGGCAGCGTCAGCCGTGCCGCAAGGCCGCCACCGTCACGGTTGGTGAGGCGCAGTTCGCCGCTCAGCGTGATCGCCAGCTGACTGGCGATCGCGAGCCCTAGTCCTGCCCCGCCGGTCTCGCGACTGCGGGATACCTCGATGCGATGGAATGGTGCGAGCACCGCTTCAAGCTCCGCGTCAGGAATGCCAGGGCCGCGATCCTTGACGACGATCGAGACGTAGCCCCGGACATCGCGTTCGACGACGATCTCGACGTCCTCGCCGAACTTCAGGGCATTGTCGGTCAAGTTGACGATGATGCGCCGCAGCGCATGCGGCGCGGTCACGACTGGCCCATCGATATGCCCACGCAGGCTGACCTGCCGGCCGGAATCGGTATAGTCGTAGACGAGGCTCTCCAGCAGCGCCTGGACATCGGTCGGCGCCAGAGCTTCAGGCGTCGGCGCGGCACTGCGGGCGAGGTCGATGCCTTGCTCGATCAGCGTCTGCATCGCGGTCAGGTCGTTCTGAAGCTTCTGCCTCAGCGCCAAGTCGTCGAGCAGGTCGGTGCGAAGGCGCATCCGGGTGATCGGACTCTGGAGATCGTGGGAGATCGCCGCGAGAATTCGCACGCGCTCGGCGATGTGATCGGCGATCCGGCGCTGCATGGCGTTGAATGCGCTTGCAGCGCCGCGCACCTCCTGCGGTCCGGTCTCTGGGAGCAACGGGGCGGGCGCGTGGGGCTTAAGCTGATTGGCCGCATCCGCCAGTCGCGCCAGCGGCTGGGTGGCGATGCGTACCGCGATCCAGGTGAACAGGCCGAGGATCGCAAGCTGGAGCGCCAGCGCACCGACTACCCAGGCCGACACCCCGGCGTCGGGGGCGTTGAGTTGGAGTGTCAGTGGCGTGCCATCACCGAGCTTCAGCGCGAGTTCAAAGTCGAGCGGATCCGTCGCGTCCGGTGTCGCCATAGCCGTTACCGGGATGCCGGGCCCGAGTTCGCGAGCGATGGTCGCAGCGACGCGTTGAGCGGCCGCGGAGGCGGGCAACGCGTCGGCTGGCGGCGGACCGAGACGGTAGTGGTAGTTCTTGCGATCGATCCTGGGCAGCCACGTCTCTCGCTCGCCGGCCGGCACGCGGTCGAGGATCGCAATCGAGCTGGCCATGTCCCTGGCGAGATAGGCGACCATCATGGCGCTGACCGCCTGCGCCCTGTCGTAGAGCAGAAGTCCGAACGTCAGAACATGCGCGGCGGCGAGGCCGCCGAATAGAATTAGCGCGATGCGGCCGAACAGCGTTTTGGGCCACAGCGAGATGGTGCCGGTCGGTCCGCGCTCGCTCACCGTGTTGGATTCCGGATTTCGATGGATGACGCAAACACGTAACCCTCGTTCCGCACGGTCTTGATGTAGCGCGGCTCGCGGGCATCGTCCTTTAATCGCTGACGCAGCCGGCTCACCAGAAGGTCGATCGAGCGATCAAACGGTTCGGTGTCCCGCCCCTGGGTCAGATTCAGGAGCTGGTCGCGGTTGAGCACCCGCTGCGGATAGTCGAGGAAAACGCGTAGCAGTCGATATTCGGCGCCGCTCAGCGCTACCAGCGTGCCGGCGGAATCAACCAGATGTCGCTGCGTGGTGTCGAGCAGCCAGTCGCCGAAGGCCAGCCCGCGCGCGGCCTCGGAGAGTTTGAGGTTGGCAGGTAGCGCTCGCGCGCGGCGCAGGATGGCCCTGATCCGGGCGAGCAGTTCGCGCGAGGCGAACGGTTTGCTCAGGTAATCGTCAGCCCCCATTTCCAGGCCGAGTATGCGGTCGGCTTCGTCGCCCCGCGCGGTGAGCATCAGAATCGGCGGCGAGTTCGGATCGGCTGCGCGCAGATCGCGGCACAGCTTGAGGCCGTCTTCATGCGGCAGCATAAGGTCGAGCACGATAAGATCGATGCCCGTGTCCGCGAGCGCCTGGCGCATTTCCCGTCCGTTCTTGACCGCAGTGACGTTGAATTCGTTTTTGTCCAGGTACTGGACCAGCAAGTCGCGCAGCTCGCGGTCGTCATCGACGATCAGGATGTGATCTTTGGAGTCCATTGACGCTCGATTGTAGGGGCCGCTTCCAGCATCGTCCCGGACAATTTTGTATCACATTGTATCACGCGCCGCGGCGGATACACAAAGCCAGGAAATTGGAGTACCCGCGACATATCCGGGATACGTCCGCCTGTTTGATCCGGTCTCGTCGGCATCCGACCGATTGGAGGGATCAGACCATGCGCACCGTCACCACGTTTGATGCGAAAGACAACCGATCCGGCTCATCCCGTCTGGAATTCGTGTCAGTTATCCTCGCCGCGATCTGGCTTTGCGCCGCGCCGGCCTTTGGGCAATCGGCGGCGGCGGGAGGCGCCGAGGGGCCGGTCGGCCGCTGGCTTACTGACAACGGCAATCTCGAGGTCGAGATAGCGCGCTGCGGCGAGGCATTCTGCGGCACCGTGGTGAAGGTTCTCGCCAACCGCTCGATGGGCGGCGACGGCGAGATGAAGGCGGCCGACAACCGCTCGCCGCTCGGCATGATCATCCTGAAGGACTTTACGTCGTCTGGCGACGGCGATTGGAGCGGCGAGATCTACAACCGCGAGAACGCCAAGACCTACTCCTGCAAAATCACGCTCGGCGGGCCCGATCAACTGGTCGTGCGTCCTTATGTCGGACTGCCGATGTTCGGTAGGACGTTGATCTGGAAGCGGGTAGCGACCCAGACCGGACAGAAGTAGGCCGTGCTTGCCGTCATTCTCGCTTTTGCCGCAGGCATGCTCACCATCGCCTCGCCCTGCGTGCTGCCGATGCTGCCGATCATGCTCGGGACGGCGGTCGGCCACCGCGATACGGCGCGGCCGATCTTCATCACTGTCGGCTTCGCCGCCACCTTCTCGCTGGTCGCGTTCCTGTTCGGCCTGTTCCCGAGCGTACTGGGCCTGTCGCAGGATACGCTGCGCAATGTCGCCGTCGGGGCGCTGCTCGTGTTCGGCGCGCTGATGATCTGGCCGTATCCGTTCGAACTGCTGATCGCGCGCATGAGCGCATTGCTCGGCCGCGTCAGCGACACCGGCCAGCGTGCCGGAGCCGGAAACGTCGGCGCGCTCGTTCTTGGTGCGAGCCTCGGCGCGGTTTGGGCGCCCTGCGCTGGCCCCGTGCTCGGATCGATCATGACCCTAATCGCATCGGCGGAAAGTCTCGATCGCGCGGCGCTGTTGCTTGCTTGTTATTCGGTGGGCGCCGCGGTGCCGATGCTGCTGATCGCCTATGGCGGCCAGTATGTTTCGACGCGCGCGCGGCATCTGGTTCGTCACACCCGCGCTCTGCAACAGGGCTTCGGCGTCGTCATCGTACTGGTCGCGATTGCGATGTTTTACCAGTACGACACCGTCGTCACCGTCTGGCTCTCCAACTTCTATCCTGATTTCACTGCGGGGTTGTAACCATGATGAAGCTTTGTTCCAGGCTCGCGCTGGCGATCGCCGTGGTGCTCGCGACGGAAGGCAATGCGACCTGCGGCGCGGGCGAACCGTCCCTCTATGACTACGGCCCTGCGCCCGAGTTCGCCGGCATCGAGCACTGGCTCAATTCGGATCCGCTGTCGCTGGCGGATTTGCGCGGCAAGGTCGTGCTGGTCGATTTCTGGACCTACTCCTGCATCAATTGCCTGCGGACGCTGCCTTACGTTACCCGCTGGTACGAGAAGTTCAGGGAGCGCGGCCTTGTCGTCATCGGCGTGCACACGCCGGAGTTCGGGTACGAAAAGCTGACGCGCAATGTCCAGACCGCCATCGGCCGCTTCGGCATCACTTACCCGGTCGCGCAGGACAATCAGTACACGACCTGGAAGGCGTTTGACAACGAATACTGGCCGGCGACCTATCTGATCGATCGTAACGGCCACGTCGTACTCAAGCATGTCGGGGAGGGTGAGTACGAGGAAACGGAGCGAGCGATTGAGGCCCTTCTCGGCGCTCAGGGGGCAGCACGGTGAACGCAAGAGATTGGGGATTGATCATGGTGGCATTGGTGGGGCTCGGCGGATCTGCGACGGCGCAAGACGCTATGCAATCTTTGCCGCGGCCGGAGACCACCGATCCGGTTGCACTCGGCCTGATGCAGGGATTCCCGCCGCCACAGGACAAGCTCGTCACTCTTGCCAACACCACAAAGTTTCCGAACGGCCGTTGGGCATTCCATCATCTGCGAGAGCTCGGCCCTACCGCGAACGTGTGGCGCGGTCCGCAACCATCCTCGGTATTGCCATCGGAGCCACATGATCTCGACGATATCAAATTCGCCGACGACAAGGGCCAGTCGATCACCATCGCCGCATGGCAGAAGGCCACCTACACCGATGGTCTGTTGGTGTTGCATAACGGCAGGATCGTCTACGAGAAGCTCTATGCCGGCATGACGGCCGAGCAACCTCACGCAATATGGTCAATGACCAAGTCGGTCACGGGTCTGCTCGCCACGATGTCAATTTATGACGGGACACTCGATCCCAACGCCAAGATTGCGCAGTACCTGCCGGAACTCGCGACGTCCGCCTGGGGCGATGCGACGCTGCAGCAGACGCTCGATATGACGACGGGTCTGAACTATAGGGAAGACTATACCGATCCGAAGTCAGACTTGTTCCCGTATCTGATGGCCACTGGATTGATCCCGGCGCCGGCGGGTTATGGCGGACCGCGCTCGGTGCCGGATTTCCTCAAGACCGTGACGAAGCAAGGCGAGCACGACGTAGGCTTTCAGTACAAGAGCGTCGACACCGAGGTGGTCGGCTGGGTGCTGCAACGCGTCACTGGCAAGAGCTTTGCCGAGTTGGTGTCGGAGAAGATCTGGCGCGGTATCGGTGCCGAGCAGGATGCTTTTGTGTGGGTC
>Ga0210408_10004750_pt1 | contig 12080 bp, 8 predicted proteins | sample IncBWH4MmetaG_FD_155471 | JGI IMG/M metagenome (GOLD analysis project Ga0210408, IMG submission 155471) | Forest soil microbial communities from Barre Woods Harvard Forest LTER site, Petersham, Massachusetts, United States - Inc-BW-H-4-M | ecosystem: Environmental > Terrestrial > Soil >... | reverse complement strand
TAAGCTTCTTTCTCGCGCGCTTGTGTGTTCACGACGAACAGTCCCCACTGCTTCACAAACTCCGCGCCGAAAGCAATCTCCAAATCCAGTTCCGCCCGCACTGCGTCGCGAGCAGCGGCATGCGCCTCCCGCAGTTCCAACTGTGTGCCAGTGCGATACGCAGCCCCTGCGCGGCCCTCGAGCAGGCGCGCCGGAGTGCGTGCGCGAATTTTGCGTACCACTTCGGATAAATCCGCCGGCGAAAGCTGCTTGCCGCTCCCTCGCTCCATTTACACCATCCCCTCGACGGACGACTCGAATCCCTGCATCAATCGCCGCCGCGCAGGTGTATCAAGCAGAGCGGGTTCGTCATCCCGGTAAAGCCCCGACTCGCGCAGCCATTCCAGAAACTCCGGCGCAGGGCGCAGATGGAAGAGCCGCCGCGCCGCCAGCGCGTCGTGGTAGCCGGTGGATTGATAGTTCAACATCACATCGTCCGAGCAGGGAACGCCCATGAAGTAGTTGCATCCCGCCGCGCCGAGCAGCAACAGCAGATTATCGGCGGAGTTCTGATCCGCCGCAGCGTGATTCGTGTAACAAACGTCGCACCCCATCGGCAGCCCCAGCAACTTGCCCATGAAATGATCTTCCAACCCGGCGCGAATGATCTGCCGCTCGTCGTAGAGATATTCGGGGCCGATGAAGCCGACCACGCTGTTCACAATAAAGGGATCGAAGGCCCGCGCCACCCCGTATGCGCGCGCTTCGAGCGTCAACTGATCCACTCCGTGGTGCGCCTCAGCCGAAAGCGCGCTGCCCTGCCCGGTCTCGAAATACATCACGTTCGCGCCCGTCCACGGCACATCGCGCCGCCTGTGGTGTTCGAGCACCCGCTCGCGCCCTTCGCGCAGCATTGCGAGAGTAATCCCGAAGCTGCGATTCACGCCCTCGGTGCCCCCCACGGATTGAAACAGCAAATCCACAGGTGCGCCGCGATCGAGCGCCGCCAGTTGCGTGGTGATGTGCGCCAGACAGCAGCTCTGCGTGGGTACGCGGTACGCTTCCACCAGGCGATCGAGCGCGCGGAGAATTTTCTCCACCGTCTCCACCGCATCGGTGGCCGGGTTCACGCCGATGACCGCATCGCCGCATCCGTACAGCAGCCCTTCGAAAGTGGCCAGCAGAATTCCGCCCACATCGTCCGCAGGATGATTCGGCTGCACGCGGATTCCCAGCACGCCGCGCTGGCCCATCGTGTTGCGGCAGCGCGTGACGTTGCGAATCTTTGCCCCCGCCAGCACCAGGTCCTTGTTGCTCATGATTTTCGCAGTGGCCGCCGCGATTTCAGGAATCACGGCGCGGCCGATCTTTTTCAAATCCTCTTCACTGGTCTCATCCTCCAGAATGTGCTCGCGGAATTCACCCACGGTCATGCTCGAGATCGGCTGAAAAGCTTCGCGGTCGAATGTGTCGAGAATCAGCCGGCTGACGTCGTCCTCATCGGGGTCGATCAGAGGCTTCTGCACGATTTCCGCAAGGGGCAAGTCGGCGATAGCACGCTTGGCAGCCACGCGTTCACGCTCCGATCGCGCCGCGATCCCAGCCAACTGGTCGCCGGACTTCTCCTCGTTGGCTTTCGCAAATATTTCGCGGAGATCGGAAAACACAAATCGCTCAGGCATGGCAGGGTCGTTCGGGGCTGAGTTGTGCCGCTCCCCCGGCAAGCTACCATCAATCGCGCGGGAGGAGAAGGCGGGGTGGGTCGGAGATATCGAACGGTGAAATTTGTAACGATTAGAAAGTACTACGGCTCTTTGTTTTGAATGAGTTAGGTCCGGTCTTAATTTCGGGTTGTAACGATTAGAAATACTGAATAACTGCCGGGAGATGCGGTCCGCCGCGGCGGACGCGTGGGTCAGGGCCTGGACGGGGCCGTGTTCCTCGCGCATTGGGAATTCCGAGATGTCATCTCAAGCGCCATATTACCATACTGGTTACGTTCTGTAAAGAGAATTCAGCGCCCGGTAGAGGGGCAGTGTGAAGTCACGGCACTTCCATGGATGGCGCGTTTATCAGGCATCGGGTCGCCGTCAAGGCTGCTTTCGATTGGCGCGCACATTCCGCAGCAGGAGTCTGACCTACGCGGGAATCAGCCAGCGTCCAAAATCGACAGCTGCGTCGAGGGCGGAGTGCGCTACGCCGCCGGACCTCACGCGCCTGGTCCTATATTGAATGCTGGGGAGCCAGAGCGTATGATGCGCCTACCCCATAGCAAGCTGAGAACGCGTTCTACAATCTCCAAGAGTTAAAGGAGGTTCCCGCCATGCAACGCCACCCGGCCCTGGTCATTACTCTGGTTGCTTTGCTTCGATTTTCTGCCCCCCTGCATGCTCAGCAGCAGGCATCGTTCAACCCCTCCCCGGCCAGTCTCAACGCGGCGAACGGCCTTATCGCCATCCCCTGGCCCGACCTCGTTGATGACAAACTGAAGCCGTTTCGGAAGCACCTAACGGATGTGAGCGGTGAAAAATTCGTGGACGGCTCCGGCAACGGTTGGGAATTTTCGCTGGCCTTCGACAATCTGAGGCTGGACACGAACACGGCTGCTTTGGCGCCCGGCCTCAAGTCAACACCGGGCGGATTTATTATGCGCGCTCCCCTTAACGGCTCCTGGAGCTTCGCCATCGCGGGCGATATCAAGGCCCATGCGTGGGCCGGAAGCAAAACCACCATCGGTGGAACTACAGTCAAAACAAATATCGTCGATCAAGACGTGATTGTACCGTTCACGATGGGCGTCGATGATATCTCGGTTGCCGGCTTCGCGGGGCTCGACACGGGTGATCCTGTTCACCCGCGACTGATCAACGCCGTGATTCAGGCTCACGCACGCGTCGGTGGTTCCGTCCTGTTCCCTCCATACCCCATCGACCTTGATCTCGCCCGCCAACCCGACGGCTCGCTCTCCGGAGAGTTCAGCCTAACCAGGGAGTTGGGGATCCCGGACTTCGTGGCCGTGGACGAGGGCGTGAGGTTGGTGATCCGTCTCCTTCCTTTCTCGACGAACAACACCTGGATTCTGTTCGTCGGTCTGGAGGGAGCGCTATACGTGCAGTTTCCCGATCCGATCGGACGCGTGAGCTTGCCTTCCAGCCCCTTCTTCAGTATGCCGCTAGTAATTCCGAGCCCCGCCATGTTCAGTGAAAACATTGCTGCCTTTGTTGAAATAGCGCGTGGTCCTATACCGCGTCCGTGGCCGCCGGCGGGCAGCCCGCCGCCAGCGGCTTCCTTACAAGTGTCGCCACCTGCTTCATTTGACTTCGCCACGGCGCGTGACGCCATCGAGGCGGGCATTGCGCCGGCGCGCATTCCTTCGCATATGCCCTCTGGCATGGTTCTCTCCATCGATTATGCGCCACCGGATTTAAGGCCCGTGCCCATTCACGGAAACTTGACCCCGGCCTTTTCATACGGAATTGATGCGGATTCGCCCATCTGGACGGGTCACTACCTCACCGCCGAAGCATTTCGATATGCGGCGACGCACAGTTCAGAAGCGCTCGACAGAGTGAAGGCGGCGATCGCAGGCCTTGAAATCAACTTCAACGTTACGACGGACGTCGTGCTTGCGAACCATCAGTACGTGGTCGTCCCTGCAGACATCGCCGGGAATGTGTTTGCCCGGAGCACGCTTCTCCACAACGATGGGCCGGGAGAGGCGCTTCCAGACTGGATTGACTCAATTACTGCGCGCAAGACCAGGGGGATGTGCCTTTATGTCAAACCCTCGGGCGGCTGGAAGGTCGGCAAGGTGAAATTTCCCACCTACGCGGCTGCTCAGGCTGCACCCAGGCCGAAGGGTCTCCAAGGTGGAACGCTGACGCCCGCACCAGTGGATACTCAGCCGATCAGGTACGGCAGCGGCTGCGGAAGCAACAGCGAATCCGATAACCCCATCAGCCGCGATCAATACAGCGGAGTCTTCATGGGTCTTGCCTATGCGTATGCACTTGTGCCGGATGTCCAGGCGGACGCAAAGAAAGACATCGAAACGGCGCTCGACTTCTTGCTGATCCATCACTGGAACGTGCCGATGCCGCCGGATCGGACTATCTCCACGACGTTCATCGGCAATATTGACGTTCAGCTTTCCATGCTTCGGATCGGTGCGAGCATCGATCCGACGCACGTGCCGCAAGGCACTTCGCAGAGCTATCAACAGCTGTACACAAGGTACGCGCCGGCTTCGGCCCTTTGCTGGCTCCCGGTCTGGGTGAGCACTTTCGATCCGCTCGACAAATACTATAAGTACAATCTTTCGCATGCTTACTTCAGCCCGCTCCTCTTCCTGGAGACGGATCCGGCGCTTCGTGCCAACTACCTCACCGCTTACAACATTATCCGTGCGGCGACGGCGACGCACCGCAACGCCTACTTCAATCTTGTGGACATCCTGGCCGGCGCAGCCACCAGCTCGTCGCCCTCAGCTGCCAACCCTCAGTTGACTTTCGGTGACGAGATCAAGGGCGATATCGCCGATTGGGTCACGCGATGGAATGCCGTCAAGGATCCAGACAGCATGCCCCGGAACGTGACTTCGGAGAGCGCGGCTGTCTATTTGAAGGGCCTTTGGCCAGATTACGTAAGGCTGTACACCAATATCCCGGGCGGAGTGACCGGGCCCCTCAGCCAGAGTTGGCGTTCCACCTACCCGCTCCCGCTCCAGGACCGCATCGGCTCGGGTATGGAATTCATCTGGCAGAACACCCCGTCCGAAGCCGGCCTCGACTGGCCGCCCCCAGGCCGGCACGTGTCACCTATTGGGTTAAGCCCTCGCCCCCAAACTTTTGACTGCAGCACAAATCCCCCGACGACCACCCAACTCGTCTTGTGCTCGTCCGAATCGAACTCGCAAAGCCCGGGCGTCGATTACCTGCTGGCGTACTGGCTTGCGGTCTACTTGAAGGTGTTGACGGCGCCCTGATTTCCCGGATTGTTTGACCGGAAGCTGCGGCATTCGGTTCCCCACTCGCGCATGCCCTGTTCCCGGGTAGCGGGAGCTTGAAGCCGGGCAGTTGCCCGGATGGCGCGTTCATCACGCGCAGCCGCCCGGCGCTGGAACTTTGCTTTCCTTGAGTGTACAGTTTCTCTACCAATGACACCGGACGAACCTCGTCCATTCGCATAGCGACGAAAATGCAATTCGCAGGCAAATTAACGGAAGCGGATTTGAACGGCGTGCGAGTAGATACTCGCTTGAATGCGCAGCGGCGTGCCAACTGGCTCGCAGCCATACCCAAAGCCATATTTCGGGGGTTTGAAGTACTCATCGCTTTGGCAAGCTTCGCTGCCGTTTTGCTTATGGCCGCGCTTTCCTTCGGAGGCTACGGTGCGGCCAAGCTTCTCGGGAAGATTCGTCCCTTATGCGACGCCTATCAATTTCTCTCCCGGGCTTACGACCAGTTGATTGACCGGCTCGGCCAAAAAGTTCTGCGGGACCAACGAGACACTCCCGCACTGCGGCTCATGGTCTCCCTCACCCTTACCACCGTCCCGATTTTCGTGACTCAACTCGTTTTGGGGAAACCTCGTCTTCTTCTCGCCATCGCTTTCTATCTTTCCCTGTGCGGCCTCAAGTTTCACCGCTCCGCCAGGATGTTCAGCGCCAAACACATGGAAGCGCACCGGCTCCAAGGCTACTTCTCGGATAAATACGACAGGTTCCTCGGCCGCTACGTCGAATTCTTTCTCGGCTACTTCTACGGCGACCTTCCCGAACTCGGCCGCACCGCTCACGTCCGCCTGCACCATAAAGAGAACGGCGGACCGGACGACACGGTCGCCACAAGCGGTTACGATCGAACCAGCCCTGTGGATTTTCTCTGGTATCTTGCGGACAACATTTGGACCGCCCTCGGAATTGTCCCCTACGCGTACTTTAAATCCAGAGGCGATGAAAAAAACGCAAAGCGAATGTTCTGGGGAATGGCGCGTTACGCCATCTATTTCGCAGCGGTCTTTATTTACGACTGGAGAATCGGGATCGTGTTCGTGTTAATTCCGCTTCTCTCCATGAATTTCATCATGGCTATCACCGCATGGGTGCAGCACGCCTTCTGCGATCCCGAACATCCCGAGGATTATTTTGCCTGCACCGTGACGGTCATGGACGAAGTGAACTTCATGAACGAAGGCTACCACCTCTGTCATCACCACCGCTCCAGCCTGCATTGGACCGAAATGCCCGCCCATATGGAACGCCTTCGCGATCAGATGAAGGAGTCCGGCTCCCTGGTCTTCCGCGACCTGGATTTCATGGACCTCTTCATGGAGTTGACTCTCCTTCGCAGGATGGACGTGCTGGCCGAAAAACTTGTCCCCTGGGAGCCCATGAATCACGACGAGCGCCTGGCCTTGCTGGCGAAGAGAACCAAGCCGGCCAGAGCCGTTCCGGCATCGCCCGCGGCTGCCTAGTGCCGAAGGAGCCGGTGTACCGGAAATCGGATTCCCGGACATGAAGTCATCTCCTAAATGGCATTTCGTCAGGGCACGGCTTTAGCCGTGCCGAAGAGCATCGTGATTACAGGGGTTTCAACCCCTGAGGTGCGTGTGATCGTCGGCAGGTTCTACTTCGACTAGCTCTTACCTGGTTTTTGCTTGGCAAACATTGCGGATTTCTGAAGCGCCTCCTGTGACGCCTTAAACGCTTTGGCCGAGTGTTCCATGGCCTGTTGTGAAAGCTCGTGTCCAGTCAGGTGATCTTCCTTTTGGTGATGTGCAGCGGCAACACGGTGGGCGTGTGCGGCAAGATCGTGGAACTCTGCGGCTCTCTGGTGCGAATCATTCAGCATGATTGCCTCCCTCTCGCTCACGCTAACGATAGCATGCGCGGCGGTCATCGCGCCGGTCCCCGGCTGGCTGGCGCTGCGTGGCACTACTTCGATAGAATGTTTCGGCTCAATCTTCAGCGGGCCGCATCGCGTCCGGTGCCGCACCCCACGGCCGCAATCATCAAGGAGAAAGTGGATGCCCTCTTTTTCAGGAGTCGATTTCCTGGAGTTCGATTCCCTGCTCAGCGACGAAGAAAAGCTGGCGCGCCAAACCGGCCGCCAATTCGTTGACGACCAGATCATGCCCATCATCGAGCAGTACAACCGCGAGGGCAAATTTCCCATTCAGCTTGTGCCGCAAATGGCTGAGCTGGGCCTCTTTGGCGCCAGCCTTAAAGGCTACGGTTGCGCCGGAATGTCCAACGTGGAATACGGCCTGGTCACCCAGGAGCTCGAGCGCGGCGATTCCGGCCTGCGCAGCTTCGTCTCCGTGCAATCGGCGCTGGTGATGTACCCGATTCACAGCTACGGTTCCGACGAGCAAAAGAACAAATGGCTGCCGCTACTGCAACAAGGCAAGGCCATCGGCTGCTTCGGGCTCACCGAGCCGCAGTTCGGCTCGAACCCGGGCGGCATGTTGACCCGCGCGGTGAAGAAGGGCGACAGCTACATCTTGAACGGCGAAAAAATGTGGATCACCAGCGGCTCGATTGCCGACGTCGCGGTGGTCTGGGCAAAAAGCGAGGACGAAAAAATCCGCGGCTTCCTGGTGGAAAAGGGCACGCCCGGATTCAAAGCCTGGGACGTGCACGGAAAATATTCGCTGCGCGCTTCGGTCACATCCGGTCTGGCTATGACCGACTGCAAAATTCCCGCCACCAATTTGCTCCCAGGTGTCGAAGGACTGAAAGGCCCGCTCTCCTGCCTCAATCAGGCGCGCTACGGCATCGGATGGGGCGGCATCGGCGCGGCCATGGCTTGCTACGACACGGCGCTGCGCTACTCGAAAGAACGCAAGCAATTCGACAATCGCCCCATCGCCTCGCACCAGTTGGTCCAGGAAAAGCTGGTCTGGATGATCGCCGAAATCACGAAAGCGCAGTTGCTGGCGCTCCAGGTCGGCCGGCTGAAAGATCAGGGCCGCGCCCATCCGTCGCACATTTCCATGCTGAAAATGAACAACGTCTGGATGGCTCTCGAGACCGCGCGCATGGCGCGTCAAATCCTCGGCGCCAACGGCATCGTGGACGATTACCCCATCATGCGCCACATGAACAACCTAGAATCGGTGATCACCTACGAAGGCACGCACGACATCCACAAACTCATCATCGGTGAGCGCATCACCGGAATCGCGGCCTTCGCATGAGAAAATCTCGATTTGCTGCGGCTCCTGCATCGGTGGCACAGGCACTCCTGCCTGTGCTCTTTCTTTTCTTTGCCGTCCTCTGCTTTCTCGTTGCCACATCCGCCGCCGACGCCCCACAAAAACCAAAAATCCGCGCCGTCACCGCCTTCGTCCGCCTCGACCGCGCCCAATACAAACCTCAAATCGCGGACGCCCTGAAATTTCTCCGCCAGGCCAAAGCCGCCTACGAAAAATCCGGCTACGAAGTCCAGACCATCCGCATCTCCACGCAACCGTTCCCGGAATATACCAAGGGGCTGACCGTCGAACAGGCTCTTGCGTTCTTCAAGGACTACGACGCACTGGCCGTCAAGGAAGGCTTCGATGCTTCCATCGGCCCGGCCATGATGAAAGATTCGGACGATGCCGCCGAAGCCGAACTCGTCGGCAAGATTCTGTCTCAGTCGAAGACACTCAACGGCAGCGTGGTCATTGCAGGAGAAAACGGCGTGCACTGGAAAGGCGTTGCCGCCGCGGCAGCCGTGGTCAAATATTTGGAAGAGCACACCCCGCACGGCCAGGGAAATTTCAGCTTCACCGCCGCCGCGCTGGTTCCCTCCGGCACGCCGTTCTATCCCGCGTCCTATATCACCGGCCCGGGACATCAATTCGCCATCGCGCTCCAGTCCGCCAATGTGATCGGCCAGGCGCTCGACGGCGCCAAATCCGCCGACGCCGCCGAAGCTCGCATCCGCACGCTTCTCGGCAAACCCGCGCAGGAGATCGAAAAAACCGCCGAGCAGCTCGCTCTTCAGACTGGCTGGAAATACGGCGGCATCGATCTCTCGCCCGCTCCATTGAAAGATGTTTCCATCGGCGGCGCGCTCGAAAAATTTTATGGCGCGCCCATCGGCACGAGCGGCACGCTCACCGTCGCCGCCATCGTCACTCGCGGCCTGCGCGCCGTCCCAGTCACACACGCCGGCTACTCGGGCCTGATGGTGCCGGTGCTCGAAGATTCTGTGCTGGCCCAGCGCTGGAGCGAAGGCCGCCTGACCATGGACGCACTGCTCTCCTACTCCGCCGTCTGCGGCACCGGCCTCGACACCATCCCGCTCCCCGGCGACATCACCGTCGAGCAGCTCTCGCGCATCCTCGGCGACGTCGCCAGCCTCGCGGTGAAATGGCACAAGCCGCTCTCCGCGCGCCTGCAGCCCGCCCCCGGAAAAAAGCCCGGCGAGATGACCGAATTCGACGATCCTTTCCTCGTCAACGCCAAAATCCAGCCGCTGCCATGATCTTTCCGCGCGCTCGCAGAACAGCAGTGTTCCAGAGCCGATTTACATTTGGGCGGCACGAGCAATCGCGGCCGAGTCTGACACCGGGACCAAGGAGATTGGCGCACTCAGCGAAGAGTTTCTATGAATTTCCAGAATTCTTTATTCTTTCGGTATGGCAGAAACGAATCGTCTTTGGTTGGATCAGGCATCTTCTCACCGGCAATCACATTTGCTTTGCGGGTGAATGCCTGTTCCAGATGAAGACGAGCATCAGCGAGATCCTTCTCCTCGGCATCGGCGCAAGCCAGGTTGTAATAGTACATCGGGTAATCTGGGTCCTTCGCGATCGCGGCGTTGAAGAGGGCACGCGCTTTCGGAATGTCTCCCGACACGCCATATGCCATTCCGGCCTGGTCGATGGTTACGCGCCGCATCGTCAAATGGTCCATATCATCCTTCAACAACGTCAGCGCCTGTTCGAAGATCGGCGCTGCGGGCCGGAACATATGGTGCTGATAAAGTATTTGCGCATACAGAAATGCATCCTCAAACTGAGGCACGTAGTTCGGATCGAAGTGATAGCTTGCAAAGATCTTCTTGAGATCCGCATCCTCTCCGCTGATCGGGCGCTCACTATAGAATTCAAGATCGCCGCAGATGTCCCCGGTTGCTATAAAGCCACGCACTCTGTATGCCGTCTTGCCATTTTCGCCTCGCACCGTGTAGATCACGATGACCGTGGGCAGGCTTTCAGGATTTTCAATACTGGAGGCCGCCAAAATCTTCAGCGATGGGTTACCTTTCTTGTCCATCTTGATGGCCTCATCCTGACACTTCTGACTGGTGAGAGGCGCTTCTTCGGGAACGAGGAACAAAAAGCCGAGAAAAGTAAGCCGCCCCGATTCATCCTTACCACGGATACCGATTTCTCGACCGTTCGCCTTAGCAGAAGATTCCACGATCTTGAATCCGTCAGCGTGCCAGCGCAATTGGCCGGGACGAGAAGGCAGCGCGATCTTGAAAGTCGCAGGATCGTCTTTGGTCTGCGCCCAGCCAGAAATAGCAACCGACAATATTAACAACGAGAGGACGGCCGTCGATTTCATAGCGGGAGTGTAGCGTAGCTGCTTAGTTATCACAATGGAATCCACTTTGCACGATGCGGGCCAGTCGCGGTTATAGAGTATGCATCTCGAAGGTCGACTCTCGATCAAACACAAGTGCGGTACACAATTTGAATCCCAATCCGCTATGATAGCCGCCCCGGGAGCGTCCTCTGCCCCGGTCTCTGCGTCGCATCTCAGGAGCCGCAATGGAGAAAGCGCTTAGCCTGGAATTTTTGCGCGTCGTTGAACGCGCCGCCATCGCCTCCGCCCGCACCATGGGCCTGGGCGATCGCCACAAGTCCGACCAGATGGCCGTCGAAGCCATGCGCTCCGAAATGGACACCGTGCATATGGACGGCACCATCGTCATCGGTGAAGGCGAGCGCGACGAAGCTCCCATGCTTTTCATCGGTGAAAAAGTCGGCGCCGCTGCTCGCACCAAAAATAGCGACTACCCGCAGGTGGACATCGCCGTGGACCCGCTCGAAGGCACCAACCTGTGCGCCACCGGCGAGCCCAACGCCATCGTCGTCCTGGCCGCCAGCGAACGCGGCGGCCTGCTCCACGCCCCCGATCTGTACATGGAGAAAATCATCGTCGGCCCGTCGTGCAAAGGCGCCGTCGAACTCGATGCGCCGGTGGCGGACAATCTGAAAGCCATCGCCAAGCGCCTGGATCGCGACGTGGAAGACCTGGTCATCATCGTCCTCGACCGGCCGCGCCACGAAAAACTGATCGCCGACATTCGCGCCACCGGCGCGCGCATTCGCCTGATTTCCGACGGCGATCTTTCCGCCGGCATCAGCGCTGCGGTCATCGGCACGGGCGTGCACGCGGTGATGGGCACGGGCGGCGCGCCGGAAGGAGTCCTCACCGCCGCGGCGCTGCGCTGCTTGAACGGCCAGATTCTGGCGCGCCTGGTGGTCTCCAAGCCCGAGCACCACAAGCGCATCGCGGAAATGGGCATCAAGGACCCCAAACGCATCTACGACACCAACGAGTTGGCTCCGGGAAAAAATATCATCTTCGCCTGCACCGGCGTTACCGGCGGCGGCCTGCTCCGCGGTGTGCGCTTTTTCGGTGAAGGCACGCGCACTCATTCGCTCATCCTCACCTCTCATGAGCGCCAGGTGCGATTCATTGACACCGTGCATCTCGAAAACCGTCCGGACGTGAAGGTCGTCTTCTATTAAGGAACAATCATGCTGCCGGTGGCGTATCTTGTGGATAGAAGCAAGCAAGGGGTGAACTATGTCTAGCGGACCGACTCCTCCTCAGCCGCGCGCGCCTCAGACGCCACCGCCGCAGCCTCAGCCGCAAAAAAGTCATACGCTCATGTGGATTTTCGGAATCATCGGTGGCGGCATCGTGCTGATGGTCATCCTCGGACTGGTTGTCGCCGGTGTGTTCTTCCGCCGCATCCACGTGGATGAATCTGGCAATAAAGTGGAAATCGAAACGCTGGCAGGCAAAATCAAAGTTGACGCCGAAGGCCCTCACCGCACGGGATTGCCAATCTATCCCGGCGCCACGCGAT
>Ga0210408_10004749_pt1 | contig 12080 bp, 9 predicted proteins | sample IncBWH4MmetaG_FD_155471 | JGI IMG/M metagenome (GOLD analysis project Ga0210408, IMG submission 155471) | Forest soil microbial communities from Barre Woods Harvard Forest LTER site, Petersham, Massachusetts, United States - Inc-BW-H-4-M | ecosystem: Environmental > Terrestrial > Soil >... | reverse complement strand
CAGCTCGCGGCCGGCATCTACGTGTATCTCCCGCTGGGCCTGCGCGTGATCGAGAAGGTCAACGCGATCATCCGCCAGGAGATGAACGGCATCGGGGGCCAGGAGATCGAGATGCCGGTGCTGCTCCCCGCCGAGATCTGGCAGCAGTCCGGCCGGTGGGATGCGATCGGCGGCGAGATGTTCCGCCTGAAGGATCGCAACGGGCGCGACATGTGCCTCGGCATGACCCACGAGGAGGTCATCGCGTGGATCGCCGCGCGCGAGATCCGCTCATACCGCGACCTGCCCCAGATCTGGTACCAGATCCAGACCAAGGAGCGGGACGAGGCGCGCCCGCGCTCGGGGGTGCTGCGCACGCGCGAGTTCCTGATGAAGGACTCCTACACGCTCGATCCGGATGCGGCCGCGCTCGAGATCTCCTACCACGCCCACAAGGACGCCTACTGCCGGATCTTCGACCGCTGCGGCGTCACCTACGTGGTGGTGCAGTCGGATCCGGGGATGATGGGGGGCTCGGGCTCGCACGAGTTCATGGCCCCGAGTGCGGCCGGCGAGGACGACGTGGCCCTGTGCGAGGCGTGCGGGTACGCGGCCAACGTCGAGCTGGCCCGGGGGGTGCCGAGCGCCGCCCCGTCGTCGGACGCCAAGCGCCAGGAGGTGGCGACGCCGGACGCCCGCACCATCGCGGAGGTCTCGGCCCAGCTCAAGATCGATCCGGCCGCCACCATCAAGACCCTGGTCTTCATCGGGCCGGACGGGCCGGTGCTGGCGCTGGTGCGGGGCGACCACGCGCTCCACGAGCGCAAGCTCGCCCGGGTGCTCGGAGCCGAGGCGCGGCCGGCCCATCCCGGGGAGATCGAGAAGACCCTGGGAGTGGCTCCGGGCTCGGTCGGGCCGCTCGACGTCCGGAGCGCCCGCATCATCGCCGACGAGTCGCTGCGGGAGGGCCGCTACGTGGTGGGGGCGAATCGCGAGGGTTTCCACGTGACCGGCGTGAAGCCGGGGGAGGACTTCACTCCCGAGTGGGCGGACCTCCAGGTGGCCCTGCCGGGCGAGGGCTGCCCGAGCTGCGGCAAGCACCTGCGCATCGAGCGGGTGATCGAGATCGGCAACATCTTCAAGCTCGGCACCAAGTACTCGGTGCCGCTGGGGGCCACCTACCTGGACGAGCGCGGCCAGCAGCAGCCGATCGTGATGGGCTCTTACGGGATCGGCCCGGCCCGGATCGCCGCTGCCGCGGTGGAGCAGCGCCATGACGCCGACGGCATCGTCTGGCCCTGGTCGATCGCCCCCTTTCACGTGCACCTGGTGCCGGTCTCGGTCAAGGATGCCGGACAGATCGCCGCCGCCGAGGAGCTCTACCGGGACCTCCGGGCGGCCGGGTTCGACGTGCTGATGGACGACCGCGAGGAGCGGGCCGGGGTGAAGTTCAAGGACGCCGACCTGCTCGGGGTGCCGATCCGGGTGACCATCGGGAATGCCCTGGCGAAGGAGGGCGTGGTCGAGGTGCGCCAGCGCGCCACGAAGGCGGATCGCCGGGTGCCCAAGGCGGAGGTCGTCGGCGTGATCCGGGAGATGGCGCAAACGATTTCATAGACCATCCGCGTCTCCGTCCCCTTGCGGGGGTCCGGTCCCTGTGCTAAAGTCCTGAAAAAAGTGGGCCGTCGCCCACTTTTTTTTCTGGGGGGCAGGGCATGGTGGATGATGCACAGTGGCTCGACCGGATCGAAGCGGTCGTGGCGCCGGTGCTCGCCTCGCGCGGCCTGGACCTCGTGGACACCGAATGGCACCGCGAGGGGCGTCGCTGGGTGCTACGCTTCTTCGTCGACAAGCCGGGCGGCGTCGGCATCCAGGATTGCCAGTCCTTCAGCCGGGAGGCCGGCGACGTGCTGGATGTCTCCGGGCTGATCGAGCCCTCTTACGACCTCGAGGTGTCCTCGCCCGGGCTCGATCGGGTGCTGAAGAAGGAGCGCGAGCTCCGGTGGGCGGTCGGCCGCGACGTGCACTGCTGGGTCGGCGAGCCGGTGGATGGGCGGACCGAGTTCTCGGGGCGGCTGGTGGACGTGTCGCCGGCCGCGCTGATGCTGGAGGAAGGAGCGGGGACGCGGCGCGAGGTGCCGCGCCGCCTGGTGACGAAGGCGCGTCTGCAGCTGCAGGCGTTCGGGCGGACCAAGTGATGATGAACAAAGATTTGATCTACGTCATCGAGCAGATCGGGCGTGAGAAGGGGATCGGGAAAGAGGTCCTCTTCGAGGCGCTGGAGTCTGCCTTGCTGTCGGCGTCCAAGAAGACGATGGGCGCGGCCGACAACGTCCGCATGCAGATCGACCGGCAGACCGGGAGCCTGCGCGTGTTCGCCCGCAAGAAGGTGGTGGGCGCGGTCACCGATCCCAAGCTCGAGATCACGCTCGACGAGGCGCGGCGGCTGAACGCCGACGTGCAGATGGACGACGAGATCGAGCAGGAGCTCGCCCCCCAGGAGTTCGGCCGCATCGCGGCCCAGACCGCCAAGCAGGTGATCCTGCAGCGGGTCCGCGACGCCGAGCGCGACGCGGTCTACGCCGAGTTCATCGACCGCGAAGGCAAGATCGTCCGCGGGGCGGTGCACCGGATCGAGAAGCGCAACGTGGTGGTGGAGCTGGGCAAGGCGGAGGCGGTGATCACCGAGCGCGAGCAGCTGCCGGGAGAGCGCTACAACCCCGGCGACCGCCTGCGCGCCTACATGCTGGAGGTGAAGAAGACGGCCAAGGGGCCCCAGATCCTCCTCTCGCGCACGCATCCGGGCTTCCTGGTGCGGCTGTTCGAGACCGAGATCCCGGAGATCGCGGAGGGCATCGTGCTGGTCAAGGGGGCGGCCCGCGAGCCGGGCGAGCGGGCCAAGGTGGCGGTGGCGTCGACCAAGCGCGACGTGGACCCGATCGGGGCGTGCGTGGGCCTGCGCGGCACCCGCATCCAGGTCATCAGTCGCGAGCTGCGCGGCGAGAAGATCGACATCGTCGAGTGGTCGCCCGATCCGGCCGTCTTCGTGGCGCGGGCCCTGTCGCCGGCCAAGGTCTCCTCGGTCACGGTGGAGGAGCGGCCGGAGGGCGAGGAGAGCGACGAGCTGCGCTCGGTGCTGGTGGTCGTGCCCGACAACCAGCTCTCGCTCGCCATCGGTAAGAAGGGGCAGAACGCCCGGCTCGCCGCCAAGCTGACCGGCTTCCGCGTCGACATCAAGAGCGAGGGCGAGGTCGAGGAGGAGCGGCGGCGCGAGGAGGAAGAGCGCGCGGAGGGCCGCCAGAATCTCGTCCACCTGCCGGGGGTTGGCCCCCAGCTCGTGGAGAAGCTGGTCGAGGTCGGGCTGCACTCGCCGGCCCGCATCGTGGCCGCGGGCTTGCCCGCGTTGCAGGCGGTGCCGGGCGTAGGGGAGACGAAGGCGTCCTCGATCCTGGCCGCCGCGACCGCGTGGGTCGCCGAGCATCCGGCCCCGGTGGCGACCGAGCCGTCCACCGCGGACGACGGGGCCGGCGGGTCGGAGGTCGAGCCGAGCCCGCTCGAGCGCTGAGCGGTCGAGGCGGTCGGCCGGAGCGGACCTGCATCGCGTGTCGCACCGTGCGACCGCGGGCGGAGCTGATCCGGCTGGTGCGGGACGAAGCGGGGAACGTGCGGGTGGATCGTGACGGCGTTGCGGCGGGACGGGGCGCGTACATGTGCGCCGTCGCCGAGTGCGTGGAGAAGGCGCTGCAGGCGGGGCGGCTGGGGCATGCGTTCAAGCGGCCGAGCCGTCCGCCGCAGGAGAGTTCGGTAGTCATTCTCGCGAGCTGGCTCGCGAGCTGGAAGGGGAGGTAATCGCGCGTGGCGGCACGGGTAAAGGTCATCGACCTGGCGAAGGAGCTGGGCGTCACCAGCAAGGATTTGATCGTGGCGCTCGAGGGCATGGGCCATAAGGGCATGCGGGCCATGAGCCCGCTCCTCGCCGCGCAGGCCAACGAGCTGCGGGTCAAGCTCGGCCGCGGGCGCGAGCTGCCCGCGGAGGCGAAGCCCAAGCGCGCTCCCAAGCCGAAGCCGGCCGAGGGCGACGCGGTCGCGGCCGCGCCCAAGAAGAAGCCCGCGGGCGACGGCACTCCCGCGCGCGGTAAGAAGGCGGCGGCCAAGGTCGGCGAGGAGGCCCCCGCGGTGGTCGAGCTCGTGCCGAGCCCGTCACCCGAGGTGGCCAAGCCGGCCGCTACGATCTTCCGGCCCTCGCCGAGCCTGGTTCCGCCGGCCGCGCCCGAGATCGCGCCCGCGCCGCCGATCGTCCCCGCGGCCACCGTCGCGCCGCCGCCCGCGCCCGCCGCGCCGCCTCGGCCGGTCACGCCGCCGGCCCCGCCGGTGCGTCCGGCCGCGGTGAGCCCCGCGCCGTCGGTGCTGCGCCCGGCGCCGCCCGCCCCCCCGCGGCCGATGACGCCGCCCGCGCCCGCGCGCCGGGCCGCGGCGCCCGCTGCGCCGCCTCGGCCTGCCGCGCCGCCGGCGCCCGCGCGCCCGGCTGCGCCGCCGGTCCCGGCCCGCCCGGCCGCCGCGGCGGCTCCCGCCGCTCCGGTGTCGCCCACGCCGACCCGGCCGACGCCGTCCACGATCCCGCCGCCGCCCGAGCCCCCGCAGGAGATCAAGCGCGAGCTCGTCAAGCTGCCGGAGTCGGTCACGGTCGGAGAGCTGGCCGCCGCGATGCGGCGGAAGTCCACCGAGGTGATCAAGGCCCTGCTCGATCTGGGCGTGATGGCCACCGTCAACGAGGTGCTCGACCCCACCGCGGCCAAGCTGGTGGCGGACCGCTTCCACTTCGACGTGGAAGTCCGCTCGCTCGAGGGCGATCTGCTCGAGGAGGAAGAGTCCGACCCCGCGCAGCTGCGCACCCGGCCGCCGGTGGTCACGGTCATGGGCCACGTCGACCACGGCAAGACGTCGCTGCTCGACGCGATCCGCACCACCAAGGTGGCGGAGCGCGAGTTCGGCGGCATCACCCAGCACATCGGCGCCTACCAGGTCGACACGAGCCACGGCAAGGTCACCTTCCTCGACACCCCGGGCCACGAGGCCTTCACCGCGATGCGGGCCCGCGGGGCTCAGGCCACCGACATGGTGATCCTGGTGGTCGCGGCCGACGACGGGGTGATGCCCCAGACGGTGGAGGCGATCAACCACGCCAAGGCGGCCAACGTGCCGATCCTGGTGGCGGTGAACAAGATCGACAAGCCGGGCTCCGATCCGGACCGGGTGAAGCGCGAGCTGGCCAACCAGGGGCTGGTGCCGGAAGACTGGGGCGGCCAGACCATCTTCATCCACACCTCGGCCAAGCGGGGCGACGGAATCCCGCAGCTCCTCGAGATGACCGCGCTGCAGGCCGAGATCCTCGAGCTGCGCGCCAATCCCGGGCGGTCCGGCCGCGGGGTGATCGTGGAAGGCCGGCTCGATCGCGGCCGAGGCCCGGTGGCCACCGCCCTCATCCAGTCCGGCACCCTCAAGGAGGGCGACGCGGTGGTGGTGGGCTCGCACTCCGGCCGCGTGCGGGCCATGTTCAACGATCGCGGCAAGAAGGTGCCGAGCGCGGGCCCCTCGGATCCGGTCGAGATCCTCGGCCTCTCCGGCGTGCCGCAGGCGGGCGACACCATGCTGGTGGTCTCCGACGAGCGCAAGGCCCGGCAGATCGCCACCGTGCGCAGCGAGCGCGATCGCCTGAAGGGCAAGGGCGCGACCCGGATCACCCTCGAGGACCTGCACAAGCAGATCGCGGCGGGCGAGATCAAGGAGCTGCGCCTTGTCATCAAGGCCGACGTACAGGGCTCGGTGGAGGCCCTCACCGAGTCGCTCGAGCGCCTCTCGACCGACGAGGTCAAGCTCAAGGTCATCCACAGCTCGGTGGGCGGGGTGACCGAATCGGACGTGATGCTCGCGTCCGCCTCCAACGCCATCGTGCTCGGCTTCAACGTGAAGGCGGACCCCAAGGCCACCAGCCAGGCGCAGGCCAACGGCGTGGACATGCGCAGCTACAACGTCATCTACGACGCGATCAACGACGTGAGGGCCGCGCTGTCCGGCATGCTCGCGCCCGAGATCCGCGAGGCGGTGCTGGGCCGCGCCCAGGTGCGCCAGCTCTTCCCGATCTCCAAGGTGGGCACCATCTACGGCTCGTCGGTCACCGAGGGCAAGATGGTCCGCGGCGCGCGGACCCGCATCAAGCGCGGCGAGACCGTGCTGGGCGAGAGCACGATCAGCTCGCTCAAGCGGTTCAAGGACGACGTGCGCGAGGTGCTGCAGGGGCTCGAGTGCGGCATCGGCATCGAGGGCATCAAGGGCGTGCAGCCCAACGACGTCATCGAGGCCTTCACCACCGAAGAGGTCGCCCGCACCCTGTAGGGCGTCGACCAGTGTCGGGAGCGCGGGTGGCGGTCGGCACCGTCGAGCTGCACCTGCCGGACATCGGATCACTCAAGGGCAAGCGCCACGCCCTGAAAGGGCTCAAGGACACCCTGCGCCGCCGCTTCGAGATCTCGGTCGCCGAGGTGGACCACCACGACGTCTGGCAGCGCGCGACCCTGGCCCTGGCGTGCGTCTCCGGCGACTCCCGCCACGCCAACGAGGTCATCTCCAAGGCGATGGACTACATCGAGGACCACGTGGACGGCTGGGTGACCGACGTCCAGGTCGAGATCCTCTAGCCGCGCGACGAGCGCCCCATGCAAGCCAAGCGGCTCGAGCGGGTCAACCAGCTGATCAAGGAAGAGATCTCGATGCTCGTCCAGCGCCAGCTCAAGGACCCGCGCCTGGGCTTCGTCACCGTGACCGAGGTGGAGACGAGCCCGGACCTCAAGCACGCGAAGGTCTACGTGTCGGTCCTGGGCCCGGAGGCGCAGTGGGAGAAGTCGTTCCAGGCGCTCGAGAGCGCGCGCGGCTTCGTGTGGAGCTGGCTCCGCCGGCACCTCGATCTGCGCACCACTCCGGAGCTGCTCTTCCGCCCCGACCGCTCGATGGAGCACGCCGCCCACATCCAGTCGCTGCTGGCCGAGCTGCGCGCCAAGAGCGCGAGCGAGGCGGAGGGCGAGTGAGGTGAGCGAGCCGATCGCGCCCGGCCTCACCGTGGTGGCCGAGCAGCCGCCCGCGCCGCTGCTCGACGCGCTCCGCCGCCCCCGCGGCGACGCCCTCATGCTCGGCCACGTCCATCCCGACGGCGACGTGCTCGGCACCCTCCTCGGGCTCGGACTCGCCATGGAGGCGGCGGGCTGGACGGTGAGCTACGCGGGCCCGGACCCGGTGCCCGCGGTGCTCGACTTCATCCCGGGCGGCGATCGCTGGCAGGTGTGGCGGACCGCCCCGCGCCGCTTCGACACCATCGTGCTCACCGACTGCCCGAACGACGGGCGCACCGAGGGGCTGCTCGCCGGGGTGCGCGGGCCGGCGAGCGAGGTGCTGAACATCGATCACCACCCGGACAATCGCCGCTACGGCACGATCAACTGGATCGACCCGACCGCGGCCGCGACCGGCGAGATGATCCACGACCTGCTGGTCGCCCTCGGCTGGCCGATCCGCCCCGAGACCGCGCTCGGGCTCTACACCGCGGTGCACACCGACACCGGCTCGTTCCGCTACTCGAACACCACCCCGCGCACCTTCCGGATCGCGGCCGCGCTCACCGCGGCGGGGGCCGAGCCCGCGCTCGTGACCGACCGGCTCTACCAGCGGCGGCCGAAGGACGCGCTCACCGTGCTGGGCGGCATTCTCGCCCGGGTGGAGGTGAGCGACGACGGGCGGGTGGCGACCCTCACCGTGCCCGAGGGCGTGGCCTCCGAGGAGTTCATGGCCGCGGAGGACCTCGTGACCTACCCGCGCTCCATCGCGGGGGTGAAGGTCGCGGTGCTGCTGCGCGCGGAGCCGGACGGGCGGGTGAAGGCGAGCCTCCGCGGCAAGGGTGAGGTGCCGGTGAACCGCATCGCGCATCGCTTCGGCGGCGGCGGGCACGAGAACGCGGCGGGCTGCACCTTGCCCGGCCCGCTCGATGCGGCCAAGGCCACCCTGCTGGCCGCGGTCCGCCAGGCCCTCGACGGCGGGGCGGCGTGAGCGATCGTCACCGCGCCGGCATCCTGCCGGTCGAGAAGGGGCCGGGCGTCACGTCGTTCCAGGTGGTGGCCCATCTGCGCCGCGTGCTCCGCGCGCCGCGCATCGGCCACGGCGGCACGCTCGACCCGGCCGCGACCGGCCTGCTGCCGATCCTGGTCGGCGAGGCCACCAAGCTGACCCCGTACCTGGTGGACCTCGACAAGGAGTACGTGGCCACCGTGCGCCTCGGGGTGACCACCGAGAGCCAGGATCTCTCCGGCGCGGTGCTCGAGACGCGGGCGGTGCCGTCGCTCGACGCGGCGGCGATCGAGGCCGCGCTCGCGCCGTTCGTGGGAGTGATCCGCCAGGTGCCGCCGATGTTCTCGGCCCTCCGGCGCGGGGGCAAGCGCCTCTACGAGCTGGCCCGCCAGGGCGTGGAGGTCGATCGCGAGCCGCGCGAGGTCACGGTTTACTCGATCCGCCTGGTCTCGATGAGCCTGCCCGACTTCGTGATCCACGTCCGGTGCGGCAAGGGCACCTACGTGCGCACGCTCGCCGCGGACGTGGGCGCGGCCCTCGGCTGCGGCGCCGCGCTCGCCGGCCTCGTCCGCACGCGGGTCGGACCGTACGCGCTCGACGCCGCGGTCACCTGGGACGAGGTGCGCCAGGCCCGCAACGGCGACGGCCTCTGGCCGCGCCTCCTGCCGCCCGACTCGGCCCTCGCCGGCCTCGCCCCGGTGCGCCTCGACGCATCCGGTGCGCGGGCCTTCGCCCACGGGCAGGCGGTGCCGGTGCTCGGCCGGGTGACGGGCTGGCTGCGCGTGTACGGGTCCGACGACGCGCTGCTCGGCGTGGGGCAGGGGCTCGGGGATCGGGTGAAGCCTGAACGACTGCTGCATGCGGATCCTCAAGGGTCTCCCGTCCTACCCGCCTGAGCTGCGGCCCTCGGTGGCCGCGCTCGGCGCGTTCGACGGCATCCACCTGGCCCACGCCAAGATTCTCGACACCGCGGTGGCGCGCGCCCGGGTCCTCGGCGTGTCCGCGGTCGCGTGCACCTTCGACCCGCATCCCGCCGCGGTGCTGCGGCCGGCGCAGGCGCCCGCTCCCATCGCGACTCTCGAGGAGAACCTCGCCCGCATCGCCGAGCGCGGGCTCGACGCGACGCTGGTCGTCCCGTTCACCCGTGAGCTCGCCCGCGTGGAGGCGGAGGACTTCGTGGACGAGGTTCTCGTGCGCACGCTGGGCGCGCGCGAGGTGGTGGTGGGCTTCAACCACACCTTCGGGGCCGGAGCGCGCGGCACCGCGGCCCTGCTGCTGGAGCTGGGCGCGCGCCGCGGCTTCGCGACCCACGTGCTGCCGCCGCTGCAGGTCGACGGGCTCACCGTGTCCTCCAGCGCCATCCGCGAGGCGCTGAAGGACGGCGACGTGGACCTGGCGCGCGCCCTCCTCGGGCGGCCCTACTCGGTCTCCGGCGTGGTGAAGCGGGGGGCCGGGCGGGGGCGCACGCTCGGCTTTCCCACCGCGAACCTCCAGCCGGACCGTCCGCTCGTGCTGGCCGCCGGGGTCTACGCGGCGCGCGCGCGGTGGGACGGGGGGCGCGCTGACGCGGTGGTCAACCTGGGCTACCGGCCGACCTTCGAGGAGTCGCAGTACTGGATCGAGGCCTACCTCTTCGACTTCTCGGGCGACCTCTACGACCGCCCCCTGACCCTCGACTTCGTGCGCCGGATTCGGCCGGAGAAGAAGTTCGCGGGGGTCGAGGAGCTGAAGGCCCAAGTGTTCGCGGACATGGAGGAGGCCCGGCGCCTGCTCCGGGCCCAGCCGCCGGTCCCATGAGTTGAACCCCCGGAGGGCGCATGATACACTCCGGGCTGTCTTGACGCGGGTTTGAGCGGTTCACGAACCCGTCCCAACGGAGCCGCAGGCGGGCCCTGGGGACGTGGCGATTGGGGGGGGAACCCCCGGGAGGATCCCGGCATGCGGCTGTCTCCGGACAAGAAGAAGGGCCTGATCGAGCAGTTCAAGGTGCACGAGGGCGACACCGGCTCGCCCGAGGTGCAGATCGCGCTCCTCTCCGAGCGGATCAACGGCCTCACCGATCACTTCAAGACCCACCAGAAGGACCACCACTCCCGCCGCGGCCTCCTGATGCTGATCGGCAAGCGGCGGGGCCTGCTCGAGTACCTGCGGAAGAAGGACACCGAACGCTACCGAGCCGTCACGGAAAAGCTCGGGATTCGCAAGTGACCGCGGATTCCGATTGGATCGATCTACCATTTGCCCGGCCCGGCCGGGTCCCTCTCGAAGTCGCACCTACCCAAGCTGGAGGACGCTGACCGTATGACACCTCACTCTGTGCAGATCAAGATCAACAACGCATCCCTGTCCATCGAGACCGGCAAGGTCGCCAAGCAGGCCGACGGGTCCGTCGTCGTCCGCTGCGGCGGCACCGTGGTGCTGTCCACCGCGGTCGCGTCGCGGACCGCCATGGAAGGCCGCGACTTCCTGCCGCTGACCGTGGAGTATCGCGAGCGGGCGTACGCGGGCGGCCGCATCCCGGGCGGATTCTTCAAGCGGGAAGGGCGCCCCGACGAGAAGGAGACGCTGACCTGTCGCCTGATCGACCGGCCGCTCCGGCCGCTCTTCCCCAAGGGTTTCCGCAACGAGATCCAGATCATCAACCTGGTGATCTCGGCGGACAACGAGAACGACCCCGACGTGCTCGCCATGATCGGCTCTTCCTGTGCGATGGCGCTCTCCGGGATCCCGTTCGCGGGCCCGGTGGGGGCGGTGCGGGTGGCGCTGGTAGACGGCAAGCTGGTCGCCAACCCCACCTACAAGCAGGTGGCCGCCTCCCCGCTCGAGCTCGTGATGGCGGGCAACGAGGATGCGATCCTGATGGTGGAGTCGGGCGGCAAGGAGATCGCCGAGGAGCAGATGCTCGAGGCGCTGGCCTTCGGCCACGAGCGCTGCAAGGAGCTGACCCGCATCCAGAAGGAGCTGGTGGCGCGGGCCGCGAAGCCCCGCTGGGCCTTCGAGGCCGCGGGCGTCGACCCCGCGCTCCAGGCACGCGTGAAGGAGCTGGCCTCGGCCAAGGTGGAGCAGGCGCTCTCGGTGCACGAGAAGCAGGCCCGGGCGAAGGCGCTGGACGCGATCTTCGAGGAGATTTTCTCTGCCGTCGGTGGCGACGAGACCCAGCGCGCCAAGGTGCGCGAGGCCTTCGAGAAGGTCGAGAAGATCGAGGTGCGCCGGCTGATCGTGGAGAAGGGGATCCGGGTGGACGGCCGCAGCGTCAAGGAAGTGCGGCCGATCTGGAGCGAGGTGGAGTACCTGCCGCGCGCCCACGGCTCCGCCCTCTTCACCCGCGGCGAGACCCAGGCCCTGGTGTCGGCCACGCTCGGCACCAAGGACGACGAGCAGAAGATCGAGTCGTTCGAGGGCAATGGCTACCGCCGCTTCATGCTCCACTACAACTTCCCCTCGTTCTCGACCGGTGAGGTCAAGCGGTTCGGGAGCGCGGGCCGGCGCGAGATCGGCCACGGAGCGCTCGCCCAGCGCGCGGTGGAGGCGGTGCTGCCCACCCGTGAGGAGTTCCCCTACACGATCCGGGTGGTATCGGACATCCTCGAGTCCAACGGCTCGTCGTCGATGGCCACCGTGTGCGGGGCCTCGATGGCCCTAATGGACGCGGGGGCGCCGCTCAAGGCGCCGGTCGCGGGCATCGCGATGGGCCTGGTCAAGGAGGGCGACAAGGTCGGGATCTTGACCGACATCATGGGGAGCGAGGACCACTACGGCGACATGGACTTCAAGGTCGCCGGCACCGAGAAGGGGATCACCGCGCTCCAGATGGACATCAAGATCGGCGGGGTGTCGGTCGACATCATGCGCCAGGCCCTCGCCCAGGCCAAGGAGGCGCGTCTGCACGTGCTGGGCAAGATGGCCGAGGTCATCAAGGGGCCCCGCGCCGAGCTCTCGCCGAACGCGCCGCGGTTCCTCACCATCAAGATCCGCCCGGAGAAGATCCG
>Ga0210408_10004748_pt1 | contig 12081 bp, 14 predicted proteins | sample IncBWH4MmetaG_FD_155471 | JGI IMG/M metagenome (GOLD analysis project Ga0210408, IMG submission 155471) | Forest soil microbial communities from Barre Woods Harvard Forest LTER site, Petersham, Massachusetts, United States - Inc-BW-H-4-M | ecosystem: Environmental > Terrestrial > Soil >... | reverse complement strand
GCTGCGACCCTCTCGATCGAGAAGTTGACGTACCCCGTTTCAGCAAGCTCTTCGAACACGACGTCGAAGATCGCCGCTTCCAAGACCTTACCTCGTCTACGGCTACCCACTGTCCTTGCCTCGCTGGTCGGCCCCCACTGACTACAACTCCACTAATATTAGACACGGTTCGTATCTTATGTCAATAGGATACGGTTAGTATTTTATTGCGATGGACTAAAATACCGGGCGACTCGTGCAAAGCGACGATCTCCCTCGTCGAGTCTCAGATTTGCCAAACCTGAATTTAGTCATCGTCTCGCCGTCGGCGTGGCCCCGACGTCTGGGAGTATAGATGGCGGGAGCCTGGCGCCGATGGCAGCTCAAACATTGCAGAATGGTCGTCGGATCGGTTCATCGCGCAGGAGAGATCGAGCTGTGGCTTCTATCTCTGCCTTTGGCACGCACCAGCTGCTCAGACACCAACCCAGCAGACTCGCGCTTGTTTTGCTACTCCGAGTCCAACGGGACTCCTACCCTATGATTCGACGTTTACTAGACGCTGACTGCGTGGAAGTAAGCATATTGGAATGCTTCACCCGCGCTCTCACCAGCGACAGCCAGGTTTCAGCAGCATAAGTTGGCGCATAGCTTGTAGATCGGATCATCCCGATATGCCGGAACAGACGCGGATTCAACGGCAACGCGCGACAGGCCCTGCCGCCGGCGAGAGAAAGTTGGGGAATCAGACTAACCCCGAGCTCTTCGGCCACCATGGCGTGAATCGTAGGCACCTGCTTCACCATCATTGGCTGGGTAATCGCGACGCCGGCCGAGGCAAATATCCGCAGGATTTGACGTTCGCATCCACCGCCGGACATGAGGAACTTCTGGCGAGCGAGTTCGCGGAGTGTCATGGAGGCTTTACCGGGATAGGCCTTCTCCGGGACGAGCGCGAGCCACTCGTCCCGCGCGATCTCCTCACTCTCGACGCCATCGACTGGCAGCGCGGCAAAGCCGATGTGCGCAACCCCAGACCTGATCCACGCATAGACCTCGTCATCGGTGCCTTCGAAAATTGACAGTTCCACACCGGGACAGCGATTCGCATATTCACGGAGTATTGAGGGCAGGATTGTGCCAAGCAAGCTGGCTACCGCTGCGATACGCAGACTCCCGGTTTCAAGCGTTGGCAGGCCAGCGGCTTCCGCGCGAATCCTGTCCAGGCTCGACAGCGCAGCCTCGATCAGCGGACATAACCGCTGCCCGGCTTCGGTTAGACGGAGTCCGTCGCGCTCGCGCCGGAACAGCTGCGAGCCCAATTGCGATTCGAGCGACTTGAGCGCATGGCTGGCAGCTGACTGCGACATGCTTAGCTCGCCAGCCGCGCTTGTCAACTTTCCCAGTCGCATGATCATTGCGACCAGCCGCAGCGACGAGATGGATGGTTCGAATTGTTTCATCTCTCACATCACAACATTCGATTTGACACATAGTTATTCTGACTCAATTCTAGGTTCATGGCGACAAAAGTGAGAATTGGCATCATCGGAGATTACAATCCTGACAATCCGACCCACGTGGCTACGAACGAGGGAATCCAGCACGCCGCCGAGATTCTTGCAGAGTACTCGTTCGAATCCTCCTGGTTGTCCACGGACCAACGGCACCAATTCGGCGAGTATCAGGGATTGCTCTGCAGCCCTGGCAGCCCCTACAGGAGCCTCGAAGGCGCGGTGCTCGGAATCCAGTGCGCACGAGAGCAGGTGATTCCCTTTCTCGGCACCTGCGGTGGTTCGCAGCATTTGGTGCTTGAATATGCGCGAAATGTCATGGGAATTCGCGAGGCCACACACGCAGAGTCTGACCCGTACGCATCCTGCCTGTTCATCACTCCGCTGAGTTGCTCGCTGGTGGGAAAAACCATGGAAGTAAGCGTGAAACCGGGGACCCAGGCTGCCGACATATATCGAAATACCCGAGCCACCGAAAGATACTACTGCAATTTCGGGCTCAATCCTGCATACCAGGACCAGTTGGTCGGCGCGGGGCTGGAGATATCCGGAACAGATCAGGCCGGTGAGGCACGGATTATGGAACTGCCTTCGCACCCATTCTTTATTGGCACTCTGTTTGTCCCACAGGCGAACTCGGCCAAAGGGAAGCCACACCCAATCGTTTTGGCGTTCCTCCGCTGTGCCGCCCTCCGCTGACGATTCTAGATCTTCACCTCTAGCCGGCTTAAGGCAATCGCTCACTCATTCACAAGCCGGGTTCGGCGAGTTGTCAGGATGCCGGGACGGCGATCAGTGGACAGGCCAGCGGACAGACTTGGGCAGGTTGGCGGCGAAGGTTGACTCCGCCTCGTGGACCAGGGATTGCGACTCGGCGAGAAGAGCGGCGAAGCCGCGGTATTTGCGCAGGGAGATAAACCAGGCATCGAATTGCAGCGTTTCAGGCGCGCAGACAAAGCCAGCCTGCGCGGCCTGCCGAAGGATGCGCACGGCCGCCGCGGCGAAGCCCAGGTGCGCATAGTGACGCGCAAAGTAGATGAGGATTTCGGGCTCGCGAGTGGTGTCGGCCGCTGTCATGAGGCGCACGGCCTGATCGGACTTGTTCTGCAGAATTGCGAGCAGCGAGCCGAGCAGGGCATGCATGAGTTTGGAGAGAGACATGGTGCGGAGGCGTTCGCGCAGCAGGGCGGTCGCGCGTTTCTTCTCGCCCAGCACGGCCCAGGCGGCAGCATCGAGATAGTATGCGCCGCGGCCATTGTAGCTTTCGATGGCGGAAGGATAGTCGGCGGCAAGAAAATTGGTATGCGCGACACTGGTGTCGATGCCGGGATCCAGTCCGACGGCGCGCTCGTGCGCGTAAATTGACTGGCGAAGCAGCCCGCGAAAGCGCAGGACCTGGACGAGGCTGGCGAAGGTTTCGGGTTCGTCCGGATGGTTACCCAAGCGCTCGATGAGGCGGAAGATGGACTGCCTGGCCCGGCCGGTGTCGGCTTCGACAGAGGTGTAGAACTGGTGAGCGGCGGCGAGATCGGGATTGAGGGCAAAGGCGCGCTCGATGGCTGCCTGGGCGAGCTCGGCCGTGGCCCGGGAGCCGGGAGTGAATTTGTCGAGAAACCAGCAGCAGCGACCGAGCCAGGCCCAGGCGGGGGCGAAACCGGGGTCTTCAGCGAGGGCGATCCAATAAAGGTTGCAGGCGGTGTGCATGGATTGGAGCGATCGCTGGGCGGTGAGTTCTTTGGCGCGGAAGAACTTCTCGTATGCGGAGCGGCTGACGCCCGGCTCGCCGAGGACAGGGAGCTCGAAGCGGTAACCGTGCTTGGAGACGGTGCGGATGGTGTTGCGGCCGACGATTTTACGCAGGGCGCCAATGAGGTTGGTGAGATTGGCCTCACTGACGTGGACGGAGGGCCAGAGCGTGTCAACGAGATCCTGCTTGGTGACCAGGTGCTGGGCGCGACGGACCAGGCAGTGGAGGGCGTCGAAGGCGCGGGGCTGAATCGAAACTGCGCGGCCGGCGCGGCGAAGGATGCGGTCGGCAGGATGGAGCTCGAATTTTCCAAAGCGATAAGCAGAGTCAACCGAGCTTTGATTTTGGTTTGAAAACCTTTGGCGCATGTGTGGCCGTATCGGGTCAAGAACAAGCTTACACTGCGCTCATGATGGAATACACAAACTGGAGAGTTGCGAAGATATGCGGACAGCGGCCGCGCGCGGGGATATGGCTGCCGGTTCTGGCCATGGTGATTCTGATTTGTCCAGATAGCTCGCTCTTGTTCGCCTTGACGGATCAGAAGGACGGCACTGCTGTACAGGGCAAAGAGCTACGCGATGGAGCGCACGATTTCGATTTCAGCATCGGCGTGTGGCACACGCACATCCGGCGAGTGCTGGACCCGCTGTCGGGGTCGCAGGAGTCAATGGAGCCGAATGGGACCGTCACCTCACGAAAGATCTGGGGTGGGCGGGCGCTGCTGGAGGAAATTGAGGCCGATGGGCCAAAGGGACATTGGGAGGGATTGTCTCTGTTTCTCTACGACCCGCAAGCGCACCAGTGGAGCCAGTCGTTCATCAACAGCAGCCGGGGCGACCTGCCCACACCGCTGGTTGGAGAGTTTCACGATGGGCGGGGTGAGTTGTTCCAGCAGGATACTTTCAAGGTGAAGACGATCCAGGTGCGGGGCCTGTGGACGGTGTCCAGCCCAGATGCCCATCGTTACGAAGAGTCGTATTCAGACGATGGCGGAAAGACGTGGAAGGTGTCGTTTATTGGCGACAAGACGCGCGACGAGAATGTGAAGGAGCAGGATGGTACGGCGGTGGAGATCCGCCCGCCGCCCAGGAAGTCGTAGGGCAATCGGACTTCAACTTCGATCTGGGTATGTGGAAGGTGCACTCTAGGCGGATGCTGCATCCGCTAACCGGCTCCCACGATTGGGTGGAGATGGACGGTACGACCGTGGTGAAGAAAGTGTGGGGCGGGCGTGCGAACCTTGCCGAATACGACGCGACCGGAACGGGAGGACATGTTGTGCTGCTGTCGCTGCGCTGGTTCAACCCCGTGTCGCACGAATGGAATATCGACTTTGCGACACCGCAGGTGGGGACACTGGGAGTGCCCGGAGTTGGAACGTTCAAAAACGGGCGCGCCGATTTTTACGATTACGAGCCGATTGGAGGCCGCACGGTGAACGTACGCTTCTCCATCTGGAAGGCTACGGACGACGCCATGCAGACCGAGCAGGCGTTCTCAGACGATGGCGGCAAGACCTGGGAAGTGAACTGGACAAGTCAATACTGGCGGGTGAAGGGAGAGTAGAGGACCACCAAGCGCGGTCTATGACCGGAGACCGGCGCGCCCCGGGTCTGACACACACAACGCAGTGGTTAATTCACTTCTCAGTCAGGCTCAACCTGTGCATCCCAGGTTTGAATTTTGAGACCTGGGAATGCACACATTCTGATCCTCGACTTGCTCCAAAAGCCGACCTCGACTCGAGACAGAATCCATCCGTGCTATACACTGTATAGTTAATAATAGTATACAGTGTATAGATGAATGATCGGAACGCAACATCGCAGCAAATCTACCAGTGTGCCCTCCGCATTCTTGAGGCCGAAGGGCCGCCGGCAGTCAGCATGCGTCGCGTGGCCAAAGAGGTCGGCATCACCGCCATGGCCATCTACCACCACTTTCCGAGCCGCGAAGCGATGCTGGACGCCGTGGTTGACTCCGAATTCGAACAGCTAGTCGGGTTCTTCAGCCCATCGAACGGAAGACGGAATTTCGAAGCAGCAATGATTCACATCATGGACGGGTACGTCGCTTACGCCCTCGCCCACCCACGCATTTTCGACTACGTTTTCTCTTGCCCACGTCAGGGCGCTCGCCGCTTTCCGGACGATTTCCGCGCTCGGCGCTCACCCACTTTGAATCTTGTCTTCGACATTGTGTCTTCATGGATGAAGCTCGGCAAGTTAAAGCGCGACGACGCGTGGGAGATCTCCATGGAGCTCTGGGCTCACACTCACGGCTACCTCGCCCTTTGGCGGGGAGGCCGCTTTGACTTATCGGAAGAGGAATTCCGCAAGCTCGTTCACCGTTCCCTTCGGAGGTTGTTGTATGGACTTGCACGCTAGTTCTTTTCGCGGCGCAATATTGATTTTTGGCGCGGTTGCGTTGACAGCAGCCGCATATTCTGTGTCATCAGGGCTTCAGCGCCTCTGGTGGCCTGTATGGCTTGCACCACTTCCCGTTCTTCTGCTGGCACCCAGATTGCATACTTGGCAGGCCTTCGCAGTCGCCCTGATCGCACGCGGGCTCGCCGCCACGTTCAACTTCTGGCACTATCTGCGGGACGTTGTCCAATTCCCGCTCTGGCTCCTATTGGTCACGATTTTGGTTCCAGCAGCTTTCTTCGCTCTCGCCGTGGTCTTGTATCGCCGACTACTGCGAATGGGCAACCCCTGGGCCGCGATGCTTGGATTTCCCGTGACCATCGTTGCTGGAGAATATGTTTTCAGCCTTTCCCAGGGCACATTTCTCAACACCGGTTATACCCAATTGGAGAATCTTCCTATCCTCCAGCTTGCAGCGATTGCCGGCCTTTGGGGAATCAGTTTCAGTGTCAACCTGCTTCCCGCCGGATTGGCTGCACTGGTTGCAGTGCCGGCAAAGCACCGTCAGCGCGTAGCCGCTGCTCTCGCTGCTTATTACGCCTGTGTTCTTTCCTATGGTGCGATGCGCCTGTACGCTACGCCCCAAGCCTCCAATTCAGTTCTCGTGGGCTTAGTCGAAACCCACGCCGGCAAGAATATCTTCCCTCCGGACGCACAAACCACGATGGCCCTCATGCGGGAATATGCCTCGCAGGTGAAGCCGCTCGCTGCCCGTGGTGCGCAATTCGTCGTATTCCCTGAAATGACGGCTCTGATCCCCGACTCAACATCAGCGAAAGTTGATGCATTCTGGCAGCAGACAGCGCGCGATTCGCATGTGCAAATCCTGCTTGGTGTTCTTCATGTCACGGATCACGGCGGATACAACGAGGGCCGTCTCTATTCCCCATTCGGCGAGATCGAGACTGTCTATCGAAAGCACCATCTCGTTCCTACCTGGGAAAGCCGCAGCACGCCGGGCACTGAAATCTCTGTGCTTCCTCAGCGGGCTGGAAAAATTGGCATTGAAATCTGCCGCGACATGGACTATCCCGAGCTGGCCCGCCGCTATGCCAAGCAACAGATAGGACTTGTCCTCGCGCCGGCGTGGGATCAAGGCCTCGGTGTCGATGCTGCCTGGCATGGACACTTGTCCCTTGTGCGCGGCGTAGAAAGCGGCTTCACAATTGTGCGTGACGCCAAGGTGGGACTGCTCACCGCCAGCGACGATCGCGGGCGAATCCTCGCAGAGCAATCCACGCGATCCGACGGCGCTTTAACCACCATGCTGGCCACCGTTCCAGTGCGCCATGATTTCACGCTTTATCAGATGTGGGGAGATTGGTTCGCGTGGGTCGATCTCGCTGCGCTTGTAGCGATACTTGCATTCTGGGGGCTTCAGGCACCCGCCGTTCGTCTTTGGCCGGGAAATTCATCGTCGATCTGATTCACAAACCGATAAGGATGTTCTAAAAACGGGTAATTGTCGCGCAGGAAATCGACTCAATAAGAAAAATCTGCCAGGGACCGATGAGTTTTGACGCCCCCGCCGGTTTTACCCAGTAGAGAGGCAAGATCGGGCCGGCCAAGGTCAGCCCAAAAGGAGATCATCATGAACCTCGCGCAGAAATCAGTCTTGATTACCGGCGCCAATCGCGGCATCGGCCGAGCACTCGTCCAGGAAGCCCTCCGGCGCGGAGCAAAGAGGGTGTATGCAGGCACTCGCGGCGGGCTCGACATCGTAGACGAGCGAGTAACGCCGCTGACGCTTGACGTGACCGACACTGAGCAGATCGAACAGGCAGCCCGCCAGGTCGACACCCTCGACGTCCTCATCAACAACTCAGGAATCGCTCCGTATGACGATCTGAGTGATCCGGCCGTCATCGAGCAAACCCTCGCCGTCAATTTCTTTGGAACGTACAAGGTTTCGCGGGCGTTCCTGCCGATGCTGAAGCGCTCCAAAGGAGCCCTCGTCAACAACCTGTCGCTGATGGCGCTCGCCCCGTTGCCGCTTACGCCCAGCTACGCGATTTCGAAGGCAGCCGCGCTAAGCATGACGCAGTCCCTGAGGGCACTGCTCGCTGCACAGGGCGTGACGGTCCATGGCGTCTTCCTGGGCCCGGTCGACACCGACATGACGCGTGGCTTCGAGATCCCGAAGGCTTCGCCCGAGTCCGCCGCGCAGGGCATCTACAACGGGCTGGAGAACGGTGAAGAAGACATCTTCCCAGACCCAGCATCCCAATCCATCGCCGAAGGCTGGCGCGCCGGCGTCGCCAAGGAGTTTGAGCGCCAGTATGCAGGCTTCGTGCCGCAGAGCGTGGCGCTGTAAGAGCGCCCCGCTCCACGCAATGCCGACAATCAAGAAGAAGAAAATGGAGGCAAGGATCATGAAGAAAGATGGTTTCACAACTTCGTTTACGGTTGACCAGGCTCCTGACGAGGTCTTCAAGGCAGTCAACAACGTTCGTGGCTGGTGGTCGGGAGGAGTCAACGGCGATATCGGCAAGCTTGGCGCCGAATTCACTTACCGTTACAAGGACATGCACAAGTCCACTCAGAAAGTTACGGAATTCGTTCCCGGCAAGAGGATTGTGTGGCATGTTACCGACGCCGAACTGACCTTTGTCAAAGACAAGACCGAATGGATCGGGACTGACATTGTCTTTGAGATCACGAGAAAAAACGGCAAGACCGAGCTGCGCTTTACGCATGTGGGCCTGGTTCCTGCATTCGAGTGCTACGGCGGCTGCTCGGGCGCCTGGGGAGCACTCGTCGACGGAAATCTGCGCAATCTGATCACAACGGGCAAAAATCAGCCTGACGCATTCGCGTAAGACAGCAAAGAGACTACTCACGCTTGCATGCGCCGGCGTAAGGCAATAACTCAACCGAATCTTCAAAACCGAGGTCGAACCATGTCGAATCAAAACTACACCGCAATCATCTCGGTCGAGCAATCGCCCAAAGAAACATTCGAGGCCATCAAGAACATTCACAAATGGTGGTCGGAAGAGATCGAAGGCAGCACCGCCAAGGTCGGCGATGAGTTCCATTACCACTATCAGGACGTCCACAAGTGCACGATGAGACTTGTCGAACTCGTTCCTAACAAGAAAGTCGCCTGGCTGGTAACTGACAACTACTTCAACTTCACCGAGGACAAGTCCGAGTGGAAAGGCACCAAGCTGGTCTTCGCATCGTAGAGAAGGGTGAAAAGACTGAGATTCACTTCACCCATGAGGGTCTGGTTCCTCAGTACGAGTGCTACAACGTCTGCTCCGACGCTTGGGGCACATATATCCGCAGCAGTTTGAGGAGCCTGATCGCGACCGGCAAGGGCTCGCCCAATCCGAAGGAAAAAACGGCCTGAGACAGCGCTCTCGAAAATGATGGGCTTGTGCCGTCGGTCCACTCAGAAGGTGACACAGAGAAAGCGAGGAGATCGTCATGAGGAAGTTGATCGCAGCAATGAAAGCATCTCTAGATGGAAAGATTGAAAGGACCGACGGTCCCGCGGACTGGGTCAGCGCCTGGTCCGATGACTACGGCCTGACCGCGCAGATCGACGCCTGCATCCTGGGCGGGGGCATGTATCCCGGTTATGAGAAGTACTGGAGCGCAATCCAAACGGAGCCGGAGAACCCCGCGTGGATTACCGGCACCCTGCCGACTCCCGCTGAGCTCGATTGGGCGAGCTTCGCCAAGCGCACGCCACACTACGTACTCTCGAACACCATCACGTCAGCTACTTGGCCCAATACAATGTTCATCCAGAACCTCGACGACATAGTGTCCCTCAAGAAGCAAGAGGGCAAAGATATTTACCTTATCGGCGGGGCCAAAACCACAGCGTCCCTCATCGAGGCGGGCCTCGTTGATGAACTTCGCGTAATCATCTATCCGATCATCGTTGGCAAAGGCAATTCACTCTTTGCAACGTCTGAACGCCAGCGCGGCCTCGAACTCAAGAGTGTTCAACAACTATCCGAAGGACGGGTCAACTTGGTCTATCAGATCTGCTGATACTGCAGGTTCGATCGCGCTCGAAAATCTCAGACAATGGGAGGCAGCGATGGTTTCGTTGAGTGGCAAGAAGATGGTCGTGATCGGCGGCAGCCGCGGCATAGGCCGGCGCATCGTCGAGGCAGGCATTCGCAACGGGGCGCAGGTTTTCGCGGTGGCTCGACAAGAAGCGCCGCTCCAGCAATTAGCACACGAAGTCACCAGAGTCGAAACTCTCGCGCTCGATGCTACGGACGAAAATGCGCCTTCGAAAGTATTCGACGCCCTTATGCCCGACATCCTCATTCTTGGCGGCGGAGTCTTTCCGCCAGCCGGCCCGATCCACGAGCAAAGCTGGCCGGAGTTCTCCGCGAACTGGGAGAACGACGTCAAAATTGCATTCAACTTCTGTAAGGCCGCGCTTTCGCATCCTCTCCCTGCAGGCGCTTCGGTGGTGCTCCTTTCAAGCGGTGCCGCTTTGGCTGGCTCGCCGCTCTCCGGTGGCTATGCCGGAGCCAAACGCACCCAGATCTTCATTGCCAACTACAGCCAGAAAGAGTCAGATCGCCTCGGCCTCGGACTGCGCTTCATGGCAATTGCGCCGCGCATCGTTCCCGACACCGATCTCGGGAAACATGCTATCACCGGTTACTCCCGCTACCTTGGGATCTCCGCGGATGATTTCGTTCGAGGGATGGCCGCACCGCCAACCGCATGCATCGTTGCAACTGCGGTCATCGAGCTGGTTCTCAATCCCGATCGCTCTCTCGGCGATGTCTTTATCGTCTCTGAGAAAGGGCTCGAGGCCGTGGCCGCCTGACGCGGCCAGAAAATCTACACGCGAGGTCTAAAATGGCGATCGAACCTGCCAATCTCGGAGAAAGCCAGGCCTTCGAACGGCTCGCCGAGCCGGTCCAGCGGGAAATCAAATTGCATTGTTACCGCATGCTGGGCTCCCTGCACGAAGCCGATGACGCCGTGCAGGAGACATATCTGCGTGCCTGGCGCAGTTTCTCGAGCTTTGAGGCCGGCTCCTCGGACGAGCGCGGATCGTTTCGCGCTTGGCTATACAAGATAGCCACCAACGCTTCACTCGATGCGCTCGAGGCCCGCAAGTATGCGCAGCGCTTGCTGCCTGACCAGAAGGCACCGGCCAGCGTCGATGTGCGTGAGCGGGGAAGTTCTAAACCAATCGACGTCGCATGGCTTGAACCGTTCCCAGACTCAAACCTCGAAGGGATTGTTGACTACGCGCCGAATCCGGAGGCGCGATATTCGTCACGCGAGGCTGTTCGGCTGGCCTTTGTTGCCGCTATTCAGCTGCTGCCGCCGCGCCAGCGCGCCGCGCTCTTGCTGTGCGATGTGATCGGTTGGACTGCCATTGAAGCGGCCAGCCTTCTCGGCGGATCCGCGGCCTCGATCAGCAGCGCCTTACAGCGGGCGCGAGCGACGCTCGCCAATCACTATCCCGGCGGGCGATCATTGGAAGCACTCCCCCCAACTCCGGCACAACAATTGCTCCTCCAGCGCTATCTGGATGTATGGCAAAGGCTGGATTCGGAGGGCCTTGCGGTACTACTCAAGGAAGACGTCACAGTCACAATGCCGCCATGGCTGGAATGGTATGCGGGGCGGGACGCGCTCGTGTCCTTTCTCAAAATTTGGAAGTGCGACGGCCTCCGCCTGGTGCAGACTGGAGCCAATGGCCAACCTGCTTTCGCAGTTTATGAAAGGACTGGCAGCCAATGGGCCGCGCGGTCCATTCACGTGCTCACACTTGAGTATGAACTGATTTCCACGATCACCGTGTTCGGGCCGCCAATCGGGCCTAATCTGTTTCAAGCGTTCGGACTTCCTATGATCCTTTCGGACGCCTCGAGTGCGGGAATGTCTTCGACGTCACTCCAAAGGCGCACAGCTTTGCCGTGAAACGCGATGGCATGCGGTGTCTGCCCAATAGCGAGCGCTTTAGAGGAAACGAATCCGAGCAAGCACTCCGGAATGGCTCATTAATTTAGGCAAGAGCTTGAAACCGCGCGCGCATGATGACGCGCTTGAAAGATGTCGCCGAAGGACGTATATCAATAGCAATGGCAACGGCTGAACCATCCCGGCAGCACCAATTATCGGAGCATGCAGACAGTGTTTTCGAGAAGCTCGCGGAGCCGTTCCGCCGGGAAATCAAATTGCATTGTTACCGGATCCTGGGTTCGCTGCACGAAGCCGAAGACGCCGTGCAGGAGACCTATCTGCGCGCATGGCGCAGTTTCTCGAGCTTCGAGGCCGGAACCTCCGACGAACGCGGATCGTTTCGCGCATGGCTCTACAGGATTGCCACCAACGCTTGCCTCAATGCGCTCGAAGGCCGCAAGCACCAACAGCGATACTTGCCCGACCAGCTCGGCCCGGCCGGGCCGCCGAAGAT
>Ga0210408_10004747_pt1 | contig 12084 bp, 11 predicted proteins | sample IncBWH4MmetaG_FD_155471 | JGI IMG/M metagenome (GOLD analysis project Ga0210408, IMG submission 155471) | Forest soil microbial communities from Barre Woods Harvard Forest LTER site, Petersham, Massachusetts, United States - Inc-BW-H-4-M | ecosystem: Environmental > Terrestrial > Soil >... | reverse complement strand
ATGATCAAGTCGCCGGCGACGTCGATTGCGATTTCGAGGATCTCGGCCCTCAGGACCTCAAAAACATCTCCAGGCCGATCAGGGTCTACCGGATGGCCGGCGACCTGGCCGATCTATCCGAAGAACTCCTCGCTGCCGGCGTCAGGTTGTCGCGCACACCGCCGGCATTCGACAATCGGCGCGCCATCGCCGTCTTGCCGTTTGCCAATTTCAGCGGCGATCCCGAGCAGGAGTTTTTTGCGGACGGCATCACCGAGGACATCATCTCGATGCTCGCCGGCTGGCGCGCCTTCCCGGTCATCGCCCGTGCTTCGACCTTCACCTACAAGGGGAAAGCAGTCGACATCAAAAAGGTCGGCGAGGAATTGGGCGTCGGCTATGTCCTTGAAGGGAGCGTGCGCAAATCGGGCCGTCGGGTACGCGTCACGATGCAGTTGATCCAGGCCGATACGAACCATCACATCATTGCCGAGAAGTACGATCGCGACCTCACGGATTTGTTCGAGCTACAGGACGAAATCACCCACGCTATTGCCGGCGCGATCGAGCCGGAACTGCTCAAATTCGAGCGCGACCGCGTCGCCGAGCGGCCGCAACGTAGCGGGGACGCCTACGAAATCTACCAGCGGGGCGTGTGGCACCATTACCGGCACACAAAGGAGGACAATATCGAGGCGCAGGCGTATTTCAGACGGGCGCTGGCGATCGACGCGCAATATCCCCAGGCCGCCGCGGCGCTGACGATTGCGGTGCTGAACGCGGGCTTTCTCGGTTGGACAAAGAGTGCCGAAGCCAATTTCGCCGAGGCCTACGAACTCGGCCAGCGGGCGGTCACTCTCGATCCGCGTTATCCAAATTCCCGCTTCGCCCTTGGTTTGGGCTGCATGTGGACGCGGCGCATCGAACGTGCGATGACGGAATTCCAGGAAGCGATCAAGCTCAATCCGAGCTTTGCCGCCGCTCATGTTCAACTGGGGCAGGTGTACCTTTATGTCGAGCGCCCGGAAGAGACCATTGCACAGGCCGAAAAGGGATTTCGTCTCAGCCCTAGCGATCCGCGCCTGTTCATTTGGCTTCCCGCCCTCGCCGGCGCTCATTACCTGCTCCGCCATTATGCCGAAGCCGTCGAAGCCGGGCGGCGGTCATGGTCGCTCAATCGCAACTGGCCGCACGGTCTGCGTTACGTAGTCGCCGGCCTTGCCCAACTCGGCAGGATCGAGGAAGCCCAGGCGGCGCTCGCCGATCTCAAGCGGATGGACGCTGATCTGGCGTACTCCGCAGGCGTTTTACGACGGGTGTACACTGACCCCGCTGCGGTCGACCACATCCTCGACGGACTGCGCAAGGCCGGGTTCGAATAGCGCTTCTCGGGGTTGCTGCTGGTTCACGCCCCACAAAAACAAATGAATGACTTTGATAAAAAGCTGTGCCAGAATACATAAAGATGCGATCTATTAACTATAGATACTCGGGTCTAAATGAATGTTCCGGCATAAATTTTCTCGGTCAACGAAGCATCCGGCATAAGGGAGCGGGTATCGATGCGCAAGCGGACGAATTTTTTACCAGTGCTGGCTCTGGGCGTTGCCGGAGCGATATCCGCGGCAGCTCCGGCCTCTGCCGTTCCGATCACCTATACGATGCAGTTTATCGCCGACGGCTGCATTGGATCGTCTTCGATCACGCAAAACTGCTCTGCATCGCCTACGTTCATGCAAAAGGACGTAACGCTGACGATGGTCAACGAGACCAACAACATCATGTTTGATTCAGGTTTAGGACTGTACGAAATCAATGGGACGGCCACGGTAAGCATCAGCGGCGTCACCAGCACTCCCGCGACGTTCACAGACACGATGCAATTCTATACTGACAGCAGTACGATCGTCGGCTTGTTCGATGGGTCTGTCAACCCCCCATTCGGCCTCGACGTCGTCGATGTATTTAACACGGCATTAAGCGGCTTTGCATTCAACGGCTACCAGCTGGGTCCAATCGGCCCGACAACGGACGCGGCAGCGCTCGGAGCCGGGCAGCCCACTAGTTTCCCGGGATACGAACTAACGTCCGGCGACTTCTTCGTTCTCAACGGCCTCGGCCCAACTTCCGACGCCACCTTCACGGCGACGGTTGCCGCCGTCGCCGTCGCGGAACCTCCGATCGGCCGTGGCCTCTCCATCGCCTTGGCTATTGGCGGCACGCTGTTCGGCGGCGCCAATCTCTTGCGTTGGCGCTTCCGTAAGCCGCTTACCTGAGGACGCTCAGCGCCGCATTCCGGCGGCCTCGACAGCATTCGGCACTCCACCTGTCATGGCGGCCTGACGAGCGGGCGTAGCTGACCGAGCCGATGCTATGGGCACGGAACCACTTGACCGTGTGCAAGGCAGATTGGGCCTCCGCTTTCAACCCCAGTCGTGATGTTGCTGTCGGATACCGCCACTGGGGCCGAGCAGGTGGTCTGGCCGGAAGGCGGTATGCACGGCGTGTCGGTGGCCCCGACAAACGTCGACGCACTTTGGATCTCGACCGGCATTGTCAAATCCGGCATTTGCGAGGTCGTCGCCACGGTTATTGGGGGGGCGCCAGTCGGGCACGGAAACCGAGTCGCATGGATGGACCCATCGTTGAATAAATAGACTATTTCTGCGCCGCAGAGGTCTGTGACCGGAGCGGAGGAGGCATTGAAGTACATGTTGAATGAGAAATAGTCCGTCGCCGCGGCCCCGGGAAGATTGAACTCGGCTATTAGACAACGGGCCCCATAAGCCCTGCACGTATCATACCACGACCCTATGTAGTAGGTACCACCAACATTATTATCGGCGTCGTCTTTGGGATAATCGAAGTCCTGTATAAGGTTGAGTCGGGAGATAATGTGAGGGCATGGCGGCGGCGGTGACACGGATGGCGGCAGGGCTGGCACGACGGGGAATATGACTTGGGGGGTCGTTGGCGGTAGCACCAGGACCCAGGCGAGCAATCTCTCATCGGGCCTGCCGCCGGTCGGACCGGTAATACAAAAATTCAGAAAGCTTAAGTCTATTGGATCGGTCACGGTCGTCGTCGATGACGGTATCGGGTTCAAAAAGCCCCCCTGCGCGACGGCTTGCTGCTGGCTCGAATTCATCAGGTCGAGCGGCTTGGGCGTCGTGGTCGTCGCCGTAAAATTCGGCGGAACCTGGGTAAACCAACAAGCCTGGGTCGCAGTCGAGCCACAGTTGTTGAGAGAGCTCGGCACTTGCCGCACCCCACTGCCCGCCGTCATCAGGTTCTCCGAACACAAAGAGTTCGGGTACGGCGCCGGACAAGTCAGAGGCCCAGCGTTAAAGATTGTGTGTTCGAGACCGAGCACATGACCGAGCTCGTGCGCGACCGTGTCCGCACTCGCGCCGGAAGAAATGAAGCTGCCGTTGCCATTATCCCAACTGAACCCCAAGATCTTGAGATTCGTCTGACCGGGTGGGGGGGCGATAAATTGGCCATAGAACTGGTTGATCGTGGTCGCGCTGGTGCTCACCGGTACACAGGGTGGCTGGAGAACTCCGTTCGCAACCGCACATTGCCCACTCGGGGGTAACGGGGGTGTCGCAGTGAGCGGCGTCGTCGGATTAGGTACGGTGTTCATCGAGATCGAGGGCTGCTGCGAGATCACCGTCAGATCGTTGCTGCTCGATCCCGTGCTGCAAGAGGGGACGGCTGGGCTGGTGCAAGCACCGGTGCCCGATCCGCAGTTGCAGACGTGCAGCACGCGGTAGTCCGTCGACACGTCACCAAGTCTGTGCAGGGGGTTCGTAGGTGAGTTCCACTTCACAAGGGGCAGAAAACTCACACGGATGCCAACCTGGCTCCAAATCGAGTCGGCAATGTTGACCCCGGTAACCGGATCGTTGAGATTGATAACCGGTGGGCAAGTGTTGCCGTCAGTCGAGCACACGTTGATCGGCTGGACCACGACATAGGATGTCACTGGGACCTGGGCGGATGCGGCGCCCGCAGCCAGACAGGTGGTCACCGACAACAGCATACCCCATAAGGCGCGGCTACGATCCCACCTCAAACCCCTCATCGCTTATCTCCCTTGCCTGAGTGCGGCAAAAATTCCCCGCGTTTTTTCGACCAAGTGTGAGCTAGTCCACACTTGGTCGATATTGGGGGCGATATTTCCTCGGCGAACCATGTGAGCCCAGGATGTGCCCAAAGTCTCTCGCGACGTAACAAAAATCAACAGAAATCCGGCATTCTTGTTGTTAACCAAACAAATTGTTACGATCGGGCGTGACGGTCTGGTACAGATTGGCTGAGGGTACTCAACGGGAACGGCGCAAGAGGGAGCTACGCCATGAAAGTGTCGCTCAGGTCGAGAACCACTCGGCTGGCAGCTGCGGTCTGCGCAATTTGGCTGTGCTGCGCGAGCCCGACATGGGCGGGAGGCGGCGGCGCGGATGCGGGGTCTCTTTTGTCAAGCCTGTCCCAGCTCTGCGCCGACTTGCTTATCCCGTCGTGCCCGCAATATCCGGCGTACCTTACAAAAAGCACTCCGCCCAGCCCGGTCAACAGCCCTGCGACCCCGATCGTGGTGGAGCTTGCCGCCTGGCAGAACTGGAATCCCGACACCGTGCGGACGACCGATTCCGACTGCTTCCAATTCGGAGCCCTGAATCCGTTTCCGGCTTTTTTCTGCCCGCAGATCGCGGTCAACGCGACGAACCCGCCCGCCAATTCGCCGATTTCGGGGATCTTGGGCCTGCAACCGCCTTCGGCGTTGGCCAACCTCGCCTCGCTCGCCTTCGCCCCCAACTCGGCAGCTACGCCGCCGCTGACGGTGACGCAAAATTCCGACCCGACGGCGACGAGCTACGTCTACGCGGTGGTGGAAGGGGCGAACGGGCAGCAGCCCAACACGCTCGATTTGTTTCTTGAAAACCTCGGCTCCAAGGGTCCCGGTGCCGTAACCGTCGCCCTGCCGCTGGCGGTCTTGGCCAAAGGGGCCTCCGCCGAGAATTCGGTGGTGGCCACCCTCAACATCTCGCCCGTGTGCATCCCCGTTTTGGGCTGCCCGGCCACCGTCACGGTCAACCTTGGGGCGGGGAAGCGTACCTACAGTGCGCAGAGCCTGGGCATCAATGTTGACTCTTTCTTCGGCCCTTCGGCGCATTGGGCGACGCCACACTCAATTTACGAGGTGCAGATCCCGCTGTTGGTGAACCAAAAGACCGATCCGTTTTATTTCCTCACCTCGGAATCCTTGCCACAATGTCCCAACGGCATCAACCAGATTTCGGGCATTTGCAACGCCTTCTCTCAGACGAACCCTCCCAATGGCTCCCGGCTTTCGTCCAAGATTTTGCCGAATACCGTCGTTGGGATGGCGCCGAGCGCAGCACCCCAATGTCCAGGTCCCCAGCCCGGAACAGCCTGTCCGACGCCCTATCCGGCCAATCCGATGCAACCGGTGTCGCCCACCTTCGGCTTCTGCGTCAGCTTCTCGAACAACCTGAAAAACCCTAACGCTGCATTCTTTCTTGCGATAGGACCGGATGGCACGACCTATGTCTCTTCACCGGTCAACCTGTCGTCGGCCGCGGCTGGTTCTTTCCCGCCACCAGGGCCATATCCTGCGTGTCCTACCTCCTGACGGGGCGCCGATCCGCAGGCTGAGACTTGGTCGAGCCCCGGGCTGAGGGATTGACGGCGCCGGGGCTCGACGTGAAGGTGGGGGTGCGGGGGTCCGGATCGGGATCGCCGCGAAAGGAGGCGCCGCTGTACGCCCTCGCGATCTTCGGCAGCCTGCTGGTCGTCGCCCTATGGGAATTCTGCCGGCCGCGGCGGCGGCGCGAATTCCCTGCTTTACAGCGCCGATTCGGCAATATCGGCTTCTGGATCCTGAACCTGGTTCTTGCCGCCTTTCTCATTCCCCCAGCGGCTTTCGTCCGGCCGCGTCTCGAGGCGCTGTCGGGCGTCGCTTTTCCGTCGTGGCCGATCGCCGATGCTGGGCTGAGCTTTGTGGCGGGCTTCCTGTTGCTCGATTTGCTGCGCTACCTCGTGCACCGCTGCAAGCATGGGGTGCCGTTTTTCTGGCGCTTTCACGCGCTGCATCATTCCGACCCCGATGTCGACGTGACGACCTCGGTGCGCGTCCATCCGATCGAGCATCTTCTTGCCTCGGGTGTCTTCTGGCTGGCGGTCATCTTGCTCGATATACCAGCCACCGCCTGGCTGACTTACTGGCTCGTAGTATCGGTCATCGAAGCCGTCCAGCACGGCAACATTCGCCTGCCGGAGTGGCTGGAGCAGTGCTTGCAGCCGGTTCTGGTCACGGTCGACATGCACCGCATCCACCACTCCGTCTCGTTTGCAGAGGCGAGCGTCAATTACGCAACCGTCTTCTCGATCTGGGATCGGCTTTTCGGGACTTACACCCGGCTGACACGGGCACAACACGACAGCATTGTCTTTGGCGTTCGCGCATTGCCGCGGCGCGATTGCCTGAAACCGTCGGCGATGATGCTGACCCCCTGGCGGATCGCCCGGGCGGCGGCTACCGAGAGCAGCTAGACACAGGTTTCGGGGAGTGCTGAAGTTCCGCGGAGGCTTGTCGTCGGCCATGGCAGCGAAGGCCAGCGTCGAACGAGCCCCCCGCAAGAGGAGGCGCGCCTGTACCTAGCCGTGGTCTTCGGCAGCCTGCTGGTGGTCGCTCTGTGCGAATTCTGCCGGCCGCGGCGGCGACGCGAATTTCCGGCTTTGCGCCGCCGGTTCGGCAATATCGGCTTCTGGATCCTGAACCTCTTTCTCGCCGCCTTCCTGCTTCCCCCGGCAGGGTTTGTCCGGCCGCGGGTCGAAGCATTATCGGGCCTCGCCTTCCCATCCTGGCCGATCGCCGATGCCGGGCTGAGCTTTGTGGCGGGATTTCTGCTGCTCGACCTAATGCGCTACGCTGTGCATCGCTGCGAGCACGCGGTGCCGCTGTTTTGGCGCTTTCATGCGCTGCATCACTCGGATCCCGATGTCGACGTCACGACCTCGGTGCGCCATCATCCGATCGAGTACGTCGTGGCCTCGGCGGTTTATTGGCTCGCCATGCTTCTGCTCAATGTTCCCGTCGTCGTCGTGGTAAGCCACGGTCTTGCAGTTTTCGGCACGGCCTCTCTCCAGCACGGCAATATCCGTTTGCCCGAGTGGTTGGAACGTTGGCTGCAGCCGGTGGTGGTCACCCCCGACATGCACCGCATCCACCATTCAGTCATCTTCAATCAGGCGAACTCAAACTACGGCGCTGTGCTTTCAATCTGGGACCGGCTGTTCGGGACCTATACGCGGATCAGCCGCGTGCAGCACGATAGGATCGTGTTCGGTGTGCGCGAATTGCCGCGGCGTGACGGACTGAAGCCTTCCGCGATGCTGCTGACCCCGTGGCGGCTCGGCCGGGCGGGAGTACGAGAAGCGGCTTAAAATGCTTTCGCGGTGGTTCCGGTGAGCATGTCGGCCTTGCGGTTCAATGCCGTGATCAGGCCGTCGATGCCCTGGCTCTTCAGAATGGCGGCGAATTCGGAGCGGCGGGTCGCCACCTCGCGGATCGCCCCATCGAGGTAGATGTCGGCAATCAGCCAGGTCTCGCCGCTGCGCCGCATCGAATAGTCGACCTGCACCGGCTCGCCATTGGCTTTGATGATCCGGCTGCGGACCATGACCCCGGCAGCACCAGGCTGCTCGTCGATGACCTGCAGCTGCTGGCCGCCATAGCTGTCAAAGCGTTCGGCATAGATCGCCGAGATGTAGCGCCCGTAGCTGTCCGTCATCTGCTGACGCTGCGCATCGGTCAGCGTGCCCCAAGAGGGGCCGACCGACAATCGGGCCATCGACCCAATATCGAAGCTGCGGCGAATGACCGGCTCGAGCTGCACAAAACGCCCGCTCTGGCCGAGAATGTGGCCGTTCTTCATGGTGTGGAGCAGCGTGTCGTACAGCCCCTTGACAGTAGCGCTGCCGCTCGCCGGCGCGGCGAAGCCCGTCTGGGGCAGCATGGCCAATGCCATCACTACTGTGAGGCAGGCGGCTTTGCGCGTGCGCATCTTCTACCGAGTTGGCTTGCTCATGAAATCGATCTTCCCGTCCCCTCATGCCCCCGATAGCCGTGAGGATCGGCGGAGGCGAACATCACCAAGAAAGCGACGCAGGGAATTGTCGTGCATCCCCAGGTTCCAGGGGAGAGATTGGCGGACCTGCGCGCGCTGATCGACGCGCTCATGGCGTCGTGCGTGGGGAATTCGCCTCCTTGCAAGGCAGCCGACGATGTGGAGCGCACGCCGACGCGAGTTGTACAAAACCGGCCTCTCCAAGAGCTGTAGCACATCGGCTTTGTCGCACATCCATCTGGAAAGAGCTGACTTTGTGAAATCTCGCTGTCGACCGACGATCGCGCCGCACAAGAGGTGGCGTTGCCGTGGCAGCGGTGCGCGAGGCCCACCGTCAGTTGCTCATCATCGCATAACTACCGCACCCCCGGGCCAACGCGGTTTCGTTGAGTTAGCCTTCAAAAGGTCCCGCACTGTGCCCTGCCACTTACCGCCTTGCTGGACCTGCTGCATTCTTCGGCCTCGGAAACCAGAAGGAGAATTATATACGGGGATCGTCAGACAGATCGGCGCCGGCATCTCGACGGAGGATCCCCGCCGCACCCTTTTTATCAAATACCAGCCGAACACCCCCGGCCTCTATCGCGCGGCGTATCGCTATTAAGTTGTTGGGCCGCAGCCTCTGCTCACCTCTCTCGAACGCTGCAATCGCGCGCAGTGAGACATTCGCCTGTCTAGCGAGTTCCACTTGCGGCCACCTTAGCCAGCCGCGTGCCGCGCGACACTGCTCCGGTGTCATGGATCCAGGCCGCAAAGAAATCTTGTGCTGCCTGTCGATTCTGCTTGAATTAAGCAGATACACCTTATATATGCAGATGTGCTCTTTATAGGCATATTATAGAAACCATGGATGGCGACCCTCGAAACCTCAATCACAGCCGGACTGGCGCACACTCGCACCCTCCACCCCCCAACCGACGCGGGGACGGAAACGAGGTTCTCTGGTGTGGCCAACCAACCGACCGGAAGGAATATAGCGGCATCGAGAAGGAGACCGAAACTCGCTTCCAACACGCCATGCGGAAGCGCGAAAGAGGCCTAGAGCCTGCCTAAGCCGTCGAGGAAGACTTCAATACTCATTAAACGCACGCGGGTGGCAGACTCGCCAACCAGGCGCCATGCGCCTTGTTCTAGAAGCGCATCTCCTTCTGGGTATATGGTTCGAGCGGGAAGAAGCGTTGCGACTAAGACTTTCCAAAGACTGAAGATTTGGAAGCTACTGTGGTTTGAAAATTGCCTGCGATGATAGATTTCACAAGCGTCGATTCAACCTTGGGCATCGCGGGAAAAGTGGCGCCATCTTGCCGCGGGTCCCCTGCGAGCCGTGAGGACTGCCTGCATAGCAGGCACGCCGATTTATACGGCAACTTCAAGCTGTGGATCGGCAATATGTCCCGATCGGACAAGGAGGACTTGTGATGGGGAAGCAGGCGGGCGTTACGTTAAAGACCGAGCAAGGCGAACGGCCAAGTGAGAGGCTACTGCTCGCTCCACCATCGGACAGCCCTTCCGCAATTTTGGCGTTGATTGAACAAATAGCGCTTAACCCCGACGCCGATGTCGAAAAGCTCGAACGCATGATGGCGATGTATGAGCGGCTCAAGGCGAAGGAGGCCGAGCTCGCATACAACGCCGCGAAGGGTAGGATCCTGAAGAAGCTCGCCAGTATCAAGATCGTCAAGAACCGTTCGGTTCTACACGAGTTCGAGCAAGGGAAGCCCCAAAAGGGCGCCTATGAAGCATTCAAATACGCTCCCTGGAGGAGATCGACAAACATCTGCGCCCGCCCTTGGCGGAAGAGGATATGGATCTCTCCTATTCCGACGAACCGCGGGAGGACGGCGGCATCGTGATCCGCGGCCGTCTGAAGCACCTGCCGGGCGGCCATTATGAAGATTCCTTTATGCCGGCCCCGCTGGACACGACGGGTGGCAAGTCGAATGTGCAGGCGGTGGGTAGCACCAATTCTTACCTTCGCCGTTACGTCGCCTGCAATATTTTCAACATCGTGGTCGTTGGGGATGATGACGATGGAACGGGAGGAACGATCGACGAGGCTCAAGCCAAGACGATTCTTGAGCTGATCAAGAAGGCGAAAGTCGGGCCGAAGTTTTTGAAATACATGAAGGCCCGGAGCATCGCGGAAGCCGGTTCTCTCGAGGCTGCCGTGGCAACGATTGCTGCCCGCGACTACCGCAAGGCCATCACTACTCTAGAGGAACAGATAGTCAAGGCAGAGGCCAATCATGCCAATCTTTCATCATGACGTGACGCAATACTCGGAAGAGTATGACCGTCTCAAGCTCGGGATCCCAACGAGCTCCAACTTCCACAAAATCATTACACCACAAGGGAGGCCCTCGAAGCAGTGGCGGGAATATGCCTGCGTCCTGATCGCCGAGCGGATACTGCAGCGGAAAATCGAGTTTTATAATTCACCCGCGATGGAGCGGGGTTTGATTGTCGAGGCGGAGGCGGCCGATTGGTATGAATTCGATCAGGACGTAACCGTTCAGAGAGTCGGCTTTATCGCAGATGACGATCATACGGTTGGATGCAGTCCTGATCGGCTCGTCGGCGATGACGGCCTTTTGGAAATCAAGGCTCCCTTACCGCAGACGCAGGTCGAATACTGGATTTCCGGTGAGGTCCATGAACGTTTCCGGCCTCAATTGCAAGGTCAGCTCTACGTTTCCCAGCGAAGGTGGGTCGATATCCTATGCTGGCACGACGTGCTTCCAAAACTTGTCATGCGGGTCGAGCCAGATGAGGAGTTCATCAAAGCCCTCGACCGCGAGCTGCGGATCTTCAACTACTTCATCGAGTGCGTGATGGAGAAGATTTGCGCTACAAATGAACTGCCGATCCCCCCAGGCAAACTGGCGCTGAGGGCAGCGCTGTACGCAAGCCTCGAGATAGCTCCCTGAGCCGCGACATTTTGCCTGCATCCCGCATTCCCCGTGCCGCGGCCCGCGCCAAGCCTAAGCCGGACCTCCGGAAGCGCATGCAACACTTGACCTTTGTCAGACAGCTTCCTTGCGTGGTCTGTGGTAGAGCAGCTCCCTCGGAGGCGGCGCATGTTCGCTCGGGATCTGACGGTGGCGCCGGAATAAAGCCGTCGGATCGCTATACCGTATCTCTCTGCAGCGACTGTCACGCGCTGCAACACCAGTTCGGTGAACTGACGTTCTGGAGCACCGTACGCATCGATCCGCTCAACGTGGCTTTCCGCCTGTGGACGGTATCGGGGGACATTAGAGCCGGGGAGAGGATCGTCTTCCGGGCGCGACAACAGATCGATCTGACGAAAGCGTATAGCTGAGAGACGCAGCGAACCCCACCAAACCTTCGACGCCGGCTGCTGCCACGGTCGGCGATGCCGTAGCGAGTCGTTCGACCTGGTCGGCCTCCACCGTTTCGAGCACCAGCTCGAGGCTGCTCGGCTTCGCGCGCCAGCTTCTCCGCTTCTCCGAGAAACAGCCAAACTCGGCCCGCCGACGGCCGGCTAGCGGAAACTCAGCCTGGCAATCCCGGCCTGGGCGACGAGCGCAGTCCGCCATCGCGGCGATGATGCGGTTCAACGGTGCAGATTGTCGAGGGCGATCGACACGTCGACAGTGCGGATCCGATCCGCAGACTTTTGGGTCTGCTAAACACTGGTTGAGCCAATTTGCCTAGCCTGTTGCCCAGCGATCAGATCGCACTGTGACAAGGCGAGCTCAATTTATGCGCGAGGACGGTCGGCCTTTTAGTAGCTTTTGCGGCATTTCTACTTGCTTTTGGCGAGCTTTCCTTGAATCAATAATAAGGTAATAGTTGAGTGTTGCACGGGGCAACAGATCTGCCTCGTCCGTGGAAAGCCAATTCCGCCATAATTTCTGGACACCCGAACCGGTTTCACCGCCGAGTAAATCAGTGCGAGAACTCGGGGCGATGGATATTAGGTGTACCC
>Ga0210408_10004745_pt1 | contig 12084 bp, 10 predicted proteins | sample IncBWH4MmetaG_FD_155471 | JGI IMG/M metagenome (GOLD analysis project Ga0210408, IMG submission 155471) | Forest soil microbial communities from Barre Woods Harvard Forest LTER site, Petersham, Massachusetts, United States - Inc-BW-H-4-M | ecosystem: Environmental > Terrestrial > Soil >... | reverse complement strand
AGGCTGTCCGTGAGCGGGATGTCTTTGCTGGGAACAGCCAGTTGATAGGACCACGTGTAGCGCTTGGGCAATTCTGACGCCAGATTCGCGGCGTAGGGAGCGATGGGTTCGACGAACGAGCGGACCTCGGTGATGTTCTTCACCGGGCGCAAATCCACGCCGCGTTTCCAATAAAAAGAGAGACGCAGAGTGCTCATCATTTCGTGAGTCAGATGGGCGCGCACTTCGAAGTCCCGCAGGCCGGGGGCGCACGGGTGATCGTGGATATCGAATGACAGGAAAAGCTCGCCGGGAAAATGCGTGGGCGTTTCCGTGCCCCTGCGGAACTGCGTGCCGCGCTCATCGTCGACGCGTTTCAAATTGTTGAAAAACTCTCCCGCGTTCACCTCACCGTTGACGCGGAAGCACACGCCGTTGGGAAGGGAGCCATCGGTCGCAAAGATAATCCCGCCGTCATAATTCCATACGGATTTGTCACGCTTGCTTTGGCCGCTTGACGCGTTCGGCGCCAAGGAAGCCAGAGCCAGGCACGTGTAGACAAGCGATTTAGGGCCGGGAAAAAACATAAAGGATCAGCTTCAAGAGCTAGTCTTTACTCCTTCTTCGGAGCGGCCAGCAAGAATGAGATGCCGTCGGTCACATACAGAGTTTTCCCGCCTTCGCTTTTTTGCGGCGGCACTTTTCCGGAGCGCGCCGCTTCAAACGCGGTAACCAGTCTCGGCAGCACCGAGGGTTCCGCCACCGGTACGTTGTGCGCTCCCAATACCTGTTTCAACTCCGGCGCGAGCGCGGCGAGGCGCTTTACGGAAGCATCGTACGCGGCCAAATCGGTTTCCGGGCGAAATAGCCAGATAGGACCGGGATAGTACGTGTCGCCCGTAAAGAGCAGCCCGTTCTCGCGGTCGATCAGCGAAATCGTGTCAGGCGTGTGACCGGGCGTGGAAATAATTTCGAGCTTGCGGCCTCCGAGATTGACCTTGAAACCGTCGTGCACGAACAGGGAAATGCGCCAGGGCTTGGTGACATAGGTTTTGGGATTGAAACCTTTTGGCAAATCGCCACAGATTTGATCCGGCGCGATTTCAGCCTGGGCATCTTCGCGCGAGCCTTTGGCGTTGGCGCGCGTGAACTCCGTGGCCATGCCAAAGATGAACGGGAATTGCCAGTTTCCCCCGACGTGGTCGTCATGCGTGTGCGAATTGAGCACGACGACGGGACGCGAAGTCAATTGCGTGACAACTTTGCGGATGTTGCCGATGCCCATTCCGGTATCGAAGAGCAAAGCTTGTTTGGTGCCCACGATGAGATAGGAAATGACTTCTTCCGCTTGGTGTGGCTCGTAGATGGCAAAAACTCCCGGCGCAATTTTGTAGACGTCGAACCACGTCTCGTCCGGAAGAACGCGCTGCAGCGCTTTGTATTCCGGGCGGGGAAGCGCCTTACACCATTCCGGCTTACTCGTTTCCTGGGCCGCGCAAAGCGAACTCAGCAACAAGACCGCGGCAGTGGTTGTGGCTAGACGTAAACTCATCGTGTCCCTGTTGTTGAGTCCGCGACCACGGGTAGAATCTCTTTGGCAAGCGATCGCACGGTTTTCTTGAATTCGTCTGTAACCGAAAGTGCTCCGTCTGGGTCGATTCCGGGAATCCGAAACAGTGGTCGTAGCTCCGGAACGGCAGCGTTATTAGAGCACCAGAGCCCGTACAACGCGCGATAACTCTCGTACACGTCGCCCGTGCCTTGGCTTAGCGATTCCAAAATCGCATTGGCGTGCTTCCTGTCGCGGGCTCGCCGCAATGCTGTCTTCATTTGGCACCCGAAACAAAGATGGATTTGGGGAGCATCATGTGGACGCCTTTGTTGCCGTCGACGAGCTCGGTAATGTAGAGGTCGGCGGCGACGCTCGAAAGCATGTAGGCGTCGTCGCGGGAGAGATGTTTTTCGGTGACGAGGAAATCGATCATCTCGCGCACGGCGAGCGTGGCGCAGGCATTCAGGTCATCGTTGAGGCCCATGGTGATGTAGTGCGTGGGCGTTTCGGCGCGCGGCCACTTCAGGTGCATGTCCTTGCGCACGATGAATTGAAACGTGCCGATGAGCGAAGTTTCCATGGCGGTGATGTCCACTTCGCCGTCGCCCTGTCCGGCGTGGCCGTCGCCGACTTCAAAGAGCGCTCCGGGCGCGTGCACGGGAATGTAGAGCGTGGAGCCGGCGACGAGGTCCTTGTTATCGAGATTGCCCGCCATAATCCACGGCGGAGCGCTGTTGAAGCGGCCCGCGCTCTCCGGCGGCGCGTCGCCCATGCTGCCGAAAAAGGGATGCAGCGGAATCTCGATGCCGGGCGCGAATTTCGCCACCATGCGCTTTTCATCCAGCGGAATAATTTTGATTTTCGAGTAAGGATAATCGTCCGGCAGATAGCCGCGGCCCGGGCCGAAGGCGTTGTACGCGTAAGGAATGGCGAGCTTTATCCCGAGAATCTTTACTTCGAGAACGTCGCCGATTTCCGCGCCTTCGATGTAAATCGGCCCTGTGAGGATGTGCCCGCCCGGCCCTTTGTCTTTCACCTGGTCGGTGATGTCGCGCAGCGATTGCTCCACCTGCTCCGGCGGCAAGCCCGCATCTTCCAGCCGCTTCGGGCTGTTGGTGATCAACGTCTGAATTTCGACCGTATCGCCCGACTTGACGCGCAGCACCGGCGCCGCCTTCGCGTCATAGTAGCCCCAAGCCACCGTTTTCGGCGTCGGCTTCAGCGTATACGTCGCCTGGGCATTAGCTGGCTGTGCAGTGAATGAGAAATAGAAACCAGCAAGTCCGAAAGCCAGAAGTATAATTTGGCGAATCATGCGGCCTCTCAACTTGACGCATCGTGAAGATGGGGATTCTCGCAAGACTTGGGTTCCGTTATACACCTGTCGGGAGCTTCCCTAAGGCGTCGACCGAGATACGACCAAAACTTTTTCTTGGCGGTCAACTGATCGTAAGGTTTGATGACGATCGAGTCTGGTACGGAGACATCGAAGGCTTTGAAGATGCCATAACTGTCGCAGATCGATATAGGCGGAACTTCGGCGGCGACAAGGATGCGGCGGGAGCCCTCCAACCACGCGACTGCCGCTACATTGGCTGGCCCGGGCCCGCCTTCACACAGCACAGGGTGGCCGAAGGCGCGTTTCACAATCGGATCGAGACTTATCTTCTCCAAGCGCGAATCCGAAACATAATACAGCAGAGTGTGGAACTCGCCAGTCAGTCCTTCTGTGCTCCATGTCAAGAAGAACGCCCGGGAATCCGGCGACCAAGCAATCTCCGAGCCCACGCCTCCGATGACATTAATCCTAAATTCCTTGACGCCAGAAGTGACTTTGAGAAGAACACCATCTGTCTTTTCGTCGAAAACTGCGGTGACTACTTTCTTCTCGTCTGGCGAAGGCACGATTACTTTTCCTGTGGGTTTGCTACCGTCCCAGACAAAGTTTTCCCAGATCGCTGTGGCTTGGCGCGAATAAGCTGCCGGTTTGGGCGTTGGTTCCGTCAAGGCGGTTCCAGTCAATAAAGCCGACCCAACTAGAATGGTCAATGTCGATGAGAGTGTGAGCATGTTTCCTCTTGTCTTCATGGGTGGGTCATGTCCTCGGGCTTGACGAGGGCGTCGAATTCTTCGGCGGTGACGTAGCCGAGTTTGAGGGCGGCTTCCCGGAGGCTGATGTGGGAGTGGTGGGCGGCTTTGGCGATCTGAGCGGCCTGGTCGTAACCGATTTTCGGAACGAGGGCGGTGACGAGCATGAGGGAGTTTTGGACGTAACGATCGATCTGTTCGCGGTTGGCTTCGATGCCGTTGATGCAATGCTCGACGAAGCTGTTGCAGGCGTCGGCGAGGAGTTCGACGGAGTGGAGATAATTGAAAATGATGACGGGCTTAAAAACGTTGAGCTCGAAATTGCCTTGGGAGCCGGCGAAGCCAATGGCGGCGTCATTGCCCATGACTTGTACGGAGACCATGGTGAGAGCTTCGGCCTGCGTGGGATTCACTTTGCCCGGCATGATGGAGGAGCCGGGCTCGTTTTCGGGAAGCGTGAGTTCGCCGAGGCCGCAGCGCGGGCCGGAGGCGAGCCAGCGAATGTCGTTGGCGATTTTCATGAGCGAAGCGGCGAGCGTTTTGAGCGCGCCGGAAGCGAAGACGAGTTCGTCGTGCGCGGCGAGCGCCGCGAATTTATTGGGATGCGAGCGGAAGGGCAACCCGGTAAGCTCGGCGATTTTGCGGGCGGCGCGTTCGGCGAATTCGGGATGGGCGTTGAGGCCGGTGCCGACGGCGGTGCCGCCTATGGCGAGATCGTAGAGGCCGTCGAGAGCGACGGCGACGCGGCCGCCATCGCGGTCGAGCATATTGACGTAGCCAGAAAATTCCTGGCCAAGCGTGAGCGGCGTGGCGTCCTGCAAGTGGGTGCGGCCGATTTTGACGATGTCCGCGAACTCTTTGGATTTGGCGTCGAGCGCGTCGCGAAGGGTCTTGATGGCGGGCAGGAGGCGGCGCGCCGTTTCCGTAGCGGCGGCGATGTGCATGGCGGCGGGAAACGTGTCGTTGGAAGACTGCGACATATTCACATCGTCATTCGGATGAATGGGCTTCTTGCTGCCCATGACGCCGCCGGCAATTTCAATGGCGCGATTGGAGATGACTTCGTTGACGTTCATGTTGGTCTGCGTGCCGCTGCCGGTTTGCCAGACGCTGAGAGGGAAGTGACCGTCGAGCGTACCGGCGATGACTTCGTCGGCGGCGCGGGAGATAAGGGTGCACTTTTCGTGCGAGAGCTTGCCGAGATCCCGATTGACGAGCGCGGCGGCTTTCTTGAGGATGCCGAAGGCGCGAATCAGCTCGGGCGGCATGACGTCCTTGCCGATGGCGAAGTGGATGAGCGAGCGAGCTGTCTGCGCGCCGTAATAGCGGTCGACAGGGACTTCGATCTTGCCCATGGAGTCGGACTCCGTGCGGGTCGGGACGGTCAGGGCGGATTGCGTGGCTTCAGACATGATTAGCTCCTGCTGGATGCTGTCCTTTGAGTTTATCAGGCTGGGAGCGAGCAGGTAAGGAAGTAGGAAGGCAGGGAAAAGGACGAGGATGGTCGGTAGGGAGCGTGACACCCCACCCCCACCCCCCATATTTTTGGCAAAGAGTGCGGAAACGTATGAAAAGAAAGGGGTTGAGTTTTTGTACAGTGCAAAAGAGTGCGTAAGTGTATGAAAACACTGGAAGGCTAAAGCTCGTGGAATGATGGAGATGCGCACTCTTTATAAGTGTGGAAAATAAAGGACTTATAGACGCGCGCTGTTTATAAGAAGGTAACCTCGTTGGATGGACTGATTCTGTGAAAGTTAGAGGAACCGCCAAGCGGGCGAGCATGATCGGAGAGCACGGAAGATTCGCGCTCAAGTTCAGAGGATATTATAGCATATCGGTATAGTCTGTCAAGAATTAACAATAAGTGTTTTGGATGCACGGAGATAGGGAGCGGCTGACGGAACGGGTAGCGAGAGGGTTAGGATGGCAGGGTGAAAAATACCCAAGTCAGATTCGCCAGGCCGAGCGACCTGGAGCAATTGGCTCGATTGAGGGCGGCGCTGTGGCCCGAGTCCTTGGCCGAAGAGCATGGGCAAGAACTCGAGTCGATTTTGGCCGGCAAGTCTACTGGAGTCATGCCGTTGTTGATTCTAGTTGCGGAGGCGGGTGACGGTACCTTGGCAGGTTTTCTGGAGGCCGGGTTGCGTTCATACGCCGACGGCTGCGATGCATCCCATCCCGTGGGCTATGTGGAAGGCTGGTACGTCGCGGAGAAGTGGCGAAGGCAGGGGGTTGGGAAGGAACTGTTGGGAGCTGCGGAGGATTGGGCACGCGGGCGGGGTTGCATCGAGATGGCGTCGGATACGAAGATTGACAACCAGGCTTCGCAACGCACGCACGAGGCGCTGGGATTTGAAGTTGCAGAACGGAGCGTGCTTTACCGCAAGAGGCTTTGAAACGGATCCGTGGCGTACGGCTCCAATTGACTCGTTTGCGAGGGGCAATCGTACAAAAGGGGCACGGGGGCAGCGAGGTTGCCGCAGGTCATGTATAATTTTTAGCAGGGGATTCTGCTTCTTTCATGGATAAGGAAACCGAGGTAGTACGGGCAAGCGTGAAAACGCGACTGCGGAGGGGGCTGCGGTTCCTGCGGACGCGCGCGCGTGAGCTGAAAATGATCGGGAAGGCGCTGGTGTCGACGAAGCACCCCATCCTGGTGCACGTGATACCGATGCGGCAGTGCAACCTGGCGTGTACCTACTGCAACGAGTTTGATGATTTCTCGAAGCCGGTGCCGCTGGAAGAGATGAAAAAGCGGCTGGATTTGCTAGCGGACATGGGGACTTCGATCATCACGATCAGCGGGGGCGAGCCGCTGATGCATCCGGATTTAGATGAAGTGATCCGGCACATGCGGCGGCGGGGCATGATCGCAGGGCTGATCACCAACGGTTTCTACCTGAACAGGGAGCGCATCGAGCGGTTGAACGAGGCGGGTCTGGAGCACCTGCAAATCAGCATCGATAACGTGGTCCCAGACGAAGTGTCCAAGAAAAGCTTGAAGACGCTGGACGGCCGGTTGCTGATGCTCTCGCAGTACGCCGTATTTCAGGTGAACATCAACTCGGTGCTGGGCAGCGGCGTGAAAGACCCCGAGGATGCGCTGAAAATTGCGCACCGCGCGGTGGAGCTGGGGTTCACCAGCACGGTGGGGATTATTCACGACAACAACGGGCAATTGAAACCGCTGGGGCCGCACGAGCAGGAAATTTTTGAGGAAGTAATGGCGCTGGGGAAACGGTCGTTTTCGAGGTTCAACGAGTTTCAGCACAACGTGGCGCGAGGGAAGGAACACAACTGGCGGTGCCGCTCGGGTTCGCGGTATTTGTACATTTGCGAAGACGGGCTGGTGCACTGGTGCTCGCAGCAGCGCGGGTATCCGGGGATTCCGCTGGCGCAGTACACACCGGAGATGCGCGAGCGGGAGTACTCGACCCAGAAGTTTTGCGCGGCGCGCTGCACGGTTTCCTGCGTGCAGCAGGTGGGGATACTGGACAACTGGCGCGACCCGCAAAACCTGAAGCCCATGCCCATGACGCCGCCGGCGGCCCCGCAGGCCGAGTTAGTGCAGATCGGGCAGGTCCGCGGCGACTCGTGATTTAATTCCGGACGTTTTAATTTAATCGATCCTGTCGCCTTCTTCGTATTTTCTTTCCGCGCACATTTTGGAGTTGAGCGATTGACGGTCACGCCCGTCTTGCCAACAATGAATCCATGCCAAGTCCAGCGATTGAAATTGAAAACCTGAGCAAGGAATATCCCTTTGGGTTCCTGAACCTCAAGAAAAAAACATCGCTCGAAGGGCTGAACATGCGGGTGGAGACCGGCGAAGTGTTCGGCTTTATCGGGCCGAACGGCGCGGGCAAGTCGACGACCATCAAACTCCTAATGGGGCTGATTTTCCCGACGGCGGGAAGCGCGCGAATCCTCGGGAAGCCGATCAGCGACATCGAAATGCACCGGGACATCGGCTATCTGCCGGAGCAGCCCTATTTCTACGATTATCTGACGGCGGCGGAACTGCTTGATTACTTCGCGCGGTTTCACGTACTGAAGGCGGCGGACCGCAAGGAACGCATAGGGCGGATGCTGAAAAAGGTGGGACTGGAAACCGCGGGCAAGATACAGCTTCGCAAATACTCGAAGGGCATGCTGCAGCGCGTTGGCTTGGCGCAGGCAATCCTGCACGATCCGAAAGTGGTCATTCTGGATGAGCCGATGTCCGGGCTGGACCCGGTGGGCAGGCGCGAAGTGCGCGACATTATTCTGGAGTTGAAGAGGGAGGGGAAAACGGTGATGTTTTCCACACACATTCTGCCGGACGCGGAAACATTGTGTGACCGCGTGGGCGTGATTGTCGGAGGAAAGCTGCGCGGGGTCGGTGCGCCAGGCACGCTGGTGGACATGAAAACGCAGGGAATGGAGATACTGTTTGAGTTGAAGGAGGCGAGCAAGGCCCCGCTGCTGTCCAAAGCGACTCGCACCGGGGATGTCTACCGGATGCAAGTGGGTGAGGAAGACCTGTACGCGGCGATTGAGCAACTGCGGGCGGCCGGGGCGCGCATTCTTTCGGTAACACAGGTGAAAGCGACCCTGGAAGAATTCTTCATGAACCTGGTGGAGGCGGATCGCGCGCAGGCGGCGGCGGTGGAGGTGAGCGGGAAATGAGGCGCGCGGGCGTAGTGGCGTTGAATACGTTTCGCGAAGCGGTGCGCGACCGCGTGCTGTATAACCTGGTGTTTTTCGCGCTGCTGATGATGGCAGCAGCCGTCCTGGTGGGACAGATTTCGATCGACATCGAGCAGACCGTCATTGTCAGCCTGGGGCTGAGCGCCATCTCCTTAATCGGGCTGCTGATTGCGATTTTCCTGGGGGTCGCCCTGGTCTCCAAGGAGATGGACAAGCGCACGCTGTACGCGCTGCTGGCGAAGCCGGTGCGGCGGTGGGAATTCCTACTGGGAAAATTCGGCGGGCTGGTGCTGACCCTGGCGGTGAACACGGCGGCGATGGCCCTGGGACTGCTGCTGGTGATGCTTTACGTCAAGCATTCGTTGGAACGAAGCGACGCGGTGGTGCTGGTGGCGGTGTACTTCATACTGCTGAAGCTGGCGCTGGTAGTCGCGCTGGCGCTTCTGTTTTCCTGCTTCACCACCCCGCTGCTGGCGATTTTGTTCACCGTGGGGTTGTACATCATGGGTTTGTACGTGCAGGAGCTGAGGAACATGCCGGTCGAGGTGCTGAGTCCGGCGATGGCTGCCTTCACCAAATGGCTCTCCTACGTGCTTCCGAATTTTGAAAATTACAACGTAATGGCCATGGCCGCGCACGGACGAGCGGTTCCAGGAGTCTTGATCGAGCAAAACACGCTGTATACGGTGGTGTACTGCACCATCGTTCTGATGGCGGCAGCCGCGGTGTTTTCGCGGCGGAATCTAAAATGAAAGCAGACAAAATCATCACATGGGTGCTGCTGCTGGCGCTGCCGCCCGCATTCACAGGCATCTGGCTGTTGCAACACAGCATCGACGCACAGCGCGCTTCGCTAAGCCAGGAGCGCGATGAAGTGCTGCTGCGGTCGGGAAAGCTCGCGAAGATAATGAGCTTGGAATATGCCCCGCTGCTGGCGGATATCTACTGGACGCGTGTGGTGCAATACTACGGAAACAAACACATTCGTGGCCAGACGAATCTGGAATTGCTCTGGCCGCTCTTGGACATTACCACGACGCTCGATCCGAATCTGCTGGTTTCCTACAAGTACGGCTCCATGTTTCTGAGCCAGGCGCCCCCGGCCGGAGCGGGCCGGCCGGATCTGGCGGTTCAGCTGATACAACGCGGAATCAAGGAAAATCCGGAAGAATGGCGCCTGTATGAAGACCTGGGATTCGTTTACTACATTGACCTCAAAAATTACCAGAAGGCCTCCGAAGCCTTCCTGGAAGGGAGCAAGAAGCCCCAAGCGCAGTTCTGGATGAAAACCCTGGCGGCCAGGGTTGCGGCCGAAGGGGAATCCTACGCGACCTCGATGTTTTTGTGGAAGGAAGTTTACGACTCGACGTCTGATCCGCTGGTCAAAAAGAATGCGCTGCAGCATCTGCGGCTGCTGCAGGTGAAAGAAGACTGCCGGCGGCTCGATGTGCTGGCCGACGAATACGCGAAACGGAATGGTAAACGCCCGGTGAGCATGAGAGAGTTGGTGCAGGCCGGGCTGTTGGCGGCCATTCCCATTGACCCTGACGGTTTCGCTTATGATTTCGGCGTGGACGGAAAAGCGGAGCTCAACCTGAATAGCCCACTTCTCGAAGAACAGTTGATGCACGATCACTTCAATTAAGCCGCAGCCGTTGGTCTCCTTTTCTTGCTTGAGAATCCAGCTTGAAATCCAATCGCGATCTGTTGTTGGGAGCGCGAGAGCGGCAGCCGAGCCCGGCAAGATTCAGGGAGTACGACCGCTCAGCAACCCGAGAGCAGGATGGATTATTCCGAGGTGCAGAGAAGCGTCATCTGGGGATCGACCACAATCTTGCGCGGAAGAGTCGAAGTGACGAAGTGGAACGGTGTTTCCAATCCGGCGGTCACAACCGTGGTGAGAAGAGTGCCACGCCCCGCGCCACCGGCATACAGGGGAACGCTGGCGATAAACGAGCGCGGGACACCGCTCTGAAAGAGCCTGCCGCGAACCTGATAGCCCTTTTCCGTATGGTGAGCGGTGAATTCCACGCGATAGTGCGGAATACCCGTTCCGCGCACCCACTCTTCGAAGAACCATTCCATGGAGCGCCCGCCTTCGAGGTCCATGCCCGGGGTCATGACGGCTTCGACTTCGCGCTGCAAGTCATCGGTGGAAAGGGCGCGGAAAGAGTACTTGGTGACTAGCGCGCGCAGGAGAGCGGTAAAGCGCGCGTCGGGATTCCTGGCGCCGGGCTGGCGAAGCATGTCGCGCAGCATGTGAAGGATCCAGGTGCCCTTGCTGTAGATGATTTCCTCATAAGCATCGGGGGACTTCGAGGAATTGAGGCGCATGCCGAGGCTGAGCGCGCCGATGTTTCCCGCGGCCTCGGTGGCGCCCGGCAATTTTTCAGTGAGCTGCCGGCGGTAGCGCGCCAGCCAGACGCGCAGAGTGCGGTCCGGGTTTTTCTGGGTGTCCGCGAAGAGCACGGCGAGATAGTTTGCGATGGACTCGTCAATCCACTGGTCCCGGTAGCTGGACCAGGCGACGAGGTTGCCCCACCATTGATGTGCGACTTCATGATAAGGAACCAGGTCGGTGAAGTGCTCCTGGGTGGCGGGGCTCAAGCCCGCGCGCCGCTGGGCTTCCGAAGGCAAAAAGGAATAAGTGGAAACGTAGAGCAAGCCGGGCCAGCCCTGCCCGAAGGTTCCGGGAATTTGCGAGACGCTAAGATTGCGGAACGGAAAAGGGCCGCTCAATGTTTCGTAGAATCGGATCGAGGAATCAATCTCTTTGCCAAGTTGCTTGAGTGCATCGGCTGGGCTGGGAGGCAGGGGAGGCGAGCCGGTGACCTGTCCCACGGAAGGAGAACCTAGTCGCGCGGAAGGGAAAGCAAAGACCTCCGCGTCCTGAGTAGACAGTCGCTTTCGCAATTCCTCTTCGAGTTCACGATTGGCGTAGACATCGATGGAATGGGCCTCGTAGGCAAACGAGGCCGAGGCGTAATCGCCGAGATTGAAGCCGGCAACGGACATGGGCTTCTCCGACTTCCAATGGCCGGCGCGCCATTCGCCTTCGTCGTGTTCCTCGAGTTTGACGCCGGTGGCGATCAAGCGCAGCTTGCGCGGCCAGCGCAGAAGCAAATCATAGGAAGAAAATTCCGCACTATCTCCGAAGTGCGGATACCAGCTTTCCCTGGCGCCTACAAATAACACGCCGTTCCCCGCGTCCTGGATGACGTTGCCGCGGTAATGAAAATTTAGCGTGAATTCCTGATGGGCCGCCGGAGCTTGCGGAAGAACGACATCCAAATAGTCGTTGCCACGCACACTGCGTTCCTGAAGACTCATACCCTCGTTTTGAAAGAAGGGGAGGGATTCACCGAGCTCGCCGGTGACGCTTTCAATGGCCAAGTCGCGGGAAAGCTGGAAACCCAGAACGCGTTCCGCTCCGGTTTCCGAGCGCAATCGCACGGCGGCGGTGGCATCCAGAGAGTGGTTGGGGGAGATAGTAGTTTCAATGGAGTAGTGCAAGGCGCGAAAGGCCGCCGGAAGAACGGGGAAGTCCGGAACGCGATGGGAGGTCCAGACATCGTAATAGATTTTGTCGCCGGCTTTGTGAAATTGTCCGAGGAGAAACGGCTCGTCATGTTGCGCGTCAAGCACGACATCGAAGGGGCCGGTGGCCACGCCTTCGAGGCTGGCGTAAAAGCACGGCTTGGGATGGGGCGAAAGCCGGTCAAAGAGGATGCGAAGCGTGTAGCTGGGATTGAGTTGACTCAGGACAGCGTCCCATT
>Ga0210408_10004744_pt1 | contig 12089 bp, 8 predicted proteins | sample IncBWH4MmetaG_FD_155471 | JGI IMG/M metagenome (GOLD analysis project Ga0210408, IMG submission 155471) | Forest soil microbial communities from Barre Woods Harvard Forest LTER site, Petersham, Massachusetts, United States - Inc-BW-H-4-M | ecosystem: Environmental > Terrestrial > Soil >... | reverse complement strand
GTAGTTTTATGCAAAGACTTCTCAAACTCGATCATCACTCCGAATTCCGGCTTGCAGGAGGAATCGGTTTTTTCGCGGCAATAATGCTCGCACTCCTGCTCCTTGCCCCGCCTTCCCTTCACTCGCAAACCCAAGACGTAAAAAACCCCGTCGCGGGTGACCCAAAGGAAATCGACCAAGGCGCCTTTCTCTTCCGCAGCAACTGCGCCCTGTGCCACGGTCTGGCCGCGCGCGGCGGCAGCCGCGGCCCGGACCTGACCCGCGGCGTGTGGAATCACGGTGGAAGCGACGCGGCGATTTTCAACACCATTCTTCACGGCCTCCCCGGAACGCTGATGCCCGCGAACGACCTGACCGACCTCGAGACCTGGCAAGTGGTGGCCTACCTGCGCACCGTCGCTCCAGCGGCGGCGGCGCCGGTGGCCGGAAACCTCGCAGAAGGCGAAAAGATTTTCTCCGGCGATGGAAATTGTTCCCTGTGCCACATGGTTGGGGGCAAGGGAGGGCGCGTGGGCCCGGACCTGACCACCGTGGGCAGCCGCCGCTCGCCGATATTTCTGGCGGAAAAGATTCGTGACCCGAATAAGCACCTCTCTCCCGGCCCGCTCGACCCGGCCAGAGAGTGGCCCCTTGACGCCGAGGCCGTCACCGTAGTCACAAAGAACGGAAAGCCGATTCGCGGCGTGCTACGCAACGAAGACAGCTTTTCCATCCAGCTCATGGATTTGGACGAGCAGTTGCAACTGCTCCAGAAAAAAGATCTGCGCGAAATCACCCACGAAGGAAAGTCGCTGATGCCTGAGTACAACGAAGACCTGCTCAACCCCGACCAGTTGCGCGACTTGGTGGCCTATCTGGACAGTCTGCGCGGCTCACCCGCGGAGCAGAAAAAACCATGAGCCTGCGAGCGATTTTCGTCGCCGCCGTATTGAGCATCAGCGCCACGGCGGGAGCGCGCGCCCAGGTCAGCTACGACCAGATTGCCACTGCCGCCGGCCAGCCGAACAATTGGGCCACCTACAGCGGTGACTACGCCGGACGCCGCTACAGCGCGCTCAATCAGGTGAATACGGAGAACGCTTTCAGGCTCGCCCCCGCGTGGGTTTTCCAGACGCAGGTTCCCGGAAAATTTGAAACCACTCCTCTGGTCATCAACGGAATCATGTACTTCACCGGCCCCGACGATCACGGCTACGCCGTGGACGCGCGCACCGGCCGCGCCATCTGGCGATACGAACGCCAGTTGCCCGCCAAGCTGCCGGCTTGTTGCGGGCGCGTGAACCGCGGATTTGCCGCGCTGGGAGATCTGCTGTTCATGGCTACGCTCGACGCCCACGTCGTCGCGCTCGATGCCAGGACCGGAAACGTGGTATGGGACGTCACCGCTGCGGACTTCAGCCTCGGCTACACGTTCACCGTGGCCCCGCTGGTGGTGAAAGACAAAGTCATCGTCGGCATCGCCGGCGGTGAATATGGCGTACGCGGGTTCATTGATGCCTACGATGCCGTCACGGGAAAGCGCGCCTGGCGTTTCAACACCATTCCCGGCCCGCACGAGCCCGGCCACGAGACCTGGACGGGCGACTCCTGGACTCGCGGCGGCGCTCCCGCGTGGGTGACCGGCAGCTTCGATGCGCAACTCAACCTTATTTATTGGGGCACGGGAAATCCCGCGCCTTCGGACGACACTTCCCAGCGCAGCGGCGACAATCTCTACAGCAACAGCGTGCTCGCGCTCGACGCCGACACCGGAAAATTGAAGTGGCATTTCCAGTTCACTCCCGCCGATGCCCATGATTGGGATGCCACGGAAGTTCCCGTGCTGCTCGACGCCAATTGGCAGGGCCAGCCGCGCAAACTGATGGCCTTCGCCAACCGCAACGGCTTCTACTATCTGCTCGATCGCACGGACGGAAAATTCCTGCTGGCGAAGCCCTATGGCCGCGTGACTTGGGCCAAGGAAATTGGCCCGGACGGGCGCCCGCGCCTGCTGCCTGCGGCAGCCGAGAGCAAAGAAGGAACGGTGGTCTGTCCTGGCGCGGCCGGAGGCACCAATTGGATGTCGCCATCATTCAGCCCGCAGACCGGCCTGCTGTACATCTCCGCCCGTGAACAGTGCGACCTGTTCGTCGGAATCCCCCAGGCGTTCCGTCCGGGCCATCCTTATATAGGCAGCGTCTATTTCAAGCCGTCCGAAGAAAAACCGTGGGGCGCATTGCGCGCCCTAGATCCGTTAACGGGCGAAATCAAGTGGGAGTTCAAGCACGTCTCGCCGTCGTGGGCCGGCGCCCTCTCCACAGCCGGCGGCGTGGTCTTCACCGGAGACATGGAAGGCTACGTCATCGCCTTCGATGCCCGCACCGGTAAAGACCTGTGGCACTTCGGCACCGGCTCCCCGATCCTTTCCTCGGCAATGACCTACGCCGTGGACGGAAAGCAATACATCGCCATAGCTTCCGGCGGCGCCCTCTTCGCTTTCTCTCTCCCCGATTGAACGGAGTTCTGGTCGTTCGCCGATGGGAATGCGGGGGATGTCGATGCCCTGCAACCACGCAGTCAAATTCGCGCGGACTTTATGGAGCGCGAGGGCTCGACCTCGCTTTGTTATGGCGAGGCTCGACTGGTTTATCCTGAGCGAAGTCGAAGGTCCAGCGAGGAGCAGCACCTTGTGCTGCTCCGAGTTCTGTCTAACCCTCGCGCCATATCGGGGATCTCAGCCGCGCCACCTCGCTTCTCAAACCTCCCCGCCGAGTACCATTGCACTCCGCGTTTCCCGGTGCCACGATACATTGAGGAGGTTCATCGCATGGCCACGAAGTTCAAGTTCGTCCGAGGGATCCAAAGCTGAGTCCTCCGCCCGGCCAGCGACCTCACACCCCACAAACCCCCGCCCTCCAGCCTCCCAATTTCTATTCGTCACATCCTGGAATTAGAATTCGGCGCATCTCCATGAAAAGGCATGGCTTAAGTTTTTCTAATCGTCACACATTCGCCCTTTGTGCATCCCTGAGAACTGGCGGCTGATTGTCTCCGTCTGGCTGGCCGTCGCCCGCCACCAGCGCTGCCGGGAGGCGCGCTCAACGAGAACCGGGGCCGGCCAACTTCGCTGGATGCCCATTCGTCAGCCGCTGATTGAAGGAGTATTACAATTTACAAGCGGATCAATCGAGCCATTGCGCGAGCGTTCCGGTGAACGCTTCCGAAGCTTCAATGTTCGAGAGGTGAGCCGCGTCGAGCTCCGCGCACTTCGCGCCGGGAATCCGTCCGGCGATGAAGTGTGCGTCCTCGGGCGTGGTGACCGGGTCTTTCGCGCCGGCAATCACCAGCGTCGGCGCCGTGATTCGAGAAATGGTTTCGCGCTGGTCCATATCGCGGATGGCGGCGCAATTGGCGATGTAGCCTTCGGGCGGAGTGCCCAGAATCATCTGGCGCGTGCGTTCCACGTCGGCAGGAGAGCGCTCGCGAAACGCCGGCGTATACCAGCGTTGCAGGATGGATTCCGCGACCGCGGCCATTCCGCCCTGCCGCACCGCATCCATTCGCGCATTCCAGATTTCTGCTGTGCCGATTTTGGCGGCGGTATTCGAGAGCACCAACTTGCGCACGCGTGCCGCGGCATAAACCCCCAGCCACATGCCGGTCATTCCGCCCATGGAAAGACCGCAAAAATCAGCGCGCTCGATTTCAAGCGCGTCCAGCAGGACCACGACGTCGCGGCCGAGCTGCGTGATGCTGTACGGACCGGGCGTGACGGAGGATTGCCCATGGCCGCGCGTGTCGTAGCGCAAAATTCGGAACCGCGCGCCGAGCGCGGCAACTTGCGCGTCCCACATGGAGAGGTTGGTGCCAAGCGAATTGGAAAAGACCAGCGCGGGCGCGCCCGACACACCGTCGAAGCGGTAATGAATGCGGGCACCGTCGTGTTCGATGAAGGGCATGTCGTTCGCCGCGAGTCAGTATACAAAATCGGGAACGCCCGGCAAGCGTCGACTGAGGTGCCGGACCGCGCGATTCCTTCAGGGAGTTTGCGGTATGATTCTTTGGGGCGATTGCATGCACACAATGAGGAGAATCACATGATGGGACGTCCTGAAACCGCCGAAGCAGCGCCCTACTATTTCACCTACATCGACAAAGTAGCCGGCGAAGACGCGATTCGCGCCATCGAGAGCCAACTGGAAGACTCGCTCAAGTTTTTCTCCGCCATCTCCGAAGAAAAATCACTGCACCGCTACGCCCCGGACAAATGGAGCATCCGCCAGGTGCTGAACCATCTGAACGACGCGGAACGAGTGTTCGCATTTCGCGCGCTGTGGTTCGCCCGCGGCTTCACCACGCCGCTACCAAGTTTCGAACAACTGATCGCCTCGGCTGCCGCTGGCGCTGAAAACATTTCCTGGCTGGACCACGTGGAAGAATTCCGCCGCGTGCGCCTGGCGACCATTTCCCTGTTTCGCAATCTGCCGCGCGAAGCGTGGATGAAGAGCGGCATCGCCAGCGACAACCGCTTCACCGTCCGCGCGCTCGCATACATCGTGGCAGGCCATGTGACCCATCACATCCACACGCTGCGCGAGCGCTACCTTTAGTGGATGCGCCGAACAGACTCCGGCATGTGCTTAGCGGAACGGCGACCGATGCTCAGATACTGGAAAGGTCAACGGTGAGGACCGAAAAAAATGGCGCGCCCGAGAGGAGTCGAACCTCCGACCTTCTGGTTCGTAGTTGCGATGTCAATCTCGTAAGTTGTGGCTTGTCTTGCCTCACAGATTCACGCGTCAGCAAATTGAGACCCTTTCGAGTGAGTTTTGTTCCCTTAATGTTCCCGACCTGCTCGCCTGATTTCGCGCAGAAAGATATATGATTTTCGGAGTTCAAGGCCCCAGGAAACCCAATTCAGCGGCTGACTCACCCGCCTGCCGCTAGATCCCCCTCATTGGGGACGCTCAACTTTCAGAGGGTTTCGGCCTTTCCGCGAATTTCTCAACGAAAGAGAGAATCGCGAGCATCGCGTACAAATCCACGGCGATGACAGGTGTAATCACGATGGCAGGCACCCACTTGGTGGTCCAGGGAACAAACAAAATCAGTGGGACATGAATGGCGGTGATGACAATCATTGTGATCCAAAACCACACACGCCGCCTTAATTCCCACCTCACGGCAATGGCAAAGGCAATCATGCTCCCGGAAAAAAGTGTTGGACGTGCGAGATCGAATCTTCCAAATCGAACGAACAACAAAACGAAGGCGATGGTTCCCCCAATGACTGCAATTACACCCTTCCATGACAATCTAAGTTGCTTGGCTTTTTCTAACGATTCCTTCAAAAACATCGGCGGACATCTACCCCGGCTTGAATAACGTCCAGGCCAATCCCGATCGCAGAACCAATTGTCCCGACACCAGGCAAAAGGCTAACGATGCCGGTGAGCGTTTTGCCAGTTCCAATCAGAGACGTATCATTCGATCCGTTACCGGTGCTGGCGATTCCCGTCCCGAATTTGAATGCCTGGATCGATTTTGTCCCTTGCTGAGTTGCTACGATACCACGCCATCCGGCCAAATTGCCGATCGGCCTGGAAATTAACCCACCCTCAGGAATCAGTCCTATCCCACCAATCCCTGCACTCAAAAGGCCTTTTCCTACAGCGTTTGCAGTACATGTCTTGAACCAGGGTGTCTGTTCATTGTTTGCGGCGGGGTTGAGACACCCATAAAAGCAAGGCGGCACCGGCGGACCGATAAACGTCCCTGCCGCTATCGCCGATGCACAGCTTTCACTTTCACCACAATTGGCGTATGCGTCTGGAGAATTGCAACCGACCTTCACCCCAAATTTATTGATGCAAAAGTTGAAAATTAAGAGGGCGGGATTAGGGGCACCGAACAATATGGAAGTCCAGTCGACTCCTGGCCCTGTGGGGAATGTTGAAGGAGTAGTCCCTGGAAGCGGCTGTCCGGGTAGCGCGATCGGCGGGAGGACATACACCGCGGTGCCGAACAGGTTCTGAACGGGTCCAGACCCATCGGAGCAACAACCTGGGTCGATTGGAGGTCCACATTCGGGGCAGTCGCCCCCACCTCCTCCGCAATTCCCATATTCATCGCACGGGCCCAACCCTGATGGGTCTACCATGTGCAAGGGACTGTTGCGCACGCAGCGGCGGCATTCGCGGCCACGCGTTCTGTACTGAACTAAGCCGCACGTTTTGCACCGAATTACCTCACGTTTAAGTCTGCAGTGAAGGCTCCCCCATTGGCTGCCAGCGATAACGGCGCTAACGGCTCATTAGGTCTATCGCAAGGATCGTAAGGTCGTCCAGTGGGGCGACACCGGGATTTTTTTCCGCCCACTTCCACAATTGTACGGTCAAATTCTCAACAAACTGATCTGCCCTAAGTCCGTGATTGGCTTCCATGAATTGTCTGAGGCGGTCCTCCCCGAACTGTTCTCCCGCGGGGCTCTTGAACTCCGGGACGCCATCCGTATAGAGGCACAAACGGTCTCCAGCCTCGAAGTCGAATTGAATGGAAGAATACGAGGCTTCCGCGAATGGCCCGAGAATCAAGCCATTGTTCACAAATTCACGAGCCATCCGCTCTCGATTGCACCACAAGAGCAAGGGGGGATGCCCCGCGCCCGCATAAATCACAATATTCTTTTCCAAGTCTACAAATAGATACGCGGCAGTAACAAAATGACTCCGGAATTTTCCGCACAACGACTGATTCAATCCAGCCAAGACTTGCGCGGGATCGAAAGCATGCGGAGATTGAGCGGAGAGTGCAACCTTTAGCATCGAAGCTATAAGGGCTGCAGGTAAGCCGTGCCCTGAAACGTCCGCAATCAAAATCCCGAGATGTTTCTCGTCGATGCAAACGAAGTCATAGAAGTCGCCCGCCAACACACTTGTAGGAATATAACGAGCTGCGATATCCAGACCCTCCAACTTGGGAGTGTCCCTTGGCAGGTTTGAAAGCTGAATCTCGCGCGCCATCTCTAATTCGTAGTTGATGGCCGCGAGCTGGCGGGATAGCAGTTCGCGGGCTTCGCGAAGCATGATGTGGGTCCTAACCCTGGCTTTCAGAACAGGAGCAGAAAACGGCTTGTGAATGTAATCGACCGCGCCGACTTCGAAGCCTTGCGTTTCTTGTTCCTCTTGGGTCTGCCCTGTCAGGAAAATCACCGGGATATCGCGAGTCTGGGGATTCGCTTTCAAACTCCTGCAGACATCGTAGCCATCCGGGGCGGGCATCATGACGTCCAACAGGATTAGGTCGGGCATAGGAGCAGAGTGAAGCAAGCTCAATGCTTTCACGCCGTTCGTCGCGCCGCGGATATCGTAATCATCACAGAGGATGGAATTCGCCAATCGGATGTTCGCCGGGTCATCATCAACAACAATGAGAAGTCTCTTCTCTTCTGACATGCTCATTGTTCGCCCGCAGCATTCAAGCTGCCGCAGCCACCCCCCAATACCCTCGCCCCCTATATGGGTTTGAAGATATCGACTTTGGATTGCCTTTCAAGACTGGATGCTTCCGTATGACCGGTGACTTGCTTCGAGCTCTGCGAAGATTCCATCGTATTTCAACTGATTCGCAATATGGATCATCAAATCCTTATGGTTGATACCTTCTGTGAGCAGCCAATGGCCCCTATAGGAGGATTTTAGGAGACTCGTTGCGAGCGGGGTACCATGCACGGTTTTTGACTTTGTTCAGACCGAGCCTGGGCCAGTTTTCGATCTCCCGCGACATACCTTTGGTAAACTGCTTATCCCAGCAACCCTGCGAGCCGCGTCCGTAGACAGATGAGCGCAGCTGTGTGAATTTGCGAGATCCGCGACTCCCCAATTCCAAGCGCCCTACCAACTTCCTTCATTGAAAGTCCCACGAAGTGGTAGAGGTGAAGGACATCTCGCTGGCGACTTGGTAGCTCACTGATTGCCTTGCGCAGCAGAGTCTTCATCTCTGCATACAACGCACGACCAAAGGGGTCCTCGCGCCTTTGGGTAGAAGCTTGGTTAAGAAGATTGTCCTGAATCTTGAACTCAAGGGTATCGTCGTCAATGCTTCCCAAATTCAATCCATGGAGGTCACTCACGAGTTGATGGAGACGCTCCAAAGGCACTTGGAGCTCTTCGGCGATCTCCTGCTCCGTCGGGTTACGAAGCAGGCGCGCCTGGCATTTGTAAATTGCCTGTTGGTGGCGCCGCCCCATCCTGCGAAGTGAACGCGGACACCAGTCTGCTTGGCGCAGACCATCTAGGATGGCACCACGAATCCGGAACCGGGCATAGTATTCAATCCGAGCTTGCTTGCGAGGATCATATTTTCGCGCCGCGTCCATCAGGCCCAGGACACCATCGTTTATAAGGTCCTCAAGAAGCACCCCAGGAGGCAGGCGATTCCAAATTTGGCGCGCGATGCAAACCACGAGCTGTAAGTTCGCGACAACGAACTCGTCGCACTGTAATTCGCTGGACTCAACTTCTGCCGTTACGGACGCCTGCACTGTTCCCATAAAGGACCCTTTTGTCCCCTGTTTTCAGTCGCCACTAGCTCAATTCCGGCCAAGTCAGGGGATTTGTGGCTCCCAAGTTCCGGGGTGGTCTCACGGTCGAAGTTGATAGCCAACACCGCGTACTGTGCGGATCAACTTGCATTTGGCTTGGGCATCTACCTTATTGCGCACGTGGCTGATGTATACGTCCACGACGTTCGTCTGAGCGTCGTACGACAAATTCCACGCATGCTCCATGACTTGCTCCCGTGTCACGAGTCGCCCGACGTTGCGCATGAGATATTCCAGCAATAAATATTCCTTGGGCGTCAACCCAATAACCTGGCCGGCTCGTGTCACCTTGCGAGCTACTTGGTCCAGTTCGAGGTCCTGTACGCGCAGTACCGCTTGGATGAGAGAACCGTTGCAGTGTAAGAGCGCTTGGACGCGTGCCGACAGTTCGGAAAACGCATAGGGTTTCAGAACGAAATCATTTGCACCCATCTGCAGGATCTGAAGCAGCTCTTCGCGCTGGGCGTGCCTGGTAAGGACGATGATTGGTAGTTGCTGCCGGATGGCGCGGACCTGTTGCAATACCTCAAAGCCCTTTGGTCCCGGCAAAGTTATATCTAGAATTGCGACGTTGTACCCATTCTCCTCCTCCAAGGACCTCCCCAATTCAGTGTCTCTTGAGACGTTGATTTCGTAATCCTCATCATGGAAACTCTGCTTGAGAAGCCTACAGTGAGCGAGATCGCTTCCAGAGACGAGAATGCGCATTGGCAGTCCTTGGAAGGGGGAGAAACAATCAAATCGAAGGGATTTGATTTTAAATGCAGCGCTGGGGGATTGTCAAGCCATTTGTTATTAACTCTCTTGATAGACGGGAATTGTCCCGATGTGAAACAAGAGTGGGCGACTCGCGTGCCACTGATTCATCATGGTATGGTTGTGTCTTTCTGGAACGAGATTGCCGCATTCATTGCTGTTACATCATTCTGTGGCACACTCGGGCATGGACACTGTATTTTACTTGTGGTGAATCCGCTAACTTACCGTGATCGGTCCGTATTTCCGTCCAGAGATAAATTCATTGCAGTAGAAATTTGAGTGCTGGACTTCAGCGAGATCGGGGTCAGTGTGACTTCAAGTTATGGATCAGCGCTCTGGCTGATGTCATGCCGCCTCCAAGGGCATTTGGAATGTTGTTCTCAGGCTCCAGGACACCAACGTTTTTAAGTCGCCCCTTCAGAGCACGAACAATGCGCCCGCGGATCAAGACGCTGCACTTCTCGCAAAGACCGTTGCTGCCATAAAACGAGTCTCTTGTCCCGCATTTGAGACAACCAAAATCCTCAAAGTAAAAGCGCATCTTGGTGAAATGGATATTCGGAAGAATCCTGCGAATCTCCAGATAAACTTCCCTGGGCAAGTACCACGGCTGTAGAAATATGTCGTTGTCGGGATTGGATTCAATCTTCCGAGTCCCGCTGTTTGACTTCGCAGGTATCAGTGATAGTCGCCTCATGCTCATCCTCTCGGATGGAACCGTTTGTGTGCGCGTGCTAATTCTGCGGGAACAACTCGCGTGTAAATTTGGGTGGTTTGAAGAGAGGTGTGTCCGAGCAATCCCTGAATATAGCGAATGTCCGCCCCACGACTGAGTAGGTGGGTTGCGAAGGAATGCCGGATCATATGCGCCGTGACCCGGCCAAGCCCAGCCGGCGGTCTCAATGGGTCGCCGCAACACTAGCTCGACGTCTGCTTGCCGTGGTCTCTAATGCTAGAATCGTTCGAAAGCGTTGATTCAAACGGAAAGACTGCCCTGGTGAGGCTCTGATTGAGTTCAGCCCGACAGATCGGTCCCTTAGGGGAAGTATTGTCGGATCATCTGTTGAGATGGTGTTGCATTGACCGGTTGAGCTCGCACGGATAACCGGACATATGGCCTACTAGCACTCCATTTGTCCGGTAAAGACACGGCCTTCTTGACTATCGAACATGGTGAGGACTACTCTTTTCGCACCAGCCTCCAACGTTTTATTGCTTTGACTTCGTTCCTTTATGAAATTGGTTTACATAATCCGATCTCACAAATGTCCAATCTGCGGCAGCACCGACATTCATCGCTCGAAACGCAAGGGTATTGCAGAGCAGCTTGCCTGTCGGCTCATTCCGATTCGTCCTTTTCGCTGCAACGACTGCGAGAATCGGCTATACGCATTCCAGGCGGACGCTAAGAAATCCGCTTGAAAAAGTCGCGTTAGTCCCTGACTAGTCGGATTGCCGGACGTTTGGCGTTCCTGTACTCCACATGCCAGATTTGAGGCCAGCCGGGAATCCGCACGCCAGTTCTGTGCAGATCCTTACTAGCACATCCCGCTGGGGCGAGTCGCGGTTCCGGATTCCTGCGTTGCAACAGTTTGCATGCTGGGCACCGTGTAGGGAGTCGTTCCCGCCAGGTTCGCCGCACATTCCTGGATTGCCTGCTGAATGGCTGGAAGGGTGGCCGGCAAATTCGGTATCGAGCGGTCAGGTTTTGCGAAATTAAACGCGCTGGTCAGATCTCCGACCGTGGCGCGGCGCCAGGCGCTCAAGTTGGGCACTTCAGCGCCGAACCGTGTCTCCAGGAATCGCAACACGGAAGTGTGATCGAACAGGTCCGATGACACGAACCCGCCCCGGCTGAACGGCGAGATGATCAGCATGGGGACGCGAAAACCCAATCCAATCGGGCCGGTAATCGCGGGACTGCCGATTACGGTCGGGTCCGGTACCGCGGGCGCGGTGACAAATTCTCCCGGCGTGCCGGGAGGCGCCGTTACCGGGGCAACGTGATCGAAAAATCCGCCATTTTCATCATAGGTGATAAACAGAACCGTCTTGGCCCACAGCGGCCGGTTAGCCATCAACGTACTCACGAGCACGGAAACAATATTTTCGCCAAAAATCGTAGGCGCCGGCGGGTGGTCCGAAGTGAAGATTGAACCCACCAGCCAGGAGACTTGCGGCAGATTCCCGGTCACCACGTCGGTCAGGAAGTCGCCGGGAAACTGCGGTCCGAATGCGTTCTGATGCAGCACCGATCCCGGAGCCAGAAAATTCTTAAAGTAGGGCAGAACATTGTCCGAAAGAATTCCGTTGAGGACAAACTCATCCGGCGATGAGTAAACCTTCCAGGAAATTCCCCGAGCCTGAAGCTGCTCTGGCATCGTCGTATAAGTCAGCCGGCCGTAAACGGCAGTGCGGTTCGTGACCACGGTTTGCAAAATCGGTCCGCCGTTTTTTCCATCCGGGTCGAGGGAGGCCGCCATGGTGTACAGGCGATTCGGGTCGGTCGGACCCATGACCGAGCAAAAATAGTTGTCGCAGATGGTGAAGGCATCGGCCAGTGCGTAGTAGTAGGGAATGTCCGCGCGATTGTAATAGCCCATGCTTAATACGGCGTCGTTGGCATTCGTCAGAAGATGTGAGGTTACAAAACCGTCCATGGCGCCGTTGTTCCAGCTCTGATGCTGCGGCACCCAGTCGTGGCTGATGTCGTGCGTACACGCTGCATTCGTGGTTGCAGTGTCTAGGC
>Ga0210408_10004743_pt1 | contig 12090 bp, 8 predicted proteins | sample IncBWH4MmetaG_FD_155471 | JGI IMG/M metagenome (GOLD analysis project Ga0210408, IMG submission 155471) | Forest soil microbial communities from Barre Woods Harvard Forest LTER site, Petersham, Massachusetts, United States - Inc-BW-H-4-M | ecosystem: Environmental > Terrestrial > Soil >... | reverse complement strand
TCGGAGCGTTCCCGCGGGGCCACGCTACGCACGCGTTCGGTCGCGGGTGTGTAGATCCACTGGCGGTCGGTTATTCCCGGCTGGTTGATGGAAAGCAACGTGACGCCGCGTAGCTCCGGTGGGTCGGTAAAACGGACCAGTGTCTTGCCGTTGCCAAACGAACCCACCCTGGTGAGCGTAAAACGCTTCTTCACCGTATGGCCTTCCTTGTCCGTTATATCGAGTGTGGCTCGCAACTTCGCGTCATGGCTGGTGTCCTGCTGATAGACGCCTGCCATGATCGCTTTGGCGTCCGTCTCTCCGAAAACGGGAAGCGAGCAAGAGGCGCAAAACACCAAGTAAACCAGGAGTGCCTTCCTGTGCTTGCCTTGATTGCGCGGCCGAACCTTTGCGAGTCTATTCATAGCCGATCGCCTCGATCACCTTCATACAAGCAGCGTGCCGCGCTGGCCACATGGCTGCCGCGAGCGACACGGCCGTTACGACGGGAACGGAAAGCAAAACAAATTCCCACGGAAAATAAAAGGGCACCGAATAGCCTGCCAAGATCAATGACACAGTGTGTGACATGAATACGGTGTTCAACGCACCCGCTACTGAGCCTACGATTACACCGACGATAGCGACTGCCACGGCTTCCAGCAACACCAGTTTTCGGATTTGGGCACGCAGTCCGCCGATGGCGCGGACGATGCCGATCTCGCGCCGCCGCTCCGAGACGGAAATCAGGAGGGTGTTGACGATTCCGAGGATGGCGATCAAGACGGCTACGACCAACTGCATATAATTCAGCGTGAAGAACTGGTCCACGAGGCTGGAGATCCAGCGCTTGAATTCCGCGTTCGTGTACACAAATGCATGGAAGGAACCGGAGGTAAGCCGTTCGACTTCGTGTTTCATCGCCAACTGGTCGACACCCGGATTCAAATCGACGTCGATGAAATCCACCGCGTCATCTCCCCAATACTTTTTGTAGAGGGCGCGGTCCATGAAAATCGTTCCCTTTTCAGACCGATAGTCGTCGAGAAAACCGAGAATCGGCCGTTCCAATGTGCCTGTCGGCGATTCAACGCTCAGCGTGTTGCCGACGCCGACTCCCCAGCGCCTGGCAAAATTCCTCGACACCAGAACGCCCTCTCCATGCGTCAGCCGGTCATACACAGTCCTGGAGTCCGCGCCCTCGATGGCCTTTTGAGAGCGTGCCAGGAACCCATCCATTTCGATGGCATTCACGGCAGCCGTGTCGCCTCGATAGGGAATCGCAGTAAAGCGGACGTTTTCGACGCGGTTCACGCCAGGAAGCGCGGCGATCTGACGGCCCAAATCTTCGGTGAAATGGTAGCTGGTGGACCGCAACATGGCAGAAGTGGCCACGAAAATGTCGGCGTTGAGCACCTGGTTCATCCAGCGGTCAATCATTTGCCGGTAACTCTGAATGTACGAGGTCGTGGAAAAAACGAACATCAGCCCGACCATCAGCGCGCCGACCGTTGCCGAGCTTCTGCGAGGGGTTTGAATCATGGCGTCGACCGCCAACGCTCCTTCCGATCCTCCAGCCCAATTCAGAATCGGCCGCAACGCGCGTGCCGACCACAACACCAGTTTCGGCAGCACAATGGTCAGGCCCAACAGAACGATCGAGGCAAAAGCAAATTGAATTGGCAAGCTCAGGCGCGAGGGAGTCCAGTAGACGAGAGCCGAGCCGGCCACGATCAACAAAACACCTCCACCCATGCGCCGCCATCCCAGGACGGATTCACGATGGCGCGCCTCGATGTTGTGCAACGCCAACGCAGGGTCCAGGCACGCTGCGCCGCGCGCCGGGTACCACGCGCCAATCATGGACGCGGCGACTCCCAGCACAAATGCGATCGCGCATTGATCGAGATGCAGTTTGGCCGGCGCGGCCGTGGATACAACTCCGTATACAGCCGCGACCATACCTCTCATTACGCGGTTCGCCGCGGATGCGAGGAAGAAACCCCCGGCGATCCCGACGAGCGATCCGATCACGCCCATCAGGAACGCCTCGCATAGAAACATCCGGCTCACGTTTCCCTGCTCCACGCCCACGGCGCGCAGGATGCCGATTTCTTTCCAGCGCTGGTTCACGGCAATCGTAAAGGAGTTGAAGATGATGTACACGCCCACCAGCAACGCCACGAAACTCGTGATCAATATTCCCACACGCATCGCGGTGACGGCGTTTTCGAGTGCTTGCCCGCGGACTTCCGGGCGGTCGACTTCCACTCCGGGTGGAAGTTGCGCACGCAATCTCTGTTGCACAATTTCCACGGGGACGTTTGAGGCGTTCATCAAGTCGATGCGGTCAAACTTTCGGCCGCGATGAAAAACCACTTGTGCAGAGTAGACGTCCATCACCGCGATGTTGCCGCCGAAGACTTCTCCCACGCCGATCGGTTTGAAGGTTCCCTGGACTGTGAACTCTTTTTTCCCATCGGAAGCGAAAAGCGTGAGCTTGTCTCCCACTTTCAAGCCGTGGCGATCGGCAAAGGCGCGCGAAAGCAGAATGGAGTTCGGCTGGGCAAGGAACACCATCGGATCGGCAATCTGCGTCTGGGTACGGTCAAACTGGTAGTCCCGGAGTTGATGATCTCCTGTCGTGTCCACTCCCATGACTAGGAGGGTTCCTTCGTCCGCGAAGGATGTCTGCACGATGGTCTCGATCACAGGTTCCGCGACCGGCACGCCGGGCGTGGCGCGCACAAGGTCGAGCACTTTTTCTGAAAATCCGGATTCTCCGGCGGTAATTTGCAGCGTCGCCTTGCCAGCCAGTTTCTCCACCGTTGCGTGCAAAGAATCGAGCAAAGTGGCGTTGCCGGTGCGAATCGCGAAAAAAACGGCTACGCCCAGTGCTATGCCCAGCGTGGTTAACGTTACGCGGAGGCGGTGTCCACGCCATTGCTTGAACGTAATGAGCCATAGCGCCCCAAACATTATTTTTCTCCCGCCGGCGCGGCTGCGGTTCGCCCGGTCCGCACTTCCTTAACAAACTGACCGTCGCGCAGCGTCAAGATTCGATCGCAAAAAGCCGCGGCCAGGTCATTATGCGTGACGAGAAGAATCGTGTTGTTGTATTCGCGATGAAGATCGTCGAGCAGGCGAAGAATTTCCTCTCCCGTGGCTGAATCGAGATTGCCGGTGGGCTCGTCGCCGAGCAGAATCGGCGGACGAAAAACCAGCGCGCGGGCGATGGCCACGCGTTGGCGCTCGCCCCCGGAAAGTTCGTCCGGACGATGGTGCGCCCGGACCTTGAGCCCCACGCGCTCCAGCATCACCGTGGCGCGCTGATCCGTCTCGCGCCTCCGCACGCCCTGCAAACGGAGCGGCAGGGCGACATTTTCGAGCGCGGTGAGCGTGGGGAGGAGGTTGAAAGTTTGGAAGATCATTCCAAGTTTTTCCCGACGCAGGCGGGTACGGCGGTCGTCGTCCAACGCGGAGAGCTCAATTCCTTCCAGCTTGATCGAGCCGGAGGTCGGTTCGTCCAGACCGCAAATCAAGTTGAGGAGCGTCGACTTTCCGGAGCCGGACGGTCCCATCACCGCGACCCGCTCGCCCTGTTCGACGGTCAAGCTCAAATTGTGCAGAGCCTGCACGGCCCCGCTGTCTCCATAGCTCTTGGAGACATTGGTCAGCTGGATCATAGTCGCAGCCGCGAACATCGGGGGATGACGGGCCAGTGCCCCAAGCGGGAGTTGATTCTACCCCAGGGCCAAAGAACCGCGAAGGTGAAATTTTAAGGATGCCCTGCGAATGCAGCGTTCGATCTTCCCCCCATGGCTCAGGGTAGTGCGACGCGAGGGAGTGCAATCGTAGCCCGTGATTGCGGCTCAGCCCTGCGAGGCCTGTATATCCGAGTAACCGTTTGCGAAAGCTTGTCCAACCTAATACTTGGAGCGAGACACAAAACGCGCAACCATGGGGCGTACAATACGACATCGCCGGAGAGCGGCAGATTCCGCGTGGGTGAAAACCAAGTATTCAGAGTAATCGGCAAGCTTCGGTCCTGCTGAAATTGAGTCTGTCCGCCCCTCTTTTCTGAAAATTGTATTTACCCCTGATCCCCGCGGCCAAACGGAGTGAGTCGCGGCAGTGAGTTATCTTGTTTGGCTAGCCAGGAAGTCGCACTCCGTGAACCACAGAACGACAGGCCCGGTTTAAACACGTCATTTTGCCCCTTCCGATGATGGAGTGTTTCGTTGAAATTGCGTCGCAATAGAAGCGGTGGCGTTCTGTACTCGTACCGCGAGGCGTTGCTGTTTGCCTTGTTGGCATGTGCGGCGTCCGCGTTCGCACAACAGCCGCGAGCTGCTGCACAGGCCACATCCGCGTCCGTCACCGGCAAAGTCAAAGCTGCTACTGGAAATAAGACAACCGATAGTCTTGCTGGCATTACGGTCAAGTTGACGGCAGAGGTTCCGGGATCGTCCTCCCAAACGACAATCACTGATTCCGAAGGGCGTTATGAGTTTTCGCGTCTGGCCCCAGGGGGTTACAACCTGGAAGTCGGGGCCGAAGGCTTTCAGCCATGGACTGGCGCGGTGACCCTGGGTCCGAGTCAAGCTCTTACGGAGGATGTTGCGTTGCTGCTCAGTTCCGTCGAGGAGCGGATCGAGGTACTAGGGCAAGCAACTGAAATCGCGACGCAGAGCGTGAGTGCGGCGGCAACGGTAAACGAGCAGCAACTTGAGTCTTTACCTCTGCGCACCCAAAAGTTTACCGAGGCGCTTGCCGTGTCTCCGAGTGTCATCCGGACACAGGAAGGGAAACTGAATTTCAACGGCCAGGCGGAAAGCCAGGGCATGCTCCTGGTGGACTCGGCGGAAAACGTGGATCCAGTATCAGGAAGTTTCGCGATTCCTGTCCCCGTTAATGCGATTCAAAACATACAGGTATTTAGCACTCCGGACAGTTCCGCGTACGGCGGATTTTCCGGCGGCTTGACCCGGATCGATATCAAGCCTCCCGTCCCGGGATGGAATTACAAGCTTCTCGATATCGTTCCGTCCTTCCGCGGCAAGAATGACCATCTAATAGGCCTGTTAAACATGACTCCGGGGCTGGAATTCGGCGGCCCTCTGATTAAGAATAAACTCAACTTTACCGAGAACATGACGTACGAATTTCGCAAGGACCCGGTGCATGGCCTGACGTGGCCACTGAATGAGACGGTCACTTATAGTTTGGTATCCTTCACGAATTTCCAGTGGACATTTTCACCGAAGCATCTTTTGAACGTCAACGTGAATGTTTTTCCATCGACCATTTTGTTTGCAAATATCAACACGCTCATTCCGCAAACCGCTTCGGCAGATTTCCGCCGGCGAGGGGCGTCCGTGGGAATATCAGACGCATACCAATTCGACTCTGGGTTGGTCCTAACGACAGTCGTTCGCTACACGAATTTTTACACCAGCGAACATGGCCAGGGATTGGCCGAGATGACGATTAATCCTGAAGGCTGGGGCGGCAATTATTTCAATACGTTTTCGCGAAACGCAAATCAGATGGAGGCTCTCCCGGTCCTCCAGTTGCCCGACTGGTCTTGGCACGGAAGCCATCAATTGCGGTTCGGAACGGATGTCCTGCATCGGTCCTATACAGAGAGCAGCGTTTCTCGCCCGATCGAACTCTTGGCGCAGAACGGCACGGTCGCCGAGACAATCAATTTTCAGGGCGGCGGGAGCTTGCACGGAGGCGATACGGAGGTCTCGGAATATGCGGAGGATCGCTGGACCTTGACCAAGAGCCTGGCGGTGACGTTCGGTGGCCGTGTGACCCATCAAACCATCGGCCGGGACGTTGCCTTCGCGCCACGCGCGGGCCTGGCTTATTCATTGCCGGGCAACAAGACGGTGATCCGCGCCGGGGCCGGTTTGATCTATGGACATGTCCCGTTGCTCGCGGCGGACTTTGCAGGCTACCAGGAGCGCGTCCTCACCTTCTTCAGCGGTTCATCGCCCACTCAGAGCATCAATTTGCAGAATGTCTACCAATCTTCAGGAGTTGCAGGGAATTCTTCAACATTGCTTGAGCACAACGGCAGTAGCCGCACCTTTACGTGGAATATCGAGGGTGAAGCTCCCATACGGAAGGACCTCAGTCTTCGATTTGGCTATTTTGAAACCCACACGGTCAACCTCTTCGTGCTGGATCCGGTTCTTCCCCTGACCGGGACTTCAGGGTTTATGGTTCTTGAAAACACTGGCGCTTCGAACTATCGGCAGGTTCAGATCACTGCCCGGTACCGGCCGAACGAACGCAACGAGCTCAATGTTTCCTACGCCTGGAGCCGCGCGCGCGGCGACCTCAACACGCTTTCGGACATATTCATTCCCGTTCAAACGCCGGTAGTCCGGCCGAACATCTACGGAATCCAGCCTGCCGATGTTCCCAACCGGATGCTCGCCTGGGGTTACATCACGCTCCCGAAGAAATTTGTATTCAGCCCAGTGGCGGACATTCATACCGGTTTTCCGTATTCCAATGTGGATGTTCTGCAGAACTATGTGGGTGCGCCGGATAGTCTGCGTTTCCCGGTTTATTTTTCGTTGGACGTAAAACTCTCCCGTGAGTTTACGGTGCATATGCCGTTCAAGGAAAACGCCAAGCGGCGAAAGATCAGTATTGGAGTTTTTTCGCTGGATGTAACGAATCGTCTCAATCCGCACGATGTATTCAATAATGTCACCGCACCCCTATTCGGGGTGTTCGCCGGCTTTCAGAGGCGTTTGACAGGGCTCGAGCTTAATCTGAGCGAGTGAGGTGCACGTAGGGAAGACTTCTACCTGCCGGGTTTCCTCTTGTAGAATAGGGACAGTGCGGCGGGCGAAAGCCCGTCCCACATTACTCCATGAAACTCTCAATCGCCCTTGCGATCGGTTTGCTCTGCGCTTCTTTTTCAGATTCGGCGGCGATCAATACAGCAATCGCCGCTGACAGGGATCGAGCGTTCGTTCAGACTGACCGCGCGGTATTCGAGTCCGGATCATCATCCGCCACATTGGAAGACAAACTCCTTGACCCGAATTTCACCTGGACCGATTCCTCTGGGGCAACTCGAAGCAAATCAGAAATAATGGGGGACGTTCGATCCGCAAAGGGACTGCCCATAGAGGCCGCCAAGGACAGCCACGGCGGAAAACCTTTTTTCAGCACGACAGACGTAAATGCCTACGGGCAGGTGGGAGTAGTTCAAACGACCAGTGGAAACCTTTACACATTGCGAATTTGGGTGAAACGCGTTGCGGGTTGGCAATTGCTGATCTATCAGGCCGTCTCCATCGGCACCCCGCCATCCGCCGCGCCGGGGACAGGGGCATGCGACAACCCGTGCAACACCGTGCCTTTCCAGCCCCAAACCGAGGACGAACGCGAGGTGATCACGGCGTACCAGGCAGTGGAGCGGGCGGTGACGGCGCACAATTCGGCTGCGTGGGCTGATCACATCGCCGACGAATTTTTTGCGGTCACGTCGAATAGCGACCGTCCGCTTAACAAAGCGGCTCGAATGGCAGGGTTGGATAATCAGAAGGTAGCCGGAATCGCGCCGTTTCCTTTGGTCTCCGCGCGCATGTTTGAGTTTGGGGACGCGATGGTGATGACTTCACGCCAGCAGCCCGAGAACGGTTTGCCGCTGCACGTTACACGCGTGTGGTTCAAGCGGAACGGCGCGTGGCTGGAAGCTTACAGCTATCAGACAACGATCAAGACTTCCATCTCCGCTCGATAACCCGTCGAAGACCTATCCGCTGCCAAAACTTATTTAATCAGCGCGTAAGGGCAGCGCCATGGAAACTGAGGACGGAGCGGCGCCGTTTCCCTTGAGGCCGTGCGCTGCCAGGATCTCGTAGTCCTGATATTTGATGGTCAAGACGGCGCGCCCGCCCCCGCGCACCGCGGAAACGGATTCATTTTTCGAGGGCAGCCAAAAATCGCCAACCTTCAGATACGAGTGGTGAATATCGGTTTTCTTGATCCAGAAGGATGGATTTTTGGCGGGCTCAGCCTCGATGCGGCAAACGGCGAAATCCCTGTTATCCACCCAGATCTTTCCGCGATAGAGAAGTTTGCTTGGAATTTTGGGTTGAACGGCAACCTCATAAGAGCAGTTATCGAGGGAATTCTGAGGCTCAAACCCGCTGAAATCGTAATTGCTGGAATTGAGTGCGACGCGCGCCCGATTGTCCTCGCTCATGGATTCGAGCTCGGCCTCCAGAAGGCGCTTCAGAATTTTATCGACAATCCATTGAGGGCCGCTCTGTGAAATAATCTTGAATTTTTTTGTGGCGGGCGCGTCGTAGATCATGTCGACCACCATTTCAGCATGGAAGGAAGAGGGAAAACCTGTATAGTCCAGGCTATACAAGCGCCTGCCTTGATATTTTTCCAATGCGTCCGCGCGTTCGGCATTTTTCTCAACCAGCTTTTCCAACACCTGCGGAAGGTTCAACCGCGGCTCGATCGTCTCTGGTGGAATGGAAGATTGCGCGCGCACCATCACGGGCCAAGCGAGGGTCAGCAAGAGCACGAGTGCAGCCGACAACCGGGTATTCCATTTGCTCATGGACATAAAAATTGCAAGCCTCTCCGCCGGATTCATGGGCCCGGATATTGAATTTCCACTCAGGTGTTCATGATCTTTCTGGCATCGTCAAGAAGGATGCTTTCGACTTGGGGTGCAGACTGCGCGTAGCGTTCGTAGATTTTATACATACCCGCAAAAATCTGTTCCCAGGAACCAATGGAAAGAGCGCGGTGGCGGGCTTCGAGCCGCATGGAATCATGCAATTCTGGCTGAGTCATCAAGATCGAAACCCACGAAACGAATTCATCCAAGTGCTTCGCGACATAACCTGACTGGCCGTGCTCGACCGTGTATTTTGGACCGCCACTGGGCGAGACGACGGCGGGGACTCCCGACGCCAGTGCTTCGAGAACCGCCAAGCCAAACGTGTCTGTCTCTGACGGGAACACAAACGCATCCATGTTCGCAAACGCGCGCGAAAGGTCCTGGCCCGTGAGCCAACCGATAAATTCCGCGTGCTGCATGTTTTCCCGCAGCCACTTTTCCTCGGCGCCCTGGCCAATCAGGACGATACGAAAGTCCCGATGGCCTCTCGACAGCAGTTCTCGTTCGAGCTGTGCAAAAAAACGGACGTTTTTTTCCGGCGTGAGCCGTCCGACATAGCCGATTCGGAAGGGTCCGGCGGGCCGATCTCGAAATGCCGGGCTGAACGCTTCGGTATTCACGCTGTGGGACATCAGGAAGCAGGGCTTGCCAGTCGCTTTTGCGAGCAATTCAACCAACTCGCGATTCGGACTAAAGAGAAGCCGCGGTATTTTGTAAAAGCGAGCCGCGGCCTGAAAACTGGCAAATTCGGCGGCCTCCGCCAATTTTGCGGAGAGGCTCTCGGGCCAGGAGGATAGGAGTTTGGCCACGCGGCGGCGGGCAAATTGATGGAGATTCGTTTGCCAGGAAGCTGCCAAGGGGACGCCCAAGTTGTGAGCCAGCAGAGTCCCCAGGATTCCCACATCGCTCGGGCCTGTAATTTGGATCACATCCGGGGCAAAATCGCGCAAGAGGCGCAGAAGCTTTGCATAGTGCCTCGAGAACAGAAGATCGAACTCGTGGTGGCCATCGAGGGGAAACTTAGCACGGCTTCGGCGGAGTTGAATTCTGGTCAAGGATCCATCGGCCACTACTTCGTTGATCGGGCCGGCATGAACCAGCAGAAATGGGAATCCGCGTTCTTTCGCGAATGCGGCAAACTGTCTGCTGGTATTCGCAACGCCGTCGATTTCGTGGTACGTGCATGGAAATAGCGCGACCCTGATGTGACCCGCTGTCAAGCGCCCACCTCGCGCGGAATGTGCACAGCTCGATGCACTTCCGATTTTCCCCTAAAAGTAAAATTCAAAGCGTGCCGCACGGAAGCGTTTTCCACCATGCGAAAGATGGAAAAAATCCGCCCGAGGAATGGCGGCGGGGCTTTCCAAAGCGCGGATAAAGGCCGATGATATCCCATTTGAAAATCCATATGAAACACCCGCTCATCCCAGCGCCGGGAACCCACGGGGTGGTCCGGATAATCGCGGATCGTGTCGATGACGGTTTGCATGAAACGAATGCCAAGCACCTCTGCGTATTGCGGCATAAAGACGACATGACTGATCTGCTCATGTCTGATTTCGTCGACGAATTCGGAGAAACTCGTTGCGCACGTCAAGTTCAGGCTGCCGCTTGGCTCGCATCCATGGCGGTCTCCTCCCGAAATCAGAGGCCGCCGCCATATGGCGGCGAGGTCTATCACACTTCTATTTTCAGCCCAGTCTCGCATCGCATTGAGTTCAAAGGCATGGAAGAATTCGACGTAGCTCGTCAAAAACCGGTCAAGCTTTTTCCGGAAAGTCGCCTGTCCCAGGCAATGCTGGTCCCAAAGCGGATGGTTGAAGACGATCAAGACTTCCGGCAATTCATGAAGCGCCGCCAATAGTTCGATGAGCCGCGGTGCGGATGGGTTGCGCGTGTACGCGGCCAGGTCGTCCATAATCAAATGAGCCTGGCGCTCGGGGAGATTGTGAATCCCAAGATGAAAAACCGCCCCCTCGAAGGGGACGCTCCACTCCACGGCGAACGGAACCTGAACTGGGTCCGGCAATTGGCGCAAGGCGCTGGGCGCTCCGATACTGTCATGATCCGTGAGCGACACGAGACTCATCAGTTCGAGATCAATTTCAATCTGATTGCTCTCCACCTCAAAGGCCAACTTGGGCGTTAGCGGCGGCGTCCAGTAGGCCTGAGAAAAATCGACAGGCCTGACGGATCTTTTGCACTGTTCCCTCAGCGCCCAGTTCAAGAGAGGCCATTTTTCGGCAAATTCCGGGATAAAAAGGAGGCTCTCTTTGGAGTGATTCGTATGACTGTGAAGCGAAACAGCCGTCCGGTACTTGCAGGCAATTTCGGGCTGCTTCCAAAGGCATGAAATTTGTGATTGTGGCAAGTGGTTTTTGTCCGGGGAAGATTTGGGCTCAGAAGTAGGATGTCAAAATCCAGTCTCACACTCCAGCGATCTAGAAATCATAATTTCCATGCTGGCAATAAGCATGCCACCTTGTTAACCATTCGGGCACTAAGATTCAGGAGCGGGCGATGAGATCTTCGCCGCTCAAGACGCTTCCCAGTCGCCGCGCGTCTTGATAGGGCCGAGGTTGCTATGCGAGCTTCACCTTTGCGGCGTCTGCGCCGGCATAGGCGCACCGGCGGGCGGCGCGGCTTGCGCAAGCGGAGGTTGCGGTCCGAGTACTTTCACGAGCGCTTGATAGGCGCACTGCTCGTCCGCATTTCCGCCCCCTACCCCAACCGCACCGATCATTTGATTGTCCACAACGATGGGCAAACCACCCGGGACGAAGTAGTAGGAAAGGCCTTCCTGCTTGCCGAGGTCCAACCGGATCAGCCGGCCGTCGACAGTATTAAACCTCTGCGCGACAGAAGCCGATGACGACCGCGCGTACAGCGCGGTCTTGGCTTTCATCAAGCCGGTCTCTGCGCCAATCGGAAGCACACCGTCCATTGCGTGGGAGTCGATGATCTCGCCTGTGGGCGAGAGCACAAAAATGACAATCGATTGATTCCCGGGTTGCGCCTTCTGCCATTCCACGCAGGCGTCGACGATCGCTCGCGCCGTGTCAGCATTGATTACCGCCTTCATCAACGTCCGTTTGGCGATATCATCCGATACCGTCACTTTGTTGAATGGAGCCGGTGTGGCACCTTGAGCCCAAACTCTGGTGCTTCCGGAAGCAAACGCCGCGGCAAACACCGCCAGAATCACTGCTGTATGGGACAACCTTGCATGCTTCATCATGTTGATTTCTCCCTGGTCCCTTTAAGAATTGCTTTTCTCACCCACGTTTCACCGATGTCCCGGAAGCGCGAGTTGAATTCTCCAAGGATTTTCCGTCTCGGAAATTCCAGCAACCGGAACTTGGATCGCAGACAGCTACGCCTAACAAAGCTCTTTACTCGCGGCTCTGATCAAATACACGGCCGCGTTTTATGAAATG